>Ga0315274_10014086_pt1 | contig 11357 bp, 5 predicted proteins | sample YL17G02_20_MG_FD_203700 | JGI IMG/M metagenome (GOLD analysis project Ga0315274, IMG submission 203700) | Sediment microbial communities from Yellowstone Lake, YNP, Wyoming, USA - YL17G02_20 | ecosystem: Environmental > Aquatic > Freshwater > Lake > Sediment | place: USA: Wyoming | collected...
CAGCTTGTCCAGTTACAACAGGAAATTCAATTTCAAATCCATACTGTGTACCATAATAATTACAGTAACCATCACAGATGTAGTTATGTTTCCATAAAGTATTCTTTTTACTACTAATAAAAATATCTTTTGTAGGAATCATTATATCTGGATGCCATTCATGGAATGATATAAAGAATTGATTCTTAGGGTCATAGCTTATTGTCCATGATGCATCATCAAATAAATAAGGATCACCTAAATTAAATCTTAAATTTTGTTGACCATCTACTATAAAATCATCACCTGTACCATCTGGATTAAGACCTCTATACTCTACTCTTCCTTTAAATATAGGTTTTAACTGATAATCTTTTTTACTAAAGTATAAGATAGTGCTTGAACTATCATAAGTAGATTGACAACCAATACCGGCTACTGGATTATCTTGCCATGGGTAGTCAGGAAAATCATCTGTTAATTTATATGGCATGTACAATACAAACCACCATTTCAAACCAGATTGAGAAATTTCCTGTAGACCTTGACCATAAGAAAAAATTCTTCCTTGATTCTGAGACATATAGAATAACCCTACAGGAGTATTAATTACTGATAATCTATTTTGAGAAGAACCAAATTCATATGCATTATCTGCATTAGTTACAGACTGCTGTGGTTGACTAAACAAAAGTCCATCACCAATAGTAAGCTTAGTACCTAAATCAGTTTCTAATGTATCAGTACCTTGGAACATTAGTGGGCTTTCATTTTTAAATGTAATGAAGATACCACTTTTGTTTACTGCTTTAACACCTGAGATCTGACCTGTAAATTCTTTATAATTATTTATTAAGTATACAAACCAACTATCTTTAATTGCCTCTATTTGTTGAGGCAACGAATAAATAATTCTATCTGGATAATAAGTATAACATAACTTAGCTACATTTGGATCATAGTATCTACTTTGTACACTTCCTGCAGAAAAATATTGATTATAAAGTTTGGATACACTTAATGAGTAATCATAAATGTACTCACTAAGCATTCCCATAACATTAGGATTCATATTAAACATTGCTCTGTAATCTGTATATCTATACGGATCATAGTGTTTACCTCCTTCTATTGGACTTTGTTTTCTAAAGTCAATAAGTACTTCAGACTCTACAAAGAAATCTCTAATACCTGAATTAGCTAAATAAAAATATGCTTGATTCACAGTCCATAGACCTAAATATTTATCACTGAATACTCCACCTGGTTGTGAAGTACCAGTTGCATAGTTATATTTTCTAATACCATCTACATAATAATCAAGAACATAAAAAGAACCCGGATATGCACCAGTACCTGGTATAAGTGCACCATTAAAATCAAATATTTCTGATAAATAACTAACATCATATCTTATACTATTCACTTTAAATCTTGTTAAAGGAATCATACTGTGCAAATAGTAGTTGTATTCAAATCCATCTGGTTGACCATATAACCAATCATAAAAAAACATCATATTGTTTTTCTCAGTGTATCTATTTATATATGTATCACCACCAAATAGTATAGGTGTTCTTGCTATAACTTTAAAAGTGTAAAAAACATTATCAATAGGGCATGTCCATGTTGGTTCAGCTATAGTATAATTTTGTAACTTCTGTTCACATGGTGTAATTGTAATTTGACTTTCACTACCTATTTGTCCATATTGATTTCTTACTCTTCCTTTTAATCCACCATAATGACTAGCAATAGTTAAACTAAAAGGTTTTGTTTTTGAATCCTCTTGAAAATCAGGTAGGTTTGTGCTTATAAAAGCAGGGTTACTACTATTTTGAACTATTGTTCCTAATGTAACTAATGACTTATCTGTTACACCTGTTGTAATTAAGTTTGGACCAATAGTTACACCGTTTGGATAAACCCCATTATAGTAAGGACCTGATTTAGTTCTTACTACAACAGCATCAGATCTCTTTAAGTTATTTATATTATAACTAATAAATGCACCTGTATTAGTTTGATACTTAGGAACTTCTTGCACATTATCTCTAATGTAAAAACTATCTTCTATTCTAAATCTACTTAATGCTGTAGTAGATAAACTTGTCATGTTACCATAAAAACCATGACTTACTTGTTGTAATGCAAATTGTTGATATTGAATAAAAGCATAAAATGTTTTTAATACTAATTCAGCACCTTCTGCAAAATAAAATGCCAATGCATTTAATGCACCTAAACCTCTTGAAATAGGATCTAGATATGCATACCTAGGTAATTCAATTGAACCAGCAACAGCTAATGATACTATACCAGCGTCATTACCTCCAAGATCAACTGCTCCCAAAAGAGCACTTTGTGCATTAGCAGCAAAAGTATTTTCATAACCAGCAGCTAAACCTATAAATACATCTGCTAATGCTTGACCTGATTGGTAGTAATTATTTACAAAAGCATTATAAGTATTTACAGCAGGTCTTATTATAGTACCTAAAGCAGTATTTTGTGCAGCAGAGTCATCTATTCTACCACCAGATCCAGGTGTACTTGTTCCTGAAATAAATGTTCCTGACCCTGTTGCACTTGCTCCAAGATTAATTGCACCAATTCCACCTGTTCCTCTATACTGTTCAGTATAGGGTGCAAGTTGTGGCATATTATAAGTTCTCTTACCAGTCATAGCAATAACAGTCTCTATAACTCCTCCTACCATCATAGCAGCTACAACAGCATTAGATAGTAGTTTCCATTTTGGATGTCCATTAGGTTCTTGAAATGCCATGTTAGCATAACCATTTAATGTTCCATATACTTTAAATTCTGTAGTAGAGAGAAACGGTGTTCTAAACATTGTATCCGGAGAATGGAATGTAAATATATCTGTAGGTATATTTTGATTAACCACAGTACCATTTACAGGTTCATTCTTAATGTATGGATCATTATAAAGATAATTATTATTTGAAGCACTGTTTGTACTACCTATTGGTATAATAGTATTATATGGATAGTTAGCATACAATCCTGTTGTGTTTTGTGCTAATGCTCCTCTTGGTTTAAAAGTACGAAAATTATTTACCATTCCTTTTGCAATGATAGTTTTGTTTCCTTCTCTAGAACCTCTTAATATTTCATAACCAGCAATACCAGGAATATCAATTCCATCTTGATCTTTAGGTAGAGTTATATTTTCAAATACAACACCCATCAATCTTATATTATAATTTTGACCAGATGTTGCAATATTTGTATTTGGTCTAAAGTGTAATGCATCAGTTGTTGTACTGTTATTTATAAAATTTTCAGGAAACTTATGTTGTCTAATATGTTGACCACATAAATCAAATGGACCTACTGTACTATTAGGAGGAACTTGTGCTGCTGAACCTGTCCAACAGTATTCACTAGCGTTCCATATATCAGGTCTATTATCAGGATATATTTCTGAAGATTCCCAATAACCCATTTCCCCTATAGCAAGTAGTACACCACCATCATCCATTACCCATTGACCAGATGCATTTAAAGTTGCATTTTGTACTGTTGCAGGATAGGGTAATTGAGTAGCAGTATTATATACCTCAAATACTTTGTCATCTGTTGCTAAAGAATTTGCTACATCAAGATCAGCTGTTTCAAATATAGAACCTACACCAGGTACATTAAAATTTCTTGGTGCTCTACCTGGAATATGATATGAGGCAGATTTATCTCCTGTAGTGTATACCCATCTAATATAAAAAGTATAAACCTCGTCTCTTAAATAGTTTGTTTTATTACCACCCTTCATATAATAATCAGCTGGGTATTCAACACTAGCCCATCTTGCACTAATCATATTAGCAAGTGGTTGATAGTTGAAATCAAATTTAGATCTTGGACCTACTTTTAACAAGTAATTGTTAACATCAGTAATTTGATCTGATGTTTCAAATACAGGTGTTTGAATTGGTAACAGTTCAAGTGGAATTTTTATTAAACTAGGATTAATTTGATCAATTGCAATTCTAGTAGTAGTAGTCGAATATAATCCTATTCTACTTGCAACAGTTTGTTGATTAGTAGCTTCTACAATTACTAATTCAAACTCATCAAAATTCTTGTAATCCGCACTTACATCAAGAGTTAATGAACCCTCTAAATCATTTATTGAATATACAAATTGAAAATTACTTTGAGAAAAGTAATCAGTTACTTTTTGACCTTTTATTGTATATGCAATTAAAGCAAAGTATGTACCATTAGCTATAGTTCCTCCTTGTTGACCTATTGATAAATTAAGACAAGGTGTCTTCATCAGTCTAGCTAATCTAATATGAGGACAATCTAAAGTATTAATAAGAATTACATAATCACAATTATTAACTACAGCCACTTTTTCATTCCAAGCTACACCTGGCCATAAAAAACTTATATTTACACCGTTTGAGTAGTAGTTCATAGATGATGCACCACCACCTAACCAAGCATAATCTGATGTAGGCCAAGTTTGTGGATCACCAACATTTAAAAATCTATCTGGATTAAAACCGTCTGCCCAATATACTTGCCATGAACAGTCTTCTTTTTGTCTAGAAGATCCAGATATAAGATATCTTTTATCAAAATTTAAACAAGAATCTTGTACAATTTCTCTATACTTACATACATCTTCTTCAAACAATCCTATTTCAGACATTAATCTTTTTCCAGTACTTCCGTGTCCAGCTGTAAAAACTATCCACTTATCTGAATAAAGATATATTGCACCAATTATATATTTATCTGTAACTGTAGCAGGCATGGTTCTACCGGTTGTACCACATAGTATATTTGATATTTCATTAGATAATGTACCTATGTCACCTTCAATACTATTATTAACCATATTAATAGCATGGGTCCACATACCTTCAGTAACAAATGAAGGGTCAGAATCTTTATTTAACCCTTTTACAAAAGAGTTAGTAGTGATCTTACCAGTATCCTGTAAACCTTGATTTTTTGCCATAACTAAAGAACTCTATTATTCACATTTCTATATGGACCATTTGGTGAATGACTCATAAACATATAATAGTATTTACCATACATTGCTTTTCTATTAGTCCACCACATTTCTTTCATCTCTCTAAAGTTTGGAGTATTAACAAGACTAAGTGCATTATTTCTTGCAGGTTTTAATCTTGATTCAACTAGTTGCAATCTTTGAGATACATCTTCTCCATTTAAAAATAGATTTTCAAGTATTCTAGACTTCAATGCATACTCATAATATTCATTCAATAAATCATGATCAGGAACCATTAAGTTACCATTGTCATCAGTAAGATCTCCTTGATAATTTAAATATACTTTACCAGATTCAAAAGTTGTATTTAAAAATCCATATTTAATCCAACCTTCGTTAGGTGTATTAAAATATAAGTTAGGACAATCACACTCAATCTCCTGACTTGTTTTCATTCTTAAAGGAGTTAAAGCCGTATACTGTCTTGTAGTAGTTGAATTAATAACTTGAATAAGTTCCCATTTCTCTCCTTTACAGTTCATGAATACTCTTGGAGCAATACATGTATTACCATAAGGATTTAATGGATCATACTCTGTAGGAATTGGATCTACTATAGGATGGTTAAGGTCACAGGCAGCTGTATGATTACATGGGTTTGAATTACATGTTCTACAGTTTACAGTTTCAATAGCACATGCATCTACATTTCCTGGTACTTCTTGGTAACGTACTTCTTGCATGTTAGTACCACCAGCCATACCATCATAGCCAACAATCTCTTTAAAGTTCCCACATATCATGGCAAAGTTAAAAGTGTAAAAATCATCAGGTAGTTTTACCTTATGATGACACACATCTAGAATAACTTCTTTAGTCTGATTAATTCTAAGACCTAAATCATAATTAATCTTCTTAGCTAATTTGATAAGCTGTTGTGGCTCAATCATATTCTCAAGAGCAAATGTATTTAAGTCAATAGTAACATCTTCCAGCAACTGGTCAAATGTTCTATATTTTAAAGTGTAGTTAAAGTCCATTATCTTAATGCATTTTGACCATCGTCAGGTCCATCTGTTGGAACTTGTATAGCCATAGTTAATTCTTTTACAACAAATTGCTCTATCTCAGAAAATAAGTATTCAGGAAAAGGTAATGGATTGTCTTGTCTAATTAAACAAGCATCACTTTCACATGTATCAACAGCTCCTTCAAAAATAGCTTCCATTCTAATAGCATCCCAATCTACATTAGGACAATAGATATATCCATTAAGAAACCAGAAGTATTGTTTTCTATTATATTTAAATGTTGTTGATTTTGTAATTGATACCCATGTACCTGGATCTGTACGGAACATCTCTATAGATCCATCTATAGAAGATACAGTACGTATAATAGGACCCATTGCACCATCAAAAATTGTAGGAAGTTTATCTTTAGATCTTTTAAAATAACACTCAGAGTATACACCAATACAACTAGCTTCTACTTTATCTACATCAATTAACTCAATATAGGGAAGCACATTAAAGATAGAACTTATCTTCATCAATCTAAATTGATTATCTTCCCTCTTCAAAAGAGTTTGTCCATATTTTATCATGGAATAATAAATTGTTCTATCAGTTAGAAATGCATCTTCCTTTACGGCTTTTAATGTATTTCTAACTCTTGATATAGCTTCTCCAATTGTTGTCATATCTCAAATTCATTATAATTTTCTAAAGCTTTTTTATTTACTTTATTTAAATGATCTCTATAAATTACACTATTATAAACTTTATCTATTTTTGCTTTTGGTAATACTTGTAAATACATATTCCAATTATCAGGATATGATTTAGCTACAGCTCTTTTAAATTCTCTGCATGCAGTAAAACTCCAAAATTCTCTATTCTTCATTTTGTGTTTAGGTGCATAGTTTGTAAAAAAGATTTTGGCTAGTTTACCATCTGTGTCCCAGTTTTTATTGCTTACTTGTATTCCATATTTATTTGATTTAGCAAAATCAATATTATCTTTTTTACTTCTTTGACAAGTACCAATAAATAACCAACCTATCTGTTCAGGTAGTTGGACACCATCCCTTGTATCAATCACTGTTTGATATAATACTTGGTTAAATCTTTTAATGATTTTTCTAAGTATTTTACTATCCAGATCCTTATATTTAGGATATGTTTTTTTAAAGTTATCAAAGAACTCTTTGTTTAAAATAGTGCATACTTCAGGTCTATACCTAGAAGCATTTAAGTTAGGTTTGTTAAATTCCCTCATAATAATATACTAAAAATAATTGACATTAGCAAATGTAACTAAAAAACAAAGCCCCTGCAAGTGCAGAGGCAATGCCTTTGTTGTTACAGGTAACCAACAAACCGTAACTTCTTATAAAATTTTTTTAACCTACTCTTCTAATAGCCCACTCTATATTATCACCAAGAGTACGTTGTTCAGTATAAGCCACACCTGTTAAATTTTGTATTTTTAATACTATTTGAGTATTTGCAGATATAGTTACACCTTGCATACCACCTGTCATATAAATTTTATCATAATAAAAATCTCTTACAGCAGTAAAAGTATCTGCACAATAAATAATTGCTGCACCTGTTGGATCTGTTATACCAATAGTAAAAGTTCCTCCTACTTGACCCCATCCATATGTATTTGCAGGTGAACTTAAATATACATTATAATTAAAATCATATTTGCCTGTTTGAGGACATGTCCATATGCCAGTAGTTTGATTATATAGTGAAAAATTTACTCCATCTTTTATTTGATATTGTATAACACCATTAGTAGTATCAAATACTACAGTATCACCTAAAGAAATATTTGAATTAGGTTTATCAAAAGTTTTAGAAGGAAAACTATCAGGACTAATATAACCTCTAAAACCAGTATCAAATAATCCTTGATTAGTTTGAAGAGTTGTAATGTTTCCTTCAATGGTAGTAATATCACCTTCAATAGCTGTGATATCTCCTTCAATGGATGTAATAGCAATATTAATATTTGCAATCTCATCACAGAAATAATCTACTATATCTTCTAAAGCTACATTAATACTTGAATCTTCAGTAACAACAACAGCTTCTCCACATAAAATTTCTGGTATAGGAGGCAAACAAAAGTAATCTACAATATTAGTAATTGCAGCTTCCATGTTTGTATCTGTAGGAACTACTAAATCCTCACCACATAAAATATCACCTCCGGTATACATAATACATTGTGCATACTGAATCTCAGCACACTCTTCAAAAGGACATCCTATTGCAGTAGGACATGGAGGAGGAGTAGTTAAATAACTATCCTCACATCCACACTTTGCACACTTGTTATTAATGCTCATTATATTTTATATTAAGAAGGTACACATGGTGTTGGTGTTGGTATAGGATCAGCACAAGGACTTATACATGTTGTATATGAATCTAATCTAATCCAGCCAAAAGCACCAACTTGTTCTTTATCAGATGCTTGACAAGTAAATGGAAAAGTATATGTATCAGTTGATACAGGCTCTACTCCATATTGTAACTTTACACTTTGTAATCCAGAAGTTGGTGAACTATTCATTACACTAGTTGCATCTCTATAAAAAGGAACATACTCACTTTTTTGTACATTTGAAATAAGATTATTTGCTAATGATGTTCCATAAATATTACCTGTAATACTAGATGCTGACTGTTCAATATCTTCTACTAATTGAAAAACTAATTTCTTATCTATTGTAATTATTGGTCTAAAAAGAGTAGTTAACATACTAGTTGTTATTTGTGCATCAGCTGATACCATTTGAATATTTCTCCATCCCATTTCCCAATTATATGAATAACTATCATCAAGATTTATAGCTAATGGTAATACAGCTGCTGGAATAACAGAATTACCTTGATTAAAAGTAATTGAACCACCTGAATTAAGAACTACAGAACCTGCCCCAGTTTCTGCAGGTTTTATAGTTGTTAGTGGTGCATATGTATTTATACTTGGAGCTTGATAGTCCCATACAATTGGTGCATCTGATATTGGATTTGCTAAAGGAACCATAACTGTTCCTCTAAAATAAATTACATTTCCAATTCTTCTAGCTTTAGGGCGTTGAGTAATAATATTTGGACCATACCAATCAAATCCATTTAAAGGATGCCATCCAGTATCCTGTACTAAAGCAGTAAGAACATTTGAAGGAGACAATGTTAAACTAACAGTGTTTGTATCTTCTACAGTAATTGTATTAAAGTTATCTAAAGCTTCATACATATCACATACTACTATCCAAAGATTAGTTATAGCATCTGCTACTGTTGTAGGGGTAGCTACCCAAGTACCTAGATATTCAGTTCCAAAAGGTACTGGATAATTACTTAAAGTAGGTGTTGTAGAAGTTATACATTGCGAGGATACTGCAGAAAATAAATCGGAACCTATTCCTGTTGCATCAATTAATGAACAATATCCATTTGTAGGATCATTCACCAATGCATTTAATATTGTATCAATTGGGTATGCTGATCCACCAAGAACAGTCGGTGACAATGTACAGGCTACAGTAATACTTGGTAATGTAAATGTTTCTTTTGGTGCATTCTCTAATACAGTAACTCTATTATCTATATTATCAATCTGAATCTGTAAACCATCTATAGTTGTAATTAAGTCACAAACTCTTTCTCCAATCATTTGAACATAGTCTGTTAATTGCATAGTAGTTTGTGTACCAATAATAAAACATGGTGCTATAGATACTACACAATCAGGACATGTTGATGTACTTGGATTTGTATTAGGAGTAACTCCTTCTAATGCACAAATGTGATCAATCAAGAATTGAATCAATGCTTGAAAATCTACTGGAGGACATGCACTTGAATTAAAACATGTTAGATCATAATTATTTACATTAAGTTGATCTAAGATAGTACATAATTCTGCAGCCAATTTAGCAACAACATCAGATACTGTATCTCCCTTACATAATTTAATACAAGCCAAGTCTGGTCCTTGCCAAATAACACAATTACTTGACGTTGGACTACATGGTGAGTTATCTAAATTTAACGGCTTCATACTTTTTCTATTAATATAATATACAAATAATTATTAAGAATTGCAACTATTGTTATGTTTTAAAACATATAGGATTATTCTATACTAGCACATCCATCATTACAAACACAAGGAATACCTGAAATACTTATACTAAGATCTGGATTGCATCTTTGTAACTGTGTTAAAATACCAGTGTAACTTTGACCTTCAAAAAATACAGGAGTACAAGTAGGATAAGTAGTATTTAAATAAATTATTAAATCATCTATTTGATATGTAATAAATAATACTACTATGATTACAGTATCTATAATTTCTATAGAAGTCAATCTTTGTAAACATCCACCATTTGGACCGACACAAACAGTTGGAAAAGGTCCACAAGGTATCATTTCAAAATAATATGAATAAGTCGAACTACTTGGTTGATTTATAGACATCCAATTAAATTGATCTCCTAAACCACCAACAATACCAGAATCTATAATACCTTCATCTATGCATTGATTAACAATAATAAAACTATTTTCACAATCAACCAGTGTAGGATAATTCCCAGACCCATCACCTGGATCTACACAAGAACCATCAAAACAATCATAAGAAACAATAGGTAATAGTCCACAATCTTCTTCACAAGCAAGTAATGTAGGATATTGTCCTTCAGATCCTAAAACTAATACACAAGCACCATTAGTGCAATTATAACTAGTAATGGGTAATGGTGGTGGTGGTGGACATACAGGTTCTGCTGTTGAACAATTACAATTATTATTACATCCACAACTATTTGCAGGGGCACATATGTAATCTGGATTATACAATGCTGCTAAATCTATTAATTCCTTTTTAACAAACCAATACTCATCTTCTTCAGGACAACAGTTTGATATTCCATATCTTAATTCAAGAACTTGTCTGTACAAAATTTGTGATGATCTACATGAAATCTCTTCATATTTCTCTGCACTACAAGCCGGTGTATTATAACCAGGTTTGATTCCTCTTTTAGGATATATTGGTGCAGGACATACTCCATTATTACAGTCTCCAAAGACTTGATAAAAACTTTGACAAGAGACTGTTGATATTACGGTAGGAGTTTGCTGTGGAATACTTGAAAATGGTTTCCAAGTTCCTGAAGGACAATCAGATTTTGATGGAGGTAAATAATACTGAGGTTGTTCCGAAGAATTATTCATAATCCACTGAGTACCATTATAATAAATATATAATGATCCACCTGGAGTTGCATCCCAAGAATTTTTAAAATTAATTAAAGTACCTGATGCATTTAATACAGTACTAGTTA
>Ga0315274_10014088_pt1 | contig 11355 bp, 10 predicted proteins | sample YL17G02_20_MG_FD_203700 | JGI IMG/M metagenome (GOLD analysis project Ga0315274, IMG submission 203700) | Sediment microbial communities from Yellowstone Lake, YNP, Wyoming, USA - YL17G02_20 | ecosystem: Environmental > Aquatic > Freshwater > Lake > Sediment | place: USA: Wyoming | collected...
AAAGAACGATCCCGTATGTGATCAAGAGCTTCTATACGGACATCGACAAAGAAGACGACCTGAAATTCCTGGAGTGGCATCTCCGCTCAAAAGGACAGCCATGAAAAAAGAGCTTCGCCTCAAAGAATTGGTCGCCCCCGACGATTGTTTCTCCTTAAAAGGGAAGAATGTCGTGATCTTCGGAGGGGCCGGGAAAATGGCCGCGTCGTTCTCCCGGACGCTCCTCGCCTCTCAGTGTAAAAACCTGATCCTGGTCGATCAGAACGGGCCGAACGTGCGGAAGGTCGCCGCTGGGCTACTCAAAGAATTCCCGGGCGCGGCGATTTCCGCTCAGAGCTGCCGCGCGGACGACGAGATCGAGCTTCGCCGGCTGGTCCGATCCATCAAGCAAAAAGCTGGCGCGATCGACGTCTTGATCTACGCGGTCATGAGCAAGCCGAAAGACTACTACGCTCCCCTTCCGGATTATCGGCAAAAAACATGGGACGAATCGCTCAGCGGCAATTTGAGCGGAGCGTTCTTCGCCACACAGCAGCTCATTCCTATAATGAAAACGTCCGGTTCCATCATCTACATCAGCTCCACCTACGGGATCGTCTCGCCCGATTTTCGGATCTATAAGAAAGTCAGATCGAACATCTATGGCGGGAAATACCCCCTGACCCTTCCTGCCGTTTATGCCGCCTCCAAGGCCGGGCTGATCGGTCTGACGAGATACATGGCCGTCTATCTGGCTGAAAAAGACATCCGGGTCAACGCCCTCGTCCCCGGCGGAGTTTACGATCACCAGGACGAGAATTTCTACAGGGAATACGTCAAGAGAACTCCGCTCCGTAGAATGGCCGCCTGGACCGACTACAACGGGCCCATCCTGTTTCTCGCCTCGGACGCCTCGCGCTACATGACGGGACAGCTTCTCGTCGTGGACGGCGGCTTCAGCGCCTGGTGATCTGAGCGATCGTAAGGAAAGGACCATCCATGACGACCTTTGAAATTCAGGGCCGCAAGATCGGGGCCGACCATCCTCCCCTGGTCATCGCCGAGGTCGGGATCAACCATGAGGGCGATCTCAGGAAAGCGATCAAGCTCGTGGATGCCGCCGTCGAGGCCGGCGCCGAGTGCATCAAGTTCCAGAGCCATATCGCCGCGGCGGAAATGATCCCCACGGACATCAAGCCCGGGAAGATCTCGGACGAGCGGCTGTGGGACATCATCCACAGATGCGAGCTGAGCGAAGAGGAAGAACTCAAGATCAAGGGATATTGCGAGCGAAAGGGCATCCTCTATCTCTGCACCCCTTTTTCCCGGGAAGCCGCGGACCGGCTGGAGCGGATCGGCGTCTCCGCCTACAAGATCGGTTCGGGCGAATGCAACAACCTGCCTTTGATCGACCATGTCGCCCGCAAGGGCAAGCCCATCATCCTTTCGACCGGAATGAACGACATCCCCTCCATCCGCGAGAGCGTCCAGGTCATCAGGAAACACCGCGTGCCGTATATGCTGCTGCACTGCGTCTCCATCTACCCGGCGCCCTACGACAAGATCCGGCTCAACGCCGTCGTCCAACTGCGGAAGGAATTCAAGGTCCCGGTCGGCCTCAGCGACCATTCGTTCGGGATCTACACCTGTCTGGGAGCCGTCGCGTTAGGAGCGGCCGCCCTGGAAAAGCATTTCACGATCTCCCGGTCCTGGCCCGGACCCGACAATCCGTTCTCCATCGAACCCCATGAGCTGAAGGACCTGGTCGTCGGCTCCCGCGCCGTCTGGCAGGCCCTCGAAGGGGATAAAGCGATCCAGAAAGAGGAAAAGCCGGTCATTGAATTCGCTTACGCCAGCGTCGTCTCGATCCGGGACATCAAAAAAGGAGAGGTCCTCAGCCTGAACAACATCTGGGTGAAACGGCCGGGGACGGGGAAGATCCTGGTCGACCAATTCTACAATATCTTGGGCAAAAAGGCCCGGACCGATATTCCGAAAGACCGCCAGCTGACCTGGAGAATGATCCATGGCTAAAAAGAAAAAGATCGTCATCCTGTCCGGGACGAGGGCGGAATTCGGAAAGCTCAAACCTCTGGCCAAGGCAATCGAGAAAGATCCGCGATATGAGGTCCACCTGTTCGTGACCGGGATGCACATGCTGGAGAAGTACGGCGGGACCGCCCGGGAGATCCTGCGCGAATTCCCGAACGTCTATCTCTATAACAACCAGGCCTTTGCCTCCAGCCTGGATATCGTTCTGTCGAACACGATCAACGGGTTCAGCCATTATGTCGGCGAGATCAAACCCGACCTGATCATCGTCCACGGCGACCGGGCCGAGGCCCTCGCCGGGGCCATCGTCGGCTCCTTGAACAACATCCTCGTGGCCCATGTCGAAGGCGGGGAGCTGTCCGGGACGATCGACGAGCTCATCCGCCATTCCGTCTCCAAGCTAGCCCACATCCATTTCGTGGCCAATGACCAGGCCAAAAAAAGGCTTATCCAGATGGGCGAGAAGAAGGACACGGTCTATGTCATCGGCTCGCCGGACATCGACATCATGTTCTCCAAGGACCTCCCGTCAAAAGACGACGTGTTGAAACACTACGAGATCCCCTATCAAAAATACGCCATCCTGGCCTATCACCCGGTGACCACGGAGCTCGGCCGGCTCGGCCGGAGCGTCAAAGCCCTCGTCGATGCCGTTCTCGCTTCCAGGCTCAACTATGTCGGGATCTATCCGAACAACGATCCCGGGTCTTCCGTCATCCTCGCGGAATATAAAAGGCTCGAGGGCTTGCCCCGGATCAGGCTTTTTCCTTCCATCCAGTTCGAAAAATTCCTGGTTCTGTTGAAGAATTCCCTCTTCATCATCGGGAACTCGAGTTCCGGCATCCGGGAAGCTCCCATTTTCGCCGTTCCGACCGTCAATCTCGGCAGCCGCCAGAAAAACCGGTTCCATCACCATTCGATCTTCAACGTCGCGGAAGATAGGGACGCCATCCTGAAAGCGATCCGCTCCATCGTTGGCCGGAAAAGCCGTTTCGCCCCCAGCTTTTTCTTCGGGAAAGGCAAGAGCGCCCAGAAGTTCAAGGCGGCCCTCGATCAGGAGGCCTTCTGGAGGACCGAGACTCAAAAGCAATTCCTCGACCTTTGACCATGGAACGAACCTCATGTGACATCTGCTCCCTCCCCTTGAGCAAGCCGTTCACGAGGCATGACCATAAGTTCTTCCCCTGCCGAGTCGCCATGTGCCTGACCTGCGGCCTGGTCAAGTTGAATCCTCGGTGGAGCGAGGCCAAATATCAGAAGTTCTACGCTAAGAAATACGACCGTTTCTATCGGGATCCCGACAAAAGCGCCGAGGAGCTGTTCGCTATCGATCTCGAAGCCAAGGGGAAACGGATGGGCGAACGGCTTAAAGACATCCCCCTGCCGGCGGCGGTCAAAATGCTCGATATCGGGGCCGGCACGGGCTTCGCTTTTTTCTCTTTGCCCCCGGCGGTCGAGGTCAAGGCCCACGCCGTCGAAGCGTCCCCGAAATGCGTTCCCTTCCTCAAGTCCAAGGGCGTCGCCATCGTCGGGGACGACTTCTCCGCCGATTTCGGGAACGGCTATGACCTGATCGTTGCCCGCCATGTTTTGGAGCACGTTCTCGATCCGCGGAGTTTTTTATCGAAGATCAAGAACAGCTTGAACAAGGACGGGCTCCTCTACCTGGCCGTACCCAACGCGATGTTTTTCTACCAGGACAAAGCGGATTCTTTTTTCAGGCACATCCACACCTACTATTTCAACCTGAAAACCCTTCTTCTCATTTGTCGGATGGCGGGTTTCCAGCCGCTCCAAGCGAACGCGGGCAATGAGCTCTGGGCGATCTTGAAAAGATCCGTGAACGAAGGTCCTCCCGCGGATCCCCTTCCGGACATCTCTCCGGCCGATCAGCTTAAGATCGTCCAAAGATACGTGGCAAGTTCGCGGCCTCCGCTGAGGCGTCGCCTCATGGCCATAGCCAAAAGATTGGCCTATGGGACTTTCTAAAAACGCATGAATATCCTATTCTTCACTCAGAGCTCGAGCTTGGATGTCTTCTATCATCTCGCGCAGGCGATGAGAAAAAGGACCTCCCTGGAGAAGATCGGTTTTTACACCGCCGACTCCCGCTATTTCAACGAGTTCAAGGAAAAATATCCCGATATCGAGTCCAATTCATATGCCCTTCTTAAAGAATGGGACATCATTCGCGAATCCAAAGCTATCCAACCGGATCGGGCGCTGCTTTCCCGCTACGAGAAAGAGATAGGCTTTCCCGTCCTGTGGAACGCCCTGGTCGCGGACCGGCGGATCTATTTCGGGAAAAAATACGCTTATGCCCAGGATTACAAGCCGCGCTTCAGCCACGAGCGGATGCTGGCCATCCTCCAGGTCGCGCTCACGCGCCTGGAACGGTTCTTCGACGAGGTCCGCCCGGATGTCGTCGTCAACTTCCAATGCGTCACGATCGGAGAATACCTCGCCTACCTCTTCGCACGCTCCCGAGGCGTTCCTTTCCTCAATCTTCGTCCGACCAGAATCCGGAACTATTTTTACGCCGGCGAGAGCGTTCTGGAGCCCTCAGAGCATCTTCAAGCTGTTTATGCGAGGCTGATGGAAGTCGGCATTGACGCCGGCCTCCAGGCCGAAGCGGCGCGATATGTTCAGGAAGTCCGCGACGCCCACGCGATGTACGAAGGCGTCGTGCCGGCCTCCCACCGGCCTCCGCCCAAGGGCAGTTCCGGTAAAAGCCTCCTGAAAATGTTCAAGATCTCCGGGCTGGCGAGACTGCTGGCGGACGAGTACAAGTTCCGCTTCGGAGAAGACCGGGACGACAATCATGTCTCGAGCAGCCTCGGGTCCCTCGTCTCGGAAAAGATCGTCCGGCCGTGGCGCGCCCGGCGTATGGAGAACCGCTTTCGTCCGATCTACGTCCGCGCCGAGGATCTCCCTGGCCTCGACTACGCCTTCTTCCCGCTTCACACCGAACCCGAGATCACGCTCTCCGTTTACAGCAAGCCCTACCTCAATCAGATCGAAGCCATCCGGCTCTTCAGCCACAACCTTCCCGCCGGCATGACCCTTGTCGTCAAGGAACATCCTTGGTCCATCGGAAAACGGCCGGTCGGCTATTACCGGAAGCTTTTGGAGATCCCCAATGTCCGGCTCTCGCACCCCGGCATGAATTCCAGGCCGCTCGTCTCCCAGGCCCGGCTGATCACGGTCATCGCCGGGTCGATCGCCTTCGAAGGCCTGATGCTGAAAAAGCCGGTCGTCGTGCTGAGCCGGGCCCCTTTTAACTTCCTGCCGCCGACCATGATCCGGGCGGTGAAAGACCCGGGAGATCTGGGGTTCGAGATCCGGGACCTCCTCGAACGATACCAGTTCGAGGAAAAGGCTCTCCTCTGCTATATCGCCGCCGTCATGAAAGAATCCGTTCCCGTGGATTTTTGTTCGATACTCCTCGGCCGCAGGGGAGTCTTTAGACCTTCGGAGGATGACATTGAGCAAAAAAGCACGAACTCCGCTACTACGAATGAGATGGAAAGACTGGAGCAAATCCGGCGGCTCGCGAATTATTTGCTCGTTCGCTTAAGAATCCACCGCGAAGCCGATAAAAAAGAAAATCTGTCATGATGAGAGCATCCATCAAAGAATATGGACCTTTTGCCTTGACCGACATGCTTGAGAAATCTTGTGATCGACGAACCGAACGACAAATGGAAAGAATTCAATCTTGTTTTTCTCTCCAGCGCGGAGAACATAAGGAAGCGCAAATATGAAATTTGGAAAGAAATCAACAGTGCCCAGAACCTCCGGAGTTCGTCCGGGACCTCAATGAAAAAATTCCCTACTATTTCTTCCGACACATCGTGAAGCCGGGACTAACGGGATAGGCTCAAGTGAATTCGCCTTGTGCGCCCCCGCTTGAGGCTTCAGGGGAAAAAAAGGATGAGACGAGGAGGAAGTTGAAAATCCCATCGAATGTCGTAAAAGAGATGGCCCCGCTTCTCGTCGTCGTTATCTTGTCCGTCCTCGTTCTGCCGATCGCCGGCGTCCAGGTCGGCAACAACACGTCCCGGTGGTTGACGGAAGCGAATTATTTGTCGAAAGCAAAAGGATTCGGTCCGGCTATTCAAGGCAGTTTAACGGTGAGACGGCCCCTTCTCCCCTTGATGATTGCGGCTGCCTTCAAAATCGGAGGCAAGAGTGTCCATTCGGCGGTTGTCCTTGTCCGTATCTTTTTCGCCTTCGAGCTTGTTCTGATCTACCTGATCGGCCGTGTTTTCTACAATGCGGCGGCCGGTTGTGGGTGGGTGGGCTATATGCTTCTCCATAAAAGCTCGCTCCGCGGCCTTTTCGCATCTGCCTATGCGGCCTCGACGTATCGAATTATTGGAGCGGGGCGGCCTCTCTCAGAATGGACATACCTATTCACCTCGGGCCTTGGGAAATCCTTGTCGGGGTATTACACGATCTTTTTACTTAAAATCACCCCGTTGTCTGTGTTTCTAGTCGCAGGGTGGTCATTTATTCTGGTTCGCGGCTTGATTAAACTCTTAGAGGTTATGGGCGTTGTGGGAATCCCGATCGCTCCGGCAGCCCAGCTCGAAGTCGTCAAAAGATATGCAGCAAGCTCCCGGCAGCCTTTGAAGCGCCGCCTGACAGCCTTCGCTAAGCGTGTGGCCTACGGCACTATTTAATGCAAATATAAGAAATGCCATCGCGAGGAGCGTAGAGACGTGGCGATCTCTGGTACGATAGTAGCTTCGACCAAGGCTTCACTTCAGGTATGGGTTGACATCCGGCCGGTAGGAACCGAAAGTGCCTTTAGAAGAAGGCCTGGCTAGGGCTATCGGTTATTTTAAAGTTATTACAGGGAGCATTAAATTGATTTCATTTGGGCGGCATAGCAGACGCTTCTATATGAAGTCGTTCATCGTGATATGCGGCCGACATTGACGGCTACTTCACTTGGAACATTCGAGAAGAATCGTGGCTCTATTTTGAACCCATTTGATGGAAGTATGTTGTTCAAGCATCATCAGCTCAGAATATTCGCTTAGGCCGTATTCGACATCGGTCATTTTCGTAAAGCCCGCTTGTCCGCATAAATATTTTAGAAATTCCCGATCATATGTGAATTTATGTCCAAAGAGAGTTAGAATTTCATTCATAAAGACGCAGGGGGCCGGCGTTTTCGGATAAATGGGCCGAATTCGCTGTGAAAAATCATCCAACGTAATATTTTCAAATTGGCCGAGATAGAGCTTGGCATAGAATTCAAGGTCCGGTGTCGAAATTCTCATCACGCCGCCTTTTTTTAAAATCCTATTGCATTCTTTAAGGAGATATCTTGCATCCCGGAGTGAAAGATGCTCAATGAGATGTTCGGAAAATATAAAATCAATGGATTCATTGTCAAAAGGAAAAATTTTTTTTACATTGAGATAAATTTCTCCCCTGTGAACGTCAGAATTAAGCCATCCTTTTAATCTGGTTTTTCCGCACCCCAGGTGTAATTTAATGATACGATGATTTTTTAAATATCGGTTTATTTTTATTCGTTTCATGAGAAACGCTCGAATATTGGCTGGCCTGGTCCATATGTTAATGCCTTCTATTAATGGAATTCTCAGGAGCTTAAATTTGATGCGCTCAGGGACAAGAATTTGCTTTTTTTGCGCCATACTCGATCTCCCGATTGAACTCAAACTCCATCCTTCTGACCTTAATAAAAATATATCGTCGAGCGGTGGTCGGTGTCAAGGACTATAAAAAAGGACATCAGGGAAATCCTTCGGCCTAATAATCCTATCGCCATGGCTAAAAGTGGCGGGCCCGGCGAATGGATACACGCTTCGGAAAAATCTATGTTCGCTCTGAAGATCTCCCGGGCCTCGATTACGCATTTTTCCCGCTTCACACTGAACCCGAGATCACCCTTTCCGTTTATTGTCCTAGGCCGGGCCCCTTTTAACTTCCTGCCGCCGACCATGATCCGGGCGGTTAAAGACCCGGGAGATCTGGGATTCGAGATCCGGGATCTCCTCGAGCGCTACCAGGTCGATGAGAAGGCTCTCCTCTGCTATATCGCCGCCGTCATGAAAGAATCCGTTCCGGTGGATTTCTATTCCAGGCTTCTCGGACGGAGAGGGGTCTACGCGCCCTCGGGCACAAATGAAGATCACTCCCGCGGGGAAGAGGCGGAGGAACGTGTGAGACAGATCGAATCGCTGGCCGGATATCTCCTGGGCCGGCTCGAAGGGATCAAGAAATCATGAAACCGTCCATCCAGGCTCTTTTCATTCGTCCTCAGACCTCCATTCGCCAGGCCATGCGGATCATCACCCGCGCCGGCCGTCTCAAGCTGCCCGTAGGGATCGCCCTGGTCACGGACCGAAACGAGAGATTGATCGGGACCGTGACCGACGGTGATATCCGGAGGGCCCTCGTCAAGGGATTCTCGATCGACGATCCCGTAAAGGACATCATGGCCAAGGAGCCGATCACGGTCGGGGACCATCTGACGGTCGACGACATGCTCAAAACGGTCATGGCCAAGGTCAAAGAATCCGGCAGGATCCGGGATTTCAAAGTCGACAAGGTCATCATTGCGACGCCGAAGAAAAAAGTCGTGGACGTCGTCGATTTCTACGAGCTGTGGTTCAAGCAGGAACAGCGCCACAAAAAGATCTGCGTGGTGGGAACGGGATACGTCGGGCTCACCCTCTCCCTGGTCCTGTCCGAATCCGGTTACAAGGTCGTCGGAGTGGACAAAGATCCTCGCCTCGTGAAGAAGCTGAGCCGGGGAGAATCGCCGTTCTACGAAAAAGGATTACAGCCGCTCTTGGGGCTGCAGCTTAAAGAAGACAATCTCAAGTTCACCGCCCGTTGGAAAACCGACGGCTCCGACGTGTATATCATTTGCGTGGGGACGCCGGTCGACGATAAAAGTCGGAGACCGGACTTCAGCGCCCTTCTCCGGGCCGCAGAAGACGTCGGCAAGGTCCTCAAGAAGGACGATCTCATCGTCCTCCGATCGACGGTGCCCGTGGGGACGACGCGAAAACTCGTTTTGCCCATCCTCGAGAAAAGATCGGCGCTCAAGGCCGGAAAAGATTTTTATCTGGTCTTCGCTCCGGAACGGGTCGTCGAAGGGAAAGCCCTCGAGGAAATGAAAGAGATCCCTCAGATCCTGGGCGGAGTCAACAAGCAGAGCGTTCAAGCGGCCGCGCGCGTCTTCCAAGCCTTCAATCCGTCGCTTATCGCCCTGGACAGCCTGGAAGAAGCGGAGATGATCAAGCTCATCAACAACAGCTACCGGGACCTTTCCTTCGCCTTTTCCAATAAGGTCGCCTTGATGTGCGACAAACTGAACCTGGACGCCGTCAAGATCATCAAAGCCTCCAACGAAGGATATCCCCGGAACCCGGTCGCTTTGCCGAGCCCGGGCGTCGGCGGCTATTGCCTGACCAAGGACCCCTACTTAATGGCCGAGGTCGCCAAAAAGATCAAGGTCAGCCCGGACATGTTCCTCGAAAGCCGGAGGACCAATCAAGCCATGCCGCGGCTCGTGGCCCAAAAAGTTCTGAAATTCCTCAAGTCGCACAGGCCGAAGGAAAGAAGGATCAAAATATTTCTCCTGGGATTCGCCTATAAAGGCTATCCCGAAACATCGGATATGCGCGGCTCGCCGACCGTCGACATCCTCAAAATACTCCAGTCCAGATTGAAGAACACGGCCGTCTTTTTCGGATATGACCCCGTCGCCAAAAAGGAGAACATCGAGCGTCTCCGCGTCACGTATGCCTCCTATAAAGAAGGATTCAAAGACAGCCATGTCATCCTCATCCTGAACAACAATCCGGAGTTCGCCAAGATCGATATTTTTGCCCTGCTCGAAACGATGAAGCGGCCCGGGCTCTTTTTCGACGGCTGGCGCTTCTATCTGCCTCAAGAGATCAAAAAGATCAAAGGCATTCTTTATCAGGGATTGGGCGAAGGCTTCAATTGAAGCCTCTGGCCGTCGTTGTCTGCAATAATGGATTGGGGCATATCAAAAGAGTGCTCCATGTCCTGCGCCGGCTGCAGATTCCATCAGCGCAAGCGTATCGAACGACCGTCTATGTCGATATCGAAAAACTGAGCCATTTTCCGGCCTTGACCCGTGCGCTTCTTCAGCGGAAGAACATCCTTTTTTCCGATGTCCGCTCCGGCGGGGCCGCTTACGAACCGGAGTTCATGGCCAAATATAAAAAAGCCCTGAAGGAAGCCGATCATGTCTGGAGCGACAATCTCGTCTTCCCCCTCAAATATAGGCCGGACGTTTTCCTGACGGGGTCCTTTTTATGGTCGGAGATCAAGCCTGATCTGGAGCAATCCCAGCGCGAAAGAGAACTTCTTGTCAAGACCCGTCCGGCCATGATCGCCAATAAATATTTCGCCACGCCGGGCGTAAAAACCTTGACCAGATATTCCGGCGTGGGCATCTATGATTATCTCCTTCCTCGCCTGTCGGCTGAGTTTCCCGCAGGGATCCTTCTGAGCTGCGGACAAAGCCATGCGGCTAAGCTCCATTTCGAAAGAGACCTCTCCCGGCTTAAAGAGGCCGTTCGAGTCATCCCCCGGGACATCCGGATCTATATCGAACCGGATTTCTTCGGCCCTTTCCGCGCCTTCAAAAACGTCAAAAAGGCTGATTTCACGGAAAAGATGTTCCGCCGTATATCCGCCGCGGCCATCCGACCCGGCCTGGGGACGGTCTGTGACGTGCTTTTAAAAGGCGGACGGATCTTCGCTTTTTTTGAGGACGATAACTTCGAGGTCCGCCACAACGCCAAGGTCCTGGAGCGACTCGGGCTTGGACAGAAATGCCGCGATATTCCCGACGCGCTGACCCGGGCGGCGGGATTTTTAGGCGATTGGCAAGGCCGGAAAAAGCACCTGGCTCGAGTCAAGAAGATCGACTTTCATGGAGTCGAAGAGACAACGGAAAAAATCAGGGAGATTCTGCATTGAGCCCATCGGCACTTAAAAGGCCGCTAATCATCGCAGAAGCCTGCCAGAATCATAAAGGCGATCTGGCGGTTCTGAAAGACATGATCCATGAAGCCAAGGGAGCCGGAGCGGACTACATTAAGATCCAATCGATGCTCGCGGACGAATTGACCTTCCGGGAGAGATTTGAAGAAGGGCTCGTTGAGAACGGGACCATGAAGGTCATCAAACGGCCTTATCGCCCCGAATATGAACGTCTCAAGCCCATGGACCTGGACGATCAGGCTCATCTCTGGTTCGTAGAGGAATGCCACAAAGCGGGTATCAAGCCCTTGACGACCG
>Ga0315274_10014089_pt1 | contig 11355 bp, 7 predicted proteins | sample YL17G02_20_MG_FD_203700 | JGI IMG/M metagenome (GOLD analysis project Ga0315274, IMG submission 203700) | Sediment microbial communities from Yellowstone Lake, YNP, Wyoming, USA - YL17G02_20 | ecosystem: Environmental > Aquatic > Freshwater > Lake > Sediment | place: USA: Wyoming | collected...
TGCTTGCGTAAGTCCGCATTCCGTGTAGGGGAGGCCCTCAGCGGCCTCCCGGAGATCGGGCGACCGCAGAGGGTCGCCCCTACGATATGACGTGGATTTCCGCAACTTGGCACTAGAACCTCAACTTGCCCCCTGCGAGTATGCTGTACGTACTGTTCTCATCAGTCTGTATGCCGAGCTCCAGGCCGCGTTTGAACCGATATGATAGTTTCAGCTCGTACCGGCTGTCCGCGTAGTCCGGCCGCGCTCCCAGCACCGCTGAGTAATCCAGGTACACCCCATCCCAAAGGCGCTCGCCGATGGTCAACTGGAGCGGCTCCCTGTATCCCATTTCCAGTGCGAATTCCTCGAATCCGAGAGCGCTTTCGAAAGCCCTCTCGATCGGTTCGAACACAGTCGGCATCATGGCGGTCGAGAACAGGCCGGAGAGCTCCCTGCCGATATCGCCGGTTCCGTCCTGGGCGAGAATCTGCTCCAGTTGTCTCTGTCCGGTCACCAGAGCCACGATGAGCTGCTCCGACAGTCCCGGCGGCGATGAGCTGAATGTCGGGTTCAGCCTGTCCAGAGGCCCCTGAGCCACCATAGTCACCGTGTACCTCTGTCGCCCGCCGAAGGACGAGATAGCCGTCATCCTGGTCTGAGCGCGCATGTCCACGAGAACCGACGGCCGCTGGGATATCCCCGTGTGCAATGTTATGCTGCTTCCGGGCAGTATCCTGAATTCGCGCATGGGAAACAGGATAGTGCCATCGCTGATGTCCAGCATGCCCTCCACCATGGGTTTCCCCAGGGAGCCTGTCAGGGCGAGCTTTCCGTACAGCGGAGCCTTCAACCGCGCGGATTCGAAGCGCACCTCTCGACCCAGGGACGCTCTGACGTCGAATTTCGGGTCAACCGGGGGCGGCCCGGCGGGTTCGTGGTTCGTGCTCACCTTGCTCGGCAGTGCTATGGACCCCTGAGGGATGGCTGCGTCGCCGGCGATTAACGGGCTCTGCCAGGCGCCGGCGACTCTCAGGTTGCTGTCGAACTTCGCCTGAATCTCTTCGCCGTAAACACTTGTGATGTTTCGCCCGGAGATTCCCAGGCCGCTCGTCTTTATCCGCAGGTCGAGCGACGGCTTCAGATCGGCCAGTGTTGCACGGCCGCTAATGTCGAAGTTGCCGCCTTCCGCGGATGTGCCCGTAAATCTCTCGATCGAGAGGGTGTCGCCCGCCAGCGCCAACCGAGCATTGATGTTCTCAAGCGGCGAGTTGATCCTCGGCAGCCGAACTCGTCCGTCACGCCATGCGAGCTCACCCTCCAGGCTGGGGGACTGCACCGTGCCGCCGAGTTTGACTGATCCCTCGAAGGCGCCGGCAGGCCCGGTCTCGGCAGCTATTCTGCTGAACGCCGACAGGATCTCCAGGCTCTCGGTGTCCAGGCTGGACTGCAAGAGCATGGGACCGTCCCTCGGGACGGTGAGGCTCCGCCAATCCATGGGCACGTACCCCGACGCTCGAAGTGCGTGATCACCCAGCGTCAGCGTCACCTCGTCTATGTTCACACTGCCCACGGGACGGGCCCCCTCAACTTCTGTCCGTGCGGGCCGAGTTTCCCCGGCAGTCAGTCGGCTTCGCAGTCGGTCAAACCTGGCTCCGCCGATCACCGGGTCAACGACCTCGACGTACATCTCCGCGGACGGGCTGTCAATGCTGCCGCCCGCTACTATAGTTACGTCGGCTTTGCCCGAAAAGTTATTGGGCAACTTGACCCACGGCCTGAGGGTGTCCAGGGACAGGTTGTGCGCGTCAACTTGCAGGACCAATGCGTCCGAGGGGCCGAAGCTGGCCGCGGCAGACAGGTTCGTATCTCCATCGAGAGCTTCCAGTTCTTCCAGGTTGGCTACCCCGTTCCGCCAGGAGCCTGCCATTTGAACCGTCTTGATGGAGCCGGAGCCGAACACCATGTCGGCAATGGTTGCCTCGATGTGCAGGTCCGGCGCCAGGCCGTCATCAGTCAATTGTATGCCGCCGGACACGTTCGCGTTGACGGTTCCGGCGAAGGGCCTCGGCACCTTGGTGAGAAAACGGCGGAGGTGGGCGTACTCGTCGCCCGACTGCCGGATCGCCGGGCTGCCGTCAAGCAGCCCAAGCATCTTCCCCATGTGCCCGCTCTGCACCTCAGCGCTCAGCTCGATTGCCCTGGAGTCAAGACCGTAGGAAAGCTCAGGAATGAGGTACCGGGCGCCGGCGTCGGCCAGATCGAAACCGGAGAGCGTAACCACGTTCTCGGCAAGGATCCCTCGTCCGCTGAAGTGCTTGAATCTCTGGCCGTTGATGGCCGGGTTCTCGCACTCAACAGCGAGCTCCACCCGAGGCAAACTCACCGTGCCGTCAATACTGCCGGACACCACCGTGTTTCCGGAAGCGAGCGCATAAGGCCGGAAAAGACCTGAGACCTTCTCCAGGGCGAGCCGGTCGCTGCCGAACCTGAGGGCGATGCGACCGTCCTTCGAGAGGCTTCCACTTGCTGTCAGAGACGAGTCCCCGGACCGCGCGCTGAATTCCTGAATCCTGAGTTGTCCGTGCTCGTACGCGATCTGAGCCTCCGACGAGTCTATCGTGATGCCGCGGTACGACCCGCCATCCGTCCGAAGGCTTCCCTTCGCCTGCGGGTCGCGAAGCGCACCGGCGACCGCGAGTTCGCCTGAGAGCTTGCCCCCCACGAGTCCGCGCGACTCCAGTGCTCCGCCCAACCTCTCCAGGTCTATCGAGTCGGCCTTGATCGCCATGTCCACTCCGGGCGACTCGTCCCACGGATGGCTTATCCTGCCGGACAAGCTCACAGTGCCGGGATAATCGTAGATAACGAGTGTATCCAGATCAACATTCTCGCGGCTTGCCGATATGCTGCCGGCGATCCGTTCGACCCCCAGACCGGACACCATCACCCGGTACGCTTCTACCTCTCCTGTGAAGACCGGCCATGTCAGGCGTCCCGTGACCTTCCCCGCGAAATGAGCCCTGCCTACCGTCGTGGCAGTCCAGTACATATCCCTGACAGCCGCCAGGTTGATGTCCGCTCCGGCAGCCTGCAGGTTCAGCTCTCCGTCGCGTGCGACCTCTCCCGAGGCCGCGACGAGGCCGCCGAGCGTCTTCGCGCTGACTTCCTCGACTCGAAGCATGCCGTTCACGTACTCAGCCGCAATGGCGCCGTCATCGAACTCCAGCGTGTGGAACTGCCCGCCTTTCGCTGTGCCTCGGAAGCGTATGTCCGCGTGCCCCGGCTTCCACAATGCCTGAAAGCTGCCGGTGCTCTCCGCCGCGAGATGATGCTTTTTCAGAAGCGGAATGCGTTCGAGCTTTACATGGGAGACGCGGCCGTCAAGCACGGCCGAGGGCTTCCCGGAGAGCGTGATCTCGCCTTTGGCCTCGATCACTCCGTCGTATGCCTTTGCCGACGCTTCGCGAATGCTGATTTGCCCGTCGAAATATGCGCCCTTTGCGATGATTGACCGTCCCGCGAAGGTGAGATAGGACAGCGAAGGAGCTTCCGCCCTGAAGTCCACGCCGAATGAACGCGGGGGCCCGAAGATAAGTGCCCTTACGCGGCCGCTCTCGGGCAGTACGGCTTTTCTGAGCCGTCCTGCGTAGCCGGTGAGACCTGCGACTTCTCTGAAATTCATCCTGTCGGACACGAATTCCAGTGCCAGTCGGGGATCCTTGGGTTCGACAACATGGCCGGAGATGAAAAACGGCGAGGTTCCCAGCCGGCCTTTGAGGCGCATGCTCACCACGCCGTTCCGCACGTCCAGGTCTCCGCTCACGTCGTGAACCGGACTGCGAATGTGCTGAAACCGTACCGAGGTGTCACGCAGACGAACTGCAGCCGAGTATCGAAGCGGCTGATCCTTGCCGGGTTTCGAGATGCTTACGCTCGCCCGCGCCCTGCCGGACAGAACGTTCAAGCCCAGGGGCCACGGATAAGCAGACCAGTACGATGCGCTCGCGTTGAGCAAATCCAGGTCGGCGTTGAGGGAATGGCTGCCGAGGTTGTACCGCCCCCCCAGTGAGAATCGCCCCAGCCGCCCGGGTGGGCCTTTCCCGGAGATGGAGTACTTTGCCACGGGCATCTCGGACAGATCCACCACTGCGTCTATGTCCGTGAGCGTATTCTCCACAGGCTTGGCAGGATTCGAAGCATGGTCGCGGATAACCAGGCGTCCGGACTTCACGTATATCTTGGCGCTGAACTCGAGACGCCGGCCGGGCGGGAGCGGTCTGAGAAGCTCGGCGATATTCCATCCACCGTCCGCAGCCCGTTCCAGGACGATGTTCGGCTCCAGTATGTCTATCCTCTTGATGCTGGCTACCGGATCGGTTCTTTGCAGGGCAAGGTCGGTTAGGCTGCATACGATCCGCGCGCGAGGAATGCTGACGATCGGCTTTTCGGAGCCCGGCTTGCTGTCAGAGATGACGAGGTCGTTCAGTATCGCACCGGATGGAAGGATTTCCACACTGCCGACCGTGACGGTGCCGTCTATCACCTCGGACGCGGCCGCCGTCACCACCTCGGGCAGACGGCGCACGGACTCCCGGAAGACCCTCGCAAGGTAGACAACCGTTCCGGCCGCCATGACCAGTATAGGAAGCGTCATTATCAGCAGTGTGAGACGCTTGGCTCTGCGCATTGTCGTTCCTCGGCGAGCGGATGCTCGCACATGCGGCGCACCTCTCATACAGCAGTATCCGCCGCATGGTAGGAGCTTCGGACGAAGGGGCCTGACGCGACGTGGCGAAAGCCCATTGCATCGCCGATTTCCTTGTATTCGTCGAATCGGGCAGGGGGAATGTACTCGACAACGGGGAGGTTTGCCTTCGAAGGCCGCAGGTACTGGCCGATAGTGACGAAATGGCAGCCCGCGGATCGGAGGTCACGCAGAACCTCCGTTACCTCTTCCTTCGATTCACCCAACCCAACCATGAATCCGGACTTCGTATATATAGACGGCTTGATCTCCTTGGCGGTTTCAAGCAGCTCCAGTGACCTCGCGTAGTCCGCCGCCGGACGAACGACGGGATACAGCCGCGGCACCGTCTCGACGTTGTGATTCAGTACGAACGGCTCCGCATCCAGTACCGTCTTCAGCGCGTTCGCATCGCCGCCGAAGTCGGGGACCAGGACCTCCACCTTCGCGTCCGGAATCTCCGCCTCGATCCGCCGGATCGTCTCGGCAAACTGGGAGGCGCCGCCGTCGGTCAGGTCGTCGCGAGTGACCGACGTTACGACAACGTATTTCAGTCCCATCTGCGCCGCCGCTTCCGCCACACGCTGCGGCTCTCCGGAGTCTACGGGCAGAGGCTCTCCATGGCGAACGCCGCAGAACCCACAGTTCCTCGTGCACGTATCCCCAAGTATCATGAAGGTCGCCGTGCCCTTGGAGAAGCACTCGCCGATATTCGGGCAGCCCGCGCTCTGGCAGACCGTATGAAGCCCCATGGACTTCAAGTAGCCCGCCATTTCCTCGTAAGCTCCCCGCTTGGGGGCCTTCACCGTCAGCCATTCGGGCAGCCGTCTGTTCACTTCCGGTTACTCCACTCCCTACTCATGCTCTTACTCTTGAATCTTACTCTTACACCAATTCCGGGTACTTGCGATGTAAAATGCAGCGCACCCGGGAGGGCGAAGCTCCCGCTGAGGGAAAAGCGGCTCGACAGGAGTCTCGCCCTCCCGCTTCCGCGTATTCACAACATCAGCAGTGACTCCGCCTCCACCCGCACGGGCCGCATCCCGAATACCTCAGCGAACCGGGCGACGATGAGCTTCTTCACCTCGTCCATGCCCGGGTTCTGCCCGACAAGTCGCTCCAATGAAGTGACTCGCCGGTCTGCCAGTCCGCAGGGGTGGATCAGCGACCAGTGCTCGAAGCTCGGGCTGACGTTGAGCGCGAGGCCGTGGTAGCTTATCCATTTGCGAACGGCGATGCCGATCGAGCAGATCTTCTCGTCGCCGACCCATACTCCTGTGTACCCGGGCATGGTTCTTGCCTCGACCCCGAAATCGGCAAGGAAACTCACCACGACCTGTTCGAGATTCCGCAAGAAGAGATGGACGTCCTTTCCGTGCGAGCGCAGGTCGAAGATGGGATAGCCGACTAGCTGTCCCGGTCCGTGATATGTAATGTTGCCGCCACGGTCGGTATGGAATACCTCCACGCCCGCCTGCGCCACGTCGTCGGGCGTAGCGAGGAGGCTGTCCTCGCCGCCCGCGGTGCCCAGGGTGATCACCGGCGGATGCTCAAGGAGAAGGAGGGTATCCTCGATGCCGCTCCCAAGCCGGAGTCTCACCAGTGCCCGCTGGAGCGAGAGGCATTCCGAGTAGCCTATCAGTCCGAGGTCGGTGAACCAGAGTTCGCGCATCCATGTTCTCACGCAGTACATGGAAAGTATAGGGGACGTGGGCGCGGCGCGTCAAGCTCCGAAGGCCAGGCACACGACGTAGACTTTGAAAGCTCCGGCTGTCAGGAGCGCGAGGCTGCACTCGTGGATCGTGCTGCAGGTGGTGGCTACGTCGTCCACGAGCAGCACCGTTTTTCCCTTCAACTCAGCCGGTCTCGCCGCCCGGAATGCTGCCCGGACATTGGCTCGTCTTTCATCGCCCGAGAGTTCGACCTGCGGCCTAGTGTGCCGCCAGCGTACAATGGCGTCAGTGAGAAGCTGCAGGCCGGTCATTTCGCATAGTCGCTCGGCCAGAAGCTCGGTCTGATTGTACCCTCGAATCCTCTGATGCACGGGATGCATCGGAACCGGCGCCACGCAGTCCGCCCTGCGCCAGGGGAAGTCGGCGGAGACCGTGAGATACCGGTGGAGCAGATGCGCCAAAGGGTCGGCCAGCACTCGCCGGCCGCCGTACTTGAACGTGTGGATTGCCTCGCGCAGGGTTCCGCTGTACTGGCCTACTGCTCTCGCGGTCGTGAAGGATGGGATTCTTCCCCAGCAATCCCGGCAGCGCGAGCGGCGCATCGGATGTCCGCACCTCGGGCAATACGGCCTGAGCACGCGCTCGATCTGCGAGATGCAGGACGCGCAGATGTAGAACGGGTCGAAGGTCTCGCAGATCAGACACTTCGGGGGATATACAAGATCGAGCAAGCCTTCTACGGTTTCATGCAAAGGCGTGTTCATCCGATGGCTTCGAAGTAAGCGATCTGCTTGAACTCGCAGTAGCGGGTGACGATCTCATCGAGGGTCAGTGATGCAAGGCGGCGCAGACTGAAGTCCTGCACGTTGAAGGAGGCCATAGTGCTTCCGTAGATGGTCGCCTTTCGGAGATTGCCCTCGCTGATGTCGTCGGTGGACGCGACGTAGCCGATAAAACCTCCGGCGAACGAGTCACCTGCGCCGGTGGGGTCAACGACTTCCTCCACAGGGTAACAGGGCGCCGCGAAGTACGCGTCATTCGATACCATAACCGCGCCGTGCTCGCCCTTCTTGATGATGACGACCGGCGGGCCCAGCTCTCTTATCTGCCGGGCTGCCTTGATCAGGCTGTAGGTGCCGCAGAGCTGGCGAGCCTCCGCATCGTTCATAAAGACTACGTTGACTCTCTTCAGCACCTCTAGAAGCGAATCCCTCTTGTTCTCGATCCAGAAGTTCATCGTATCGCAGACGGCCAGCTTCGGAGACTTGATCTGATCCAGTACCTGAAGCTGGAGTTCCGGGTCTATGTTCGCCAGGAATACGTACTTCGAGTTTCTATACTCTTCGGGAATCTCAGGGCGAAAATGCTCGAATACGTTCAGCCGTGTGTCCAGAGTATGCGCCTGGTTCAGATCGAATCCGTAGTAGCCGGACCAGCGGAAGGTCTTGCCCGGCATGGATTTCACGCCGGAGATGTCAATGCCGCGCGAGGACAGAAACCGTACGTGTTTCTTGGGAAAGTCGCTGCCTACGACTCCCACGAGCCTTACGGGGGCGAAGTAGCTGGCCGCGATTGAAGAGTAAACGGCCGCGCCGCCCAGAGCATCCTTTACCTCTCCGAAGGGCGTCTTCACGTTGTCCAAAGCTACGCTGCCCACAACGAGGACGCATTGGCGCAGCGGCGTCTTGGTCATCTCTGGATCCTTTGCTTCAGGGCGCAGGGGCTGAGCCCCTCGGGATACGAAACCATGGCGGAGTATGCTCCGCGGTCACCTGATATCCGGGAGGCGGCAGAGCGCCTCCCCTACGTGTGATGCCGATTTATGAAACTAGGTACTAGGATGAGTTTCTCGTTCCAATCTTGCCGGCGTTAGTGCCGAGCACCATGAGCACGAATATCGGCAGCGCTGCGCACTTGCGGATCTTCCGCGGGCTGTGGGCGAGTCTGAAGAACCATTCGAGCCCGTGGCGCTGCATCCATTTCGGGGCGCGCTTCACTCTGCCGGAGATCACGTCGAACGTTCCGCCGACGCCCATGGAGACCGGGACCTGCAGCTCTTCCAGGTGCCTGTAGATCCATTTCTCCTGCAATGGGATGCCCATCGCGACGAAAAGAATGTGCGGCTTTGCCTCCCGAATCTTCTGGACTACAGACGCCGATTCCTCAGGGCGGAAGAATCCGTGGTGCGTGCCTGCCACTATAAGCCCCGGGTAGCGCTGCGTGAGCTTCTCGGCGGCTGCTTCGGCGACCCCGGGCGCCGCACCCAGCAGGAATATCCTGTATCCCGACCGTGCGGCCGTCTCGCACAGGAATTCCACGATATCCACGCCGGAGACGCGTTCCGGCAGCGGTATTCCGAACCGCCGGGCAGCCCAGAGAATCCCGGTGCTGTCCGGGGTCACCAGGTCCGCGGCGTTTATGATCTCCCGGAGCTCGTGATCCCTCTGTGCCAGCACCACGCACGAGGAGTCGGCCGTCACCACCATGTGCGGTCGCCCGCCGTGGATGAAGTCCTCGATGCTCGCCAGCGCGGTTGCTGTGTCCACCGCGGAGATCTTGACGCCGAGTATGCTCTTGCTCTGTATGGTGTTCATATGCTGCCAGCCGCCGGGGATAAGGGCCGTTCCGCGATCCGTCAGGTTCCCATCTCCCATGAACTCAGATACTTCTCTTGTTCGTCGGTGAGTTTGTCAATGGTCACGCCGAGCGATTCGAGTTTAAGGCGCGCGACCTGCTCATCAATGTGCTTCGGAACCGAGTACACTCTCCGCTCCAGCTCGCCGGCATGCTTTGCTATGTACTCTGCCGAGAGCGCCTGATCTGCGAAGCTCATGTCCATCACGCTCGCGGGGTGTCCCTCTGCCGCTGCGAGGTTTATCAGCCTTCCTTCGCCGAGCACGTAGACCCTCTTTCCATTGTCCAGGACGAACTCCTCTACGAAATCGCGCACCTTCCGCCGGCTTACCGCTAACCGGGTGAGCGCGTCCAGGTCCAGTTCCACGTTGAAGTGCCCGGAATTGGCTACAATGGCGCCATCCTTCATGCTTCGGAAATGCTCGTCGCGGATCACGTGTACGTCTCCGGTGAGGGTGCAGAACACATCGCCGATCTTCGCTGCCTCGGCGATCGGCATGACCTCGTAGCCGTCCATGATGGCTTCCAGCGCCCTGAGCGGATCCACTTCGGTGATTATCACGCGCGCGCCCATTCCCTTTGCGCGCATTGCCACTCCGCGGCCGCACCAACCGTAGCCGGAGACGACGAAGACCGCGCCCGCCATCAGTATGTTGGTCGCTCTGAGTATTCCGTCAATGGTGCTCTGCCCGGTCCCATAGCGGTTATCGAAGAGATGCTTCGTATCCGCGTCGTTCACTGCGACGATAGGGTAGAGGAGCACGCCGTCCCGTTCCATGGCTCGGAGGCGAATCACTCCCGTGGTCGTCTCCTCGGTCCCTCCGATGATGTTCTCCGCCAGATCGGTTCGCTCCGAGTGGATGACCGAAACTGTATCCGCGCCGTCATCCATCGTGATGTTCGGCTTGAAATCCAGCGCCGAGCTGATGTGCCTGTAATAAGTGTCTCTGTCCTCTCCCTTGATGGCGAAGGTGGGTACGTCGAAATCAGCAACCAGGGACGCGGCCGCGTCGTCTTGGGTGGACAGCGGATTTGACGCGCACAGGGCCACCCGGGCGCCGCCCGCCTTCAGCGTGCGCATCAGGTTGGCCGTCTCGGTGGTCACGTGCAGGCAGGCCACCAGAGTGATTCCCTCCAGAGGCTTTTCTCGGTCGAACCGGCTCCTGACCAGTCTCAGGACCGGCATCCACTGCTCCGCCCACTCGATCCTGAGCCTGCCCTTCGCTGCGAGATCCAGATCCTTTACGTCATGCGATACCATCAACTAAACCCCCTAGGAATTGTTTGCTTGATGTCGGACCGGGTCTACTATTACTCCGTCGAACACGGCTGCGTTGGATTTTACCTGACAGCCCCTGCCCACGACGCACCGCTCCAGCATCGTCTTGGTCATCACGCGCGCGCCTTCCCAGAGAATGCTGTCCTGTACGACAGCGTCCTCCTCCACGACGCAGTTGTCGCCGAGCACCGAGTTCTCCAGCACCTTGGCATTCTTCTCGATCCGGCAGTTGTTGCCGATCATCGCCGGGTAGCCGATCTCGGCAGTCGGATCAATCTCAACGTTCTCGCCCATCCACACGTATCGCTTGACCTCCTGGAGCGGGAACTTGATGTTCACCCTGCCGTGGAGGGCATCACGATGTGTCTCGTGGTACTGCTTTAGGTTTCCGACGTCTCGCCAGTAACTGGACGTGAGATAGCCGTAGAACCGTCTCTTCTGTTCCAGCAGCAGAGGGAAGACGTTGTTGCCGAACCCATAGGTCATGCCTTTCGGGATCAGATCGAATATCTCCGGCTCGAACACGTATATGCCGGTGTTCGCCATGTTGCTGAAGATGACCTCGCCCTTCGGCTTTTCGAGGAACCTGGTGATCTTGCCGCGTTCGCTTATGAGCACGATCCCGTACTCGGCCGGGTCGTCCACCAGCGAGAGAGCAATGGTGCACAGAGCCTTGTGTTCATTGTGCTGCCTCACCAGGCGGCGCAGGTCTATGTCCGCCAGGTCATCCCCGCCAACCACCAGGAACGTGCCGTCGAAGAACTCCTCGCACCTCTTGACGCTGCCGGCATCGCCCCAGAGGCGATCTTCGTGCGAGTACTGAATCCTGACTCCCCACTTCGACCCGTCCCCGAAGTAGTCCTCGATCTGGTCGCTGTGATAGTAGAGGTTCACCATGATCTTCGAGAAGCCGTTGCGGGCGAGCAGCTCGACGATGTGCTCCATGACCGGCTTGTTCACTATGGGAACCAGCGGCTTCGGCAGGTTGCGGGTCAGCGGATCCAGCCTCGAACCGACACCTGCTGCCAGAATCATGGCCTTCA
>Ga0315274_10014093_pt1 | contig 11353 bp, 9 predicted proteins | sample YL17G02_20_MG_FD_203700 | JGI IMG/M metagenome (GOLD analysis project Ga0315274, IMG submission 203700) | Sediment microbial communities from Yellowstone Lake, YNP, Wyoming, USA - YL17G02_20 | ecosystem: Environmental > Aquatic > Freshwater > Lake > Sediment | place: USA: Wyoming | collected...
TGGCTAAGTCGGCCGTTTCTCTGTCTCTAATTTCGCCCACCATAATAATGTCGGGGTCCTGGCGCAAAATAGAACGCAGCCCCGAAGCAAAAGTATAATTAATTTCCGGCCTGACCTGAGATTGGCTGACGCCTTCGACAAAATATTCAACCGGGTCTTCCAAGGAAACAATGTTTACCGCGTCTTCGTTCAAAACCCGCAAGACAGCATAAAGAGTTGTGGTTTTGCCAGAGCCCGTCGGTCCCGTAACCAAAATCATGCCAAAAGGCCTATCAATTGCCTCCTCCAGGAGCCGGCGATTATGACTCTGGATTCCAAGCTGATCGAATGTTAATATCCCGACCGTCGGGTCCAGTAATCGCAGCACGACTTTTTCTCCGAAATAGGTGGGGAATGTCGAGACGCGAAAATCTATCTTTTTGCTATCAATGACTGAATGGAAGCGACCGTCCTGAGGAATTCTGGTTTCGTCAATTTTCATCGAAGATAAAATTTTTATTCTGGAAACAACCGAAGATTGGATCGATCTTGGCAAAATGAGGCTGGTGTAAAGCACGCCGTCAACTCGGAAGCGAATTTTTAAATTGTTTTCGGTCGGCTCAATATGGATGTCGGAAGCTCGGCCTTCCTGAGCGTGGCGCAAAATAACCGCGACAATTTTGGTAATGGGGGCTTCCGCCATGACCCGTTCAAGAATTCCTTCTGCCCCAATTTTTCCTTTAACCTCCTGCGTCACTTCCCTTTTGGCTAATTCTTTTTCCAGCTCCCCCAAAGCCGTTTCAACTTCTTCTTTTAAATTCCGATATTGTTTTAAAACGTCGTTGAAATCTGTCGGCGTGATTAAAAATATTTTGGGAACAAAATCTCGCTGCTGGGCGATAAAGCGCAGCGCTTCCTGAGCTTTGAGGTCATCTGGGTTTATCATCCCGATAGACAAAACATTGTCTTGTTTTTCAATCGGAACGAATTGATAAAAAGTCGCAGCTTCTTCCGATATTTCTCCCAAAACTTGCGGCGAAATCATTTTGCCTGCGAGCTCCGCCAAGGGAATCCCCAATTCCCTGGCTCTGTCTTGAACAATTTTTAGTTCCAGCGGAACTTTTGGCATAACATTAATAAAAAACCCAAATCACAAATTCTAAATAAAGCCCCGTACCATATGCTCGCGGGGCTTATTGATTAATCGGTGCGAAAGGATCCGTTCTTCCTTTCTCGCCCGGAATAATAGGAAAATCGCCGGGTAAAATTAAAGACTGAAATTTCTTATCTTTTAAAAGAGAAAGGTAAAGGTCGGGACTCATCGGTTTTAACATTTCAATAATTCTTGAAGTCAGGTCTCCGCCGACATTGCTGGAATTATTAGCCGGGGCGGCGGGCGAAGGCAAAATATCAATTCCGCGTATATAAACAATATAAAGGCCGACCGTTGCCAAAATTACGACGGCCGTAAGATACAAAAGTTTTTTTTGCTTTCGCAGTTTAGCGTCGACGAATGAAAATTTTGTTTTTTGTTTTCCGGGAATTATCGCCATTTGATTGATTTAATTTTCTGACGGCTATATTTTATTGTTTATAATAAACGCTTAGCCCGATAGACAACTTGCCCATATCCGAATACGTATCATTTTGGCTATAACTAATTTTACCTACATCGGTCAGTCTCAAATTATTTTCAGCTGCTTTCAAAAAATTTTTTAGACTGCTGTAATTTCCGTTTAAGTTCAGGTTTACTGACAACACTTTAACTCCAGCTGGCAGTGAGCTTCCGGTCGCAGCAACGCTTCCCTCTGTTTCACTTACATTGATCCTCGCGCCCGTATCTGATTGCGGATAAACAAAACTTAATGAATCGATAATTAAACCGTTTTGAGAAGCAAGGGCTTCCATTTGAACCAGCAATCCCGGTATATCTTCGCTGGGCGGCAAGGCCTGCATAATTCTGTCCTGTTCGTCTTGGATTGATTGATATTTCGTTTCTAGCTCTCCCAGTTTCTTTTTAGATTCCTGAGCTTGCGCCAATTTTTGCTGCCAGGCTACCAAGTTATCTCTGCCCAGCATCATTGACTGAAACGCCGGCCAAACCAAAAAATAACCGACCAAAACTACGGCCGCCAGAATTATTATAAAAATATGAAGTCTTTTCATAAAGCTCAGCTTTTACTGTTTTTGCAAAATTTTGGGATTAAAGTTGAAACTAACCGAAAATTTAACGGTTCCGCCCTTATCCAAAGAAATATTAGCGACCGTAACATTGGTATAGTCTGTTTGATCCAAAGTGAAGATTTGTTTTGCTAAAACCGAGTAATCCGCGGCTTCACCTTTGAGCGAAACTTTTTGGTCATTGACGCTCAAGAGATATTCATCCCACTTAACCTTGGGCAAGGTTAGGGCAGCGATTGAATCTAAAATTACTGACGTATAAATATGCGACTTTAAAAATGTTTGAGTAACGTTGGCGCGTTTTTCCAGGCCGGCGATTTTTTCTGCTACTGCCCTGTCTTGATCGGTGAAAACCCCTGCTTCTTGTTTTTTAAAATCTTCGATCTTGGCGTTAAGCGATCCCTGGTAGAATTTCATGCCGCCCCAACCCAGCAACATTAAAACAAACAAAATCACGCCGCCGATCATGCCGAATTTCAAATAATCAAAACTGTGGCGGATGGGTTTGGGTATGCTAATATTGCCGGCTTTGGCTGGCGCCGCCGCGCTGCTCGGATGATTGTTATTTAGCACTGAAGGAGAAATAATATCGCCTCCTTTTTTGTATTCTTTGGGAAGTAAATCCACGTTTCTTCGCTTCGCTCAGTCAAGTTAAAAGTGCAAAGTGCAAAATTAAAAAATAACTGAACGAAAATTTTTTTAATCCATCCCGCCCGCTTCGCCAAAGCTTCAGCCCGCTTCGATGAGTCGAAGACTAGGCGAGCGAGGCGAGCAAAACGGGATAGTTAAATTTTGAATTTTGCCTGCCCCGCTCGCCTTTAACTTGTTTATCAATTTAAATTACTTAGCAGATATAAATGAGTAAATTCTTAATAAACTACTTGACGCGAGGCGGGCTGGGGATTTTTGAATTTTACATTTAGTGAATAATTAAATTTCTATTGAAATTTAATTATTCACGCATCGCCAACCCAATGGCCACTGCCAATTGAAGACCTATCTCTTGGCTAATTTTGTCCAATACCGGGGCGTGGTCAACTCTTGCCAAGGGATTGCCAAATTTTACTGGCAACTTTAATTTAGCCTCCAGAAATTTAATCGTTTCTTGCTCCGCCGCTCGGCCGCCGGTTAGCAAGCACTGTCCGACTCTTTTATTATATCGCATCTGGTAGAGATTAACAATGCGGTCCATTTCCATCAAAATAATTTCTTTGCTGGTCAGCCCCAAGCTGTGGCTAATTCTGGTTAAACCCTGGTCAACGACAACCAGATCAATGTTTTTGCTGCCAAAATCGGCAATTAAATAAGAGCCGCTATCGGCGCCAATCAGCGACCGGCTCAAACTAAAAGCTTCCTGTTCCAAGGCCAATACTTCGAGCCCCGCGAATTTAGCAATTCGCGTTAAGTAATCAATAATGTCTTTTGGCACGGCCACGACTAAAAGCTGAATGGAAGTTTTTGGTACCATTTCTGGCTCGCTTTGATTTTGTGTCTCCCCACCCTCGCTAGCCGTCTTTTGTGGCTGCTCTTTAGGAATAACCGACCAATCCAAAATAACTTCCTCAATTGGTACGGGGACATATTTTTGCGCCTCGTAGGGAATGGCCGCCACCATCTCTTCTTCTCCCAGGTATGGCATTTCAATCACCGTTGTGAAAGTTTTTTCAACCGGCAAAGAGATATTGGCCGAACGACTTTCAAATTTTGTCTGCGCCATCAGATTTTTTAAAATTGCCCCGATTTCGTCATCTTTCAAATCGCTCAAACCCAAAACTTTTTCATCGCCCTGGGCAATGGCGTAATTTAAAAGCTGCGCTCTGGCTCCCTTTTTGGTAATCTCAACGATTTTTATGGCCGAATTTCCCAAATCAATTCCCAACTGAGAGCGCGACTTTTTTTTGAAAAACCGTTCAAACATAAATTAAAAGACTAAGTTTTAAATAAAATACCCTCCAGAAATAATTATAGCACGTTCACGTTCGCACCGTTTATTTTTTATCCACAGAAAAAATTAAAATTCTAATTTTGTGTTTTTGTGTTTTGAAATTTATGCTTTGTTTGTAATTTGTGTTTTGTGTTTTGCGCTTGACTCCTAATTAAAATCTCCTTACAATTAAATTAATAACCCCTATAAACTTTGATATTGCCATGCGCCAATACTTAACCATCAGCCAAGCCGCCAAACTTTTGCATGTCACTCCCCTGACTTTAAGAAATTGGGACAAAAACGGCAAACTAAAGCCCTATCGCCATCCGGCTAATAACTATCGCGTCTACCGCTTAGACCAGATCGAGGCATTCCTGCGCCGCATCGATGGCTCGCGCGCCAAATCCGCAGCCAGAAAAATTGATTTATTTTAATTTCGTTTCTTTATTACTAATCTGCCGTCATCTGATGACGGCAGATTAGTTCAAAATCAAAAAATTATTCTAAAATAAAATCGCTAATCTCTTTAGCCTCCAGAGCCCCCAACCAGTTTTTCATTTGCTTTTCGTATCCTTTCTCTCCCCCAAAAATCTCCAATAGAAAATCTCTCTGGGTGACTGATGGAAAATTTTTCTGACCCATATAATCCAAATGGCTACTCCAGCGATATGAATCCAAAAATTCTATCGCTTTTTTATAATCTTTTAATTTTCGCTCTCGCCATTCCGGCATAATTAAATCTAAGGGATTAAAATGAATGTAGTACGGTAAATGAATGAAATAAGCCTGATTATCAACCAAAACAGATTTATATCTTCCCTCAAAAAGCGTACCACTTCTTGCATAACGTTCATTAAAATATCTGGAATATCCCATATTTAATTTTTTCATAAATCTAGAAATCCCATTTTCGGTGCGCGATGTCAAAAGCAGATGGTAATGATTAGGCATTAAAGAAAAAGCGAAAACATCCACTAATAATTTCCTCGGTTTACGCTCAATCTGCTGTCTTGCGATGACGGCAGATTTGACATAATAATAAGAGGTGTGGTCGGCAGGCGCTTCATCATTAAATTCAAACAAATCGTGAATAAAACGAAAACGATCCTTGTCGTCCATAAAAATTTTTCTTTTATCTACTCCCCTACTTAAAGCATGGTAGATTTCAGACATGATTTTCAATACGGAGTCATCGTAAGACCGAACTCGTTTTGCGATGGCCAAGAAATTAGTTTTAAACACAGGAATTATACCATCTTTTCTGCCGTCATCGCAAGACGACAAAATTATTGTTTAATTTTTACCCGAGCCGCGCCGATTTGATAGAGCTGCTGGATTTCGCTCTGCGACAGGGCGCGGTTGTAAATGCGGACTTCATCAAGCGTACCTTTGGTAAAATAAGTAGTGAGATAGTATTGGTACATCAAGGTAAAATAATTGCCTGCTGCAAAATTGCCAGAATTCTCAGCTTTCAAAGGTTGGCTGCTCGTTGCCTGCGCTACGCCGTCAATATAAAAATTTATTTCATAGCCTATCGGTTGGCTCATATCCCAGATAGCGGCAAAGTGATGCCAGCCAGCGGCCGGACGGTTATAACAATTAGAATCGTATCCGGAATTGTAAAGACTTAATTGAAGCTTGCCACTGGGGCAATCGGCGCCGCCACCTGCTATGTCAAAGAAAGTGAAACAACCAGTAGATGAAGTATCACAAGAACCGTTCGAGGATTCAACAATATCCGCATAGCTGCTAGCTTTCGGCACATAATTTATCCAGGACGAATAAGTTACGGCGCCCGTTCCGGAAAAATTAATTGTAGTTTTTAAAAGGGCATCATTAATCCCGTCAAAATAAAGCGCCTGGCCGGAGATGCCGCCGGTGGGCGAGGTGGTGGTGGACATGTTATTAATTGCAAGATTGTTGCCGGAGCCCGAACGGTCATAAGCCGTGCCCGTGCCCCAATTCATATCCGGCCCGTCAAAGCTCCAGTTGCCCACCAGTCCGCTTTGCGGGCCTTTTTTTACTTCTGTTGTATTAGTTTTCATCCTTGAGGCGCCGATTTGATAGAGCTGCTGGACTTCCGAAGCCGAGAGGGCGCGGTTGTAAATGCGGGCTTCGTCGATAGTACCTTGAAAAAAGCCGCCCGTGCCTTCAAAACTGCCTATACGAAGGGGGTTGTTACTAGTTCTTAAATTGTTGTTATGATAATCAATTCCCTTACTGACATTATCAACAAACAATTCCAATTGCGATGCGGTTACAACCAAAACAGCCTGATGCCAATTGTTGTCATTAAAGCCGCTTGCCGAAACAAGTTGCATCCCGGCGGTATCATATAAGTCCCCGTAAATTATTCCATTTTCGAACCATATCTCATAATTGCTCCATACCCCATCGAATTTTGAAAAAAGCCAGCCACCAGATCCAGAAGTTTTAAACCAAACCGAAAGGGTAAATGGACCCGTAGCAAAACTTATAATAGGTGCAGATATATAATCATTCACCCCGTCAAACTTGAGCGCCTGGCCGGAGATGCCGGCGTCGGGAGAAGTTGTCGTGGACATACTAATCATCGAGCCGTTATTGCCAGAGCCCGAGCGGTCATAGGCTGTTCCTGTATACCAATTCATATCCGGCCCGTTGAAAGACCAGTTGCCGACTAAGCCCGATTGCGGTCCTTCCAATGTCCTGGCTGTGTTGACTTCCGTGGTGCGCACCACCTCATCGGCACCCATGTCCCAAGCGCCGGCGGGGCGGTTCTCGTTATCAATGTCGGTCGAAAAAACGCTTGATTCGTTTTTGCCGGCGTTTCTGGCCACAGAACCAAGATTAAGATGTAAATTTATACTGCCGGCATCGATGCTGACAAACTGATTGGCCGTTTTTTGGCTAATTAAATGCCCTGTGCCGCCGCTGTCATCAGCCGTGGCATCAGAGGACATATTATAGTTAGCATTCATCGTTCCGGAACCTTCAAAAATAAAGTCAGCCACTCCGTTGCCCATCGCTATATTATTTTCCGCAAACAGCGTTCCCACTCCCGCGCCTGTGCTTATATTAAATCCTCTGGTGGCGCAATTATAAGCCGTATTGTTATAAACATAAATTGTGGTGCCAGCAGTGCTAGCATTTATAAACGTTCCCCTGGCATTGGTGTTGCCCGTAATGTTATAGATAATATTATTGTAGACTCTCATATTATCTCCAGCGCTTAAGATGATTCCCCTGTAGCTTAAAGTTGAATGAGTAAAGTCATGAATCAGATTATTGCGAATAATAACGTTATTATAGGTGCCACCACCTATCCCAGATAAAGCATAAGCAGCTGCGGCAGAATAATTTTCAGATATTTCTAAACCGTCAATTACCGTGCCTGTTAGATAATTATCAAGAATAACGGTACCTGCACTCAATGTGCCGTTCGGCACAATGCGGTAATTGGTATTTAGGGTACTGGAAGCATTAGCTTTTCCTTTATGCCGATATGGTTCATTTGGGTCGGTCCAGACCTTGATGTAGTATGTGGTGTTAGTGGTCCAGCCGGAAATAAGCACAAGGGCGGTATCGGCCAGGCCGCTTGAAGCACGACATTTGGCAACAGCAATTTGATGCACAGTATTTACCAAATCAAGATTTTGAGCTTCCCAGGCGTTAAGGGAGGTGTAATCTGGGCTGGCTCCGGCATTGGTGTCAACGATTTTAACTAATTCGGTTTGGGCAAGCACTGGTTTGACAATGGAATTGGCGATTTTTCTGATTGTATTGCGGCTGTTTTCAATGAAAGCAAGGCGGCCGGGCAAGCGGACGACGGATGAGCAATTCAATCTGCCGTCATCGCAAGACCGCAGGTCTTGCGATGACAAAACATTGAAGCGTCTTGCGTCAAAAGAAATTCTGGTTTTTTTATCTATGATGTCTGACAAGTCGATCTCGGGAAGTTTATCCAGTTTTTCAAAGTTCCTGACCTTCAGGATTTCGCTGCCCGACAAGAATTTGGTGTAGTCAACGCCGACTTGCCGTCGCCGGAGCATCTTTAATTTTTGGTCATCGGATGACCCCTGGTCATCCGATGACCCGAGATTAGATTCATATTCCGGCGCCGTCAATTCTTTCTTTTCCTCCTCGCTCAGTTTTTTTGGATAATAGAGCGGCAATAACTTGGTCTGCTCTTCCGTGCCCAAAAAATTGCCATTGCCGAAGTTTTGGCAAAGCGTTTCCCCGTCGCGGATTTCCACAATATCTCCTGCCTCGTATCTGCCCTCGCCCACGCCAGTCGCCACGGGTTTAATCAGCAAAATTTCCCCGTCTTTGTAATCGCAGGCGCTCATCTCGGGATTGGCAGCGAAAAAACTTTTAACCGCCTCATATAGCCCGGCCGGCAAAATAACCTGTTTGCCAAAAGTGACGGCGGAAAAAACCAGGATGATTATCCCGATAACGGCACAAGTAATGATGGTTTTTTTGAAACTGCTCATACCAATAATTTACAAATTAAATTGAGCTGGTTCATTGGTCATCTGATAATTGCTCATCAGTCATTGCTCTGAAACTTTATATTTTTGCCAAAAATAACGCTTTTGTTAAAAATCACGGTCGAAGTGGCGGCGGTTGCGCCGCCTGCGGCAGGAGCATAAACAGCGTAAGCGCAAATTCTATAACTAGTGCCGCTTCCGCCGGTCAAGGTGGTTGGATTGGCATAAGAACATGTGGCTGAATATTCAGTGCCGCCGCTGCCGTCGTAAGCTATGTGTAAATCACTGTTAAAGACACCGCCGACAAGATAATTAGTCCCATTGGTCACCGAAGGACCCGTCGCGAAAGTTGACGTTGCCCAGCCCAGAGTGGCGGGCATGGCGATGGCCGCGCCGACGGCGCCGCCAACTATAGTGTGATCAGCAGACAAGACAAGAAGCCCCTTCATGGACGTACCGCTATTATAGCTATAAAAAGAGATACTGCTGACAATGCCATCGCTGGTCGGCGCTGCCTGTCCGCCTTCAAAAATGTTGGCATAGCTGTAAAAAGCTTCTGAACTGCAGGGTGAGTAATTGCCAAAGTACGGGTCAACCGTCACGGGATAGACAGCGCTGTCCAGGAAACTCTGCGGAATGGTGACGGTCATTATTCCGCTGACAACATCAACATGTAAATCTCCCCAGACCCAGCTGTTGCTGGCGTCAATAACCTTGGGCCGGTAAATATGAAATGCTTTGCCTGACATATAGTTTTTGCCGCCTAAAGCCGTATAATCTCCTCTGATATTGTTAGCATAGTAAACCGCGTATGAGCCGACCACATTTTCTGGGCGTTCAACCACTACTTGGCCGTCTTTATCAAAACATTGAGTCTCGCTGCAGGAAACGACATTGGGTCTTTGCTTTTCCTGATTCAGCGGAGGCTGATAGAAAAAATCGAGATTCTGCGTCTCAATTGGAATTTGAACAATGTTGCTGGTTGGTTTTTGATTGAAAACCACGTCAAATTCGTATCCCCCGCCGTCAGCACCTGCGGGCTGGTCGTAAAAATTGTATTGCGCGTGGGGCGTAGAGAATTTTATCTTTTCACCTTCAAAGTTTAAGTTTTTATCTTTGGTAGCGACTCCTGAAACATCGGGCTTGATTTTCAAGCTGACTTCGCCTTCCCAGCGGGAAAGTTTTAGCTCTGGTGTGAACTCGGCGGCATTGGGGTCACCGACCATTGTTTCAACGCCGTTTTTGTCTGGAGCTTCCTTTTTTAAGGCAACGTTTTCAAGTTTGTATTTAGCTTTTATCTGGTCGGCCGAATCAAATTTTTGAGCGACTGAAACTGCGGCGACCTGAGAAGGCGCCGGAGAAGATGAAGGCAGCAAACTCCCTAAGATATCCTCGCCAAAAGAAGTCCTTGAGATGACAAAGATAATTAAACCGATAACAAATGCGCCGAGAATGGTTTTTTTGAATGAAGTTATTTGCATGGCTTACGAATTTTCACTAATTTATGACGAATGGACACTAATTCACTAATTTATTCGTACTATAAATGGTTTTCTATCATTGGTGTAAATAGATCTTCTTATGTCTAATTTTTCTGTGCCAAAATTTACCAAATATGCAACTTCATAAATACTAGCTCGTAAATATGACCTTTGCTGTTCAATATCGTTTTTAATGGTAAAACTTGATGATTTAATTTCTAAAATTATTTTGCTATCAATGATGAAGTCGGGCACGTAGGTGCCGAGCTTCTTGCCGCTATCAACCGAATAAATATCTATTCTTTTTTGCTCCTCACAGGGCAAACCTGCCTTTTTAAATTCCTCCGCTAATGCTTTTTGATAAATTATTTCTTTTAAACCCCTGCCGTATTTGTTGGCGGTGTTATATAAACAGCCTTGGATTTCGTAACTTAGCTCTGGATAGAATAGATTTTTATTCGTTATAATTTGTTTTTTTGCCATATTCGTACATTAGTATTAATCCGTTTTAAAAAATTCGTGATTCGTGAGAATTCGTCATTGTTTTTGTGTCAATTCGTAATTTATTATTTAAGTATCACGCCTCGCTTAAAAATGGTTCCTGGCTTTAATATTACGGTTGTGGTAGCAGTGGTTTCGCCGCCGCCGCCTGTTGGTGTATAAAAGACCCTCATGCGGATGTGGTCAACGTAAGCATAGTAGTAGAAATCAGAATCACTATTAAAAGCCGCAAAGGCAACACCGAAGTCGGAAGACTTGACTTGAGCCGCTGTCCAATTAGTCAAACCCCATAAATCGGATGGTCCTCCATAATTTTTATAGGTACCGGGGTCTGAAGTAGGCCAAGTACCAATGTCTGCCTTATTGTCTCCTTGAATTGTGCCTCCTCTTATCAGTCTAATATCACTATCTGTTATAACTCCTACTTCTCCATATCTTTTTACTTCTACAACAATACCATTAATAGTGGCATTGTCAGGTATTGAGGAAAAATCAAAATTTGTAGCTTCGAGATAATCAGAAGAGCCGGAATTATAGACATAAGACCAGGTATAAGTAGTGTTATTTGAAACCGCATTAGAGGGGGTATCCCAAGCAGGACCGCCAAAAAGTACACTAGTAACAGTCCCCGGCGACGTTGAGGCGGTGGAGCAACTGCCGCCAGACGGAGTGTAAAAGACCTTCATGCGGATATGGTCAATATAGGCATATGACAATTGGCCACTCGTCTCCTCCGCAGAAATTCCGAAACCGAAGCCAGGTGAATTGATGTCGCACGCTGTCCAGGATTGACCCCAAAGGTTAGTTGGCGT
>Ga0315274_10014094_pt1 | contig 11353 bp, 17 predicted proteins | sample YL17G02_20_MG_FD_203700 | JGI IMG/M metagenome (GOLD analysis project Ga0315274, IMG submission 203700) | Sediment microbial communities from Yellowstone Lake, YNP, Wyoming, USA - YL17G02_20 | ecosystem: Environmental > Aquatic > Freshwater > Lake > Sediment | place: USA: Wyoming | collected...
ACCACTTTATGATTCGAATCATAAAGTGGCCATAGCCAGGGGCGGCGGACCTGAGCTGCCCCGGCGTCTGCTACCATTCCAGTGTCATTCAGGGAAAGCAGCAACCCCAGCCGGGTGGCTGGGGTTGCTGGGTCAAGGTCTCAGGGTCTGACACCTATCGGCTTCACACCGATGATATACTGCCCTTGAAATAGGCGACACTCAAAACCCGCTTCCCCCATGTTCCACAGTTCCATCCTGTCGGATCTCTTAACCAGTTTTTCCTTGAAACCTGGGAAGGTTGGGGGCAGTTGCATCGCTGCCCATTTTGACGTTTCGCCTACGAAGGTTAGAACTCTGTACATGGTTACAGCACCTTGAAGAGGGCGGGATAGGTGATCTTCACCGTTACCCCTGCCAACGCCAGAGCGGTGCGTCCGTTCGGGTCCGTGAGGTTGCGAAGAGTGTCGCTCTTGTTCTGTCCCCGGCGAATGCCGTTGGGGCGGGCGATATTCCGCAGTTCTTCACGGGTGCAGACGTTGAAAACGGTGTGAAGCGTTGTGGTCGGAAGCAGGGCGAGAAGTTGCGGCTTGGTTGTCATGGTCAAATGTCCTCTTCGTCATCGATCTCGATCAGGTCGCTGTTGTTCTCTTGGACTTGCAGATAGGCATCGTGCCTGGCTTCGGACATGTGTTTTTCGTTGTTGAGGTCAAGGTCGTTGGGTACTTCGACCGTAACCGTCCATTGGAAGGTTGCCACTTTTCTCATCGTCGTATTCCTTTTCTTTACCTGCATATATTATAGCACTTGAATGCTGGAAGTCAAGCGGTCAGCTAACAGAAAAGTGGATTTGTCTACGGGGAAGATGATAGACGCTTTCGAGCAGGTTGAGGGTTTCGGTTGCTACTCTGCGGGTCCAAGTTTGGCCTTTGACGCATTCTCTGCCACCGTTTGGCAGAAGGATACGAAAGTAGAAGCCTTGACTTCCACCAGACCAACAGCTTTCAATTCGGATGTTCATGGTTATAGCTTTTCGTTAAGCAACCAGGCTCAGACGTTCCACAGCACCCAAGCATAGGCTTTGCGCCAGAGAGACTTTTCAACGTGCCAGGGCTTTGGGTTTTCCTGTGTGTCAGCCATCTCAGTCGAGCCTCAGAAAATCGACCTTGATAGCCGTTGCGATCTTGTCGGTTGGGTGTTCTTGCGTATCCCCGAAGTTGAAAGGCTGTCCGAGGTAGTAACTGAGGATTTCGAACACCGTACCATTGATAGACGTGATGATGGTGTTGCCATCCTCGAAAGTGACTTTGATTGTCTTCATGGTCGCTGTTCCTTGTTACTGATAATACCATACACTCACAAGCACATAAGTCAAGCGCCTGGAGCGAATTGTTTTCGTGCAGTCGGAACGAATGTAAACCACTTTATGATTCGAATCATATAGTGAAAGAAGCGCCAGAGGTACATGCCGCCAGGCCAGGCTTTCCGGTGCCTGGCGGTAGGCGGTTTGGTCTGGTCAGTCGTCCAGGGTGTTGTCCTTCAGGATACGATCCACAAGCCGCTTCGTAGCTGGGATGCTCAGGGCTTGGTATGGCAGGATGACGTGGCACACGTCATAGCGGGGCTGTCTGCCCCACTTGCCATAGAGCCAAAGGGCCGTGAGGCGTTCGCTGGTCTGCCAGCGGTCGTGATCGTGGTGGATGGTGTCCCGCACGATGAGAGCGCCACGATAGACGGTGATCGTTTCCCGTGAGCGTTTGGGGGCGTTGGTGAAGAAGCGACCAAGGTTGCTCCGCATATCGCACTCGCTGGCTTTCTCGTCCACCGTGAACGTCGAATGATGCCGAATGACGGAAATCCGGTGAACGCTGTCCTTGGTTGTGCCACGGACCAGCTTGAACTTGCGCCAGTCCTTTTCTTCGTAGCAGTAGCAGGGCTGTTCTTTCCCGCCTTCGATGTTCAGGGAGTACGTTGCTTTGCAGTTCGGAGTCAGACAGTTGTAGGTTGCCGTCTTCATGGTCGCTGTTCCTTTGTTCTTCAACTATCACTACATTAGCACTTCATTCATGATTGTCAAGCGGTTCAGGGCGGAAAAGTTGATCTGGGAGTCAAGGGTTATTTGCACTCTATGATTCGAATCATAAAGTCGCCAGTGTGGGCCAGGGTGGGCCGTCCAGGTCGGATCTGCTGCCACCAATCTAGTATCATTCAGAGCCTGAAATGAAGTTGCCTGCCCAAGGTAGGGCAGGCAGGGTTGACCGTTGGGGTGAGGGTCAGGGGTTCATGCCTACCACGATGGTAAGCAACTGGATGGCCTTGGCGTGTTCCTGAATGGCATTGAGAGCGTCGGCTTTGACCTTAGCAATACGCTCCACTTCTGCCCGGACGGCTGCGATGGCTGCGAGGCGTTCGTTTTCCAGCCGAAGAGTGTCCCCTTGCTGCATGGCGAGCAAGATTTGATTGGTCTGTTTCCGGTTTATTCCCGCCCAAAACTCGGGGTTTTTGATCGCTCGGAGAGCGTGAGCCTCGTAGTTCGGGAACTGAACAACAAGATTGGCAATCTTGGATTGCGCTGGCTCGTTCGGGGTGACGGCTCTCCAAGCCGGGCCGTCGCAAGCTGCTTCCCAGTTCTGAACGGTCAGGAAACAGACTCCAAGAAGGTTGGCGATGTGACCGGGATGAACCCAGTCTCCTGGTTTGTAGGATACTCCTCGTGTGAAACAGGACGCTTGCGCTAAAGCGTCATAGATTGGACGTGTTACTGAGATTCGCATCGTCTTTCCTCTGCTATTGGTTTCGACTCAGGACTTCTACCTTCAACACTACATACATTAGCACTTGAACCGGGAATGTCAAGGCGTCCGATTCTTTTTCCCGGCGTTTTGCAAATCTTTCGTGCGTGTTGAAGCTAAGGCAGCAGGTCGAGGCGGAATATCAAGGTGTTAGTAAACGAATGACCACTTTATGATTCGAATCATAAAGTATTTAGACCATTTGCAACCAACAATCAGTTGGCCCGCCAAGAGTTTGCGGGTCAGTTCAAGCAACGGGACAGGGCAGGGCGACAGCTTCCCCGCCGATATCGATCTCGTTCGGCTGGGGTTTCAGGTTCACCATCACGTCAGCCCCGCAGATTTTGCAGACAGACAGGTGGTGATTCGGGCCAAGCCGTTTGAAGTTGCTCATGTTGTGATTGCGGAAGAGAGAGCTGTTCATGGCTTGCCGTTTGAGATTAGCTAGGCGGGTCATTGTCTTTGCTCCGTTTGTTACTAACAGATACCATAGCGCAGGATTTCTTGGTTGCAAGCGCTGTTGAACGAAAAGCTATTAGCACTTTATGATTCGAATCATAAAGTGTTTGTTGCGGTAGCGGACAATGCCACAGCCTGCCGCATGGGGGCTTGCGTGAGGGCGTCATTCAGTGGGTGCAGTGACCTTGATCGTGCCGGTGATGTAGTTCGCTGTGATGGTGTGCCAGTCAGGCCGTGGCTGATAATCGTGGTAGAGGACAAGGTATTGGTGTACCCGTCCCACGTCGATACGGTGCTTGGCTGCAAAGGCTTCTACAGCCGCCTTGAGGCTTACAGAGCCCTTGTCATCCTTGGGCAGGGCTTCACAGACGATGAACATTGCCCGTCCAAAGTCCTTGTAGCGTTGTTCTAGGGCAAGCTTAAACCGCTCTTGCATAGAGCCGGTAAGGTTCTTAGTTCCCCAATCAAGATAGTCGGTTGGGAGTTTCCTTAACGGAGTGTGAGCGTGCTTGCCAAATGGCATGATGAAATCGGGGTCATCGATGGGCGTTTGCTTTTCCCAGCAATGCCACTTGCCGCAGTCGCTGCAATAGATGCCAAGGTGCGGACCCATTTGACGGGCCTCGAAAGATTGACCTTGGCAGTGTTGACAGGTTTCGGTTTCGTCCATGGTTGTTCTTAGTTGTTGTAGGCTTCGACCATGAGCCTCATAGTGATGTAGGAGAGTTCAGCTCTTATGAGAAGTTCGTTAGTGTGATCGTCCCACAATTCGGCATAGACGTAAGCCTTGCGGTTTCCCCGTCCATGGTGAATGTTGACGATCTTCAAGTTTCGACCAAACAGTTTAACCTCTTTATCCATGGCTGCTTTTCACTTTATGATTCGTCCCCCGCTGACGTTTGCCATACGGGGTCCAGGTTTCGGTTTTCGTGACTCAACTCACACGCAACCTTTGGCGAAAACTCAGCGCACTGCCGCCCGCATTTCCTGGCGGATCTCACGTTCTTCTTGCCGACGATCCTTCAACCAAAGGACTCTCTTCGGCGGGCGGTTCGTTTCGGTTTTGTCATGTTGCGGTTTCATGCGGGCTCCTCATTCAGTGGGTGATAGGCTTTTTCACTTGGCACTAACTTAATCCGTCCAACCAGATTTTTCAAGTTGGCTGCACTGATTCTTGCCAGCTTCTTCGGGTCGGTATTGCACCAGAGAGACCAGCCTTTTGTCTGCGGAACATTTATCCCGCCAGAGCCGTCCAGCGAAGTCTTGGATTGGTATCTTTTCTTCATGATACTTACATTAGCACTTCAAACGTTATTGTTCATGATCCTAACCTATCACTTAATTCTGGTTTGTCAAGCGGTCCTGACAGAAATAACTCCGTGTTTTAGGCAACCGCTTTCAATGTTCGTGGCAGCGAGGTTGCAGGCCATACAAGAGCTTTCGTGATAGGTTCCTGCCGCTCTAGCTTGTCTAGCTATTTTCTTGAAGACAGCTTGTCTGCTAGCGAGAATCTCATGGGCTCGCAAGTCGGCTTCACGATACAGGTAGCTGCCTTCTATCGCTAGTTCTTTTTCTTTCATGACAATACATTAGCACTTCAAACGTTATTGTCAAGCGGTCATGTATGATTTAGTTGACAAGGGCCTGAGACCGGCATCAGGTGGTCTCGTTGTAGTTACTTTATGATTCGAATCATAAAGTGAAGACGGTGCTTCGGTCCAGAACGGGAAAAGACAGCGCCCGCCTTCGTGGAGGTCCGCAGGCGGGCGCTGTGCAGGGGTTGGTGGTCAGGCGGTTATGCCGGTTTCAGCTACCAGCTTAAGACGCCGGATTTCCTCAGTGTTGCGCTCGATTTCACGGGTCTTCTCTTCAATCCCATTGAGGGCGTCAGCCTTGACCTTGGCGATACGTTCCTCTTCGGCTTTGGCGTCTGCAATAACGGCGAGCCGGGCTTGTTCCTTCCGCTTCTCTTCGGACTTGCGCTCCGCTTCGGCTTTGGCGATGATTGCAAGGCGTTCGTTTTCGATACGGATCGGTATGGCGTCTTCCATTGTCGCTTTGACACCTTCTATGAAAGACGGTTGGAGACTCGCCCAATAGGTCGGATCGTAGGCGAGTTTGTTCAACATGTCATGGTCGCTGGCGAGGGGAGTATTGAGAACTTCGGCAATCTTCTCGATGAAGTTGGACGGATAGACCGGACGATTCTGTCTAGCTCTTTTCAGCCAGATGTAGGCGGTCGGGACGCTGCATCCAACCACGTTGACAACATGGATTACTTCCCAAGTGCCAACTCCGTAGATGTTGCGAGTGTGTCCGTATTTTTCTTCTCCTACCTTTGCCATTCTTAGCCACACTTCCATCGTGATTGGCCCGTTGAACTTCATTTTCCTGCCCGGCCTTTTCTTTCCGACCGACACCTTACTTAGCTCGTTCCTTACATATTAATAAGATAGCACACCAAGCATGTATTGCAAGCGGTGACGCACACGATTTCTGATTGTTTGTGTCTCCACTTTATGATTCGAATCCTCCTGAATTAAAAAGACCGAAGCCCCCGCCGTTCGTCCCGGCCAGGGGCTTTTCAAAGCCTCACCACAATTTTAAGAGGTCAGCGCCTTTGTGGGGGTAGCGTGTCTACCCCACAAGTTAACCGTATGTACGGTCATACATTGTACGGTAGAAAATTGCCCCGGTTTGCCCGTAACGGGCACGGAGGGGCGGTTGACCCGAAGTCTTGGCGAGAGGCGCTAGCTCACCGTCTTCGGGTTTGACAAGGTAACGACCCGGAACCACGTCGAGGACCGTACCGCTTGCCATAATGGTGGCTGACGGACGGTCTGCTGGCCCTAGAAGAGCCGAGACGTAGAGGGTTACCGAGATTGTTACCGTAGCCAACATTTTGGTGTAGTTTCAACCTTGTTGGGATTCAGATTCTCTTACTAGTCAGGTGGCGTCAGCGAACTGACTTACCTAATCAATACCATACACTCACAAGCAGGGAAGTCAAGCGGTCTTGTGTTTTTTCTGCCATTCCTCAAAAGGTCCGTCGAAATACTTGAGGGGTAGATCGCCACGCTTGAAGCAATCCCAGCAAACTTCACAACCAACGTCTTTGGGTTTGCCACAGACGCATACCGTCATGGTTCTGGCTTGCTTCTCTGAGATCGGTTCCATGGTTTTTCTCACTCGATTCCAAACCACCGTTTGACGTTTCCACTTTCGGAGGATCGGCTGATAGTTGCCCAGCATGGCCAATGTCCCCAGCGTCCTACGATGTACTTGCGGCACTGGCGATATGAACCGGAGAAGTGGCGGTAGACTGTCGAGCCTTGATCTTTTGTCCAAACGTGTCGCATGTTCGTTCTCCGGATGCTTTGGTTGCGTTCTCTTTACTAACCAATACCATATACTCGCAAGCTGGGAAGTCAAGCGAAAAAGGTCACTTTTCCGACCTAAATCGCGCCTGACAAAAACAGGACAACTCCGACATACAGATTTTGGCAAACTGATTTTTTTCACTAGGCGATTTGACAAAAAGTCTAGGCACAAAACTCAAACAAGACAAAACAGGACAACCCGACCGACCCACTGCTACTTTATGATTCGAATCATAAAGTGTTCATTCGGAGACGAATGAACCAGAGGCAGGCACCAGAACGACACCATTCCAGTGTCCTTCTGAGGTTGGAAAGCAGAAGTCCCGGCTTCTCAGGGCCGGGGCTTCAACGATTGACAGGATTGAGGTTAGAGGCTGTTGACGGCAGCGATCAAGGCTGCGGTCGCCACGGTGGACGCTTTGCGGCGGTGGCTGCGCTTGGGCAGGGTCATCGCCACCTTGCAGGCTTCGGAGACTTGTGGCACGTCCACCTTTTCGAGGAAAGCGGCGAGGGCAGGGATCTCGACGGCAGCGAAATCGTTTTCGACTTCGACCGGACTGGGTTCGGGGAGAGCCTGAGCCTCTTCGGCCTTGGGGATCTCGGCGGTCAACCGCACAATCTCAACCTCCTTGGCGGCGAGTTCGGCCCGCAGTCGGGGGATCTCGTTGTCACAGCCATCGGCCAGGTCGCACAGGCTAGCGTTGGCCTGGTACAGGGCTTCGATCTTGTCCATCAGGGACAGGACGGTGTTGCGGGCGCTAACCATGAAAGTCAGGTCCGCTTCGTTGTGGGGCTGGTCGCCGTTGGCGTAGCGGATGTTCCACTTGCCAGGGTGACCGATCTTGTCAATGTTCGTGGCCTGGAGGTCGCTGCGGACGCCGGTCACGGCATCCTTCAGAAGCGCCCACTTCTCGGGCGTTTCCGCTTCCGGCTTGCGGAAGATGGTAGCTCTTGCGGCGTCATTCATAATCTTGCCCTTTCTGGTTCGGTAAGGATTTTTACTGCCACTAGCACCTGCCAGCGGCGTTTGGGTTTCCTTACCTATTCAATACCATACACTCACAATCGTAGATGTCAAGTGGTCACTTTGTTTTTCCGCACCTTTTGCAGGTCCAGTTGAAGTTGCAGTCAGCAAGCCAACCAAGCCAACCGTGATTGCTCAGGGGAGTTCCTTTGCAGCTAATCTGTTCCCATTCGTGACCAAAGAAAAAACAAATCAAGGTTTTCATCGTGCGCTCCTGATACATTACGTGCGTATTCAGTGGGTGCGCTTAGAAGTTGTCGCCAGTGCTCAGAGAGTAACTGAAACCGTGACGAGGGTAACGGTTATTCTGAAATACAATCCGCTTCCCCCACATTCTGAAACACCAGTCACCGGCACTGCTAGTCCAATCTTCAACCTTGCACCATTTGAAGCCCAACCGGCGCAGCTTCGTCATAACCAAGTTCACTTGTCTTAGCCCAACAACTAAGCTGCCTGACTAACTCAGCCCGCTTATTTTCTGCGGAGGACAAGTTTTGAATTAGAAGCATGGCGTCTTTGTTCATACAGATACCTTAGCCCTTGAACTGTGTTTGTCAAGTCGCTTTGAATGATTTACCGATCAGTGAACTCAGGGACGCCAGCCCATTCCAGCAGCAACGTATCGCCTGGCTCAATGTCATCTACCAGAGATTGCAGTTCGTCAATCTCTTCATAGCTGATACGTTCAGCTTTGATCTCGCCCCGCAGATACTCCAGCCGTTCTTTCGCTGTTTCCATCGTCATGTTCCTTTTCTTACTATCAATACCATAGCACTTGAACTGACAATGTCAAGTAGCATTGGCGAAAAAACCTGCTTTTTTCAGGCTCTCTTTTTTAGCTCGTATAGCGAATATTGATCGTCCAAGATGTAAAGCTAACACCCTTGAATTTTCCTTCATGTTTTCACTTACGTATTGACTATCTTTAATAGTCCAGATATTGCCACGATTTGCGGCGACTTGGCGGATTTTGTCGTTTAATTTCTTGAAACACTCGACTTGCAACGCCTGACGACTGGGACTAGCGTTACTTTTACGGAAACATTTCCGTTTATTGGCGTAATACCTGTTTGGGTTATAGAGTTGGTTGCTCTTTGACTTAACAGCGTTATAGCTACGGCCAAGAGCCTTAGCTATTTCAGAGTTGGTGCATTCTCCTTTGAACGCAAGAAAGAACTCAATTTCTTCTGCTGTCCAAGCTGGCAGTATTGTAGAAGATTTGTTCATACAGATACCCTACACTCTCATTTCCTGATTGCAAGTTCCCTTTGAAGATTTTTCGTCCGGGAGGATCTATAGCCTTCCACTTTATGATTCGAATCATAAAGTGTTTGCTGTTGGAGAGGGACAATCCGCAGCCCCCGGCCAGTTGGCCAGGGGCGGCGGTTGAGGTTGTTCATTCGAGGACGAATGAACGGTGGTCATTGCTGGTGGCTATAGGCTACCACCGTTTCCTTCATGTTTTCCAGGGCGGTCCCGAACCCTTCAACCACCCCAGCGATGTAGGAGAAGTAGCTCGCCTGCGGGACCGTGATGGTGGCTTTCAGAGGCTCCGCTACCAGCCCGAACACCGTGGCCTTGTCCATGGTGAGGGTCTTGAAATTGCCCTTGCCAAGACTCAGAGCCTTCCACTGTGGCTGGCCAGTGGCACGCTTGATAGCGTCCTTCATCAGTGTCAAAACCCGGCTGTCAGTCTCTTTCCAGTCGCCGGGATCGGTGACTTTGCGGGACACGACGAAGAAGGGCAGCATGATGCTTCCGACTTCCATCAGACCGTTTTCCGTCAGGACAGGACGCATGAGTTTGTCGTCCCCTCTCTCTGTCTTCAGGTGGCACTTTACGGCCACGTCCCCAGCGTCATAGGTGGCATAGCAGAGGCGGTGGCCCATGCGGTGACCGTCCGTACCGTCGCCATCCTGAGACGTTTGCAGCGAATCGAGGATCTCGGCCTTGGCGGTGTCGAAGATGCTTTCGAGTGCCACACCCTTGGACTTGGCTTCCATCTCTTTGAGGTTGGGAACCTTGCCGATGAAGGTCACAAACTCGATAGCCTTCACAGCCTCCTGCATCCGCTCCAACCAGCGGTCATAGCGAGGCTGAGTGAGGAAGGTGATGTCGGACACGGTGGGGCGGTTGCACTTGGGATCACCGACGCCAGACTGGTGCCCAGCGACATGCCCGAAGCGGCCACGCTTCACAGTGGCAATGTGTTCCAGAACAGCGCACAGGTCATCCGGCATGTTTGCCGGGACTGGTACGCCATCATACTTGACCGTCACGATTTTCATGGTCTGGACTCCTGCGGTTTGTTTGGGACTCAGGAACTTGGGGCAAGTTCTTAACTACCTATACCCTAGTGCCGCAAAGTTGAAATACAAGTGCTTGGACAGAGAAAATCTTGGAGGACCAGCCACTTTCCGTCAACCCCCTTAAGGGGGTTGACGGAAAGTGACTGACCATCACTTTATGATTCGAATCATAAAGTGTCTGTCAGGGGCTTCCAGGTCGCCTCCGGGTGCGGGCATTCAGTGGGAAAGGAAACTAACTTAGTGTCCTTCAGAAAGTGGAAACGAAAAGCCCCAGCATAGTAGCTGGGACAATTCGTCTTTGGGCGGTGGAGGTGTTTCGCCCCTGGTCAAGGTTTCGATTCTGTGCCGAGTGGTGACCTGTCGCTGTTTGCCACACCGGAGGAATCCCGCACCCCTTTACGCTTTTTCACAGAGGGGAAGGAATGCAGGCCGCTCGAAACCTTCACGGTAACCATGATCCCCTCTAACCACTTGGGATGATTGTTTGACCGCTTTTCAGGCGGTAATATGTTTGCGGAACAACTCCTGCAACTGTTCGACTGTCATACCCGCTACCTTTTCTTGCAGGCTCTTGACGAGGGCCTGGCGGTCGTCTTCAACCAGACTCGCCATGACGATTTCCACAAGGGCACGCCGCTCATTGGCTGGCATCTTCTGCCATTCCGCCACGGTGGTCGGAAACGGACAGCGTTCTTCGATCTGCACACCAGTTCTCTTGCCCTGTTTTGGCGTTACCATTGTCGCCGCTGTGTCTGTGTCCGTGAGCATGAACGTAGTGCGGCGGCGAAGAGTACGGGGAGCCAAAGGATCTTTCGCTTCACCATATTCGACACGGAACTTGCCTTTGCATACTTCACTGGTTCGGGGGAAAGGCCGCAGACTCTGGGAGAAGCGGAAGAGAACAAGGGTGTGATTCGGCGCTTGGTTCATGGCTTCGGCCAAGGATTCCCTTGTGATTGGGCCAACGGAGTTAAAAAGCCCAGCCGGAATCCCACCGGCACCAACCGGACCAAGCTTGTCACCGGGATAGTCTCCTTTATAGACCGTGGCTTGATCCTTGTTCAGGGCTTCGATCAGTTCGTTCTGGATCGAAGGGCCAGCCGCACCCCGGCTAATGCGTATCCACATGGACCCGCAGTGACCCGGCTTTGGAAGAACGCTGTTTGTCATCTGAAGCCTCGCTTTCTTACTTACCTCTAACCTAGCACACTATCTTGCGTTGTCAAGTCACTTCACCTGATATTCTCCATCGGGACGGACGATCAGGTTCTTCGTGCATACGGGTAAGATATGCCCGTCAGGCCAAACGATTTTGAACACGATCCGATCCTCGCCGGGGCAACTACGCTTCTCACAAGTCACCCGTTCACCTTCAATGACCCCACAAAGGATTCCCTTGCGGTCATAGAC
>Ga0315274_10014095_pt1 | contig 11353 bp, 6 predicted proteins | sample YL17G02_20_MG_FD_203700 | JGI IMG/M metagenome (GOLD analysis project Ga0315274, IMG submission 203700) | Sediment microbial communities from Yellowstone Lake, YNP, Wyoming, USA - YL17G02_20 | ecosystem: Environmental > Aquatic > Freshwater > Lake > Sediment | place: USA: Wyoming | collected...
AAGGTTCTGATAAATCTCCTCGGCGACAAACGGCGTGAACGGAGCGAGCAGCTTCGAGAACTCGACCAGCGCCGTATAGAGCGTCCAGTACGCCGCCCACTTGTCGTCGTCCTTCTCGGACCTCCAGAATCTCTCGCGGCTCCGACGCACATACCAGTTGGACAGCTCGTCGAGGAAGCCTTCGAGCGCCTTGGCGCTGCGGAGAACGTCGTAGTGCTCCATAGCGTCGCGGACTTCCCCGATCGTGCGATGCAGTCTCGCCATGATCCATTTGTCGAGTCGGGAGAGCTTGTCCTCTCCGGCCTTGATCTCCCCGGGCTCATAGCCGTCGATCCGGGCGTAGATGGTGAAGAACTGGTAGACGTTTCTGAGCGTGAGAAGGAACCGCCTCTGGGCTTCGCGGATGTTGTCGACCGTGAAATGCACGGGGACCCACGGATCGACGTTTGCCAGGAAATTCCACCTGAGGGCATCGGCACCATGGTCCTCGAGAATCGCTTTCGGCTCGACATATCCGCCCCGCGATTTCGACATCTTCAGCCCCTCGTCGTCCAGGACCAGTCCCAGGCAGATGCAGCGCTTGTAGGAAAGGCCACAGTCGCGGAACGGGGCGAGGTCGGGATCATCCGGGAATTTCCTCGCCGCGGCATGAAGCAGTCCTGCGACCGCGTGAAGCGTGTAGAACCATCCCCGGGTCTGATCCTGGGCCTCCGAGATGAAGTCGCAGGGATACCATTCGGGGAATTTGTCCTTGAACTCGAACGGGTAATGCCATTGGGCGACGGGCATACTGCCGGAATCGAACCAGGTGTCGGCCACCTCAGGGATGCGATGCATGACTCCGCCGCACTTGGGGCACTTGAGCGTGTAGTTATCGATTCCCGGCCTGTGAAGCTCGACATCGTCGGGCACCTCCTCGTTCGCCCGGTCCTTGAGTTCCGCGATGCTGCCCAGCACCTCGATCTCCCCGCAGCCGTCCTTTTCGCACATCCAGATGGGCAGGGGAGTGCCCCAGTAGCGGTCGCGGCTGATGGCCCAGTCGACGTTATTCTCCAGGAAATTCCCGAAGCGTCCGGTTTTGATGGTCGGCGGATACCAGTCGATCTTGTTGTTTTCGTTGACCAATATATCTTTGATATCGGTCGTTTTCAGAAACCAGCTCGAACGCGCGAAATACATGAGGGGCGAATGGCATCGCCAGCAGTGCGGGTAGGCATGGCTGTAGTCCTGCGAGCGGTACAGAAGGCCGCGATCCTTCAGGTCCTTCATGATCGGATCGTCCGCGTCCTTGAAGTACTTGCCTTGGACGAACTGGGGTCCCTCGGCGCTGATGTAACCGTCTTCACCCGCGATCTGCAGGACATCGAGGCCCGACTGCCGTCCGGCGACGTAGTCGTCCTCGCCGTAGCCGGGAGCGATGTGTACGATGCCCGTGCCGTCCTCCAGGCTGACGAAATCGGCCATTATGACCCGGTAGTTCTTCGCCATGGACGGTGCATGCTCGTAAAGCGGCTTGTAGCGCCTGCCCTCGAAGTCCCTGCCGTTGTGCGAGCTTACGATTCGCGACTCGCTGTATTCCGAGCCGAACGTGGCACGGGCCAGAGCCTTCGCGAGAATGTACTTCTTCCCGTTCTGGTGTTTGTAGACGATGTATTCGTACTCCGGACCCAGCGCGAGCGCGAGGTTGCTCAGAAGCGTCCAGGGGGTCGTCGTCCACGCCATGAAGTATGTGTCCGGATCGTCCTCGGTCTGGAAGGCAATATAGATGGAAGGCTCCGTGACATCCTCGTACCCCTGGGCTACTTCATGGCTCGAGAGGGGAGTGCCGCAGCGATTGCAGAACGGCACGACCTTGTGGCCCCTTATAAGCAGGCCCGCGCGATGGATCTGTTTGAAAATCCACCACAACGATTCCACGTACCAGTTGTAGTAGGTGACGTACGGGTGATCCAGGTCGATCCAGAATCCGATCAGACGGGTGATCTCCTCCCAGTCGGCCAGGTATTTCCACACCGAGCTTTTGCACTGTTCGATGAAGTTTTCGACGCCGTAGGTCTCGATGTCGGACTTGTTGTGCAGGCCGAGACCCTTCTCGACCTCGATCTCGACCGGCAGGCCGTGAGTGTCCCAGCCGGCCTTGCGCTCGACAAAATAGCCGGTCATGGTCTTGTAGCGAGGGAAGACGTCCTTAATGACCCTTGTGAGGACATGTCCGGGATGGGGTCTGCCGTTCGCGGTCGGCGGGCCCTCGTAGAACACGTACCGCGGCTTGCCCTCGGTGGCCTCCAGGCTCTTCCGGAATATCTGTTTCTCCTCCCAGAATTTCCGGATTCGTTCCTCCCGTTTCGGGATCGGGTCGCTGAATGGTTGCTGGAATGACATCCTCTTTACCTCTGTCGTACTGAAGGCATCGATCATTTATCAGCCTTAATACTATCGTTCCCCGGGTCGCCTTACTTCCGTCGCAGGAAAACGAAAACCCCCGGACGGTCCCGGGGGTTGAGTATGCACGTCCCAAGGACCCATTGCGCTATGGGCTGTCGATGATGATCCCCTCTATTCTGACGATGCTGTTCATGTCACTTGCCGCCCTTAGACGAGAGCTTTATGCCATAATCCGCGTCGAAATGCAAGTGCCGATATCTCGCGACTCCCGTCATTTTCCCCGCAGGCTCTTGGTTCTCGCCGACAATGATTATATAATTGTCAATTGTTAGGGGACTGTAGGGGCGGTTGGAAGCCTGCGGACCGCAGATGCCGGGAAGTAGTAGACTTATGACCAACCTGACCAGGGAGGGATCCATATGAGGTCCACGTTAGTTCTGCCGATTTTGCTCGTGTTTGCATTCTGCACGCTCGCGCTTGCGTGCGGCGGGGGCGGTGGCGGAGGTGGGAAGCTTGTCGTGGGAAATATCGAAGGCCCGTCGATAGTCAATGAAGGCGGCACCGCCGTCCAGTACCATGTCGACGCAAGCGGAGACACCGGCATCACGTACCAGTGGGCCATCGATCCCCCCTCCGCCGGCTCATTCAAGGTGAACGGCTCGGCGACCACTGCGTTTATCGCCGCGCCGCGCTCAAACGACACCTACGCCACGATCCGGGTCGTTGTGAACTCCGACAACAGCGACTCGGTCGTGAAGGAAAAAGACATTGAGATCAAGGACGTGGAGGCGCTGACTGTCGGCGAAATCCAGGGCCCGCCTACCGTGACCGAGAACACTTCCACGGATTACACCGTCACCGCCGAGGGGGACACGGGCATAAAATACCAGTGGGAGTGCACACCCACATCCGCCGGAACCTTCACCAATCCCAAGTCGCCCCACTGTGTTTTCGACGCAGGACCGGTGACCGTCAACACGTCGGCCACCCTAAAGGTCTCCGTGAGGTCCGACAACTACGGCCCGGTGGTGAAGACCCTGAACATCCAGATCAAGGATGCGAACAAGCTCGTCGTCGGCGACATCACCGGACCCGTCGCAGTGTATGAGAACTCCTCGACCAAGTACAGCATCACTGCATCCGGCGACACCGGGATCACCTACCAGTGGGCATGTATTCCCGCGTCCGCCGGATCGTTCGTCAATCCTCAGAATGCGACGACGACTTTCAACAGCATGACTGTCTACGCGGACACGCTCGTGACCGTCCAGGTGACCGTTGACTCCGATAACTTCACCCCAGTGGTGAAACAGATCGATGTAACGATCAAGGATGTGAATGCGCTGATTGTTCTGGACATCAGCGGTCCTCCCGCCGTGAATGAAAACACGACCGCCGGCTATTCCATCACTGCAGGGGGAGACACCGGGATCACGTACGTGTGGGAGTGCGAGCCTGCCGAGCCGGGATACCTTACCGACGAGACCACGTACTCCCCGACATACAACGCCAATACCGTCGACGCGGACATGCCCGTCACACTCAAAGTGACCGTGAGCTCCGACAATTACAGCCCGGAGGTGCGAACCGCGAACATAACTGTCAAGAATGTCGTCCTCGTCGTCGGACAGATATCGGGACCCGTGACCCCGAACGAGGACTCAAACGTTCACTATTCCGCGTCTGCAACCGGCGACACTGGCATCGCGTTTCAATGGGAGTGCATACCCCCGTCCGCAGGTGAATTCGCTAACCCGACCGCCGCGATCACCGACTTCGACACGGGATTCGTCGGGGCCGATACGCCCGCAACGATACAAGTAACGGTCGTCTCGGACAATTACGGTCCCGAGGTCAGGACTCTCGATATCACCATTCTCGAAACGAAGGCGCTCTGGGTGGGTGACATCGAGGGACCGGATTCGGTGGACGAGGACGCATCGGTGGACTTCGGCGTTTCGGCCACCAATGACTCCGGGCTTACTTATCTGTGGGAATGCGAGCCCGCCGCGGCCGGCTCATTCGTCAACGAGACTTCGGCATCCTGCACGTTCCATGCGGCCGAGGTCGGAGCCGACACGGTTGTCACCATCAAGGTGACCGTCGGATCGGACAACTACACTCCCCAAGTGAAGACCAAGGATATCCAGGTCGTGAACCTGGTGATTATCGTGGGAGATATCCTGGGACCGACCGCGGTGGATGAGGACACGGATCACGAGTACTCCGTCACAGCGAGCGGGGACACGGGCATCACCTACCTGTGGGAATGCGTGCCCGCCGCGGCGGGCTCGTTCGTGAATGGGGATACCGACACCGCGATTTTCCACGCAGGTCCAATATACATCTTTCAAGCGTGCACCATCAAAGTCACGGTTGGCTCGGATCACAATGCTCCGCAGGTCAAGACACTCGATGTCGACATCGATGACACTGTCGTCCTCACTGTCGGAGATATCCAGGGTCCGACGATAATCGACGAGAACACGCAGTCGCAGTACTCGGTCGCGGCCGACGGAGACACGGGAATTACATACCTCTGGGAATGCGTGCCCCCGTCCGCGGGTTCGTTCACAGAGCCATTACTGGCCTCGACCTTCTTCGATCCGGTTCCGACCGGGATTGACACTCAGGCGACTCTGAAGGTTACCGTCTCCGCGGACCATTACGCTCCCATAGAAAAAACCCTGGACATCGACATCTGGGATTTGACTGCCCACGGTTACGCCCGGACCTGGGGTTCCGCCGGCTCCGATGCCGGGTACAAAGTGGTTGTGGATCAGGCCGGGAACGTTCTGGTTGCGGGCGCCTACTCGGGCACCGTGGACCTCGATCCCGGTTCCGGGGTGGAGGAGCATACGTCAAACGGCGATGTCGACATTTTTCTCAGCAAGTTCACCCCCGCCGGGAATCTCGTCTGGGCTCGAACCTGGGGCGGAACGGATGAGGACAGGGGCCTGGGGGTCGCGGTTAACGCGGCCGGAGAGATCTACGTCACCGGGTTCTTCAGAAATGCCGTCGATTTCGATCCCGGCCCGGACGTCTTCCAGTTCGCGTCTCTGGGAGGCAAGGATGTCTTCGTGTCCAAGTTCAGTCCGTCGGGCGATTTCCTCTGGGTGAACACGTGGGGCGGAACCGGTACCGAGGAAGGCAAGAGCGTGACCGTGGCTCCAACAGGCAACGTCTTTGTCACGGGTTTCTTTACCGGCACCGTTGATTTCGACCCGACGCCCGCAGTGGACTATCACACTTCGTCCGGCTATGAGGATGTCTTTCTGAGCAAGTTTGACGCTTCGGGGAATTTCCAGTTGGCGTACCCATGGGGCAGCACCGGCACGGACGTCGGCTACGGGATCGTATCGGATAGCCTTTCGAATGTCTACATTGCGGGGGATTTCAGAGGGCCGGTCGATTTCGATCCGGACGTCGAGGTCTACGAGCGGGTCTCGCACAACAACGGCACTGACGTTTTTCTGAGCAAGTTCAACGCTTCGGATGACTTCGAATGGGCCTGGAACTGGGATGCATATTCGGCTGGCGTCGCGGTCGACAGCGCGGGGAACCCGATTGTGACCGGGTATTTCGAAGGCACAGTCGATTTCGACCCCAGTCCGGGAGTTGACGAACATATGTCGAACGGCTCCGACGATGTGTTCACCTGCAAGATGACCTCGTCCGGGAATTACGTCTGGGCGCGCACGTGGGGCGGTACTTCCGACGATTCAGGCGGTATGGTTGCAGCGGACCAGACAGGCAACGTCTACGTGACGGGCTGGTTCCGCAACACGGTTGACTTCGATCCCGGACCGGGCACGGACGAGCAGACCGCAATCTATGGCCCGGACGCCTTTGTCAGCAAGCTGGATTCCACCGGGACCTATGTCTGGTCGCGGGTCTGGGGCGGACCGTCCGACGATGTGGGTCAGGGAGTTGCAGCGTCCGGCAGCATATGCGTGTATGTGACCGGTTACTACGAGTCCTCCGTGGACTTCTATCCTGGCTCAGAAATCGAGATTCTTACGTCGAACGGCTACGAGGATGTCTTCCTCCTGAAGTTCCTTGCCGGCGGCTCCTGGTAATTCTTGGCCGCTCGGAGCCAAAAGCTCGGTACCTGCCATCCTGAGCGTCAGCGAAGGTAGCTGGTACCGAGCTTTTACCGGCGCGTTGCAACTTGAAAATCCCCTGTGATACAATGCGGGCTCGATGGCGATCTCCCTGTCGAGGGGCAGGGGTGGACGGCGACATGGCTGATAAAGTTTGCCACGGAAATCTTAAACGCCTGAGGGCATACATGGCGGAGGAGGCCAAGCGTCTCGGGCGGTGCGGAGGTCGCGTGCATCAGATCGATCTCGATGCCCTTGCCGAAGAGAAGGCTTGCTCCATCCCCGCCGAGCCGTGCGATCCGCTCGAGAAAGACCTGGACGAGCTTTTCGGCTCGTCGAACAGGCGTAAACCGTCCTGACAGGTAACCTGATACTGGACTACTCGTGATGGGGTCTTCGAGAAGCAAAAGAGGAAAGACAGGCGGCAAAAACCGCGACTGGGACGTTTGGCAGCGTTATGTCAAGAAGGAAACCCAGAGGCTGAGGCAGAAACCCGGCGGCAGCGTGGTAGAGATCCGGTTTGCCGAAAGGCAGCCGGCGAAGCCTCCCGAGGAGCGTCCTGAGCATCATGACATGCCTTTGCCGGAGGAGTTTGAGGGAAGGCGTCCCCCGGTTCCCGGTGTTTCCCGCGAAGAGGCGCTGGAGGTCAGCGACGACCGGATCGGCAAGACCGTAAGGCCCTTTACTGTCGAGGACTATAGAAGAATCCGACCTCTGACCGGGGCCGATCCGTTTGACGCCGTCGCGGAACCCATGCCCCACCCGGCGCCGCCTTCCCATGCCGAGCGCGACGCGGCGGATGTCGGCGTCAAGGTGATCGAGACGAAGAAGGCTCCCCGGAAGGTCGTCGACAAAACATCCGCTCAGCCCGCGGCCGTAACGCAAACGCCGGCCCTTTCCCCCATTGACGAGAAAACTCCCAACCAGCGCGGTCGCAGGAAGAAGAAGTCCTCCGACGGAGAGCTCGAGCTCTTCGACTCCGTGAGCGAGCACCAGGCCCTCTCCCGTCAGCGCCTGACGAGAAAGGCCAGGATGGATCGGGAGGAACTGATCGAGAAGCTTCTCGACCCGGTCATCAGCCTTGAGGAAGCCGCCACGCTTATCGGCGTGTGCAAGACTACCGTGCGTCGCTACACCAACAAGGGCGAGCTCAAATGCATCCGGACTCCCGGCCAGCAGCGGCGCTTCAAGCTCGGTCATGTGCTCGCCTTCGTCAAGAAGCGCGAGGAGGACCAGAAGGTCAGGAAGGATCGGAAGCCTGCTCGCGACTAGGCGGCCGAAGCCGGATCATGTCTCAACCCCGCGAGGGGATTTTTTGTTTTTGGGGTGTCCGCCGCCCGGACGTATCGAACCCGCTGAAGCGGAAATGCATCTGAACGGAGAGGATCGGCGGCGGCGAATTTGCGGATAACGTCATGCAGTGTCGAGTTCCCGCAGTGCGAGTCGACGAAATCGATAATCGCGTTTGTCCCGGGATTTTCCCGGAGAGGAAACCTGTCATGTCCAAAGCCTCGGTTGTTTTAGTGATGATCATATCGGCGGTGGTCGGCGCAGTCATCGGCGTGGTCCTGGCCGCCGGCGTCCTGGGAAGGGCGATCGATACGCAGATCGAGACGCGACTGGCGAGTTACGGCGGACCCGCCGCCCAGCCCGTGTCGATCGGCGGTTCCTCAAGCGGGGAGGCCGCTGCGTCGGGAAGCGGCGGCAATCCGGTATTGGCGTCCGCGCTCGATGCCGAGGAGCAGTCGGTCATAAGGGTTTTCAAGAACGTCAGCCCGTCGGTGGTACATGTGAGCACGATTCAGTACTACCGCGACATGTTCTTCTTCCGGGTGGTTCCGCAGGAGGGAACCGGCTCGGGTTTCATCATATCGCAAGACGGATATATACTCACCAATAACCATGTCGTCCAGGGAGCGCAGGAGATAACGGTCCGGCTGGCGGGAGGCGACGAATACCCCGCTCAGCTCGTCGGCACCGACCAGCTGACCGACCTCGCCGTCCTGCGCATCACCGGGGTCGACATCGCGCCCGAATGGGTCGCTCCGCTGGGGGACTCGGACGCGCTCCAGGTCGGCCAGCGGGCCATAGCGATCGGAAACCCCTTCGGGCTCGACTCCACCGTCACCGAAGGCGTCGTCTCCGCCCTCAACCGTCCCGTCAACACCGAGGACACCTCCTTCGACAACATGATCCAGACCGACGCCAGCATTAATCCCGGCAATTCGGGAGGTCCCCTCATCGATTCCTCGGGCAATGTGATAGGCATCAATACCGTTATCCTGAGCAGGTCCGGGGGAAGTCAGGGAATCGGCTTTGCGATCCCGATCAACTCGGCCAGGAAGGTCATCGACGATCTGATCCAGTACGGAGGGGTGCGAAGGCCGCAGCTCGGCTTCACCGGCCTGACTCTCTACCCCGACCTGGCGAATTTCCTAAAGCTCCCGGTCAACTACGGCGTGCTGGTGCAGGAAGTGCAGCCCGGCTCCGCGGCCGACAAAGCGGGCATGCGCGGCGGCCGCGACATGAGAACGTTCGGCGATCCCTTCCGACGGTTCAGTCTCTACATCGACGGCGACATAATCATCGAGTTCAACGGCGAGAAGGTGACGGAGATCGCAAGGCTCGCGGATGAGATTCACCGCATGGAGCTCGGCACGCAGGTGAGCCTGGCGGTGATGCGCGGCGGTCAGCGCGTCGACCTGACAATGACCCTGTCGGAGTGACATCGGGGCATTAACAAAAAATCCCCCTCAGGTCGAGGGGGGATTGGTTGATCGAGAAAGGATATGTCGCGGCCTGTGTCACCACTCACCGTCGGGAGCTTCGATCGCGATGTCAGCGATGTACCAATCGGTAGCCAACGGCAGCTTCCACCACGGCTTCTTGGGATTCGCCACGTACACGCAAAACAGATACGGCCACTCGCCGGGAAGCCAGCCGGGCACCAACTCGTACGGGTATGTGTCGAAATCGCCTATATAGTAGTCATCGGGCAGGCCGCTTGGATGAGGATATACATTGCCGCCCCCGCCGCCGACATAAAGCAAGTCCCCATAAGCTGTCAGCCACAACTCCGGGCCGATGTCCCGCGACTTAATGTGCCAGTGGATATGCTTCGCCCTCTCCTCAAGCGGGGCGTCGGGATCGATCTCAGAATCCTGGGTTACCCAGAATTCATAAGGGATCGGCGAATTCGCCTCCGGGCCGAAATCTGTCGCCGGATCAGTCACGGGAATCTTCAGCGGCTCATCCCAGTGAGCGTAGATCGCGTATGATGCCAGGATAGGCCCTTCGGCCGGAGGCCGAATGACGTAGGTGCGTGTCACTGTCTTGCCGACTTCAAACATGTGCCGGGTAGGGTTCGACCAGTAATGCCTGTATGCGTTGATCGTGCCGAGGTCCTCACCCGACGCGAACTTGCCCGGATAGTAGTTCCGGATCGGATACATGCTGTAAGGGATATCGAATGCGCTGTGCCAACGCTCGGTGTCAGGCGCCCAGATCTGCGTCCAGCCATCAGGATTCATCAGCTCGGCATCGCCTTTCTTCCAGGAAGACCACCTGCTGTGCCAGTCCCCCCACGGTTCCAGATTCGCGAGAGCTCTCAAGTCATTATCCGGAAAATACTGCGATGCCGGAAACATGATGATGCCTCTGACATCGAAGCCAGTATACACCGGATTGTCAAATGGGTGCTCGATGGAGACGTCGACTGAGAGGTCTCCGTTGGGGAGGAGATAGATGTTGCTGAGGCTAAGACAATTTGTGCAAGGAGATGTCTCCAGCAGCTTGACCGCATTGAGGTGATAGCCCCAGTCAGCCATCGCAGAGCGGTCGGGAGCAATCGTGACCGAAGATCCGTCTCGAGCTATTTCCAGATCGTAGAAGCCCCAGATCTGAAATGAGCCGCCCGGCTCGTGGTCTCCATCCGTCTGTGTGAAGGCAGGTGCGAGTACGTTACCTGAGGCGCCAACTGGATCACGGTAATCGGCGTGCATACATCCCGCGGAGAACAACGCAAGCACCAATAACAATGTGATCAGGGTTCTTCTCATAGCTGCTCCTCCTTACTGCCAATAGATGCTGCCGTCGGTCACCTTGCACATGTACTCTTCGTCAACCCAGCCAAGGCCGAACCGGTCGTTGTACGGCTCTCCTTCCTCCTCTGGGTAGGCCGGGTTCCTCAGGCAGAGCGTGGTGCCCGTGAACGGGTTATCCATCGTCCACCAGCCGTGGTTGTCTTCTTCAGGCAGCGGATACGAATACTGCGGCGCGAACACTACGAGCTCGCCGTCCCAATCGACGCCGAAGCTATAGCTTTGCGTGCGAACCTCCCACGGGTTCTGGAAGTCGTCGGACCAGTAGTAGCTCAATCCGAACCAGTGCTCAGTGTCTGAACTCGGGGTCGGGACGTTGAACTCGTAGCATGCGACATCAGGGCAGTGCGACCACCGGCCCCCCTCTAGGATGACGATGGACCGGCTTGCGAAAGGAGTCGCTGATATTTCCACCTGCGGTGCGATATACTCATCTTCCGGACGATAACAACCGACCCAGGTCATCACGGCCTGATGCACCCCTGACGATTCGGGCGTGATGTCGATTTGCGGAAGGAAATAGTTGCTGGTCTCCATCTGATCCGTGATCTGCTCTGTCGCACCGGGGTTTGGAACCCCACCGATGTTGAAACGGTTGCCGAAAATCTGCCAGTCGTCTTCAGGGTCGTTCTCGCTCCACACCGTCATCACGCTTGGGATCGGAAAATCCGGCGGCTCTGTGAGACTGATAAGCCCCGCATCGAGCCTGGGACCCAGCTTCGGAGTGTCGGTCGTGCTTGAAACCTGCGATGCCGCCTGCCACAT
>Ga0315274_10014097_pt1 | contig 11351 bp, 8 predicted proteins | sample YL17G02_20_MG_FD_203700 | JGI IMG/M metagenome (GOLD analysis project Ga0315274, IMG submission 203700) | Sediment microbial communities from Yellowstone Lake, YNP, Wyoming, USA - YL17G02_20 | ecosystem: Environmental > Aquatic > Freshwater > Lake > Sediment | place: USA: Wyoming | collected...
TCCGCCAGCGACATGAATTCCTCGACGCCGATCTTCGGCCGGCCTTTTCCTTCGATGCTCGTTACGGCCTTCTGACTGCCATGCAGCGCCAATCGTTGCTCAGCCCTCGTATTGCTCATCGCGTTCCACTCCGTCGTCCCGAAAGGTTTACAGCAGTTTACGAATCTTCGAGGCGTGAGTGCAACGAGGCGGCGGAAGGCAGGTGCGGGCTCGTTGCGTTCCGAGCCCGTTTCTGATTAGATCTCCGGGAACGCGTCTCGATTGGCATTGGTTTCGTCTTGAGTCGATGAGGAGGGATTTGAGCAGTGAAAGCGATCGCGATATGCGGAAGTCCGCGGCTGGAAGGAAACACGGAAATCCTGCTGAGGAGAGTTCTCGAGGTACTCGAGTCCGAAGGCATCTCAGGGGAGCTCATTCGCCTCGCGGAGAGGAAAGTCGAGCCTTGCACGGCGTGCGGGACGTGCGCGCGTCTTCAGGATAAGAAGTGCGCCAACAAGAGCGACGATTTCCATCCCGTTTTCGAGAAGATGATCGAGGCCGATATCATTGTGGTCGGTTCGCCGGTTTACTTTGGCTCGGCGACGCCGCAGATGATGTCCCTCTTGGATCGCGCAGGTTATATCTCGCGGTTTAACGGCCACCTGTTCACGCGAAAGCTCGGTGGACCCGTTGCCGTGGCGCGGCGCGCGGGTCAGAACTTCACCTACGCGCAGATGCTGTTTTGGTTCACGATCAACGACATGATTGTCCCCGGCTCGACGTACTGGAACGTGGCGTTCGGCACTAAGAAAGGCCAGGTGTCGGAGGACACGGAGGGCATCGAGACCGTGTCTCGTTTCGCTGAGAATCTCGCCTGGCTCGCGAAGAAGATCAACGCATAGCCCGATGGGAGGCATATGCGATGGCTCGATTCAAGAATACGCTGGAGGCCAAGCGGGAGCGGTCCGAGGAGATCTTCAGGCGGCTGAGGAACGCCTATCCCGACGCGCGGTGCTCGCTCAACTACAAGACCGCTCTTGACCTCATGGTGGCCACGATCCTCGCGGCGCAATGCACGGATGAGCGGGTCAACATCGTCACGCGCACGTTGTTCAAGAAATATCGGAAACCGCAGGACTACGTGAAGGCGCTGCGCGCCGAGCTCGAAGAGGATATCCGCACGTGCGGGTTCTTCCGCCAGAAGGCAAAGAGCATCGACAATGCGTGCGCCCGCATTGTCGACTGCTATGGGGGAGCGGTTCCGAACACGATGGAGGAACTGGTCACGCTTGACGGCGTGGGACGCAAAACCGCGAATGTCCTCCTGGGCGAGTGCTTTGACACGCCCGGCATCATTGTCGATACGCACTGCATTCGGGTGAGCCGGCGATTGGGCTTCACGCGCCAAGAAGACCCGGGGAAGATCGAGCAGGACCTGATGAAGATCTGGCCGCGAGAGGACTGGACCCTAAACTCGCATTGCCTTGTGTTCCACGGACGGGCCGTGTGCCGTGCGCGTGACCCGCAATGCCCGGCTTGTCCCGTAAATGACCTCTGCCCTTACTATGCCCGAATCAGCGGCGCCGGAGCGCGGTAGCGCGAAGGCGGGGACTACTTCGGCATGGGCTGCACGTCGATGCTATGACTGAACGAAGCGGTTTCGCCAGGCGCTATGGTCACTTCCTTCGCCCACAATTCCGCTTCGAGCTCGTTTAGGTAATCGGGATACGCATAGAGCCACGTGAACTCGACGGCCGCATCGTCGAACGTCTGCGTTACCTCGAGGCCCTTGGTTCCTGTGAACGTCCACGACCCCTTTGGCGCGTTCTGGTCCAGATAGCGCTCGCCCTCCCGCATGCCCGCGATAATCGGCTGCGTGTCCTTGTTGATGTTCCCGCCGGCCCGGCTCGCGAAACGGACGCGCGTCTTGGACAGGCCGCCGAGGTCCAGTTCGAGATGACTGCGCAGCCGGACCTCGCGCGGCTTATCCGCGTTGTTCCTGGCCTCGACCTTCACGGTCAGGACGGGCTTGTCAGGCGCGAGCGATATTGTCCGGAGGACGGTTATGCCGCCGGCCGTCTTCGCCTGCACGGTCACTTCATTTGGGTTGTATGATGCGATTGCATACTGCCCCATGAAACCACTCATATCCAAATCGAACAGGCTGCCCAGGCGCGTTTCCTCGCCCCCGCAGAACGGATAGAAGAGGTTGGGGCGCGTGTCGTAGGCGGTGATGCACTGTCCGGATCTCTTGTCCACGATGCGTAGCGCCCGTCCGCCGAGAAACGGCACGACGTCGACGCTCAGGAAGTCGTTCTGAACCGGGACCGCCAGCGTCGGCGTGGCCAGGGCGATGGCGAGCATCAACAACTGCTTCGGATCGCCGCCCATCTCGCGAATGACGTCGAAGTTGTGCCGCTTCATCCGGTCGATGAAGGCCTGCGTATCAGGCAACGAGGCAAACGGCCCTTTGAAGACGAGTTGATTGTTTCGCAGTTCATAACCGTTGCGCGGAAAGATCCTCGCGTACGTAAGCGGCATCCGCGCGACACGCACTCGTTCAAGGACCTCCTCGTTGTTCTTGACGGCGGCCTCGGCCTGGTTGAACAGGTCGTCCGCCTGCGCGAGGAGGTCGTCCGGCAGGTATCCCTGGGCCGGGTTCGTGTAGAGGTGCATGTGGATGTTGTCTTTCTCGACCTTGTCGTGCAGGAGCCGGACGTACTTGTAGATCGGTTCCCAAGCGCCCGCGTAGTACCCCTGCAGGAAATCCCGCATGACCGCGCCGGCATCCAGGTCCGGGTACCAAAGGAGCTTCGCGCCGTAGTATGGGCGCAGCAAATGGAACTCCCCGCCGTTCTGACGCCCCCCTTGAAGGTAGATCCCCTCCACGCCGATGCCGCGGTAGAACCTCATGTCCGCCGCCATCGCGTCGAAGTTGGGAAACGGCGCGTACAGATGCGCGAAGTCAACCATATAGTGCCACACGTAGACGTGCGGGCAGATCTTGGACCACTCGATGGCCCGGCGCTTGTATTCGGCATTGAGCGGGCACGTTGCGATGGGATGGCTGTCACACGAAGGGTACATGTGGCACAGCCAGACCGCGACGTTCGGGTGCATTTTGAGCCCCTTCGGCGGCTCCTCCGTGTACATGTATGCCAGCGTCCCGATGAGCTTGCCGGGATGGACCTTCGCCGTGCGCTCGGCGAGCTGATTCACAAACCAGAACTGCGTTCCCCCGCGTGTGCCGTACTTCTTGTTGATCTCGGTACACCGCGCGCACTCGCAGCCGTTGTACCAGTCCCTCTGGGAGAAGTTGAACTGGCGCAGGCCGGGATTGCCGGCCATGCGTTTCAACATGCGCTCCGTCACAATCTGGAGCACATCGGGATTCGTCAGGCACAACTGGGTTTCGACCTCCTGCCGGACCCCGCCGATCTCGGAGAAGTACTCCGGATGCGTCGCGAAGAACTCCCCGGGATTCACGTAGTTGAAATAACTGTGCGCCATTCCGTCGAAGGCGTACTGAATCCCCGTCGGATTATCCGCGCCACCCTTTCCCGCATTGTCGCGCATCCGCGCGCGGCAGTTCTCATCCTTGCCCCAGGAACACTCGAGGCTGCGCCAGGCAAACGCGGGCTTCACGACTTTGTCCAGCGGGCCGACGGAGAGGTCCTTTACCTCGGGCGTCTTCGTAACGCCGGGCGCGTACCAACGCACCCCCAATGCCTCCTCGAGGAAATCGTAGACGCCGTACAGAGTCCCGGCCGCCGCCGTCCCGGCAATCACGACGTGGGGCGGGACGACCCTCAACCGGCAACCTTGTTCGCCGAGATCCTCCGGCTTCGGGTCAACCCCGAGCTTACGCGCGATTGGACCACACCCCAGGACGATCATCGGCGACGCCAGGTCCTCCGGGTTCTCGACAATCGGAAGCTCGATTCCGGCGCAGGCCTTGACATGTGATTGAAGTTCCTGCGCGGCATGTTTCTCCGATGGACTCGCGGAGGGCCCCAAGACAATCCGGTAGGGACTTCCCCCGTTCCGAACCAGACTGATACTCGTGTCTTCCGCAGGCCAAGCCGCCGTCAGGAATGCGCTGGACATCACAAGAAGCAATACCGCAATATGAGCCGCAAGGCGGCAGTCTGACGAAGCCACGGCCTCTTCCCTCCCATAGTCCGACCTTCCCGACCCGCCTGCATCTTACGGCTATCGGCCACCGTACTGCAACGCATCGGATTAGGTTCGAAAAGGCCGTGGGTCCGAATTACGATTCGGATCGTTCATTAGGAAGATAACCTGGCGCACCCGGTCCGAATCGGAATTCGGACCTACTTGCGCGGTTAACCCTTTTGTGCGCGCTCTACATCCCTCTTGCCATGGCAGCCAGGGTACCGAACTCCTCCTTTACAGACCGATGATTTTTGTTGACAACCAGTGGTAAAGTTGCTATACTCTGCCACTAGATGTTGAGGAGTATGGAGTGTCTTTGAAGGAATGCCCCTGTTTTGGGGGCAATCCGAAGTCGTAAGCGCGGAGTTGCGGCTATGGGGCGGCTTCGAGGGAATACGCTCGCGAACGCCCCTGAGAATGAACAGTTCCATCGTTCGTGGTCCTCAATTCGGAGACGGAAGGAGGGATGGACCTAGATCCGAAACGGACTTCTCCCAGGGCCACTGATAATACCGATGTGAGCATAGATAAGGTGCTGTTCTGAAGAAACGCACCAATGTGAGTAGTTGTGAAATGTCAGCGGAGAGTAGGGCCGGTGGGCTTTGCGATGCCGCGGCATAAGTGGGCGGTCGTGAGGCCGCCTGACACAAAACATCAAGGAGATTACGCACGATGCGTATAAGCTTAGCAATTCTCATTATTGCAGTGGCCGTTGCGGCGGCGGTGCCGGCGTTTGCGGACCTGCAGAATGTTGTTGTAGGTGGTTCAGTCCGCATTCGCGCCGACTGGTTCAACTACGGCGACAACGCCATCGACAACGCATTTGTCGAGCAGCGTACGCGGTTGAACGTCCGCGCGGACTTCACGGATGCCGTGAGCGCGTTCATCGAAATGGACGACTATGAAGTGTGGGGCGGCGGTGATTTCCGCTCCAACTACCTGACCGGCGTTGACGGTCGCGCCAATACCGCCGACGATGTGGAACTCTACCAAGCCTACATCGAAACGAATGAGATGTGGGGCACCAAGCTGAAGGCCCGCATTGGCCGCCAGGAGATCAAGTTGGGAAGCGGCTGGCTGGTTGGGACCAACGACAAGAACGCGTACTTCCGCGGCCTGTCGTTTGACGGCGTCCGCCTGACGTACGCGACGGACCAGTTCAGCGTGGAAGCGCTGTGGGCCAAGCTGTGTGACCAGAGCCCCCTGAGATCTGACGCCGATGTTGACTTGTACGGCGTGTACGGCAGCTATCTGGGCATCGAGAACGTGACGTTGGATGCCTACTGGCTGTTCGTACGTGATGCCGCCAACATCAGTGGATACGGCGAGGTCCTAGACACGCATACGGTTGGCCTCCGCGGAGCCGGCACGATGGGCGCCTTTGATTTCGAAGCCGAAGCTGCTTACCAGTGGCTGGATGCCGATCACTACGACGATTCCGATGCCTTGGCCGGGAACCTGGAAGTGGGCTACACGTTCGACATGGATTACACGCCACGCGTATTCCTGGGCGGCGCCTACTTCGAGGGCAGCGATGACGATGCGCCGTTTGACCGCCTATTCTCGAACTGGGAATACACCATGTTCGACTTCCTTGGCGAGCAGAGCAATGCCTGCATGACCAACTTCTGGACGGTGCGCGGCGGCGCCAGCGCGATGCTGACGGAAACCCTGAAGGCGTCATTGGCGGCTGGGTATCTGTCGTTGGTGGAAGACTTTGGATGCGACAGTGAGCTTGGTTGGGAAATCGACGCATCTCTGTCGTATGCCTACACCAAGGATCTGTCCTTCGAAGTCGGCTATGCCCACTTCTTCACCGGCGATGCGCTTGGCAATGTCGACGACTTCAACTACTTCTACGGCGAAACCAAGCTCTGCTTCTAATAGCGGGTGGTTTTGAAGAAACCCCCTGCTTTGAGCAGCGAGCACTACAGCAGCAACCTCAGACCCCTGCGGGAAACCGCAGGGGTCTGGTTTTGTCGGTGTAGCCGCTGGAATGTCAAGCGAGGGCGTTGGGCCGCCGCCTTCCAAGGACTGCGAATCCCCCGGTCTGCGTCAAGCTTAGGGGTATAGGGTCGCGGGTCCTCCGCGACCGGACGGCCGAGCAGAAGCTCGACCCTACCGCCGGGATTGACGCCCGGCGCGGTTTCCTGGTAAACTCGACATACGAAGCTAGGGCGATGTAAGGGCGCTTATGACGGGAGATTGATCTCGGGGTGGAGGGGAGCAGCGTTCCTCTTGGCGCGCTAAGGTGTCAGTCCGCATGAATCGAAGTCTCAAAGTACAGAAGAGCGCGAAGCAACCGCCGCTTCGTTCAGCCGCGTTCGAGAAACTTGTGCTCGAACATATGAACATGCTTTATGCCGTCGCCCTTCGACTTACGCGCAACGCGACCGACGCGCAGGACCTTACGCAGACCACGGTTGTGAAGGCGCTCCGTTTTCATGACCGGTTTAAGGACGGCACGTACATCAAGGCGTGGCTTCTCACGATCTTGCGCAATACCTTCATCAATGACTACCGCAGACGGGCTCGCCGGCCCGATTTCGTCGAGCTGACGGGGTCTGAAGCCGCGGCGGAAACAGCGCCGGACCCGGAGGTGGCTGCCTTTGATCCCGCTGAGGGTAGCTCAGCGGATCTTCTGGAGTTGGTCGACGACGAGGTTAAGCAGGCCATCGAGGCGCTTCCTGAGGATTTCCGCGTGACGGTCATCATGGCCGATCTCGAGGACAAATCGTATAAGGAGATCGCGGACGCGGTAGGATGCCCGTTGGGTACGGTGATGTCGCGGTTGTACCGGGGGCGGAAACTGTTGCGCGAACGTCTCTACGGCTACGCGAAAAACCACCGTCTTGTCAGCCCGAAAAGGTCCAAAGCGGCCCACTCTTGAACCGGGTGTCGGGTGTCGGGTCTCGGGATACGGGCAGGCGCTACAAGTGCTGAAGGTCTTCGGTTCTCGGGAAGAGCTTTGAGCGGATCCATCCCATCCGCGCCAGGCGGTACGCAGTGGCCGTGACTAGGCATCCGATGCCGTAGTCAATGCTCTTGCGAAGGTTGATGGAAGACGCTTGGGGGAAGTACTTCGTCGGGCACGTGATCTCGCCGACCTTGTGGCCGAACCATATGATCTGCGTCAGCATTTGATTGTCGAACACGAAATCGTCGGAATCGGCATCGAGAGGAAGGCTTTCGAGCAGCGCCCGTGAGAAGGCCCGATAGCCGCTGTGATACTCGGAGAGCTTGGCGCCTATGAGGAGGTTCTCGATCAGCGTCAGGGCTCGGTTCGCGGCGTATTTCCAGATGGGCATTCCGCCCTTGAGGGCGTGGCCGCCGAGGATGCGGGATCCCAGCACGCAAGGATAGAGGCCGTTGCCGATCATACAGGCCATGACCGGGATCAGCCGCGGCGTGTACTGGTAGTCGGGATGCACCATGATGACGATGTCGGCCCCGAGCTCGATCGCGAGTTTGTAGCAGGACTTCTGGTTGCCGCCGTAGCCGCGGTTCTTCGGATGTACGAGCACGGTGGCGTGGGGCAAGGTCTTGGCAATGGCCGCCGAATCATCCGTGCTGCCGTCATCGACGATCACGACCTCATCGACGACGCCTTGCGCCATGACCTCATCGTAGGTCATTCGCAGGGTGGTTGCGGCGTTGTAGGCCGGCATCACCACGACCACTTTTTTGCCTGCAAACATGCCGGTTAGCCTCTCCCGCCATGAGGGGCGCGACGGGCATGCGCGATCACTTTCTTGAGCGCCTCGACGACCTCATGCACGTTCTTGTCGGTCATATGGGGATGCAACGGCAATGAGAGCACCTCGTGAGACGCTGCGGTAGCTTCCGGCAGATCCTCTGGCCGCATCCCAAGTGCCTCGCGGTAATACGGGTGTAAATGGAGGCCGAGGAAATGGACGCCCGTGCCGACGTTTTCGCGGCGGAGGGCCGCGGCGATCTCGTCGCGCGTCTTCGTCAGCTTATCCAATCTCAAGCGGACAATAAAGGCATACCAGGCGTGCTCGATGCCGTCAATGACCTCCGGCATCCAGATCTCGTCCAAGTCGGACAGGACGGTCATGTACATATGAGCGATGCGGCGCCGGGCCGCCTGAAAAGCGGCAAACTTCTTCAACTGCTCGATCCCGATTGCCGCGCCCACGTTGCTCAGCAGATACTTGTAGCCGGGCTCGATGACCTCCGGCGGCCGGGCCACGGCGCTCCGCCCGTACCGTTCCCAGGCCGTGGCGGACATGCCGTTGGCGGCCAGCAGCCGCAGGCGCGCCGCCACGTCAGGATCCTTAAGGGCGGCCGCGCCGCCTTCCATCGTAGTTACGTTCTTGATGGCGTAGAAACTGAAACACGCGAAATCGCCGACGCTCCCGATTCGCTTGCCTTTGTATGAAGCGCCAAGCGCGTGCGCGGCGTCTTCCAGCACCGGAATGCCGTGTTTGGCCGCCACGGCGTAGACGGCGTCAAGGTCGCACGGCTGCCCTGCCATGTGGACGGGCATGATGACGCGCGTCCGCTCCGTAATGGCGCGCTCGATGGCGGCCGCATCGATGTTGAGCGTGTTCCGGCAGATGTCGGCGAAGACCGGTTTCGCGCCCATGTGGAGGATGGTGTTGCCCGTCGAAGCCCACGTAAGGGAAGAGGTGATCACCTCGTCGCCCGGCCCTACGCCCAGTTGATCCAGGCACAAGTGCAGCGCGGCGGTGCACGAGCAGACGGCCACCACGTGCGGCGCCGCGGTGATCTCGGAGAGGGCTTTCTCGAACGACTGGATATGGGGACCTGACGTCAGCCAGCCGCTGCGCAGCGCTGCAACCACCGCTCCTTCCTCTTCGGGACCGAGACAGGGTTTCGCCAAGGGGATGAAGCGGGCCGCGATCGGTTCGCCGCCCTCATCAACGGGGGTCGCCAAGAGCTGCTTCAGCCGCCGCACGTTAAAGTAGACGTCCTGGAATGGGTCTATCTTTGACTCGACGAGGCCGTTTTGGACCTCACGAATGCCGTCCTCGACGGTGTGTTTCCACTTGAACCCAAGGGTCCGGCGGATCTTCTCGAACTGGACGCGGTACGTGCGGAGGTCGTCGTCTTCTTTCTGAATCTCGACGTCGCTTCCGCCCAACACGTCCGCAACGTGACGCGCCAAATCGATGATCCGCCAGTTGCAGTCGTCACAGCCGACATTGAAAATCTGGCCCGACACTTTTTCAGCCGGGGCCGTCAAAAGAAGCGCGAAGGCTTCCGCGGCGTCGCGCACGTGAATGAACGGGCGCCATTGGCTGCCGCCCCCGAACACCTTGATGCCGCCGCTCTGCAGCGCGGCCGCCACCATATGGTTGATGGCGAGGTCAAAGCGCATGCGTGGAGACCACCCAAACATCGTGGCCGTCCGCGCCACGACCGGCTCGAAATGCTCGCCCTTTATGGAAAGTAGAAGACGCTCCGCCTCGAGCTTCGTCTGGCCAAAGGTTGAAACCGGATTCGGCGGGCTTTCCTCGTCGAGGATGTCGAACATGCCTTTGCCGTAGACATTGCATGAAGACGCGAAGACAAACCGGCGGATCCCGCGCTGGATCGCCTTGTTCGCCAGTTCGCGCGTGCTCTCCACGTTGACATCGGCGGCCATTTCCGGATTGAGATCGCACGAAGGATCGTTCGAGAGGCTTGCGAGGTGCGCAACCGCATCAATTCCATCCAGTAATGCGGGCGCTTCCTGCAGCCGCCGCACGTCGCCCTGCACAATCTCGCATTGTGGCGACGCGGAGAACTCCGTGACGGCGTCCTGTCCGAAGCAGAACCGGTCGAACACCCGCACCTGATGCCCCCGTTCCACCAATAGGCCGGCGAGGCAACTCCCCAGGTAGCCTCCGCCCCCCGTGACCAGTATCCGCATGATACGGCTCCTTTCCCGGCCCGCTCCACTTGCCGCAGCAGGGCAAGAGTATACCAATTGCCGCGAACCCGCCGCGAACTTGCCTGCCTTTCTGGCTTCTCTGGCGGGCTCCGGGTGTCGCGAAGTGTCTTCCCGTACCCGACACCTGAAATGCTAAGCAGGGCATATGCGAGAAGAGAAAAGGCTACAGGACAAGCGTGCCTTCTGGTCAGACGAGGATGTTGAACGTGGGAGATTGTTGGGTCTCGGCGCCTGTCTGGGCCCGGATGTAGTCCAGGGCTTGTCCGTTTACGCGCACGGTAGCGGTCGGGCTCTGCGCCGGAGGGCTTTCACCTTTGATGCGGGCTTGGGCTCTCTTGGCCGTCTCGTTGAGCCCGTTCACAAAACTTTGGGCCTGATCCGCGGCCCGTTGGGCGGAGCGGGAAAGCTGCACGTCCACGGCGGGCGTCTCGCGCTTCTGCCGGGTCTCGTTCTGGGCTTCGCGTTGCTCGGCAAGGCGCGTCCGGTGTTCCGCTTGCAGTTCCTCGAGGGTGGGGACGACTTTCCGGGCGCCGTCGAGCCCCTTCCCAAGCGTGCGTACCGCCACGGTAGGAACGGAAACACTCCCCTCCCCGAAACCTGTGCGCAATGTTTCCACAGTATCCTGGCCGGGAAACGGGATCTCCGTTTTCTGTGCCTGAAGGCGCGTTTCCCCGATACCGCGCCCTCCCACTGCCTTGGCGCCTGCGGCGCGGCTCGGCTGCGCCCTAGTTCCCGCCGCAACGGGCGAGAATCGCGCAGCATACAACCCGACAGATTTTTGAGATCCAATTACCATAAACACATCACCACTTTAATTTTAGCAGGGAGTTCGAGTTTTTGTCAAGTTTCGTCCACGGCGCGGCTTCGGATGAACGCGCCTCCCAAAGAGGACCAAGCGCAGGGATTGGGCTGCGCACTCAATCCGTAAGTCATTAAGAGGCGCGCTTCTCCGAAGCCTCGCCATGAACGCCGATTCTCGCATGCGGGGATAGGCCCTGGTTTTTGGGTGAGGGGATGAAGTCACCAGCAGGAGTAACCGTTCACGGGGCAAGATCGGCGAAATCACTAAGAAATTTCGCATTCTGGGGTTGGCAATCGCCCGTTTTCTGACGCTTTTTCGCGTTCTTGCCGATGAAAAGGCTTGATTTCATTGGGTTTCGACCCCGTGAACGGTTACTCCGCTTCGTGGCCATCGACCGGCGCATCACCCAGGGAACTCGCGGCGAGCGCGGACGCCAATGGTCCGAACGCATCTGGACCGTCCTCGCCACCTGCG
>Ga0315274_10014098_pt1 | contig 11351 bp, 9 predicted proteins | sample YL17G02_20_MG_FD_203700 | JGI IMG/M metagenome (GOLD analysis project Ga0315274, IMG submission 203700) | Sediment microbial communities from Yellowstone Lake, YNP, Wyoming, USA - YL17G02_20 | ecosystem: Environmental > Aquatic > Freshwater > Lake > Sediment | place: USA: Wyoming | collected...
TTCATGCGTTATAAATGTAAAAAATTCCGGTTAAAAAAGAAAGGCCCCCGCCAGGCAGGCGACTGTCATGGCCAGGAATCCAGGGAGCACGGCTTTTCGAAACCCGGGCCATCCGGTAATCCAGCAAATCGCGGCCTTGAAGAGCGTGTTGGCCACAGCCGCCAGTGCGATGGCAACCGATGCCGCATGGGTGTTCAGACCGGCGGAACCTTGCTGCATCTGAGCGGTGGACAGAACCACGGCGTCCACGTCCAGCAATCCCGAGAGGAATGAGGAAGCGTACACTCCGGTGTTCCCGAATTGGGATTGGGCAGCGCGGGAAAACAGCAGCACAGCGGCGAACAGCGCCCCGTATTTCAGGGAAGTCCCGAGTTCAAACGGATTGGAAAGGGACACGCGCTGCCGCGACCGGTCGTTCCGGATGCTCCGCCACAGGAATGCACAAGCCAGGAGGCCCGCGGCGGCCGGTGCGGCAAGACACGACCAGGTCTCCGACAGAACCGCGGGATTGATCACTGCAAGAACGGCTCCTACGCGCAGGAACATCACGATCCAGGCGAGGAGCACGGCAGCAGCGAGAAGACGGGCAAGTTTGGGAACGCTCTGGCTGCGCTTGGCGAATCCCACGGTCACGGCGGTACTCGACGCGAGACCTCCGATCAGTCCGGTGAGGACAATCCCCTTCTTCGATCCCTTCCACTTGACGAGGGCGTACCCCACGAACCCGATCCCCGATACAAGCACCACAAAGAGCCAGATGCGATAAGGATTCAGCGCGTCGAACGGGAAAGGGCCGATGTCGCGGTCCGGTAGAACCGGCAGGATCACGGCGGAGACTACGGCGAACTTCAGCGCCGCGAACAGGTCGTCACGCGTCAAGTGGCGGGCGAACCTGTGCATCTCCCCCTTGAACGAAAGCAATGCCATGGCCGCGACGCCGATCGCCGCGACTAGGGTCAGCCTGCCGTGAACCGCGAGGGCGCCGAGCACCACGGTGAGCACTGCGGCTACGCGCGTGGTCAGGCCGGGTTTTCCCGCTGACACGTCCCGGAAATACCCCGCCACGACCAGGAGCCCGAGAACGGAAAGGACCACCGCGAAAACGGCCGGTGACCCCAATAGGTCCGTCAGCATCACCGATGTGAATCCGGCGGCAGAAAGAAGCGTAAAAGTGCGTACTCCCAGCGCCAGCTCGCGGCGCGGATCGCCGAGAGCGAATTCGCGCTGGAGCCCGATCAAAAGGCCGACCGCCAGAGCGACGGCGAAGCGGACCAGGAGGTCAAGATCGTTCAAGCCACTCCCCTTTTGGAAGCCGTTAAAACGGCTACCCTGTTATTGATTTTCACGCATGGCGATGCACGGCTGAAGCCGTGGGCGAAAAAGATATCATCTCACCTGAACGAATGATTCAGGATGATTTTTTGACAGGCCCGATGAGATCATTTCTCTGATCCATGGGTACGAATTTCACGCCGAGTTCGGCCGTGTATTTCGAAGTCGGACGGATCAGCCGGTTGTCCGCGTACTGTTCCATGAAATGGGCCACCCAGCCCGCGGTGCGCGACGCCGCGAATACGGCGGTGAAAAAATCGGCGGGGATTCCCATCGCGTGTTGGACTGTGGCGGAATAAAAGTCCACGTTCGGGTAAATCCCCTTGGCGTCCCGGACGAGCGTTTCGACCTTGTGGGAGATATCGTACAGCTCCTTGAATCCCCTCAGTTCGCAAAGCATTTCGGAGTACTTGCGCAGGTGCCGCGCGCGCGGATCTTCGGTGCGGTACACGCGATGGCCGAATCCCATGATCTTCTGTTTGTTTTCGAGCATGCCAGCGATGTAGTCCTGAACCATGTCGACCTTGCCGATCTGCAGAATCATCTCCATGACCTTCTGATTCGCCCCTCCGTGGAGAGGCCCCTTGAGCGCGCCGATGGCGCCGGCGAGCGCCGCGTGGATGTCCGAAAGGGTGCTTGCGATGACGCGTCCCGCGAACGTGGACGCATTGAGCCCGTGATCGGTGTGGAGCACCATGAGGAGGTCCATCACGGTGTGCTCGATCTCGACCGGCGGCGCGCCGCGCAGCATGTAGAGGAAGTTGTCCGAGATGCCTAGTTTGGGATCCGCGGAAATGAGCGGCAGACCCTTGCGGATGCGGTGCATGTCCGCGATGATGGTGGGCACCTGGGCCACGAGCCGCTTGGCCTTTCGCAGATTCGCCTCGGCCGAATTGCTGCTGCTGTCGGGGTCGAAGACGCCGAGCATGGCCACGGTCGTCTGGAGAACCTGCATGGGGTGGGCGTTTGGCGGCATGAGCTTGATCATTTCGACCACCTGGCTGGGCAGGCGCATTTCAGTGGCGAGTTCCACGCGGAGGCGCTCACATTCCGTCCTGTCGGGGAAGCGGCCACTCCAGAGGAGGAAGATCACCTCCTCGAAACAAACCTTCTCGGCGATGTCGTGGATATCGTATCCCTGATAGTAAAGTTTGCCGTGGATGCCGTCCACCCATGAAATATTGGTTTCGGCGGCGACGACGCCTTCGAGACCCCTCACAAAGGTTTTTTCGTCCGTTGTTTTATGGTTCGCCATTGCGGGTTTTCCTCCGATGGTTATAATAAAAATGATTGAACACAGATCGGACGGATGAGGCGGATTTGCACGGATCAGATGGAATGAAGGGAATTATTTCCCAATCCGATGGATGAATACCGATCCGCTTCCCTCCGGTTCTATTCATTGATTCCCAGCACAGTTTTGATAAACGCCGGGCCTTCCATGAGGCCGAGGCCTCCGGATTTGGCGCTTTCCTCGTCAAATCGTTCCACGCCGTCCGGACTCAGTCGCGGATCCCAAACGGCCACGGGAACCGGATCTGCGACGTGCGACCCCGTGCTGACAGGCGTCGGATGGTCGGGCAGCACCGCGACCACGGCGTCGATTTTGCCGCGCTTCAAACCCTCCAGGATGCGCCCGATGCACCTGCGGTCGAGATCCTCGATGCAGCGGATTTTCAAATGCAGGTTACGGTCGTGCCCTGCTTCATCCGGCGCTTCCACGTGAACGTACACGAAATCGTGAGTCTTCAGGGCTTCGAGGCATGCGTCGGCCTTGCCTTCATAGTTCGTATCGAATAGGCCGGTTGCGCCTTTGACGGGAATCGCGTCCATGCCCGAATTCACGGCGATGCCCTTGATCAAATCCACCGCGGAGATGACCGCCCCGCTGACGCCGTACTTGGATTTGAATGACCTCATGAGCGGCTTCCTGCCCGGAGACCAGGGCCAGAGGCTGTTGGCCGGCGGTTTTCCGGATGCAAGGCGTTTTTGATTCACGGGATGATTCTCAAGCATCCCCTGTGATTCGAGAATCATCCGGTTCAGAAGGTCCGCGGTGGACGTTGCCTCCGGATGCAGGGCCCTGACCATCCGCTCCAGCGCGGTTTCGCCGATGTGGTCATGCGGTTCCATGCATTCGAGACGGTAGTCTCCGCCCTTGATGACGGCGATATGCCGGTAACTCAGCCCCTGAAACAGACGGATCCCGATTGCCTTAAAGCGGGCGGAGAGATCCTGGATCAGGACGCCCGCCTCTTCATTCGAAATGTGGCCCGCCGAATGACTCTCGAGTTTACCGTCCGCGATGTGAATGAGATTGACCCGGAGAACCAGATCGTCTTCGGTTAAGGAGATACCCAGACTCGCGGCTTCGAGCACGCCGCGGCCGCTGTAGTCGACCGCCGGATCGTATCCGAGCACCGACAGATTCGCCACGGCCGATCCGGTGGACAGTCCGGGACCGATCGTTCGAAAAAGGCCGTTCCGTCCGTTTTTGGCGATCCAATCCATGGCCGGCGTGGATGCCGCCATCAGCGGCGTCTTGCCGCACAGTTCAGGGATCGGATAGTCGGCCATCCCGTCCCCCAGGACGACGACGGCTTTCATCGGAGGTACCGGTCCCGCAGGAAATCGCGGAAGGCGCCGTATTCGGGCGGCATCCTGATGAACGATTCCCGCAGGATTTCGAGTCCGCTCAGGCTTTCCGGGATCTCCGGAGAGAATCCGAGAAGGGATTCGATCTCCTCGGGAAATTTGGCGGGATGCGCGGTTTCAACGGAAACGGCAAGCCCCTTGTCGCCGGTTTCGGACCGGTACCGTTCCAGACCGGCCCAGCCTACGGCGCCATGCGGTTCAAGAAGAAGACGGAATCGCTTCCAGGCATCTTGTATGGTTCGACGGGTTTCAGCGTCGTCGATGCTCACGGAAAAGATGTCCGTCCTCATTCGCTGAAGATCCGGCCGCACCCGGAAATTTCCCTTTTCGTCCATGCGGCCGCCGTACATATCCACCACTCTCGCAAAATTGCTCGGATGGCCCACATTCATGGCGTTCGATATGCAGACACGGGAGGGGTCGATCATCTGATAGCGGTCGGTTCTGAAAAAGACCGGCACCTCGTCGTTTGCGTTGGTGGCGATCACCAGATGCGACACGGGCAGGCCCATGCGTTTGGCGAGGAGGGCACCCATCATGTTTCCGAAATTTCCCGAGGGAATCGAGAAGACGATGGATTCGTCCGGATTTGCCGTTTGAAGGTATGCATAAATGTAATACACGGCCTGCGGCAGAAGCCTGCCGATGTTGATTGAATTCGCAGAGGTCAGGTCCACGGCATCAAGATCAGGGTCGGAGAAGGCCTGCTTGACCAGAGCCTGGCAATGGTCGAATTTGCCTTTCACTCCGATGGCAGTGATGTTTTTACCCAACGTGGTCATCTGCCTGCGCTGGCACTCGCTCACTTCTCCGGGGGGGAAAAGGACGATGACGTCGATATCGGGAAGGCCGAAATACGCCCGCGCAATGGCGCTCCCCGTGTCACCGCTGGTTGCCGTCAGCACGACGAGTCTTCGGCCCGATCCCTTTCCGAGGCTCTGCATCATGCGCGCCATCATCAATGCGGCGAAGTCCTTGAACGAGGCCGTCGGGCCGCGATCCAGCCTCAGGACAAATTGCCGGTCCGTCACGCGTTCCAGGGGGACGGGGTACCGGTAAGCATCCTCGCAAAGGCGATCGAGTTCATCGCGGGAGAGAACGTCTCCGACGAATTTGTACAGTATGGAGGACGCCACCCGGGAATATGATTTCCCCTTCAAGCCCGCGAGATCACCCGGTGTCAGCACCGGAATGGTTTCAGGCATGTACAGACCGCGGTCAGGCGCCTGACCGTTGAACAGAGCCTCGACAAAATTCACTTTCGGGGCTTTGTTATTTGTACTGTAAAACATCATTGGTCGGTTTTCCTTTGGTGATGAATGGCAATATACACAAATTTTTATTCTGTTAAAAGAATTTTTTATGAATTTTTATGATTATTTCTTCAAATATTCATCGGAACTCATCTGTCCAACGATCTTGCGGGTCGAATCGGATTTGAAGAAGGTCGGATGTGTGGAGTGCGCCTTCGGAGGAGTCTGTCCTGAGCCCGCTTAGCGGGATCAGGACACACGGTGCGATCGGATATGACCTTTTTAACAACCCCGGAATATCGGCCCGAAGACAGACTCAGAAATAAATCGCAGGAATCGTGACCGCCCGGATATTGGACGGTTTTCGCTTTCCGTTCGCCACGTCGTAGATTTCCTGGTTCGTGGACGCTACCTGTTCCATGAATTCGTCATAGGGTTTTACGCAGACATCCACCAGCCCGATGTTGTAATTTTCGCCATCGAAGCGGCCCAGAACAGGCTGGTCATTCATCTGGAACAGGTGAATGCCCACCAGAGACGGCATGCCGGCGCCCTGTTCCACGTAATAGCGGTAGGCGATGCCGCGATCCGCCTGGGACGCAACACCCCATATTCCGGTGGAAGGCAGGCCACGGTCAATCGCGCCGTGGTGGAATTCGCCGATCATGACGGGCTTGCCGGTCCGCCGGGTTATCTCGGAAATGACTTTCGCGTCGGGTTTTTCCATGTACATGTTGATCGAGAAAACGTCGAAATATTCGCCAGCTTCATAACACAGGTCGGAGCTGATTCCGCCGTAACGGATGCCGAGGTTTAAGTGGTTCGGGTCGGCTTTTCGCAGGGCTTCGGATGGATGTTTCAAGTATTCCCGCACCATGATTTTCGTGAAGGCCCAGCAGTCCTCTCCGGCGCTAAAGGACAGGGACGCGGCGTTCAGGATGGGTCCGGCGAGAAGTGAATCCACGGATCCGGACGGAAGGTTCCAGGCGGAGGCAAACAGCTTCTTATCCCCGCCGTATCGTTTTTTCAACCAAACCGCGAACTCCTTTTTCGTCTCCGACGGTCTTGCGGAGGCGAGCATTTCGGACGCGACGTTGTTGCTGCCGAAGGCCCAGAGGGGTTCGTTGTCCAGGAAATAACCGATCAGACGGGAATCGTCCTTCAGAGTCTTCATTTGTTCTGCGAATTGAACCGAGTTGTCCCTGTATTCCTGCGAGAAGACATCGGGAAAATCGCGGTAGAGAAGTGCCCGTGTGATCGGGAATCCCTCCAGCGGGAGAACGTAAGGCATACGGGCGGCATTGATGAAATTCCGGTCCGACCAATTGCCGATTGTATTGAAGCGCCATTCGCGCATCAGATTCCCGGCCAGGCTCTGCCATTTCATCTCCCAGTCCGTTCCGAACGCGCGGATGATATTGGCGGTGTAGTAACTGAAAGACGTCAGTTCATCACGTGCCTGAAAGGCGGGGGCGAAAATGCCTTTTCTGTCCGGCAGCCAGTCCAGAAGGTCTTTCATCCCGTTCACGGGGCCAAACGCGTCGGGATTTGCAACGTCGATACCGGTGCTGAAGAACGCGCAGCCTTCGGGATCCACCAGCCACCAGCGGCGGCCGTCGAATTGGGTGCGGAAGAAACCTGTTTTTTTAAAGACCCTTCCTTTCCAACCGCCATAGGCATTCCAGGAATCGGGATATTCCGTTCCGACGGATTCTTCGGCCAACCGCCTCAGGTTTCCGATCATTTCCTTTTCGGATTTGGTTTTGCCCGGCCAGTCGCGAGCTTTCCATTGGCCGAGCGAATCCACGACAGCCGTCGATTTGGCCAGCGGCTCGGGTTTCTCCTTCATGAGCCTGAGGCTTGACAACCTGATTTCCGATTCGAAGCCGAGGGTGTTCGGAAACAGCTCCAGGGTCACGCGGCCGATCCGGTCTTTAGGCAGGCGGTTTCCGGGCATGCAGCCTTTGAGCCGTCTTTCCTGACGGGCCATGAAAAAGGTCTGACCGTCCAGATATTCAAGGGGGAGAACGAGCCGGGTGGAAAGTCCGGGCAGAATTCCCATCTTGCTGGAAATTTTGGGAATTCCGGCACTGCCCCGTTCGAAAAAGTGAATCCATACCGTAACGCTGTACGGCATTTCATGGACGAGGTCCGCCGTCAGGTAATTCGCCTCGTTCCATGGAAGCGAATCACCTTCCACGCAGAGAAGGAGGGGATTGGCGCCGGGGGAAGCCTTGAGGTGCAGGGCTGGGGTTTTCCCCGGGGAAACGTCCAGGACATGCACGATCGCAGATCCGCTTTTTCCGGAGATTGCCTTCAGGTCGAACGTATACAATGCAGTTTTCCTGATCGCACATGAAAAAAGCAACGGAATGACCAGGAAGGATGCCATCCTCCCGACGGTTTTCACGCGGTTGCACATGAGATCCTCCTTAGGGTATCTGAAGTAGCGTATCCACCCGTGTTTCACGCGCGGATGGCGGCCATGGCTGGAGAGCGAAGACGATCCGGACCGGCGTTTTGCCTGGGTGAAGGAACGCAAAATCCTTGTAATAAACGCACATGCATCTGCAATGGTCCGAGGCGATGTCCCGGCTGGCGATTTCAATGAGTCCGTTGCCGGCGACAACACTGTCATCGAACGCGGCACAGCAGATGTAGCCGAAACGGATCGTGAACGACAAGGTGTCGTTTTTCCAGGAGAAATCCGTGATACTGTCTCCGATGAGGCGGATTTTATTAAGCGGCAGTGATTGCTCGCATCCATAATCGCGGTGGGAAAGATAGACCGGCACTCCGTCCGCTTTGGTCACGGAGGTAAAACCGGATGGATTTTTTCGGCAACTCGAAATAAGAACCAGCAGTATCAACGGCAAGGCAAAACCGATGCGGGCCGTTTTCATCATCACCTCCGGCAATTTATTACTCGGAACGTTAAACAAGTTGATAAAAAGGCATATTTTGATCTTTAAAAGGCAACCCAGAAATCTACTGGTTTAACGCTCCGAGTAATAACATTCATGGAATGTTAAAAAAAAACCTGGGAATTGTCAATCCTTTTCGAATTCTTCCCGCGTCAGGGTCTGGATGAGCAGTTTTCGCTCAATGACTTCGTTGACTTTATTCGGAGGCATGGGAAGGTTTGCCTGGGCAATCACCGTTTCGATCAGGTCCACGCGGCGGACCCAGCGGGTGTCGAGTTCCAGATACAAATCACCGGAATAATGGGAGCGGCCGAAAGCCTGGATTTCCATGTCCGGCATCGGCTTCATGAACATTTTAAACGAGCTTTCACCGGAATCGTAACCGATCAGCGCGCACGGGACGTCGTCGCGGATGGCGAGTCCTTTGAATTCAAGGGTCACCTCTCCGTTTTTAAACGTCGATCCGGGCAGGATCAGGTTCCCCAGATTCACCGGCGGTTCGGTGAAAGCCGAGGCGTGGACGATTCTGTCTCCGATTTTTTTCAGGTTTTGGATTCCTCCCCCTTCATCCGTGGGTTTGGCGAAAACGTCGGCGAAACTGTGAAAGTCAATGAAGGAGTTGTATACGGCATAAGCGGTATTGGGCAGGAGAACGCGGCCGTCCGCGTCCTGCAGGTTCTGGAACTTCGCATGGTCAATGCCGAAGATCTGGCCCTTGTCGTCGAGGCCGGTCGGTGTCCTTCGGAATTCATAGGACCAGTTTTCCAGGGAAGGAATCGCGACTTCAGGACCCGCATCTTTCTGAAGCGTTAATTTCCTGCACCGGAAACGGTCGCTGGTCCCGCCTGAAACGGAGGCGTGGGTCCATTCCAGCTTCATGCGAAAGACTTCCGTTCCCGTCTGTTTTCCGTCCAATCCAAAATGGAACACCCGAGTTTCCTGAAGGTAATAGCGGATTTCTGGAGTCTGGGGTCCGGCAAGGTCGAACGTTTTTCGCAGATCGAAACGGGTCGTCCCGGACAAGACCCCTTCACCGGCCAACAGCCATCCGGCGAGCACGACAAGGATTTTCATTCTGTCACGGATTCGCTTTATCGGAACCATTCCAAACCTCCTTAAAAAAAATGATAAAAATGGGATTACACCTGTCCATTATACGGAAAAGCCGCCGGATTGTTTGCCGGCGGCTTCAGATTTACTGCTGAGAGCGCCTAATAGATGACGTAAAATTGCTGAATAAACTTAAAAAATATTTTTTATTTGTTTGGGTGCAATTGATAATGTGCTCTCAGCAGTAATATCAAGGCAGAATGGGAATTCCCTTGGAAGTTCACCAGAGCAGTTCAAACCATTTCCCCAGAAACAGCTGATCCACGAGAATCAGCACCCCAAGGAGGATGACGTAAACCGCAAATCCCCGGAGGCTTCCCCGGGTTAGAACGCGGAGCATCCATTTGATCGCGACGAATCCAAAGACCAGCGCCGTCAATACGCCGAGAATCAGGGACACGTTAGGAACGCCAACGGCCCCGGATGAGCGGATTGAGCGCAAGGCATCGGGGACGTCCAGAACCGTGGCGCCGAGAATGGCGGGGATCGAAAGAAGAAACGAGAATTTCGCCGCGAATTCACGGTCAAGTCCTCGAAAGAGCGCCCCCGAGATGGTCAATCCCGATCTGGAAACTGCGGGCAGGATGGCCACGGCCTGGGCAATGCCTATCCAAATCGCGTCAAAGGGTGAAGTCCGGTCCAGATTTTTATTCCCTTTTCGTACGGATTCCACGAACCAGAGAACGATGCCGGTGGCGATGAATTCAAGGCCCAGCGTCTGCCCGCCTACAAAAAGCCTTTCGATGGCCTTCTTCAGCGTCAGTCCGACGATCACCGCCGGGAGGGTGCCGATCATGAGCAGCCAGGTCATTTTGGCGAAAGGCCTTTTCAGGATGCCGAGTATGTCCTTCCAAAACACAACGATCACCGCGAGCATGGTCGCGAAGTGAACCGCGATGTCAAACGTGAGCACGTTTTCTTTCAACCCAAAGATATGCTGAAAAAGGACAAGGTGACCGGAACTGCTGACGGGCAGAAATTCCGTCAGACCCTGGACTGCGCCCAGAATGAACGCCTGGATAAAATTCATGCGCCTCCTCTGCTTGATCCCCTTTTTGAATCCGATTACTACTGATAGCGCTTAATAGTAAAATACAATTTTTGTCAAACAATATCAACCGGAAAGATGCCGAAAAGACGGCAGAAATCAATTGATTTTTTCACGCGCAGTCGTTATCATTATTCAATCGGAGTTGTTCATTCGTGAAAACGCGGAGTCAATATTGATGATATCCAAATCCATCCTCGATTGGCTGCTCGATGGCGATCCGTCAATACGATGGCAGACGCTTCGGGACCTGGCCGGAGCAAATTCGAAAACGGTTGAATCGGAACGGCGGAAAGTCGTCAGATCCGGGTATGCCGCGCGGCTGCTTTCACTTCAGGATCCCAACGGTCGGTGGGCCGGAGGCCTGTACACTCCGAAATGGAAATCCACCACCTATACCATGCTCCTCCTGCGGGACCTCGGCGTCCCTGGGAATGATCCCAAAATCCGTCAAGCATGCAAACAGCTTTTGGACAATGGACTTTACCGTGATGGAGGAATCAATTATTCTTTCTCGATAAATCGCAGCGAGACCTGCGTAACCGGCATGGTGCTGTCCATTCTTTCCCGATTTCAATATCCGGATGATCGTGTCCGTCTTCTGGCGGGGCATCTTCTCAAGGAGCAGATGCCGGACGGCGGTTGGAACTGCCAACGCCACAGGGGCGCGACGCACGCATCGTTTCATACAACCATCAATGTGCTTGAAGGCCTTCTCCAATACGAACGGCTGCACGCGGATGCCGACGGACGGATCGCCAGGGCGCAGGTTGGCGCAAGAGAGTTTCTGCGGGCGCACCGGCATTCCGGGAAAACATTTTTCGAGCTGGAGCAGGCCGGAAAGCCGAGCCGCTGGAACACGCTTCGGGCTTTGAGAGTGCTTCGCTGGTTTGAAAACGCATGAACCGAACGGCATCATCACATCCGGTTTTAAAAAGGAGGCGGGTCATGGAGATGTTATTGCATTGCGTCCGTTCGTGTCCGTCTATCCCGCGCCTCCCTCGACGGCGACCGGAACGGCCGTCGTGG
>Ga0315274_10014099_pt1 | contig 11351 bp, 17 predicted proteins | sample YL17G02_20_MG_FD_203700 | JGI IMG/M metagenome (GOLD analysis project Ga0315274, IMG submission 203700) | Sediment microbial communities from Yellowstone Lake, YNP, Wyoming, USA - YL17G02_20 | ecosystem: Environmental > Aquatic > Freshwater > Lake > Sediment | place: USA: Wyoming | collected...
GGCTACCAGCCCGGAGGTCTATGGTTCGAAAAGCAAGTCGCAGATCCACTCGATCTGCGACTTTGATTCTCTCCGTTGTTGCGAAGGCCCACGGAACCGTAGCCCGCCGGGTTATGAGTTTCGCTCGTGGAGCAGGGGCCTCGGAGACCACTTTGGCGCTCCCGAGGCTCCCCGAGTTCCACGATGCACGCGTGCCCGGATGTCTTCGATGGCAAGATCAAGACTGACGATAGACCAACAGCGGTCGAATGTCAATGGGGGGAAAGTCTTCTCCATCTTGCGATGCCTTGCGAGCAGGGGGCGCATCACGGTCATATGAGTCGGCGCGACCCTGCGGCAGAATCAATCTCCGGACATGTGGCATGCGGTGCGGTCCAACCGGATCCCAACGGGTTGTGCAAGACGGAAACGTGTTGGCAAAACCGCTGATCGTGTGACGGGAGGGGCGGGGCCGACTGCTTGCGCTTTTGGCGGCGTTGAACCACAATACTATTGTGCAGCACATGCAAACGGGACGCCCGGCTACCCCGCACCAATTCTGGAGGGAGATGATCCACCCGGGCGGGACAGCACATCTTCGCTCTACCACGTGGCGCCACGGGGGACAATTCTAGCCTTGACTCTCTCCACATTCTGAATCGCAGTCAAACTAGGGTCTGGAAGCTATGACCCGCGTGCCGCAGTTTGTCACTTGACGCGCGGCGAGCCAACAGTGAAACCGGCCAGATCGATGGGCTGGATTCTCGTTTTCCAGGCACACATCATGAAACGGAATCTGTCCCCACTCCTGCTCGTTCTCACAGCTATGACAATCCTTGCACCAGTCGTCCTGGCGCAAGGGGGACTACGCACTCACTCGCTCGCTCAGCGTTCGCTTGAGGACGCGGTACCTGTGACTCGCCGGTGACTGTCGGCCAGCCCGCGGCCGGTGCGATCGCGGGAGGGGACTACGAGCTTTTGCCCGGCTTCCGGGGTTGGCTCGAGTCGGTCCTCGCGGTGTAGCTGCCGCTCGTGCTGAGAAACAGTCCATGAGGCACAAGCGCACGAGCACCACTTGTCAGTAGCTGAAAGGGAGGGAAGCATCATGAAAGGGAGTCTGACAGCACTCGTTGCCTTGTCTGCGATCGTGTTGGCGTCCTGCGGGGGGCAGGGAACGCCTGCGCCTGCGCCCACCGTCGCAGCCATTTCACCCGCAGCCACTTCTGCGCCGCCTTCTCCCGAGACGCCGGCACTTGCAGGGAGAACCTTCACCGGTCCGCTGGGCGCAGGCTCGATCACCTTTGCGGTATCCGGCGACGGTCTGGCGGTCGAGCCCCGTCTGGAGCTGGCCCTCAGCGGCGCCGGTTGTGCTGAGGGAGGCACTGGGGCCTTCACCGGAAAGATGACCCTCGCCGACCGCCTTCCGATCGAGAACATGGCGTTCAAATATGGGACGGGCGAGCTCAACCCGTTCATGGCGGGGTCGGGAATCGAGCTGATCGGGAAATTCCAATCGCCGACAATGGCCAGCGGCACTTTCAAGTGGATCCGGGAGGAGGGAATGAATACGTGCACGCTTGGCCCGCTCGAATGGACGGCCACAGCCCAGTGAGTGCGAGGGCAGGACGCAGCCTGTCAGGTAGCAGTGCCCTCTGGACGCGGTGGCTTGTTGCCGCGACCAGAGGCCAGGAGATCTCAACTTGCCTTTGGCCCAGCACCTTGGGGCGATGGACCGCGTGCGGCATTCGTCATGTGCGGTCACTTATCGGGGATGGCCGGAACGCTAAAGCGGAGTCCGTCAGGGGAAACCTGATCGACCAAGGGGGAATGCCGACCGCCATTAGATCGCCAAACAACTGACGGGGGTGTGCTGAGCCGCCGGGACCGGGGCTCGAGCTCGATGACAGACCGGTCCCTGGGCGTCCGCTGCACTCCCATATTGTAGGCCGGAGGGCGGTAGCGGAGTCCGCTCATGATGCCCTCCACGGGTCGGTCGAGAGCTGCTGTGGCCGATCATACCCAGCGGCACGGGCAGGCGGGTCAGTTAGCCCACTCGCCATTAATCAGCACATGCAAGCCGGAGGAGATCCAAATGAAACGCAAGAATCTGGTGAAGCATGTTTGGGGATTTGGATTGACTTTGTTACTACTATTGGGATGCAGTCCACAAGCAACGCTCACACAAACACCAGTCCCGCCGACACCAACATCAATTCCGTCAATGCCCGAAGCACAGATGCCCATAGAAGCTACTCCAACACCAAAACCAGTTGAGGTAACTCCTACTCCACGGCAGGTGCCTACTCTTGGGGCGCAGCCTAGCGCCGTTTTCGGCGGCCCCATCGAGATTAGCGGCAAGGCAAGCAGTGGTGCAATTAGCTTCGCCGTCTCGGAGGACAGGTCCTCAATCACTTCTGTCAGTGTCACCCTGAAGGATGTGAAGTGTGACGGCATGTCAGCGGGATCGATGGAGACTACGACCTCCGGTCCGTTTCCGGTGACCGACGGCAAGTTGGCCGCATCTTCCTCGAACTTAGGAGAAATAAAAGGCCAGTTCACATCCTCAACCGAAGCGGTCGGAACTATTCACTTAAGGCTGGAGTTCTCCGTTTTAGGCCAGACGACAGTCTGTGAGTTGGGGACGTGGAATTGGAGCGCAAAAGCGGGCTAACACAGCGTGTAGCGGCTTCGTTGCTCGAAATCGGGCGCGTCTTGCCAGCCATCGTTCTGGTTTGTGAGAGTCTTTCCCGCACCGCCACAGCCGCTAACGCAATCCGTTGACTCGCTCACGGTGCGTGGACGGAGAATGAGAAATGGTTTGCCGAGGGCTGCCACACGCTCTCTTGGGGGAACAAGACCGAAAGAAGATAGACGTGGGACTGAGCATGGTGCACACTGACAAGCTTCCGTCAAGACATAGCCCGAATCAGGAGAAAGAAGGAACACCAAGAAAGCGCTCTGTCCGGCGATCTTACTGGTGTTTATCCTTTCGTCTTGTGGTACTTAGGCCAACGGCGATCCGACTCAGGAAGCCGGAGCTCAAGTGTAATAGGTACGCGAAGTTCTTCACCCGGGACGATTGACCGTCCTTCGTGAAGGAGACCCAGCCAGCTTGGCAGGGCTGGGTCGATTGGCCACAGTCTGCCCGAGCACGGCGCCGCGATGGAAAGCCGCACGCCTAGTGACGCAACAGGCAGCGAAAGAGATGCTTGCGCGCCATGTGCCCGCTGAGGCTCGGTCCGCCCGGCCCGCGGGCCGAGGAAGGAGGCGAGGGGGTGCAGGCATGCCGACACGACGTGCGGAGCACAACCCCCGGCTCGCGCGTGAGTTCTTTGCCGATGCGCGAGTCCCACTGTGGGCGGGGACGAGAAGCGGGGATCCCGTTCTTTCTGGCGGCCGACCACCTGGACGAGTTGGCGAGCCCGCGAGAAGAGCGCGGCCTCCTGCCTGTCGTCCCCTCAGTGAATGGAGAGAGCGTCGCTTGAGATCGAACGCAGCCTTCCGCGCGGAGTGGGGGGCACGTCGCCCAGGGGAACAGGGGCGACGGGACCTGTACGGTTCCGGACCCTCGAGAGGCAGGAGGAGGGAAAGATGAAAGGCATCGATTTGCTGGTGGAGATCTGCACGCGCGACGACCTCATGTCGACCCAGAGCATGTGGAACGCAGCGGTCGAGGATCTCAAGGCGCATGGCGAGGACGGCAGCCGGGCATTGGCCCGCCTGTTGGAGGAGATGCTCGCGTGCCGGGCCGATACGCTCGGCCCTGTCATCGCGGCGGCTGGCAAAGTCCTGTCCACGCCTGAGCTCGTTGCCGCGCTGGAGTCCATTGAGCGCGCTACGCCCCTGGCCCCTGCACGGTCCCCTGCGAGGTTCAGACCGCAAATTGCCGGGGGCGGGCAGATCGGGTGGACCGACGGCAAGGCGAAGATACTCAAGGAGCTCGCCGCGGCCTCACTCAAGGCCCTCGGAGGGAGTCAGCCCGGCGGCTGACAATCCGGGCTACTCGTGCGGCAGCGCGTGGCAATGCGCGTCGTGGCGGGTGTTCGGCGACCCGGGTTTGGGTGCCGTCTGGCGGACACCTGCCGTGCCCGGACCGCATCCGGCCAGGCAGGCTCTCGAGCCGCCGGGCCCGGTCTATGGACCGTGGGCCATTCCCCTCATGAATGAACGGAAGAGGTCCCCAATGACGAGCGGAAGCGAAGTTCAGAGAATGGCGGAACAGAGAAATGTGCGTGGTCTCCTGACGGCGATGATCGATACCGACGCGGCCGGGCGCGAGGCTGCCAGGATGGCCTGGCGCGTGATTGGAGACGCCGACACGGTCGGGCAGTTGATCCTTCTCCTCAAGGACACCAACGAGAGCATCCGCCACTACGCGGCACAGGCCCTGGGTATCATCGGGGACAAGTGCGCCGTCGAACCGCTGATCGCGGCCCTGCAGGGCGACAGGCGGAACCGATCCACCGTCGCCGCTGCGCTTGGAGCCCTGGGCGATCCGCGGGCGGTAGAGCCGCTGATCGCTGCCCTTCAGGAAGGGGGTCATCGCTGGGAGCGGCAGGAGATCGTCCAGGCTCTGGGCAAATTGCGAGACCCTCGAGCTGCAGATGCTCTTGTGGGCGTCATCGGACATGAGGCGCCCGAAACGGGAAGCGAAGTAGCGTCTGCTGCGGTAGAGGCCTTGCTCAAGATTGGCGACCCGCGGACCGTCGAGCCGCTCACCGCGCTGCTGCACCAGGGCCAGTTTGCGGCTGCGAAAGTCATCATGAGCCTGCGCCCTCCGACGGATGCGCTGACCCAGGCGTGGTGTGCCGTGGCGGGCCATGACTGGAAACGCGCCGTTGATCTGGGACAGGTCGCGATCCGACCCCTCATCAAAGGCCTGGAGACGTTTGGCGCATCCTTCCTTCGAGAGGCGGCTGCCAAAGCCCTGGGCGAGTTCCGACAGGCGGAAAGCGTTGAGGCGCTGATCGCTGCGCTCCGGGACAAAGATGTGGGAGTGCGGGGCGCGGCGGCCTCTGCGCTGGGGAAGACAGGGGATGCGAGGGCGGTCGAGCCTCTCGTCGCATGCCTGCACGACGTGGACGAATACGTACGGACCCCGGCTGCGAGGGCGTTGGGGGAAATCGGCGATCCGCGAGCGCTCAACGCACTTGCCATGGCATCGCGAGACCGTATTCTGATGGTCCGCGAGTTCGCTCAGGAGGCGATCCAAGCGATCAAGGGGCGCGCATCGGAGAACTAACGGATCACTCTCAGCAGGTGCATCAAGGGTGTGCTAGCCGATAACTTGGTCCGAGCCTATCGTCGAGGCAAACTCGGTCAAAGCGGATCCAGGCGCGAGCCCGGTGGACGATGGTTGGAGGCAATAACGCCCCCAGGACACGAACTTGGGATCGCGTGGTTATTAGCCCGGCTCGAGTATCCGATCTAAACATCACAATTGCAGGGAAATCTGGCTGAAGGCGCGTGATTGGGCAAAAAGAGATCCGAGGCTCAAATGGCCTCGGATCTCCCATTTTGTAGCGGGGCCAGGACTCGAACCTGGGACCTCCGGGTTATGAGCTTCGCTCCTGGGGAAGGGGTCTCGGAGACCACTTTCATGCTCCCGAGGCTGCCCGAAGTTCCGCGATGCTCGCGTGCCCGGACGTCTTCGATGGCAAGATCGACTCCGACAATATGCCAAGAGCGCTTGGTTGTCAATAGAGGAACCGCCCCTGTCATTCAAAGTTGAAAAGTGAACCGTTCAAAGCTGAAAAGTGAACACCCCCTGGTACCCTTCCCGGAAACTGTCGGGAGGGAGCTATGGGCCAGGTCCATAAGCGATTCACGAGCGCGCAAGTCAGGTTCCTTTTGCAGGCTTATCTGAAGGGCACCATGAACCGGGCAGAGATCCAGGCTTCCCTGGAGATCGGCAAGACCCGGTTCTTTGCACTGCTGAAGCAGTTCCGCCCGGACCCCGAGAGCTTCGAGATCTCCTATGACCGCAGGAGCCCCGGCAAGCTCACGCCGGCGACCGAGGCCGAGATCAAGCGGGAGCTTGTGCGCGAGAAGAAGCTGGTTGAGGATCCTCGCCTGCCCATCTCTGGCTACAACTATTGCGCCTTGCGCGATCGTCTCAGGAAGAAAGGGGTCAGTGTCTCCGCAACGACGATCACCGCGCGAGCCAAGTCCTTGGACTGCTACCGACCCAGGCCCAAGAGGAAAGTCCACGACCGAGAAGTCCTGACCACCTCCATCGGTGCCCTAATCCAGCATGATGCTTCGCTGCACCTCTGGTCACCGTATGCCCAGGAGAAGTGGACCCTGATCACGTCCATCGATGACTACAGCCGCAAGCTTCTCTTTGCCGACTTCTTTCCCGTCGAAACGACCTGGAACCACATCCAGGCCGCCCAAACCCTCATGGAATCCCATGGAATCCCGCTGCGCTACTACGTCGACTCTCTGCGCATCTTCCGTTTCATCCAGGGGCGAGACAGTCTATGGCGCAAGCACGTCCTCCAAACCGATGAGGCCGAACCCCAGTGGAAGCAGGTCATGCAAATCCTGGGCGTCGAGGTGATCCACGCTCTTTCGCCTCAAGCCAAGGGCAAGGTCGAGCGCCCCTATGGCTGGATGCAGGATCGGATCGTCCGCACCTGCGCCCTGGAGAACCTCTCCACCCTGGAGGAGGCCCGGGCCGTGCTACGCGAAGAGGTCGACCGGTACCCTGGCCCACCGAACCAGGGTAGGCAACAATCACCAAGTCCATTCGACAACTCGAGAGATCCCCAGCCTGCGCTTTGCCCGGGCCCAGCGGGAGGGCAACAGCCTCTTCCGATCCTTCACGTTGCCCAAGCCCTATACATCGCCCAAGGACGTCTTCTGTCTACGGGAACACCGCATGGTGAACGCCTACCGCCGCATCTCCATCTTCGGCCGCCAGATCGAGGTGCCTAAAGCCCCAGTGCATGAAGAGCTGGAGCTTCACCTGATCCCGAACGAGGTCAGCCAGATCCTGGATGTACGCGTCTGGTGGAAGAACAAGATGCTTCAATCCACCACGCTCCCCCTCGGGGGGATCCGAGTTCACTTTTGAAGTTGGTAACTGTTCACTTTTCAACTTTCGCTAACATAGAGGAACCGCCCCACGCCTCGCGGAATCTTGTGCTGGCCACCCACTCCATCCATCGCAAACGGCCTAGGCCTTGATCCGATTCTGATGGGGCACGATGAGTTCGGCATTGCTGCGAGTGATGTCGAGGGCAGAGCCAAGAAGGACAGCATAGCGAGGAGACTGGGTGAGCTGGAGGCCAGCGTGTTCCAACGACAACAATGCGGAGCGTATGCGTCGAATGAACCGGCCGACTAAGGAAGACATGCAGAAAAGGCTCTCGACGGACTGTCAAAACCCATCAATGGAGCATATTGCAGGTCCGATCGAGGTTAATTGTCGGGCGGATGGAGTTTTCGGCCAGGACAACCGCAACGTCCTCTGAAGCCAGCGCTTTTCGAACCCATCCGAGCTCATCGCCAGGCAGGCGAGGACTCTCTCCGGGTCAACTCCCCCCTGTCTCTAGGTCAATGCACATAAAGTGGATTTGATATGTCAATATATCCACGCATATTGACTCGGGGGGACGCGCATGCTACTGTATGAAATGCCTGGTACATACCACCAGTCCAATATAGCCCAGCTGACAATGATAAACCACCGCGCGGCACTTGCCGTGATCGACCAGATGGACCTTGCGGTCCTGCCTCAAGTGGTCTCTGTGATTCCCAAAGGACATGGTCGTGGGGGAATTCCTACGGAGATCAGTGGCATGTACCTACGTGAACTCAACAACCCCCCCCCGGCACAAGACAAAGCTGGTTTTGTCCACTTAGCCACCGGTACGCACGGTATGGGCTGATCGTGCGATGAATCAGTCACCCGCCGAACATAGAGGGAGGTGAATCGACCTGAGACGCCATGCCATAGTTATCGATCCTCCGCGCGCCTCGATTTACAGCTCAACCGCCGTAAGCCCTTCGGAAGGAGACCACCATGAAAGGCAAGAGATCTCTCCAATTGGCCTCACAGTTTCTGATTGTGGCCGTGCTCGTCCCTGTTGTCCTCGTAAGCTGCGGTCCGGCCGCGACACCCGTTCCCTCGGCGCCAGCGGCAACCGAGGCTCCTGCTGTTCCGACCATTGCCCCCACTGAGGTGCTGCCGGAGAACATCAAGGGCACACTCGTTCTCTACACAGCCGCCAACGAATTGATGGAGGCAACCGTCATCGAAGGTTTCCAACTGATCTATCCGGGAATTACCATCGAGCGGGTGAACATGTCCTCGGGTCCGATCACCTCGCGTATCATCGCGGAAATGGGCAACCCGCAAGCAGACGTGATTTGGGGGCTCTTCGAGAGCTACATGAAGACTCTCAAGGCGAAGGGGGCCATTGAACCGTACCAGCCAGCAAACGTTGAGGCGATCGATCCGCAGTTTGTTGACCCCGACTACTTCTACGTTGGTCACGACCTGACGCTGATGGGCATTGGTGTGAATACGGATGTCCTGAAGGAAAAGGGGCTTGCGGTCCCAGCGACCTGGGACGATCTACTCAAGCCGGAGTACAAGGGCATGATAAACATCGCTTCACCCGCCCAGTCGGGCACCGGCATGACCATCATGACCGGACTGTACGACATGTACGGCGGGTGGGACTACATTGACAAACTCAACCAGAACATCTTCCAGTACAACTCCTCGGGTGGTGTAGCCGGGCGGCAGGCGGCACGTGGCGAGATCGCCATTGGTCTCACCTACGACACTGCCATCTTGTCGCTCAAGAATGAGGGCTTTCCAATCGTGGCCGTCTTCCCGCCGGATGATATCTACACCGTGGAAACTGGGGCTCTCCTTACCGGCGCTCCTCACCCCGACATCGGTAAGCTCTTCCTTGACTACATGTGCAGCAAAGCGGCGATGATGCGCCTAGCCAAGATCGCCGCCGTTCTCACCCGGCCAGATGTGGTGGTGATCGAAGCCTGGAAGCCGAAGCTTGCCAACCTGACTCTCTATAAGATGAAGAACGTGTACGATTTGGAAAAGTTTGCCAACGATTGGCTGGCCCGGTACTCGAAGTAAGGAATGGATGGCAGAAGGTGCCAGGCTCAGCCTGGCACCTTCTGCTGTCGCCGGAAAGGACGGAACGCATGCCGCACCTGGAATTGAAGAACTTGGTCAAGAGCTTTGGGGGGGCTCGGGCGGTCGACGATCTCAATCTCTCAATTGAAGAAGGCGAGTTTGTCAGCCTTCTTGGGGCGAGCGGCTGCGGCAAAACCACCACATTGCGCATGGTGGCTGGCTTCACCAAACCCACACATGGCCGAATCTTCCTGGCGGGGAAGGACATCACAGATGTCCCCGCAAGAGAACGCAAAATGGGGATGGTGTTCCAGTCATACGCCCTGTTTCCGACGCTCACTGTGTACGAGAACATTTGCTTTGGTCTGCGAGTCAGGAGAATAAGGAACGACGCGATCACGGGCAGGGTGCAGCGTCTTCTGGAGCTGGGCCACATGGAGGGTCTTGGCCGCCGCTATCCTTCGGAACTCTCCGGGGGGCAACAACAACGGGTGGCCCTGCTTCGAGCCTTGGCCATCGAGCCGTCGGTCTTGCTGCTGGACGAGCCGCTTTCCAACTTGGATGCCAAGATGAGAGTGGACATCCGCAAAGAAATCCGCAAGATGCAGCTACTGCTAAAGATAACAGCTATCTACGTGACTCATGACCAGGAAGAGGCGTTGGCGGTCTCTGACAAGATAGCGGTCATGGACCAAGGAAAGATACAACAGTGCGGCACTCCGCTTGATGTCTACCTGCGGCCGGCGAGCAAGTTCGTAAGCGATTTCATTGGTCGCTCCAATTTCCTCAAGGGCGAACCGGTTCAAGGAGGGGGCGTGAGAGTCGAGGAAAGCCTACAGCGACTCGACATCCCCGAGCGCCTCCAGGGAAAGACACGACTCATACTTTCATTCCGGCCGCAGCACGTGCATGTCCATTCGACAACTTTCAGCCCACAATCGGGGTTCTCGGGCCTCGTTCTCCCCGCCCGTTTTGTCTTCGAGACATTCCTTGGAACAATGTTTCAGGTCGAGGCATTGACTGCCCAGGGGGAGATGGTGGTCGCGGAAGTGCCGGTCGAGGAGCGCAATGCGGTCAAGCTGGTAAGAGATCAACCAATCGTGCTGACGGTCTCTTCAGATGACGTGCGCCTATTTGAGGCGTAGCATAGGCGGCAGGCAATCCAAATGAACAGAGTCGGCTTTTCGAGCTGCTGTTTTCCGGCCTCCGTCCCGATGGAAGAGACCCTTGCTTTCTGCCTGGCGCAGGGTTTCTCAGCGATGGAGCTCGAGCTGAATTCGACGAATTTCAATCCGGCAACCGCGGCTTCTTCGACGCTCGGCAGGATTCGAGATCTTGCCATGAACGGCACCGTAGAGTTTGGATTGCACAGCCCGGGCGATGTCAACTTCTCGGACCCAGATGAGTCGCGGCGGCGCGCCGCAAAGATCAGAGTGGAGGAGTCACTGCGCTTTGCGGGGAGCCTCGGCGTGACCCACGTTGTTGTGCACCCGGGCCGAGTCGTGGGAGAGTGGAGCGAAGTTCTCTGGCGGGTGGCGCTCGAGCAGAACGTCACTGCCTTGAGAGAGTGCGCGGATGTGGCGCGAGAGGCAGGAGTCCAGTTGTGCGTGGAGAACCTTTGCCATGAACGCCAATCGGTAAACCCTGACATTCGCAGTCTTCTTGGCATGTGCAACCAAATTGGAATGGCGCGGGTGCGAATTGCCCTGGACACAAACCATGCGGGATTGGTCGATGGGCTCGAAAAGAGCGTGGCCGTCGTGGGGCCATACGTGAGCCACGTCCACTTTAGCAGCAACAAGGGTCAACGCAGTGACCACTGCACGCCGCAAGAAGGCGTTATGGATTTCAGGCCTGTTGCGAGTTTTCTGCAGAAAGTCCCCGGCCTGTTGGTCATCGAATTGAATGAACGAGGAGGACAAAGCGCGAACGCGGTCCTCCAAACGCGGGACTTTCTGCTGGACCTCTTGCAGTCGGGATTGGGCAAGGCAGAGCGGGGGCGGGAATGAGACTCGCGTTTTGGGCGATCTTTGGGTTGCTGGTGGTGTTCATTCTGGTGCCCGTGCTGATGCTGTTTCAGGAGAGCTTCAGGGGGGTGCAGCCAATTGGGGAGGAGCAGCTGAGGGAGGAATTGCTGGGGGTACTGGCCAAGGTTCCGGAGGCCGAGCAGGCGAGATGGGCAGGGGAGTGGCTGGAGCGGATAGAGGGGGCTGAGCGCGTTGAGGTGTACGCGCAGGCGGTGCGCGCGGCCGGGTTG
>Ga0315274_10014101_pt1 | contig 11350 bp, 9 predicted proteins | sample YL17G02_20_MG_FD_203700 | JGI IMG/M metagenome (GOLD analysis project Ga0315274, IMG submission 203700) | Sediment microbial communities from Yellowstone Lake, YNP, Wyoming, USA - YL17G02_20 | ecosystem: Environmental > Aquatic > Freshwater > Lake > Sediment | place: USA: Wyoming | collected...
CGACCTGTTGGCGCGGATAGCATCGCGCATCACCAACGAGGTGCGGGGTGTGAATCGGGTGGTTTATGATATTACATCCAAGCCACCGGCGACGGTGGAATGGGAGTGATGGAAGTTGCAAGGTTACAAGGTGATAAAGTGATAAAGTAAGAAAGTGAAAAAGTGGGAAAGTAAGAAAGTTGAATGTGGGGAGAGGGGCAGGGTTCAACCATAACGGACGTTAATGAATAAGACAGTGAAAATAATTACCGCGGCAGCGGTGGGGTTTTTTGGCGGTGTGGTGCCGGCAATGAGCTGGTCGGCGGAAACTGCGGGCAAGCAGAAACCGGTTGAAGTTGCCTACCAGAAGATTGACTCGCTGTTCCTTGCCGGCAAATGGGAAGCGGCGCTGCAGGCGGTGGACGGGTTCCGCGGCGAGTTCAAGAAATCGGCGCGGGAGTCGTCGGTCACGCGCATCGCCGCCGAAGCGGCGCTGAAACTGCGACAGGTGGAACGCTCACGGCTGGAAGCGCTCGCCATCGTCAACAAGTTCAAGGATTCGGAATACCTGGACGACGCCCACTGGCTGCTGGCGGAAGCGGCGCTGATGGCGGAGCAGTGGGACGAAGCGCAGCGGCAGATGGATTGGCTGGTGGGGTTCTCGCGCGACACAATGCTGGTGGCGGCAGTGAAGGAGGCTCAGTCGGAACTGCGGACGTTTTTAGCGCAGTTTGACCGGTTAGGCGAGACCGGTCAGGGCGCGGTTGCCGCCAAAATAGGGTTGATACTGCCGTTGACGGGCGCTGAACCGGAGGCTGTGGAGGATTTTGTGCGCGGGTGGACGGTTCGCTGGCTCAGTTTGAACGGCGGGGAGACGGTGGTTTACGACAGCGAAGGCGACCCTGTTCGAGCGGTGCTGTTGGCGAGACGGTTGGCGGTTGAAGATAGCGTATGGGGAATAATCGGCGGGTTGGCGGAGGATGAAGCTGCGGCATTGGCGGTGGAGTCGGAGCACCTGAAAACGCCTTTCCTGACGACGGTTTGCCGCACTACCGATCTGGCGTTGCTCAGCCGTTGGACATTCCAGGGCTGCGCTGATTATACGCACGTCGGCAGCGAATTGGGCAAACACTCCATACTTGACCTGCAACTCTCGCGATTTGCGGTGTTGGCGCCGCTGACGCGCGCCGGGCGGCAGTTGGCGCGGGGATTCAGAGAGGCTGTTACGAGCCGCGGCGGCGAAATTGTCATGGAAGAGGGATATTTTCCCGGGACGCAGGATTTTACAGCCCAATTATCGCGCATTCGCGCTGCCGGGCGTAAACAGACGTTTGAAGATTCCTTAAAAAGTTGTTTTAGCCGCAATGGATATATCCTGCTTGACACGCGGCAGATTACGCCACCGAAGAGAGCGCTGATTACGGAGGCGCTGCCGCCGGGGACGGAACTGGAACCGGGTGAGGAGCTGACGGTGACACTGGCGCCTCAATACGTGGATTCGCTATGGCAGATTGTGGAGTCGCAGCTACGCGCCTGGTTGGAGGAAAACGAGGATGTGGACACCCTGGACACGCCGGTGGATGCGATAGATGGATATCTGATGTTAGTGGAGCCCGGGAGCATTCCATTTTTGGCGCCGCAGTTTGCGCGGTTCAATTTCATCACACAGCTTATCGGCGGGCGGGATTGGGACGACCGGCAGGCGTTGCAGCAGAATGCGCGATATCTGAACGGGCTGGTTTTTGTGGAGGATTTGACGCCGTCGGGGGGAGATGACTACTATCGCTTCGCGGCGGCGATAAATCAGATGGACAACAAGCCGGTGAACCGGAATCATTTGGCGGGAGAGCGGGCGGCGGCGATGGTTGCGGCAGCAGCGAAGAACGCCGATGGACGGGAGAATCTGCGACTGGCGCTCTCGCAACTTCGTAACCTGGCGACATTTTCGGGGCTGGTGGATTTATTGAAGGAAGAGCGTGTGGACCGGACGGTGAAGATGATTCGTTTTCAGGACGGGAAGTTTACGGAGGAAAAACCTGTTTCGGACCAGATGCCGTTGGATTGAAGCGGAAGTCCATTGATTCCCCGGCTTGGTTCCACCCATTATAACGGTATGAATCAGATACCAGAGACTCGCGTTTGACCGTCACACAGGGCTTGATAATGGGGGTGGTGCAGGGGCTGACCGAATTCCTGCCGGTGTCGTCCAGCGGGCATTTGGCGCTGGCGAGACGGTTGCTCCACGCGGGGCTGGCGCAGGATTTGGGGATGGAGATTGCCGTTCATGCGGGCACGCTTGTTGCCTGCCTGATTTACTACCGGGTGCGGATCCTAAAGATTTTTACCCAGACGTTCCGGAATGAGGAGGAGGGGAGGAAGTGGCTGCTGTGGCTGGTTATCGCGACCATTCCGGCGGGGGTGGCGGGGCTGCTGCTTAAGGATAAAGTTCCTGAGATGTTTAACAGTATGACGCGCATCGGCGTTGGTTTCCTGATTACGGCGGTCATACTATTCTTTTCGGAGCGGGTTGCCGTTGGGCGAATTACGGCGGGCGATATGGGGTTCTGGCGGGCGCTGGTGATCGGCATAGGGCAGGCGGTGGCGATTGAACCGTCCATATCGCGCTCGGGGACGACCATTGGCGCGGCGCTGTTCACGGGCGTGGATAAACGCAGCGGGACAGATTTTGCGTTTATACTATCGCTGCCATCGGTCGGTGGTGCGACACTGCTGATAGTCAAGGAGTGGGTTGAGGGCAACGCGGCGTTCGGCATTCCGCATACTGTGGGTGCATTAGTGGCGGGAGTATTGGGGTATTTGACAATTGGATTTATGATACGGGTAGTTGCCGGCGGCAAACTGCGCTGGTTCGCACTATATTGCGCGGCGGTAGGAATCGTTTCCTTTGCACTGTAAGCCAAAGAAGAGGCAACAACAGCAGATTAAACAGATTAAATGGATAGCGGAATAAATACGGTGGCAGAACCCACCCGGGTCAAGGTTGACGCTGCGGCTGATTCTGCTGCTGATGCGACATTTGAGCCGACGCCCAACGGAGTTGTTCCAGCGCAGCGGGTGGCGCTGGTTCACGACTGGCTGACCGGGATGCGCGGCGGGGAGATGGTGCTGGAGGAGTTGTGCCGGTTGTTCCCGCGCGCCGATCTGTTCACCATCGCACACCTCAAGGGGACGGTAAGTCCGACGATTGAGAACCGGCGCATTGTGGAATCGCCACTCGTCAAACTGCCAAACGGACGGCGTTATTTCCGGTCGCTGCTGCCGCTATTCCCGTGGGCGGTGGAGACGTTTGACCTGAAAGGTTATGACCTGGTGATATCCAGCAGCCATTGCGCCGCGAAGGGTGTGATTCCGGCGCCGGACGCGCTGCACGTGGCTTACATCCATACGCCGATGCGTTATGTATGGGATTTGCGCGATGAGTATCTGGGACAGCAACGGTTGGGGGGACTGACGCGGCTGGCGGCGGGGGTGGCGTCACATTATTTACGAAATTGGGATAGCACGAGTTCGACGCGGGTGGATTACTTTATCGCCAATTCGCAGCATGTCGCGCGGCGGGTAAGGAAATACTATCGGCGCGATGTAACGGTTATATATCCTCCGGTTGACACCGAGCTATTCAAAATTGCGGACGTCAGGCGCGACTATTTCCTGGTGGTTGGAGCGTTGGTGCCGTATAAGCGGGTGGATTTGGCGATTGAAGCGTGCAACCGATTGGGTGTGCGGCTGATTATAGCCGGCGACGGTTCAGAGAAGAAGCGATTGGAGCGGCTTGCCGGGAGCGCTGTGGAGTTCATCGGACCGCAGACGCTGGACCAATTAGTCACGCTTTATCAGGGGGCGCTCGCGCTCATCCATCCGGGGGAGGAGGATTTCGGGATTGTGCCGGTGGAAGCACAGGCGTGCGGGCGGCCGGTCATCGCTTACGCTCGGGGCGGCGTGACGGAGACGGTGGTTGGCGGGGGTGAACATCCCAGCGGCGCGTTCTTTAGCGAACAAACGGTTGAATCACTGGTTCAAGCTTTGAAGATGTTTGCCCCGGGGTCTTTCAATCCGGCGGATGCGCGCGCCAACGCTTTGAGGTTCAGCCGCAGCCGGTTTGTCGGAGAATTACGCGCTTATCTGCGCCGGTGTTGGAATGAAGTGCGGTCTGAGGATTATGCGTTATAAGCCGCGGGCAAATATCTGGTTACCGGTAACGGCGGCGCTATTAGACAGCGGCGCGTTGGTAGTCGGGGCATGGCTGGCTTATGCCATCAGGTTCAGGCTGCTACTCTCTTCTTCATCGCCAGCGACGGTTCTGCCGCATATTGAGTGGTATTTGCGGCTGTCGCTGGTGTTGGCGGGGATGACGGTGACGGCGATGATAGCCGGCGGGATGTATCGGTTTCCCAACCAGGAGGGTCTGTTTGAAGAGTTGAACCGGGCGTCCAGGCATTTTTTCAGCGCCTTCACAGTGATGCTGGCGGGGTTGTTTTTCTACCGCGAAGTGACCTTTTCGCGCATTACATTAGGGTTGGTGTTCGGTCTCAGCGGGATGGGGTTGATGATGTCGCGCAGCGCCAGCCGGTGGATCAGACAGGCGCTCTATCGGTCCGGTGTGGCGGTCAGACGCGCGGCAGTGGTGGGCGAGGGCCGGCAGGCGGTGGAGATACTGCGGCACTTGACCGCGCATCCGGAATTTGGGTTCTCGGTGGCGGGAGGCATTTGCGAGGGGGAGCCGGCGTCGCCGGAGTTGCCACGCTTGGGAGGGTTGGCTGAGACGAGGCAGGCGATCTCAGCGCATCGTCTGGACACCTTGATAATCGCGCCGGCGGAAGGGGAAGCTGAACTGTTGCCTGATTTGGTGAAGGAGTGCTACGGCGTCAACGTCCAGTTTCTTTATATTCCCGACATTTCGCCTGCCAACGGGCGTCCACGGCGGGTGGTGAAGGTCGGGGGCGTGCCGCTTTGGGCGTTGAAAGAAACGCCGTTTGTCGGCTGGCATGGGCTGTTAAAGCGGACGTTTGATTTTGTGGTAGGGAGTGCGGTGCTGCTGGTTACTTTACCATTAATGGCAATGGCGTCAGTTGCCATAAAGCTGGATTCGCCGGGACCGGTGATATTTCGGCAACGCCGGGTGGGTTTGGACGGGCGGGAGTTTGATTGTTTCAAGTTCCGCTCAATGTCGGTGAATGCCGAGGCGCAGACGGGGCCGGTTTGGGCGGTGCGCGACGACCCGCGCACGACGCGGGTAGGACGGCTCATCCGGCGATGGAAGATAGACGAACTGCCGCAGATGTGGAATGTCGTGAAGGGTGATATGAGCCTGGTCGGACCGCGCCCGGAGCGACCTGAATTTGTGAGGCAGTTTGAGCAAAAGATTGACGGCTATCACGAGCGACATCGCGTCCGCGCCGGACTAACCGGCTGGGCGCAGGTGAACGAAACGGATGGTTACAGTCCGATTGAAGTGCGCACCGTTTACGACCGGCAATATGTGGAAAACTGGTCACTGCTGTTTGATCTGAAGATACTTTGGCTGACATTGGTTATCGTGCTAAAAGGTGAAACTTCCAACTGACCGACATTCAGCAGCAATGGTGGCGTTTCTTTCCGTCATTGCGCTCCCCGGCATTGCAACCGCCGAGCCGGCGACTTCCTTCAACCAGCCGCCATTTACCATCGGCGAGCGGTTGGATTTCAAGGTCTATCTGGAGTTTGTGCTCGGAGGCGACGCCACCATGTCAGTGAAGGCGGTTGAGGATGTGAACGGTCATACGTGTATCAAGTTGGTGTCGGAAGCTCATTCCACACCGACAGTTGATGCAATCTATAAAGTGCGCGACCGGGTGGAAAGCTGGCGCGATGCCGGGGGAGGGTTCTCGCGGCGTTATGTAAAGAAGCTGCGCGAGGGGAAATACAGGGATGACAAGCGGGTGGAATATTCGGTTGAAGACAGCCTGGCATTTCTGTTCCGGGGCAACCGCGAGATACCGGAGACGTTGTCGGTGACGGGAGAAGTTCACGACGTTCTAACGGCGTTTTATGCGATGCGGGAGCGCGACCTGCAGGTCGGGAAGTCCGAATTCATTGACTTGCACGACATCAACAAGCGCTACCAGTTGGAAGTGAAGGTGTTGCGCAAAGAGTCGGTGGAGGTGCCGGCGGGGAGGTTTGATTGCATTGTGGTGGAGCCTGAGTTGCAGTCGGCTGGGCTGTTCCGGAAGGAGGGGGAATTGCAGGTGTGGCTCACGAATGACCGCTACAGGATACCGGTGTTGATGAAGAGCAAGCTCTATTTCGGACGGGTGTGGGCGAAGTTGGTGGGGTATAGAAGGGGGGATGAATAGAAAGAAGAATGAAAGATGAAAAAAGAAAAATGAGAGGAGTAACAGACTCGGATGGTGAATAAGCGGTCGCGATTTTCGGAAGCTGATTTGGCTAAACTGAAGACGTTTCGGATGGCGGATATGAAACGGAAGGTGGAGACGGAGGCGTTCGCCAAATTGACCAAGCCGGGCGGGAGCTTCACTGAGTTCGCCTCCTCCCTACCCAATATCCTCGCCGCGAAGGAGTTACGGGAGTTTGCCGGCGTAATCGCGGCTGCGGCGAAGGCCAAAAAAGCCGTGGTGGTGATGGTCGGCGGGCATGTCGTCAAGACCGGTATGACGCCGCTGATTATTGACTGGATGAAGCGGGGCATCATCACCGCGCTGGCGACGCATGGGGCGACCGTCATCCACGACGCCGAAATCGCGCTGTTCGGACGAACTTCGGAAGATGTGGCGGAGGGGCTTGCTGACGGGAGTTTCGGGATGAGCTGCGACACGGCCGATTTCATCAATAACGCCATCGCCGACCCAAGTGCCGCTGAACTTGGATTTGGGGAGGCGTTGGGGGTGGCGTTGATGAAAGCCGGGGCGCCGTTCGCCGACTTGAGCCTGCTCTGCACGGCTCACGAAACCGGTGTGCCGTTAACAGTGCACGTGGCGATAGGAACCGATATAATCCATCAGCATCCTTCGGCCGACGGTGCGGCAATTGGACGCGCCAGCCTGCGGGATTTTCGGATATTTGCCAATCAGGTGGGAAAGCTGTCGGCAGGCGGGGCGGTCATCAATTTTGGCTCGGCGGTGATAATGCCGGAGGTGTTTCTGAAGGCGTTGTCGGTGGCGCGCAATTTGGGGGCGCCGGCGCACGGGTTTGCCGCGGCGAATTTTGATATGTTCACTCACTACCGTCCAACGCAGAATCTGCTCAACCGACCCACGTTGACCGGTGGGCGCAAGTTCAATTTCATTGGACATCATGAGATTATGATACCGTTGTTGTTCGCGATGGTGAATGAGGTTTTGAAAAGAGAATCTCACGAAAAGACGCAAAGTCGCAAAGTCACACCACGATTCCGATAAACGGAGCCCCCAATGAGCTTCCTTCCTCATTTATCCGGTCGTTTTGGACGAGTGTTGGTTATCAGCCTTCTGCTCGCGGTTGCGACTATTGCCACGGCGGAGCCGGGCATACCCGCTATTACCGGTTTCAGCGGTGAAACCATCCCCGGTATAGTCACGGAGATGTCGCTCAAGTGGGGCTTCACCGGAACTGCGCCGGAGGGGATGGCGTTCCGGTTGGAGCGTCTCCTGCCTGATGGACAGGCGGTTTCGCTGGCAACCCTGGACACTTCCGCGCGGAGTTATAAGACTGACGCTGATCCGGGGCAGATGAGCATACCCTACCGGCTGACGGCGCTGGCGGGGGATTCAATTGTATCGGTTGCTGAGACCAAGGCGCTGGTGGTGCATATCAGCGGGATTGTCCAAGTTGAAGCGCGGGACACTCCGTATGACGGCGGGAGGCAGATTGATGTGAGCTGGAAGCTGCCTGCGTTGACCGGTCAGGTGCAGGGAATCAGCGTTTATCGCACCGCCAAAGATGAAGGGAAATGGACGCTGGCGGAGAGCGTCAATCCGACGGCAACTTCATTCACAGATATGGGATTGGAAGACGGCATACTCTACAGCTATATGGTGCGAGTCCATACTACCGATGCCGCTTACGATTCGCGACCGGTTATGAACGTGACCAGCCACGCAGCGTGGTTTGATATGCACAAGATAAACCTGCTGGTCATCGCGGTCATCGTGTTGGCGGCGGTTATCTGGTATGTGCTGCGCGCCGGAAAGAAGGAGATATATATCCGTCGCATCGCCGGATTACAGGCGGTGGAAGAGGCGGTCGGACGGGCGACCGAGATGGGGCGGTCGGTGCTGTTCATCCCCGGCATTTCGGACTTGGACGACGTGCAGACCATTGCGGGGTTGACGATACTCGGCGCGGTGGCGAAGCTGACAGCGCAATATGAGACGCGGCTGGACGTGCCAGTGGCGCGGTCGCTGGTGATGAGCAACGGGCGGGAGGTAGTTAAAGAGTCGTATCTGTCGGTGGGAAGGCCGGATTTTTACCACGACGAAATAGTCCACTACGTCACCGACGAGCAGTTTGGGTATGTGGCAGCGGTGGATGGAATTATGGTGCGGGAAAAGCCGGCGGCGTGTTTCTATATGGGGGCGTTCTTCGCAGAAAGTCTCATCCTGGCTGAAACCGGCAATTCGGTGGGGGCGATTCAGATTGCCGGGACGGCGATGCCGACGCAATTGCCGTTCTTCGTGGCGGCGTGCGACTACACACTCATCGGGGAGGAGCTGTTCGCGGCGTCAGCGTATCTGTCCAAAGACCAGCGTTCCATCGCGAGCCTGCGCGGGCAGGATGTTGGGAAGTTATTGGCGATGGGGTCAATAGTGTTCGGGGCGGCGATTACAACGGTAGTGTCTTTAGCCGGCGGCGGAGGATTCTGGAGCCGGTTAGCGGAGGGGTTTTTAAGGTTGTTTGCGTTGAATTATTAACCGTTTTCACGCTCCGCCAAAGAATGAACAGTGGTGTATCAAAACCGGAACTGATCTCCGTCATAATGGCGGTCTTCAACGAAGCCGGGATTATCGAGTCGGTGGTCGCATCGGTTTTAAACCAGGTAGTTAAAGGTTATACGCTTGAGGTTTTGGTAGTTGATGGCAGATCCACCGATGGCAGCGATGCGATTGTAAGGAGTATGGGAGAGCGCGATTCAAGAGTCAGACTCCTTTACAACGACCGTAGAAAGACTCCGTTCGCCTTCAATATCGGGCTGCGGGAGGCGCGCGGGGAATACGTTTGCGTCTTTGGAGCTCACACGGTATATGCGCCCGGTTATATCGCAACCTGTCTGGAGGAATTGAAACAGCATGATGCGGCTGGTTGCAGTGGCAGAGTAATTTTGGAGCCTGCCAACGACAGTCTGCAGGCGCAGTTGGTCTATTGGGCGATGAGCCATCCCTTCGGCAGTTCGGGGAGTTCGTTCCGAACCCAACCCGAAGGGTTCGTGGATTCTATAGCGTATCCTATTTTTAGGAAACAGGTGCTTGAAAAGGTCGGTGGGTATGATGAAACGATGACCCGCAACCAAGACAACGAGATGAATTACCGCATCCGCAAGGCTGGATATAAGCTCTACTGCACCTGGAAGGTTCAGGCGATCTATCGCAGCAAATCCCGGATTCGCGATCTGACCGCGTACGCCCGCCAGAACGGCTACTGGTGCGGGATCAGCGCCCGAACCAAGCCGCGGAGTCTGGGAATAAGGCACTATGTCCCCTTTGTCTTCGCCGCCGCGACACTTTTGGGATTGATCGGGCTTATTCTCAAGGCGGCGTTGCTCCCGGGACTGCCTAGGGGCTTGGTTGCCGTCGGTCTGCTGCCGGTGCCTTTGCACTTGGTCGCCGGAAGCCTGGTTGGGGTTTCGATCGGCATCCGGGAGCGCCACTTGGGGGCGGTGCTGTTGCCATTGGTATTCCTGGTGTTTCACAGCATCTATGGGCTCGCATTCGGGGCGGGATTGGTGTGCCGGACTAGGCAGCTGCCTGATTGACGATTATCATTAACCGTGCGTCGCGAAATACCCCTATTCATCACCTTCATCATCGGCACGGCATTGGTGGTGGCGTTGTTCATCCCCCACGCGCCGTTCCCGACGCGGGACAACGAGTTTTCGGTCTGGTATCTAACAATTGATCCCTCACCATTAAGGAGTCAAAGCGATGTTGGAACTCTGTAAAATACCGGGATGTTTAGTCCGAATTGAAGAGTCAGGGCATACAGCGCAAGCTTTCGTTCCATATCCCCTTCCACCATCAATTGAAGTCGGCTGGGACCTGGTGAATATCCTATCTGAGGCTGACCGCCGACTCGCGGAACTCGCGGGTCTTGGGCGCACCATGACCAATCCACAGTTACTGGTTCAACCGCTGATCAAAAAGGAAGCTGTATTATCGTCAAAGATTGAAGGAACACGAACTGAGCTTGATGACCTCTACGCCTTTGAACTTGGTATACAAGCTACTTTACTACGAAAGAACTTGGACCAGGAAGATGCTTTGGAGGTGGCAAACTACGTTAAAGCCATGGAAGTTGGGCTTAATCTTTTGAACGAGCTACCAATCATTCTTCGCCTCATTCGCGAAATCCATGCACAACTACTTCACGATGTTAGAGGCGAAGACACATCACCCGGTGAATTCCGACGCATTCAAAACTGGATTGGATCACCCGACTCAACCATTGATCAAGCCACATTTGTTCCTCCGCCTGTCTCGGAATTAGACCAATGTCTGAAGGACTTTGAAAACTATCTGCACCTGGGAAACAATCATCCACTCCTGATTAGGTTGGCATTCATCCATTACCAGTTTGAAACGATTCATCCCTTCCGTGACGGGAACGGACGCATTGGCCGCCTCTTAATTCCCCTGCTTATGGTTGCTTGGAATATGTTGCCATCGCCGCTCTTGTATCTCAGCGAATATTTTGAGAAGAACCGGGAGCAATATAACATCTTACTGAGAAACGTCAGCCATCAAGGCCATTGGCAGGCATGGGTCAGATTCTTTCTGCAGGGTGTGGCACAACAATCACTTGCGGCAATGGAAAAAATCAAGAAACTGCAAGACCTTCAAGCAGATTGGCACAAGCGACTTTTACATCCTCGCGCCTCAGCAAGCCAAGTAAAATTAGCGGATGCTCTGTTTGAGAGTCCTTATATTTGGCCAGACCGTGCCCGCAGAATTTTGGGAGTTACCCACCAGGGAGCGATGAATATTATTCGTAAGTTAGTGGATAATAAAGTGTTAACCGCTATAAGTGTGGGGAGATCTAAGATATACATTGCATCGGAACTATTGGAGGTGCTAAGATAATTCATAATGCATTGATAAAACAGGAATTACCCTTGCCAATGAAAGAGAACGAGTGGTTCTGTTACATTCGCCAAACTGTTTGC
>Ga0315274_10014102_pt1 | contig 11349 bp, 9 predicted proteins | sample YL17G02_20_MG_FD_203700 | JGI IMG/M metagenome (GOLD analysis project Ga0315274, IMG submission 203700) | Sediment microbial communities from Yellowstone Lake, YNP, Wyoming, USA - YL17G02_20 | ecosystem: Environmental > Aquatic > Freshwater > Lake > Sediment | place: USA: Wyoming | collected...
AGAAGACCTCGATAGAGGATACATCGTCGCTGAGAACCGCCGCGGCAACGTGATGAGGTTCCCGGTAATGACTATATCGATATCGGTAGTGCACAACGAGTACCGGAAGCTCACCGACCTCGCCCAATTCACCCGGATAGCTGCGGAGTTGAAGAAATACGCAAAGGGCCTTGAAGGGAGCGTCTACGTCTTCGACCGAAGGAAGGTCTGAAGAGAGCAGGCGCAAGGAGTCGAGAGCCAGGTTACGTGCCATGAAATCCCCCCGGTTCTTTCGCCTAAAGAGTAAAAAAGCGAGGCCATCCCGAGATACCGAGAGAAGTCAGGCCTCGCCCACGGTTGAAAAGGCACACCTATACACACGCGCGCTCGCCGATAAGACCAAGCTGGAAACGATCTTTTCCGTGCTGAAGGACGTCCTGCTCGTCACTGATTCTTCAGGTGTCATCATCCAGGCGAATCCTGTCGCGGAGAATATCCTCAAGGTCGACCCATCGGCTATCGGGCAGAAGCTCTCGACATTGCTGAAGAGTTCGGTGCAAGCCACCGATTTTGGGGACTACGACCTGGAAGAGGCCCTGGAAGCTGCCCTCAAGGGACTCGCCATATCGGGTGAGGTGACCTTTGCAGGCGGGGACTGGGTTACCGCACAGGCGCAATTCATACCTTTCAAAGACGAACCGGCGGGCGTATCGGGAGTGGTCTTTTTCCTTCACGACATAACCGAGCTCAAGCATTTGGATGAGATGAAATCCAATTTCGTGTCAAACGTCTCCCACGAGCTAAGGACGCCGCTTACCAGCATATACGTGTATGCGGACCTGCTGATCGCAGGCAGGGCAGGCATGCTCACTGCAAAGCAGGAGCAGTATCTGTCCGTCGTTAAAGAGCAAGCGGTGAACCTCACCAAGACTATCGAGGACCTTCTGGACCTCAGCCGAATGAAATCACCGGAGGCCAGGGTCAAGCCCGAAAAGACGAACATCGTTGAAGCAATCGACGAATCTATAAAACGCCTCGAGGACCGGGCCCGCCAGAAGGATATTAGGGTAGAAGCAAAGGTCCCTGCTAACGTACCACCCGCCGCTGCACATGCCTCCCGCGTCACACAGGTGATCACCAACATCCTAGAGAATGCCATCAAGTTTACGCCGGCCGGCGGGAATGTCGAGATATCGGCAATAAAGAATGAGCCTTACATACAGATCCAAGTCAGGGACAACGGAATCGGCATACCACCGGCGGCGCTGCCCCGTATATTCGACCGCATTTATCAGGCGCAGACTGTTGATGCCGCAGAATCGGGAGGCTTCGGGCTCGGACTCGCAATATCAAGGGAAATAGTAAATCTCTACGGAGGCACCATCTGGGCAGAGAATGAACCAGGAGGGGGAAGCACTTTTTTCTTCACGTTGCCGTTATACAGGCATAACCCGGCCGGTTATTAGACCCGCCTGGGGGCAGGCACTCCCCCGTTATCAGCGGAGTCCCTTCCCAGGTCTCCTTCCTTCAGAACCTCGATGAATGCCCTGACCACGGTAGGGTCGAACTGCGTTCCCGCGTTGACCTCGAGCTCCTTTGTAGCGTCTTCCATCGGGAGCGCTTTCCTGTAGGGCCTGTCGGACATCATAGCCTCGAAAGAGTCGGCGACCGCCAGTATCCTGGCTCCCAGCGGTATCTCCTCCCCGGCAAGGCCGTCCGGGTAACCCTTCCCATCGTAGCGCTCGTGGTGGTGCATAATGATCGAGCGCGGCACCTTCAGGAAAGCCACCGGTTCGATAATGGAGTCCCCGAGCTGTGCGTGCGCCCTGACATGCACGAACTCCTCCTCGCTCAAGGCCTCTGGCTTGTCGAGGATCTTCCGAGCAATCCCTATCTTCCCTATATCGTGAAGAGCAGCCGCGTATTTGATATTCTGCATTTCGGCGTCCGAAGCCCCCATTCGTTTTGCTATCGCCAGGGCATACTCGGTGACCCTCTCGGAGTGCCCGTAAGTGAACGGATCTTTTACCTCGATTGCCCGGGCCAGGGCCTTGACCGTGGAGAAGTAGCTCATCTCGAGATCTTCATAAAGAGATGTGTTTTCCAACGAGACGGCGGCCTGACCGGCGATCGCCACCACCAAGTTCAGGTCACCGTTTTCGAGCTCGTCCCTCTCCCTGTGGTGTAGAAGGACCATGAGTCCGAGCACACGCTCATGGGAGTATATAGGTACAAGCACAAGTGCGCGGCAACCGGTCTCCTCTATTCGGTCAGACGGGATGAAAGGGGACATCTCCGGGTCGGATATAGTGACTTCGTGCCGCTTCATAAGAGCCTCGGCATCCTCATCCGCCATGTCGCCGGGCATGACCCCTTCACTCATGCCGATCTCCCACTCATTATTGGCAAACGTCCCGTGCGTAGCTGCCGGATAGAATCGACCGGAGTCCTCCATGTATACGTAGACACTGCACTTGCTCACCTCGCAGACATCGGCCGTAATCTGGGCAAGCCGCACCAGAAGCGTGTCGATATCGAGAGTGGTCGTGACCAGCCTTGAGACCTCGAGCAGTGCCATCGCCTCTTTGATCTTTCGCTGCTCGCTACCGTGGAGGCGGGCGTTCTCCATAGCGGCGGCGACCTTGTTCGCGAACCTCATAGCTAGGTTTGTCACCTCGGGGGTGAACATGCGTGGCCGTTCCACATTATCCATCATGATCAACCCGACGTTCCGGTCTCTCACCAGCAACGGGACCAGAAGCACCACCTGGGTTTTCATGCGTTTCATCAAGGAAGTGATCAGCGGCATCGACCTTCGGTACCCCTCGACAACTACCGGTTTCCGCCTTCCGACGAGCTCGGTCATCAGTACTTCGTCCAGCTTTATCGGTGAATCGTCTAGAATACGCTTGTGATCGAAATTGGAAGCCATCAGGCGAAGCTCGTCCATGACTGGGTCCCTCGTGAAGAAAGCAGACCTGCCCACATCGAGAAGCTCTGTACATTTGTTGACCGCCGATCGCATCAACGTCCAAAGGTCCAGGGTTGCAGCGAGGTTGCTCGGAAACTTGTCTATCTCCTCCTGGTAAGCGTTATAAAACTTTATGACCTCGTCCCTCGTCTGCATGAAGGACTCGGCCCTCAAGGTCTGGGCCTGGTCCAGGATTTCCTCCAGGACCGCCTTTGCCCGCAAGGCGGCTTGGGGGTCTATCTCCTTGCCGGTGACCATCTCGGTAATAACGCCGGTCACGGCTTTCTTGACCGCCATTGGCACCTTGAGGACTTCCCTCAACGAATATCCGTCTCGTCCCTGTGAATAGCTCTGGAAGGTCTCGTTCCCCAAAAGGTCGGTTGTGTCGCCGGTGGCCACCGCTTCCTTCAACGAGTCAAGGTACCCGCTGAAATATCTTTTGCGCGTCTGGTTAAGGAGAGCAAAGAAGGAAGATGAAGGCGTATCATCCTTGGATATGCGCATAAGGATGTCCGAGCGTCTCTCGGTGAGGATCTCTACCGCAAGACTCCTGCCATCTTCATCTATAGTGCTACCTGAACTCATCAAAGAATCCTTTCGACATGCAAAACGTCGCAACCGCCCTTGATGCAACCTCCTGTCATAAGATTCTCAAGGAAGGTTTGAAAGCAGGTTGGCCATCTCGATAGCCGCCAGAGCGGCCTGCCATCCCTTGTTGCCCGCCTTCGCTCCGGCCCTGTCCACTGCCTGCTCGAGGTTGTCAGCCGTGATTATCCCGAAGATAACCGGCACCCCCGTCTCGACGCCTGCGCGCGCGATTCCCTTTGAGACCTCGGCCGCAACATACTCGAAGTGAGGGGTGTTTCCCCTTATGACCGCCCCAAGGCAGATCACGGCATCGTAGTTCTTGGATGACGCCATCCTGTGGGCAACCAAAGGGATCTCGAACGAGCCCGGCACCCACGCGACCTCGATATTCTCCTCCGCGGCTCCGTGCCGCTTTAGAGAATCGAGGGCCCCCGTCAGCAGGTTCTTACTGATAAACTCGTTGAAACGGCTCACAACTATCCCGAACTTGTACTGCTGTGCCACCAGCTGGCCTTCGAAAGTCTTCATCATCGCCCCCCTACCACTTTTCCTCGCACGCAGCCATTATTCCTTTACATCCCTAAAGTCCAATATATGGTTCATTTTCTCCTTTTTCACCTTAAGGTATCGGAGATTCTCCTCGCACGGTTTAATCTGCAGGGGCACACGTTCCGTGACGGAAAGCCCGTAGCCCTCGAGGCCGACCCTCTTCAAGGGATTGTTCGTCAGAAGCCTCATCGAGGTTATCCCCAGGTCCCTCAAGATCTGGGCACCCGTCCCGTAATCCCTCGAGTCGACCGGGAACCCCAGCTCGACGTTAGCCTCCACGGTATCCAGCCCCTCGTCCTGCAGCTGGTAGGCCCGCAGCTTGTGTGCGAGGCCGATTCCCCTTCCTTCGTGCCCGAGCATATAGAGAAATACTCCATCGCCCTCTTCATTGATAATTCTTAGCGCCTCCGCCAACTGCGCCCCGCAGTCGCACCTCTTCGAACCCAGGACATCACCCGTAAGGCACTCCGAGTGCACCCTTACTAGAACGTCCTTCTTGCCCTCGACCTCTCCCTTGACCAGGGCAAGGTGGAAAGTGCCGTCCACCAGGCTTTCATAGCCTATAGCGAGGAATTCCCCGTAGGTCGTCGGGAGCCTGGTCTTCGTCACCATTCTGACCAGCTGTTCCTTGTGGATCCGGTACTTAATGAGGTTGGCGACGGTGATCATCTTCAGCCCGAATCTCTCCGCGATCTTCTCGAGCTCGGGAACCCGGGCCATCGTCCCGTCCTCGTGCATGATCTCGCATATGACTCCGGCCGGGAAATGGCCGGCGAGTCTCGCGAGGTCGACAGCAGCCTCGGTGTGCCCGGCCCGGGTTAGGACGCCGCCCTCCCTGGCCCTCAACGGGAAAACGTGCCCGGGCTTGCTTATGTCCTCCGGTTTTGTCTCGGGGTTTATCACCGATTGGATCGTCGCCGCGCGGTCATAGGCCGATATGCCCGTCGTGATCTTGCCTTTTGCTCCGATAGAAACCGTAAAGGCGGTGCTCTGCGCACTCGTATTGTGCTCCACCATGGCTGGCACCTCGAGCTCATCAAGGCGGCTCGCCACACACGGCATACATATGAGACCGCGGCCGTGCTTGCTCATGAAGTTAATGATCTCCGGGGTCACCATCTGTGCCGAGCAGATGAAATCGCCCTCGTTCTCGCGGTCCTCGTCATCGACCACGATGATCACATGCCCGTCCTTTAACTCCTCTATCGCTTCTTCAATGTTACTGAGAGGCAAAACACACCTCCGTTTCAATAAGACTCATCATTCGATATTAAACCCCCCCTGTTAAGCGCTTTTTCTAGCCCGCCTGTATCCGTCCCCCTTTCGAGCATCGCCTCCACATACTTAGCAATAATATCCACTTCGATATTCACCCTCGTGCCCGCTGATGCTTCACCCAAGGTGGTCTCGTCGAGTGTGTGGGGGATAACTGAGACAGAGAAAGCGTCCCCTGTGATGCTAACGACTGTAAGGCTGATCCCGTCAACCGCGATGGAGCCCTTCGAGACAATGTAATGGGCCAGCGAGTGCGGGACGCGTATCTCGAAGAGAACCGCGTTATCCTCCGGGCGTACGCTCCCGACCTGGCCCACCCCGTCAACGTGTCCGTTAACGATATGGCCCCCCAGTCGCCCGCCGATGCCAAGTGCCCTTTCAAGGTTCACTTTCCTGCCGGTACCAGTTTCGCCGAGGGTGGTCGTTCTCAGCGTTTCAGGCATTACCTCGACAGTGAAGGAGGAATCGCTTTTCGCAATGACCGTCAGGCATACGCCGGAGACGCAGATCGAATCGCCGATCTCTGTGCCCTCCAACACCTTCGAGGCAGATACCTCTATCGCCCCGGCGCTCCCTCCTGCGGATGTTTTGCTTTTGAGCGTCCCCTTTTCCTCAATTATCCCGGTGAACAACGTTATTCACCCCTTAGCGGGTATGCGACAACTTTGATGTCCGGGCCGCTTCTCGATACCCCGTCGATCGACACCTTCCAAGCTTCTTCAACCACGGGCATCCCTTCTCCGCCGATCGGGCCCGGGGCTTGCCGGCCGCCGATGATTTTCGGTGCAAAGAAAAACACGATCTTGTCCACGAGGCCGCCTTCCCAGAGCCCGTGCGCGAGTTCCCCCCCTCCTTCGACCATGAGGTTCGCTATCTCTCTCTTTGACAGCAACTCCAGAAGCGACCTGAGCTCCACGCGATCATCGCCTCCCACTTCCACTACCTCAACGCCCTGCGCTTCCAGAGCACGACGGTTATCCGCGGGTGCTTTTCTCGTCACCGCTACAAGAGTCGGCGCCTCATTTGTATCAGCGACGTTGCTCGCTACGGGTGTCCGCGCCATGCTGTCCACTACAACCCTCAACGGAGATCTGCCCGGTTCTTTGCCCGCTCGGGCCGTCAGCCTGGGGTCGTCGGCCAGGACCGTTCCGATGCCCACCATGACCGCATCGCTCCATGACCTCATTCGATGAACGCATGAGCGGGATTCCTCCGAGGTAATCCAGCGGGAATCCCCCGTCCGGGTGGCGATCTTCCCGTCGAGGCTCACGGCCATCTTCAAAGTCACAAACGGCAATCCCGAGGCTGTCCTTTTCAGATAAGCCTCGTTTTGCCTTCGCACTATCTCTTCGTACGGCCCCCGGTCGACCTTGATTCCATGACGCATCAGATATCCTCCTCCACGCCCGTCGACCAGTGGGTTGGGGTCTCTGAGCGCCATCACGACCCGCACAACTCCCGCGCCCACTATCTCGTCGACACAGGGAGGCGTACGCCCGTAGTGGGCGCACGGCTCCAACGTCACATGCAGGGTCGCACCCTCAGCCTTCCTACCTGCGACCCTCAATGCGTTTACCTCCGCGTGAGGACCTCCCAGCATCTCATGGCAGCCTTCACCCACAATCTTCCCGGCGGAGACTACCACCGCGCCCACAAGCGGGTTAGGCCCGGTTCTGCCCCTTCCCTTTTCCGCAAGCTCCAGAGCCCGCATCATGAAACGCTCGTCTTCACTCGCGGGCTCGGGCTTCAATATGCCCGCTATCGTTTCGCCATAATCTTCAAAAAGATTCATTGCATCAGTGACCTCGGGATTAAAAAAGCGCCGGGAGAAACAACCGGCGCGAAAACGCATAGCTCCAATCTTCTCCCATCCGGACTCTTACCGTCGGCCCCGGAATTCCGCCGGGTCTGCTTTTTAAGCTCGCGGGCTATACCGCCGGTCGGGAATCACACCCTGCCCCGAAGACTATATTCAGTTGAAAATATGATATCAGAACCGGCAGGCTTTCACAACGCTAGCCACCGGAAGTGCCCTCCGCCGTCCGTATATCATCCTGGGGCGGTTTATCCAGCATAGCCTTGACATCAGCCGCCGCAACGCCAATGTCGCTGCTGCTAATAATTGAAGAACCAACTACCACGGTATCCGCTCCGGCTCTTATCACCTCGGAAAGGTTGTCGGTCTTGACCCCGCCGTCTACCTCCACATCCACCTCAGCCCCTGTCTCGACCGCTTCCCTCTTGATGGCACCGACCCGGTTCAGCATCTCGGGCATCATTTTCTGGCCGCCAAACCCGGGGAACACGCACATTACCACCACGAAGTCGATCATGCCGAGAAACGGTTTCAGCTCGAACAGGGGTACCTCCGGGCTTATGGCCAGGCCGGGTGAGACATCCAGTGTCCTGATAGCCTGGATCACGCTTTCCACGTCCCGACAGGCGCGCAGGTGGAAAGCGATCCTGTCTGCGCCGGACTCGGCGAAAGTCTCAACCCATTCCGGCGGGTTGTAAATCATCAGGTGGCATTCTAACGGTACTGATGTCATGCCCCTGATTGATCTAACCACCATGGGCCCGAACGTGATGTTGGGCACGAAATGCCCGTCCATCACGTCAAGGTGGATGAAATCAGAGTAAGGTTCTATAGCCTTGATAACGGCTCCGAGGTTCGAAAAGTCAGCGTTCAGGATTGATGGGGCCAATCTCACCTTTTCGCCCATGAATGAAGCGCTCCCTTGCATGCTGGGCAATACCGTTCCAAAGAATAAATACTAGAAAGCGGCTTTTTAACCTTCCGCGTGTCCTGCGAATCTGGTGGGACGTCAATAGACGTACTTGCTGCCGTACGGTCGGTGCGAGAACGGCCGCAGCTTGATGAAGTCGCTTACGTCGATCCCGGAGCCGTCGATTAGCACGTCTCCGAAGAACTCGGGTAGGGTCTCTTCCAGCAGCTTCTTGTCGTCGTCCTCGAGATTGAATACACCTACCTCTTTTCCCAACAGGTGCTGTGCGGGCTCTCCCCTTGTGTAGATAGCACCTCCGTGCATGCCGGTGCCCGTGTAATGGCCTACCATGGGCCTGTCGTCCTCCCCGAGCCCCAGCAAGATGATTACGCCGCCGGCCATATACTCGCCGAAGAAATCCCCGGCCTTACCTCCTGCCACTATGACAGGGACCTGCTCCCCGAAGGATTTCATGTGAATGCCTACCCGGTACCCGACGTCGCTGCCGACAAAGATCTTGCCGCCGCGCATGCCATAGCCAATAACGTCACCCGCATGTCCCCTTACCACTATCTTGCCGCTGTTCATGGTATTCCCTACCCCATCCTGGGCATTGTCGTTCACTGTTATGGTAGGTCCGTCCATGAACGCACCGAGATCATTGCCGGGCACGCCGTTGATGATAATATTTACCCTGTCGGTAAGTCCATCACCTATATATCTCTGGCCGTTCACACCATCGAGCACGATCTCCGTGTAACCGTCGCTTATCAGTTCTCTGACCCGGGAGTTAAGTTCTCGGTAGTATACGCCTTTTGCGTCGACTGTAACGCTCTTAATCTCCGATTCCCGCTCTGTGATCGCTTTTACCATGTCTCACATCGTCCCTATCTGCCGGCCGGCTTTACATCCAGTATTTCCGTGGTCGTCGCGTCCAGTCCCAGGGAGCGCAGCCTCTCCCTGTTCCCCCTCAAGCTCTCTATGGCGTTGACCCCCAGGGCACCAAGGATTTCTTTAAGTTCTGTGCTCCAGGAGTCAACTAGGTTCACGAGGCGCTCCGCTCCCCAATCAGGGTCGAGCCTCCCAGTCAGTTCCGGTTTCTGGGTGGCGATGCCCCACGAGCAGTTGCCCGTATAACATTTCTGGCAAAGTCGGCAGCCCATGGCTATGAGGGCGGCGGTCCCTATACCCACGGCATCAGCACCAAGCGCAATAACTTTTGCGACATCGGCACTCGAGCGTATCCCTCCTGCCGCGATAATCGATACCAGGTTCCTTATACCCTCTTTTCGGAGCTGCTCGTCAACCACGGCTACTGCAATTTCTACCGGTATACCCACATGGTCCCTGATCACGGCGGGGCTCGCTCCCGTGCCGCCCCGGAACCCATCGAGGTAGATGATGTCGGCGCCCGCCCTGGCTATACCGCTCGCAATCGCGGCAACGTTGTGAACGGTGGCAATCTTGACCGAGATAGGCTTGTAGTCTGTCGCCTCCTTGAGCGCGTAGATGAGCTGGCGCAGGTCCTCGATGGAATAGATGTCGTGGTGAGGCGCCGGGCTTAAAGCATCCGTCCCTGCCGGTATCATGCGGGTACCAGAAACCTCGCTGCCAATTTTCTCACCGGGAAGGTGCCCCCCGATGCCCGGCTTTGCCCCCTGTCCTATCTTTATCTCGACCGCCACTCCGGCATTCAAATACTTCGAATGTACTCCGAACCGGCCCGAAGCGCACTGCACGATTATGTGATCGGCGTAAGGGTAGAGTTCCTCATGCAGGCCGCCCTCTCCGGTATTCATCACCGTGCCGAGTCGCTCGGCTGCAATCGCCAGTGCCCTGTGCACGTTGAGACTCACTGACCCGTATGACATGCCGCTGAACATGATAGGTATTTCCAGCTTGATGTTGTTCGATACCTTGTTCTTGAGCTTGAATCCGGTGTTGCCGGTAGTCTCCACCTCGAGGTGGTCCGGCTTTCTCCCTAGATACGTCCGCAGCTCCATCGGCTCCCTGAGCGGATCGATGGATGGGTTGGTGACCTGGCACGCATCGATTAGCAGGTGGTCGAATATATTCAACCAGGGAAGGTCGTTCCCCATTCCCGTCAATATCATCCCCGGGGTGGCGGCCTGCCTCCAGATTGACTTGCGGAGGTTCACGTCCCACGATGGGTTTTCCCGGAAAGCGAGGGGGTTCCTGGCGATAGTGATCGCTTCCTCGGGACAGAAAACGACGCATCGGTGGCACGCCACGCACTTGGATGAATCCGCAATTGTCCTATCCTTGAATTCGAACGCCCCGAAACCACAGTTAAGCAAGCACCTTTTGCACTTTCGGCAGCGCTCTTGGTCTATGTTGACGATAAATTCGCTTGGGACTAGAGTCCCCGGCATCAGACATCACCTTTCAGTTCCCCGATCACCGGCTGACCCGCCGGGGGGGCCCAAACCCTGTCGGGCCGGGGACATATCTGTCGTATAGCCGATTCCTCACTCGATACGTACAGCACATCGTTCTTATACGCGGCGACGAGCGGCCTCAGCTTTACCCGGTCGTTCAACCCCACCATTCCCCTTGAATACCCGACTATCACTGCGAACGGACCATTCACAAGCGCGCTTCCATAGGTTATCCTCAGCGATTCGAGCAGGTCCTTCTCCACCGGATCTTCCGTCTCGTCGATATTTCGCCAGAAAGGCGCGGCAAGGACCTTGCAGGCTATAGGAAGCGGCAGGCCCTGCTTGCGGACCAGCAGGTCAAAGAGATATGCCATTACTTCCGTATCTGTCAGGAGAGTACAATGGTAGCCGAACATCTCGAGATACCTCTTGTTTATACCGTACGACGATATCTCACCGTTATGCACGACGGCCCAATCAAGGATGTTGAAAGGGTGCGCGCCGCCCCACCATCCGGGGGTATTGGTCGGGAAGCGGCCGTGGCCGATCCACGTGTGAGCGGAGTAGTCCGGTATCATGAAAAACTCGCCCACGTCCTCCGCAAAACCGACAGCCTTGAAAACCCCCATGTTCTTTCCGCTTGAAAAGACGAACGTCCCGGGCACCGTCGTGTTGATAGTCATCACTAGACGCACCATGAAGTCATCAGAGGCAAGTCCATCGGCGGTAAGTTTCTCACGCCTCGGCACCCCGAAGTATCGCCAAAGTATTGGAGAATCCTGTATTTGCGGAATCGGTTTTGTCGGCATCTCTTCTGAGACCTCTACCTCGAGGCTCTCCTCGAGAAGCTGTTCGCAGCGGG
>Ga0315274_10014103_pt1 | contig 11349 bp, 9 predicted proteins | sample YL17G02_20_MG_FD_203700 | JGI IMG/M metagenome (GOLD analysis project Ga0315274, IMG submission 203700) | Sediment microbial communities from Yellowstone Lake, YNP, Wyoming, USA - YL17G02_20 | ecosystem: Environmental > Aquatic > Freshwater > Lake > Sediment | place: USA: Wyoming | collected...
GCCTTTTATTTTTTCAGGAAAAAGTATAGATTGCCTATGATAAAGGAAGCAACCGATGACGAGTCGAAAACCGCGTCTTAGACGCGCCTTCCACCTCAGCCTGCCCGTCCTGATCATGGCTGCGGCCATAAGCGCCCTGCCCGCTCCCGCGAACGGCCCGCAAGCCGCCGCCACTGATCTTGATACGAAGGTCCGGAGCTTTCTGACGGGGCACCGGGACCAATGGCGGGATGAGAACGTCACCGAAAGCGACGGCATGTTTCTCTATGATTTTGTCCTGCGGCACAAGTATACGAAGGCCCTCGAGATAGGGACCTCGACGGGGCACTCGGGCATCTGGATCGCCTGGGCCCTGAGCAAGACCGGGGGCAAGCTTGTGACGATCGAGATCGACGAAGCGAGGCACGCCAGGGCGGTCGAGAATTTCAAGGCGGCGGGCCTCGATACCTACGTCGACGCCCGTCTGGCCGACGCCCATGAGGAAGTGCCCCTGCTCAAGGGGCCCTTCGACTTCGTCTTCGTGGACGCGGACAAAGAGTGGTACCAGAATTATTTCAAGATGCTCCTGCCCAAGCTTGACCCAGGAGGATGCTTCGCCGCCCACAACGTCCTCAACCTGGAGTTCATGCACGGCATAAAGGAATTTCTCGATTACGCCCGGAGCCGGCCCGATATCGAGACGACCGTCGAGCGGACCAGCGGCAGCGGGATATCCCTGAGTTTCAAGAAGAAAACGTCCTGATATTATCTATCTCTTCTTGATGTGGATCCCGCCGCCGGACGTCCGGAGGTAAAGCTCCGGGCCGCCGCCGTTGATCTTGGCCTGGAGCGAGCTGCGATCGATCTCGCCCTGGATCGTGACCGGGAAGTCGGTCGAGACGTGGCCGCCGCTGGCATGGGCGTTGACGTCCATGGCGATGTCGGCGGCGAGGGTCACCGTGATGCTTCCCCCCGACGTGGATAGGGAGCAGCGGGACTTGGGCTGGCTCGAGATGGTGGCCGTCACGGAGCCGCCCGACGTGTCGACCCTGAGGGCCCCCATGACCTCCTCGGCGGTGATACTGCCGCCTGAGGTGTCCGCGTCAACGTCGCCCCAGGCTTTGTTGATGCGTATGCCGCCGCCGGACGTCCTGGCCAGAACAGTGCCCTTGGTCTCCTCGATCCGGATGTCGCCGCCGCTCGTGCGGACGTCGACATCGCCGTCCACGAAACCGGCTTCGATACTGCCGCCGGATGTGTTGCCCCGGACGTTCCCCGTAATCTTGTCAAAGTGGAGACCTCCGCCCGAAGTCTTGCTGACGACCTCGCCTTTGAGGTCCTTCACGGTGACGCCACCGCCGCTTGTCCTGAGGTCGGCGTTGTAGGCGGATGGCACGGTGATGATGAACCGGACCCTGAGTTTGTTCCAGATATTGTCAAAGAGGCGGCTGAGCCCGTGTTTTTCGTATTCACCGGTCACGTAAACGTCGTTTCCCCTCTGTTCGAAGTTCAGCTTGAAGTCGCCAAGGACCTTATCGTCGTGGCCGTTCCTGACCTCGCGCTCGACCGTGATGTCGACGGCCCCGGCCGGGGCGCCCCGGACCTCGACCGAGCCGATGTCCGTGTCGAGGACGAGTTTCCCTCCGGGTTCGACTTTAAAGGATTTCGTGATCGTGTTGTCTTGGCCGGCATACGCCAGGCCTGCGGTGACGAAGGCCAAGGCAACCGTTAAAACGACCGCATAACGGGATATCCGGGATGATCGCGTCATGTGTTCCTCCTGTTGATGCAAAACTTGGACCCATGCCCTTCATTCCATCTGACGCTTAGAGGGGTAAAAAGGTTCCCTTGCCGCTTACTTTGGGGTAAAATACTTCCGATGAAACCACTTAAAACATTCATCCTGGCCGCCGCGTGCTGTGGTTTGGCCTTCTGCGCCGCCGCTCAGAAAAAGCCCAAGATCGAAACCGAAAAGGACCCGCAGTACCAGTATGAAAAAGCCGTCATCGCCATGAAGTACGGGCTGCCGGAACAGGCGATCGATTACGTGAACCTGGCCTTGTCCCTCGACCCCCGCCATTATCAGTCTCTGAACCTGTTGGGCCTGATTCACCTCCAGGCTAAAGATTACCGCCTGGCGGCTGATGCGTTCGAGAAATGCCTGGAGGTCAAGCCGGACTTCATCGATGCCATCAACCGGCTCGGCACGACCTACTACGAGTTGGGCGAGAAGGACATGGCGGAACAGGCATACCAGAAATCGTTGGCCTTGGACGGGAACGCGTTCGCGAGCTTCAACCTGGCCAAGCTCAGGCTGGAAGAGAACAAGCTTCAGGACGCCTTGGACTACATCGACAAGTCTATCCTGAAGGTTGACAGCCAGGCGGGGACCTACAACCTCAAAGGCGTCATCCTCAACCAGATGGAGCGCTATCCCGAGGCCATCACGAGCTTTCAGACGGCCCTCGCTATCACGCCCAACGACGTCAACGTGAACGTCAACCTGGGCATCGCCCTCATGAACGCCCGCCAATACGACAAGTCCCTGGAGGTCCTTGAGAAAGCCCTTCCGAATATCAAGGACCAGGTGTTGCGGAACAAGGTGAATGAGTATATCAAAGCGCTTAAGGAAGCGAAGTAGGGGCTATCCGGACGTAGCCGATTAGGGCATCGACGATCTTGATCATGCTCGTTCCCGCGGTCGTTTTTATTCCGCGTTTCATTTGGATCGCCAAGATGATGATTTTCATGATAACGCGTGACGCGCCGTTGCCGATTCCCGGGCTTTTAGGTATAACATAGGGTTGACACCGATCCTGCGCGCCCGTAGCTCAGCTGGATAGAGCGATGGACTTCGAATCCAAAGGTCGGGTGTTCGAATCACCCCGGGCGCGCCGGCTTCCGCTCATCCGGGAGTCCCGGGACAGGAAGATTCGCCTCCGGACGTGAGGAAAACCTTCTTTACGATGTAGCCCTTTTGTTCGCCGTACTCCAGATTCTTAAGAAGCTTCTCCGCCTGTTCGGGGGTTTCCGGCCGTGCCGGACCGGCCAGGACCCGGACCGCCTGGTTGCGGCCGTGGGCCTTGGCGTAATAGAGGGCCTGGTCGGCCAGCATCATGATCTGCTCGAAATTGTACTTATCCGGTTCGGCGTCGATCAGGGGAAAAGCGGAATAGCCCACGGAACAGGTCTTGTGGATCTTCGGACTTGTGCCTTCGGAGAGGAGGAAGGACTGCTCGGCGATCTTTGCCAGGATCTTTGTGGCGAAAAGGTCCAGATAGGCAACGTCCGCATTCTTCAGCACGACTAGGAACTCTTCGCCCCCGGTCCGGACCACGACGTCGTTCTTGCGGATCGAGCCTTTTAGAAGCTGCGCGAATTCCGTCAGGAAGCGGTCCCCCGCCTCATGCCCGAAGCGGTCGTTGAGCTGTTTGAAATGGTCGATGTCCAGCATGAAGACGCCGAAGACGCTGACTTCGTCGAGGCCCCGCCGGCTGTTCCGGAACGAAAGGACATACTTCTTGAAATCCAGGAAGGCTTGAATGTCCGTTGACAGGACTTCCGTCAGAAAACGCCGGTTGCGGAGGCCCGTAAGCGGGTCCGTCAAGCTCATCTCTCTCAATTCATGCGTCTTCTGTTCGACGATCCGTTCCAGCTCCCGTCCGCGGCGCTTGAGGCCGGCGACACGGAGGCGGTAAACCGCTAGGACGAGGCCAAGGAACGATAAGAGCACGAGGGCGATGAACCAGCGGGTCTTCCAGAACGGCGGTTTGATATGGACATGGATGTGCTGGCCGTCCATGCTCCAAACTCCGTCACCGTTCGCGGCCCGGACATGGAAGACATAGTCTCCAGGAGGCAGAGTCGTATACGTGGCGAATCGCCTCCCGCCCACGTTGTTCCAATTCTCTTCCAGCCCCTCCATTCGATAGGAGTAGCGGTTCTGACCTGGGGAAGTGAAATGGAGGGCGGCGAACTCAAAGGTGATGATCTTGTCGGCGTAGGAGAGGTCCAAGCTGTCGGCATAAGGGATCGGGCGCGGCAGGAGAGTGCGTTTGTCGGGGAGCGGCCCGATCGGGACATTTTGATTGAACAACTGAAGCGCGACGATAGCGACCGAGGGCGCCGTTTCGTTGTCCCGGACGTCGTCCGGATGAAAAACGTTGAACCCGTTGCCGCCGCCGAAGAAGAGCTCGCCGCTCCGGCTCTTAAAATAGGCCCCCCGGTTGAATTCATCCCCTTGCAGGCCTTGGGCCCGGGTAAAGGAACGGATGCTCTGGCTGACCGGGTCGAAGCGGGCCAGCCCTTTGTTCGTGCTGAGCCACAGTAGGCCCGCCTCGTCTTCGAGGATCCCATAAATGACGTCGTTGGGAAGCCCGGCGTTGGAGCTGGAAAAGACCTTGAAAGTCCAATCCTCGGGAGAAGTCCCCTGACGGACCAGCCTGCAGAGCCCGCCGCCGTTGGTTCCGACCCACAGGTCCCCCTTGCGATCACGGCGGAGGCTGCGGATGAACGGATTGGGAAGACTTCCCGGCCGGGCCGGATCCGACAGAAAGCGCACGAAGCGGCCTGTGCTCACATTCATCAGGTTCAGCCCGTTGATCGTGCCGACCCAGAGCGTCTCCGGACCGTCATCCAGGATGACATTGACGTTATCGTTGCTGATCGTTCCGGGATCGGCGGCGGCCGTGCGGTAGGAGATGAACCGTCGGATTGATGAGTCAAACCGGCAAAGCCCCCCATCGATCGTCCCGACCCACAGGACGCCCCTGCTGTCTTCGTGAAGGGAAAGGATGAAATTGCTGGACAAGCTGCCGGGTTTAAGAGTGAATCGGGCCGTTTGAGTCGGTCGCGAGGAATCGTCGGAAAGCATGATCCTGGTCAGTCCGCCGAGGTAGGTCCCGACCCAGACGGAGCCATGGCTGTCCGCGAGCAGGGCGGTCACGACCGTATCTCCGATGTCCACCGGCCTGCCCCGGGCATCGTTGATGACTTGGAACCTGGCCGGGGACCAGGGATTCTGGACAGGGGAGAGCGTGCGGATCCCTCCGCCCTCGGTGCCGACCCAGAGTTCCCCCCGCCGGTCCTCGCAGAACGAGGTGACGGCGCCGCCGGGCAGACTGCCGGCCGACCCGGGAATGTGCCAGAATTGAGCGAACCGTTCCCGGTCGCGGTCCTTTCCCTCCGATCGTGTGAAAACCAGCTTGTTGAGCCCCGCGAGATAGGTCCCGATCCACAGGACGCCGCTGCGGTCTTCGTAAAGCGATTCGATAGCGTTGCTTCTCAGACCGGAGGGGTTGGAGGGGTCGTGTTGATAGCGGGAGAAAACGTACCGGGCGTGTTCACGGTCGAACATCATCTTGTTCAGACCGCCGCCGTCCGTTCCGATCCAGAGAAGGCCGCCCCGGTCGCGATAGATCCTGCGGATGTAGGCGTGGCTGATGCTTGACGGGTCCTCCGGGCGGGGGAGGACCGCGGACCGGCTGTGCCGTTCCGGGTCAGCAAGAAAGAGCCCGTTCGGGGTCCCCACCAGTAAAACCCCGCCGTCATCGCCTACGGCGGTCACTTGCTCAAACCCGGACATGCCGGAAACCGGGTGGAACCTGCCGCCGCTGTCTTCGATGCGGGCCACCTGCCCCGTAGCGGTCCCGATCCATAGACTGCCGCGCCCATCTTCATGAATGGCCGCGATATTGGATCCGGTGTCCGCCAGGTCGATCCGGTAAAACGATGGATTTTCCGGAAGGGCGCCGGTTTTATCAAGCATGCAGAGACCGACCTCCGTGCCGATCCAAAGCCGCTCTTGCCGGTCCAGGAGCAGGCAAGCGATGACATTGTTGGGGAGAGAATCGGAGGATTCTCCGGATCGAAAGACCTTGAATGTCTCACTTTCCGGGTCATACATGTTCAATCCCCCCCCGCTCGTGCCGACCCAAATCCGGCCGCGAGGATCTTCGGCAAGACTGAGGATGAAGTTGCTGCTGATGGCCCCAGGATCGTTCACGTCGGGGCGGAAGATACGGAAAGAATATCCGTCATACCGGTTCAGGCCGTCTTCCGTTCCGAACCAGAGGAAACCCCGACGGTCCTGAAGGGCGCAGAAAACGGAGCTTTGAGAGAGCCCCTGTTCGACCGAGAGGCTTCCTAGACGCAACGGGTGGGAAAGGCTCGCCCAGCGGAACGCTTCCGCCGCGGCCAGAAAAGAAGCGCCGGGCCAGGAGATGAAAGCGGCTAAGAACAAACACAGGCTGAAGAACAGGGATTTGCTTTTTGGCCCGGTCGGCCGTCTGTCCGCTTTCCCGCTCATTTCCCAAACCTCTCTTAACAGCCATGATATATCCTGGCGGGAAAAGGCGTCAAGCGGATTTATGCGCCTCAAGCGGCAAATCCGGAAACAGGAAAATCCGGTCCGGTTCCGGTTATCGAGGGGGAACGATTGCCCGTCGGCCTTATTTAAGCTATCATAATACGACCTGCCGCCGAAGAAGGGAGATTGTCATGATCGCTAAGGAAATCCTGGCGGGGCTCGAGTTATTCGAAGGATTGCCCGACGACGCCCAAAGCGCGATTTCCGCCTTTTCGAAGGAGTTGTCCTTCGCCGCCAAGACGACCATTTTTTCCCCGGAACAATCGTCCAAGCAGATATTCCTGCTTCTTCGGGGATCGGTCCGTTTGACCATATTCGCCTCTTCTCTTTCCGAGCCGGTGACCGTCGCGGTGCTGAAAACGCCGGGTCAGGCGTTCGGTTTTTCCTCGGTCGTCGGGCAGGGCTACTATAACAGTTCAGCCGAAGCGCTCACCGACGTCCGTGTCATCTCCGTCGAAGGCCGATCCTTGATGGATTATCTGGAGAAAGAACCTGCGGTCGGCTATATCGTCATGAAACGCCTCGCCCATGTCATCAGCCGCCGCTTGGGGGTGATGCGCAGACTGTTGCTCGAGACCATCATCGATTATGAGAGACAGGCCAGCTCCATCGATGAAAACTAGATCCGCCCTGAAGAACCTGAGCAGATACAAACCTTATATCCTGACCGCCCCGATTACCATCTCGTGGCCGCGGAATAGGGCGGGGCCCGTTTGTCGTTTCACCGGCTGTCGCGTCCTTTGCCATCGGACCGTCGCCTGAAGGGCATCACTCAGGATTTCCGGATGTCTTACCGGGCGCTCGGCAACAACGTGAAGTGTCTTCACCCGCGCAACACGCTGTTGCCGAATCCCGGGCTTTTAGGTATAACTTAATACTGAGATTGATCCTGCGCGCCCGTAGCTCAGCCGGATAGAGCGATGGACTTCGAATCCAAACAAGAATTATCGGGGTTCCCCTGGAAACCGCTTCCATATGGGGAAAATCGCGTTTTTCTTTTTAGCACCGTTTATGAGAGTTTTGCGGGATTAAGCAATTTTTGTGACACCGGTGTGACACGGCGGGGTGGTCTGCCTGACATATAACGGCGACTTCTATGACGCCTTTGTGGCCAAGGTGAACGCATCAGGCACAGCCCTCGTTTTCTGCGGCTATATCGGCGACTCAGGTGTGGACAGTGGGGAAGACATAGCGGTTGACGGCTCGGGAAACGCCTATATCACAGGCTATACCAGCTCCACCCAGACCACGTTTCCAGTCGTCGGCGATCCTGACCTGACGCACAACGGCGGCTACGACTACGATGACGCATTTGTTGCCAAAATCTCCTCGATCCGAAAGGACGATTTCCTTGGAACCTGGGATGGGCAGGGGGTTTATTTCCGGAACTCAATGAACGGACTTTGGGTGAAGATGGCTTCGCCTGCCGACCAGGTGACTTGTGGTTATCTGGATGGAGATGCGAAGGCTGACCTGATCGGTATCCGGCCCCCCCAAGGAGGGGTCTGGGTCAAATATTCGGCAACGGGCAGCTGGGCCAAGCTCTCCTCGAGTGCCGGAGACATCGCGGCGGGGAAGATGAAGGCCGGGACGGGCGGATCGATGCCGGCTCAGGCCTTGTTCGGCCCCATGGGCGGATATGCGCAAGGGCCGGAGAGCTTGATACAGTATCAAGACATATCGAGTGAAGGTCCTGGAGGACTGCACTTTGTTTATCAAACCGAAGAGCTTCTCATCCCCCAGGAGCATGAATCCGGGATGATGAGGATCTCAGGTCCCGGAGAGCCGGGTTTCCGCTGTGTTGAAGAGAAGAATTTATTCCCGCTGGAAACCAAGAAAAGACGGTAAACGGCAAAGGATTCATCGCTAATAACCATCCCGCCGAAAAGGTCATCGCTGTCATCCAGGCCTTCGGGGAAGGGCTAGATTTTTACCTCGCATTTCTACTGCCTAGTGACCGAGGACGGAACGGACCAAACGGGGGTCTTCCATCGGGTGGGTTCCTTTGACGACTCGCGGCTCGGCGACCTTTTCGCCTGGGAGGTCCTGACGATGCTTGTCCGTAAGGAGCTGCTGAGCCCGGAATGGGTGGAGCGCATTCTCTCCTGGCGGCACACCGGCTTCAATGTCCACACCCTGGTGCGGACCAAGACGAATCCGGAGGCCGAGCGTGTGGGGAAGTACATGATCCGCTGTGGACCGGATTATCGATCATCTGAAGCTGACGTTCGTGCGGCGAAGCCTCCGCCGTGCCGTGTCTTCGAGCAGGTTGCGCTCATGGCGGCCGAGGAGAACGCGGACTATTTTTGATCATCTCATTTTCACAAGGAGCGGGGGTCTATCGTCTATCGGTCGGTGCGGTTGGATTTTTCGCCCAAAGAACCTCTTCTTGGCCGTCCCAAGGATTTCTTGACATCGCCGCCCGGCCGGCAGTATTATTCCATCATGATCAGGAGGGGATATTTATCACGCCGCAGAAAAAGAAAATCCTAATAGGAAAATGAAGTCATTTCAATCCTCACGAGCAAAATATCATTATGGAGTATTATTTTTTTATTTTTTACTTTCGCTCGGCAATAAAGACGGCCTCTGTTCTGAATCGATTAAACTTGAGTATCTTGGTAAGATTCAAGAACCAGCCTGGGCTTGGGGTTCGGAGGCAAGGATATATATTAATAACGATAAATTATTTATTCCCCTTGGCTATCCAGGTTTGGCCATATATGATATCAGCAATCCCCAAACTCCACAGCTTCTGAAGATATTAGACAATACTGAACTGGGAGGACAAGCCGGCGCCGTGGCTGTACAAGGCAATTATGCATATGTCGCAACCCCCGACAAAGGCACTATCATCAAAGTTGATATCTCAAATCCTTCCGGTGCCACAGTAGCAGAACAATTCGGAGAAATCCCCAATATTCTTCAGCTCGCTATCCGCGGCCAATTTCTTTATGCCCATGCGCAGAGCAGCATTGCCTACGCCGGAGGTGTCTATGTTTTTGATATATCAAAAGATAAAACAGTCAGCGCCGGGCAATATCTTAAAAACTTGATTGATCCAGGTTTTTTTGTGACATCCACGGGAGGAGTATTTCTTGCAAGAACTCCGGAATATTCCGGGGACTCTGCAAAAATAGATTACATCGACATGAGCCAGCCAGCGTCTCCGAACCATCTCGGGCAATGGTTATCATCCTATCCAGGCAATATTTGCGATATATATTTAAGAGGAAACCGCCTCTATTGCGCTTCTTACTGGGGAGGAGTATGGATTCTGGATGCATCGGACTTTTCAAATTTAAAACTTGAAGCATTGTTCGACTGGGATGATCCGGCATCTTATTCTAAATCCATTCAGACGTTTCCGCCTTATATCTTTGTCGCTGAGGGCGGGCCGATTTTGGCCTATCAAAAGTTCGAGGTATTTCGACAAATTGATAATCGTATCATTTTGGAGCAAGAGATTCCTGCCAGTACATATACGGATTCGGTCTATCTATATAAAGATCTTCTCATCCGGGTGGAGATAGAATCACCTTGGCAGGTCTCATGGCCCAACAAGATCCTTTATTTTTACAGAATTGATATTGGACTTAAGCCACCGATTAATGTGTATTTGCAGAGGACAATTAATAGAAGCCTTTTCCGCGAAGAAGCTTTTCATACTCTCAGGTGGACCGCAAACCCCGATAACTCTGCTTACCAAATCAAAGAATATCGGATTTATAGAAAATATCTTGAAAATGATGACCAAAGCTATCAATTGATTGGCACTGTCCCGGGAAACATATATGAATATGTTGACGGTTACCTGGATGTTTCCAAGAAATTTATGTATGCCATTGCTTCGCTTGAATCAGAAGGTCTCGAAAGTCTATATTCAGTGCCAGCTGGAAATTAAATACCAAATTGTGAGTAGAATTGTAGGATCTTCAGGGATGAGAGTCATCACAATATTTATCCTAAAATATCAATTTTTTAGCTTTATCCGTCTAATGAGAAAAAAATGAAACGATTTGCATTTCTTCTATTTGGTTTTATTTTAATATTAGCTCAACCAAATAGGAGTTCTGCAATATCAGTGAAAATGGGCGTTGGTATAAATTACTATGCCGTGAATGATCCTGTATTCAAAGAAATCTATGGGAAGGGAAATTTCATGTGGAGTGGCTCTCTGGGTTTTGAAGTCATACGAATGATTGAGCTCAGGGGAGAAGCAAACTATTTCAAAGCCAATGGCGAAATGACCTTCACTAAAGAGAATCTTGCTTTTACTATGACTCCCTTGATCGCGGGGATAAGATGGAGAGTCTTTGAGGGCCGGAGATGGAGTCCTTATCTCGGGACAGGTGTAGATTTTTATTTTTATGAAGAGAAAGTCCCAGTCCGATTTGAAAAAGTTTCTGAATCAATAACAGGATTCCATATTGAAGTGGGAAGCTATGTGAGGATAAGATCTGGAATTTTTCTTGATTTGAATCTGAGGTATGTAAAAGCAGACGCGAATCTTTTGAAAGAGCCTATCAAGTTAGGCGGATATAGAATGGGAATCGGACTTGGATATCAATTTAACCTCTAGGGCTGCCCGCATTATCCCCTTTAGAGATCTTACCTATAACACCTTTATTACAAATTACATCGATTCGTTCTAAGTGAACGAATCTCATATTTATCTGAATCCTTTCTTCGAAGACGATCTCGTTCGATCCCTTGGCGACGGAGACATCGTACCCGGAGGGAGAAAGGCCGCTCTCCTCCTTTTTCGAGGCCGGGAGGATGAGATCGAACTTTTCGCCGGCGCCGCCATCGTGGGAGTGACGAAACGGCTCGTCCTTCGAGCCGCTGTGTCCGTACCCTTGCGTTTCCGATTGTCTGTCAAGCGGCGCATAGATTTACGAGGTAAATCGGCGTGTAGTTTTACGAGCTGCTTGGGGAGAACAGGGCGGCTCATTCCAGGTGAGCTCCTTTCATGGTCTGGTTGAAGTCCTTCAGACGATAGC
>Ga0315274_10014104_pt1 | contig 11348 bp, 10 predicted proteins | sample YL17G02_20_MG_FD_203700 | JGI IMG/M metagenome (GOLD analysis project Ga0315274, IMG submission 203700) | Sediment microbial communities from Yellowstone Lake, YNP, Wyoming, USA - YL17G02_20 | ecosystem: Environmental > Aquatic > Freshwater > Lake > Sediment | place: USA: Wyoming | collected...
CGCCGCCGGGGGGGGGGGGCCCCGGGCGGGCGTGCGCTGCAACAGCGGTCACCCCGCACAGCGACACGCGCGGCCGCATGGCTTCGGCACACCTCCACGCCCTCCCCGCCCGAGATGGCGCCCTCGCTCGCCCCGTCCACGAGCGCCCCGTGCGCGTGCCGCGCCCCGGCGGCCCGCGCCGCCCCCCTCCGGCGCCGTGTCGCGGCCCGCTCGCTAGCGGCCGATGCCGGCCCGTTGCTGTCCACGCTTGTCGCCGCCGGCGCGGCCTACGTCGCGGCACGCATGAGCGCTGGCGTCGACGAGGTGAGGAGAGAGGAGGGGAGCGGGCGGTGGAGGCGCGCGCGCGCCCTCTGGTGGGGCGCGCGGGCGCGCCGCCCTCGGCGGACCCACCTGCCGCCCGCCGCCCGCATTGGCGATGGTGGCACTCTCTCACCGTCGTCTGGCGGGACGCGCGGGCCGGGTGCGGAAGCGTGGCGGCCGCGGCGCGCGCGCGCCGATGAATCCCGCCCCCCTCCCGCCTCCCTCACCCTCACCCCGCCACTCCCACCCCTCCCCAGAACGAGACGACGCGCCCTCGCTGCGAGACGTGCGAAGGAACGGGCGTCGTCCCCTGCGCGTGCCTCCGGTGGTCTGACAACGACGCCGCCGGCTGCTCCACGTGCCACGGCTCAACGCGCTGCGCGTGCGGGTCGTGCGGGGGCGGCGGGCGGGCGGTGCCGCTCGCCCGGCGCGTCCACGTCGAGCGGACGGAATCCTCCTACGACCGCCGCGCCCAGCTTCCGCCGCGCTGAGCCCCTCGCCGCCGTGCCTGTACCCTTGCCCTGTTTTCCGCACTGCGCCCGCACGCCGCCGACACGCCACCACCACCCTGTGATAGACGCAGTTCAATTCATTTTCTTTCCGTTGCCGCCGCCGCCCGCGGAGAGCGTTGCGAGAGCGAGATGCGCGGGGCCGTGTGAACACATGCGCCGCCCTGCAGCCCACTTGCAGTGCGAGGAGGCGTCACACAGCCGAATGAGAGAACGAACCGCCACCCCGCCACCCCCCTCCCCTAAAACCGGTGCGCCTGCTTCTCCTTCTCCTTGTAGTCTGCCGCGTACGCCATGATGGCCCACGTGGGGAGCACGCAGAAGAGGGAGACGTCGACCCAGTTTTCAGACACCTTGCGCGAAACGCGGCCGGGGATGTCTTTGAACAACCCGCCCATGACCGTCTGCTGAAAGGGGGACAGGGTGTAGACCACCTCGCGCAGGCGGACGGGGACCTTGCCCATGGTGTGGGTGGCTGGAGGGGGGGGGAGGGGTCAGCGCGCGAGGGCGGACGCGGCGGGGGGTGGGGGGGGGGCGCGGCGGCCGGCGGCGCCCCTCGCGGCATGGCCGCTGGGCTGCCGGCCGAGCGTTGCGCGGCGCGGCGGGCGCGGCGGGCGGCGGCGCGGCGCGCGCCGCGATCCCCGCGCGGCCGCCGCGCCAAGGCTCGCGCGCCGCCTCGCCCTCCCGACCCCCGGCGCGCGGCCGACGCCTCACCTCGGACAGCTGGGTGCGGGCGGGAGCGGTGTGGCCGCCGCCGGGGAGTGAAGCAGACGCGGCGCGCCGCATCAGCCCTACTCCCGCCCGAGCCCCGGCGCCCGCGCGCTCCGCCGCCATGGTCGCGGCCGCGCCGCCGCGCGGCGGCGCCCCCGCCCCGCCGCCCTCTTTGGAGGCCGCGCTCTCGGCGCGCGTGCGCGCGTCGCTCGACGCGTTTGTTCTCGACAACGCGGTCTTCCTGGCGGAGCGGCTGGTGACGGACTTTCCGACCGAGGTGGGATTGGGAAGGAGGGAGGGCGGCGCGGCGTTTTTTTTGGGGCGCGCGCGGCCGCGCTGGGCGCCGGCGCGGGCGATGCGCGGCCCGCGACCTGCCGCACGAGCGCGGCAATTGGGCCGCAGCCGTGGCGGCTGCCCGAGGCGGCGGCGAGGCGGAACCGCGGAAGTGCGCGCGCCACGTTTTTTGCTCGCCCCCGTCTCTCCAGGAAAACCACCGCCTGCTCGCCACCTGCTACATGCGCGCCGACCAGCCGCACCGCACCCGCAAAGTGCTGCAAGGTGGGGAGGGTGGGGCGAGAAATGGAGGGGGCGGCCGCCGACGCGCGCCGCCCGACCGTCGCTCTCCCTCGACCAGACTGCGCCGCGACCCAGCCCGACTCGCGCTACCTGCTCGCCCTCGCCTGCCACGCCGTGGGCGCCCCCGCCGCCGCCGAAGCCCCCCTCGGCGGGGGCGGCCCGCCCGGCGCGCCGCGCGCGCCGCCGCCCGGCGGCGCGGCCGGCCACCTCTTGCTGGCGCGCGCGGCGCGCGCCGAGGGGCGGGCGGCGGCGGCGGCGTCGCACTATGCCGCCGCCGCGGCGCTCGACCCGTTGCTGTGGCCGGCGCACGAGGGTCTCCTGGCCGTCGGCGCGCGCGACGAGGCGGCCGCCCTCGTCGCGGGCGCCGACGCCGCCGCCGCCGGCGGCGGCGGCGCGTGGGCCCCGCCGTCGCCCGCGGGCGCGACGCCCGGCGCGTGGGCGACGCCCGCGGTGGGCGGCCCGCCGTCGCGGCCGCCGCCCGCGCCGCGCGCGGCCGCCGCCGCGCGCGCGGCGCGCGGGCGCCGCGCCGACCGGCCGCCGCCCACGCCGGCGCGCTGCGACGCGGACGCGGCGCCCACGCCGGGAGCAAGCGACGGCGCGTTCAAGGGCGCGCTCTTCCCCGGGTCGGCCGACGCGCCGCAGCGGCCGCGGTCGCCGCCCGCGGCGCGCGGGCCGCGCGCGCTGGCGCGGCCCGCGCTGGCGACCCCGGCCGCCGGCGGCGCCATCGACTGCCCGTCCCGGGAGTGGCCCTCGCCCGCCGCGCCGCGCCCGGCCGCCCCCCCCCCCACCCCCGCCGGCGACGCCGCCGCCCGCGCCCTCGTCGCGGCCTTTGCCGCGGTCGCGGCCGCCCTGGCCGACCACCGGGCGGACGACGCGGCGGCGGCGGCGCGGGCCCTGCCCCGCGGCCACGCCCGCTGCGCGTGGGCGCACGCCGCCGTCGGCCGCGCGCTGTCCGAAGCCGCGGATTACGCGGGCGCGGTCGCCGCGTTCCAGCAGGCGCGCGCGGCCGACCCGGGGCGCCTGGACGACGCGGGGCGGCACTCGACCGCGCTGTGGCACCTCCGCCGGTCGGCCGACCTCGCCGGCCTCGCCGCCGCGTGCCTCGCCACCGACCGGCGGTCGGCGCCCGCGTGGGCGGCGGCCGGGAACGCGCTCTCGCTGCAGCGCGAGCACGGCGCCGCGCTCGCCGCGTTTCGCCGCGCGGCGGCGCTCGCGCCCGGCGACCCGTACGCCCACACCCTCGCCGGCCACGAGCTCGCCGCGGGCGAGGATTTCGAGGGCGCGCTCGCGAGCTTCCGGCGCGCCATCAGACTCGACCCGCAGCACTACAACGCGTGGTGAGAAACGGAGCGGTTTTTTTGTTTTGTTTTGTTTTCTTCCGGCTCCCGCCCCCGCCACCTCTTCTCCTTCTTGCCCGTTTTTGCCCGTTTGGCGCTCGCGGTTGATGACCAGCGTTCACTGCGCAGTGGCTCCGACCGGGCGGCCGGGGCGCGCGCGTGGCGCGGCCCCGAGCGGGGCCGCGCCTTTGCGCGCGCGCCGCGCCGCCCACGAGGGGAGGCCCGCACTAGCATCTGACGCGAGCGCGCCGGCGGCCAAGAAGGAGAAAGGAGGGGGCGCGGGCGAGCCGAGGAAAGGCGAAAACGGGTGCGCGGCGACGACCGCGCGCCGACCCCCACCCTTTCACGCCGCCCCCCCCCCGCCCCAGGTACGGCGTCGGCACCGTCTACCTGCGCCAGGAGAAGCACGAGATGGCCGAGTACCACTTCCGGCGCGCGGTCGCCGCGCACCCGCGGTCGTCCGTCCTGCGGTGCTACGCGGGCATCGCGGCCGCGCGCGGCGGCCACGCGGCGGCCGCGGAGGCCCACCTTCGCGCCGCCGTCGCGGCCGACCCCCGCAACCCGCTCGCCCGCTTCGAGCTGGCCGCCGTGCTCGCCACCGCGGGCCGGCACGCGGACGCGCTGGCGGAGTTGGCGCCGCTGCAGCGGACCGCGCCGCGCGAAGCGGCGGTTTGGTTTCAGACCGGCCGCCTCCTGCGCCGCCTCGGCCGCCCTGCGGACGCCATCGCCGCGCTGAACGCGGCCCTGGACCTGGGGCCGCCGCCGGCCGACGCGGCGACGATTCGCGCGGCGCTCGACCGGCTCGCGGGCGCCGGGGGGGGGCGCGCGGGGGGGGCGGGCGGCGAGTCGTCCGAGGACGATGTGTGAGAGAGAAGGGATGGGTCGCTGCCGCAACGCCGGGCGTCCCTGCGCGCACGGGAGGCCACGAGGGGAGAGAGAGGGACCGGGGGGCGCGCGGCGGTCGAGGCCTCGCCTCACGCACACCCCTGCCCTCCCCCTCCCGACCCCGATGCGGCCCGCCTTCCTCCTGCTCCTCGCCGCCGCCGCCGCGAGCGCGGCGCCCGCGGCGGAGGGGCCCGCGCGCGCCCACCTCGTCGTCCGCAAGTCGGTCCTCGACCTCCCGTCGACCGTGGGCGAGGCCGCCACCGTCGTCGTCGAGGTCTTCAACGCGGGCACCGCGTGAGTCAAGGGATGGTGGTATTTGGGCGGCGGCGGGCGCGACGGGGCGGCGCGCGCGCCCATCGCGGCGCGCGCGGGGCGCTGCCGGCGGCGGCGGCCATTTTTTCGGCCGCGCCCAATGCCTCGAGTGCGGACGGTGGTGCCCTGCGACCGCCGGGATCGGCGGCCGCCGCCACGAGCCAGCGCGCGGGCGATCGCGGGCGCCGCGATGGGCGCGTGCGGCGCGCGGGCGTCGCCCGCGCCCGCGCGAGCGTCGCTCGACGGCCGGCACCCTCGCCCTCCACCACGCGGGCGGCGCGGGCGCGGGCGGCGGACCCGGCGCCGCGCCGCGCGCGCTTCCCGCCCCGCCGCGCCGACCCCCCGCTTTCCTCTCCCCCTCCAGCCCCGCCCTCGACGTCAAGATCGCGGACGCGCCGCCGACGCCCGAGTTTTTCACGACGGCGGGCGCGCTGACCAAGACGATCGGCCGGTGCGGGGACGGCGAGACGGCGCGACCGCGCGGGGCGGGGCGCGCGCCGGCCTTCCCTCCCGCCGCCCACGCCCCCCCCCCCCTCCCCCAGTGTCGCCGTCGGCGCCACCGCCAAGCTGGAGTACAGCCTGACGGCGGCCGCCCCCCTCCAAGGCCAGCTCGACCCCGCGTCGGTCTCCTACCGCGCCGACGATTCCTCCACCGTCTCCACCGCCGCGTCGACGCCCGCCGACATCTACGCGGTCACCAACGCGCAAAAGATGGCGAGCAAAGCGTTGCGCGCGGGGGCGGCGCTCACGCTCGGCGCGGTGACCACCCCGGCGCAGTGGCGCGCGGGCGCGCTCGCGGCCGCCGCCCTCGCCCTCCTCCTCGGCGGCGCTCGCGCCAAGGCCGCCTTCGGCGACGCGCGCAAGCGGAGGGCGTACAAAAAAGCGCTGGCGGAAGTGGAGAAGATGAAGTGAGGGCGGGGCGGGGCGGGGGGTCGCGCCCCCCGGCGCCGCGCCCCCCGCGCGCGTGTGTGTGTGATTGGCGCCAGACCCCAGGGAGAGGCGGGGAGGGGGGAGACGCGGCAGGGGCGACGACAGGCACCCCTTGCCCGGCCCTCGCCCGGTCCCCTTTTTCCCCTCACCGCCCGATCGCCCCCGACCCGCCCAGGAGCTGCCCCACGATGCCGGTCGCCTGCCAATACTTGGCGGTGCACCGATCGATGCACGCCGACTCGCCCACGGTCAGGTCGCCATCCTTGTGGCTGGGGGGGGGGGGGCGGACGGGAGGGGGGCAGGGGGGTCGAGGGTTGGCGCGGAAGCAGGCGCCCCGCCCCCCCCCCGCGCCCGCCCACCCCCCACTCTCTCGCACCGCTTCTCCATGCACTTGTCAAAGCAGGACGACACCATTCTGCGGGGAGGAGGAGGGGCGGGGCGAGGGTCGGCGTCGCGCGGCGCGGTCTCCCTCCCACCCTCGCCTCCCTCTCTCCTCATCTCACTTGTTGAATAGCTCCACGCGGTACTCCATCTCCTGCTCCGCCATGCGCATCGCGGCGGACGGGTCGGCCGCCATGGTTGCGGGGAGTGGCGGGCGATCGGCGGAGGGGCGGCCGGCGGTCGCGGCGGCTGGGGCGGCGCGCGGTCGAGCGCCGCGGGCTCGAGCGGCGGCGCGCGGCTGGGCGGCGGCAGAAGGCGGCTGTGGGCGCGGCGCCGCTGCCGAGTGGCCACACCCCCTCGATGGCCCCGCCGCCGCCGCAGCCGCCGTCGTCCGGCGCGTCGCCGCCCGCGCCCAAAAAGAAGATCTGCTGCGCGTGCCCGGAGACCAAGGTGCGAGAGGGAGGAGGGAAAGCGTGGGAGGCACGCTGGCCGGCGCCCTCCGACGCGCTCCCCCCGCCTCCCCACGCCAGAAAGTGAGGGACGAGTGCGTGGCGACCCACGGTAGGGCGAGAGGAGGAGGGGAGGGGGGAGGCAAGGGGCCACCGCCCCCCTCCCCACTTGACACTGTCTCTCTTCTCTCAGGCCCCGAGGCGCCCGCGTGCGCCGCCCTGATCGAAGCCCACAAAGTGTGCCTGCGCGCGGAAGGCTTCGCGGTCGAGTGAGGGGGAGAGGGCATGCACCCGCGCGCGCCCGACCCCGGCGCCCCCCCCCCCGCGTCCGCCCGGCGCGCCGCCCGCCTGGAGGCCGCGACCGAGGCCGCGGCCGCCGCGCGGTCGTCCGCCCGGGACGCGGTCCTGGCCGCCGCGCGCGCGGCGCGCGCGGCGGGCGCGAGCGCGCGCGGCGCGGCGGCCGCCGCGGCGGCCGCTCACCGCCCGCCGTCGGCCACCCACCATGCGGAAGACGCCGAGATTGAGCTGTGGACGCGGTGGGAGGAGGAGCTGGTGGAAGAGGCGGAGGCCGCGTTGGTGGCTGAAGCAGACGCGGCCGACGCGGCCGACGCGGCCGCCCTGGCCGCCCTCGCCGCCGGACTGGGCGACCCTGGCGCCGCCCCCCCCCCCCCACACGTCCCGGTCGCCGCCGTGGCGGCGGGCGCGTGCCCGCTTTGTGGCGTTGAGGGGGGGTTGGCTGCGGCGACCGCCGCGTCAACCCCCGGCCTCGCCTGCCGCGCGTGCGGCCTGCGCCTGACCCGCCTCGCGCCCGGCCTGGCCGCCACGCCGGCGGCGGTGGCGGCGGGCATCGCGGCCGCGGAAGCCGCGCACGCGGCGCGCGGGTGCGGCGTGGGCCCGCCGCCGCGGGTCGCGGCGGGCGGCACCCTCTTCGTCGCGTGCGACGCGTGCGGGTGCGTGGAGGCCGCGTTTTAGGGCAGAGGAGGGGGAGGAGGGGTCTGCAACGGGTGTCGCTCTCTGTCCGCGCCCCGACCACCCTCCACCCCCCGCGACAGCCCGCTCTCCGCCCCTCCTTTCACACAACGACGCTTTCCACCTCCACGACCCCGTCCCCGGCCGGCGCGGGCGGCTCCCCGAGGCGCTCCACCACGCCGCGGCCGTCCGACATGGAAAAGAGAAACAGGTTGTCCAGGGGCTTGCCCACGCGCGTCACCACCTTGACCGCCTCCCCGGCCAGGGTTCCGCCCACGACGGCGGCGGCGGCGGGGTGCTCGCCGGTCGCGGCCACGAACGCGGCGAGGGAGCCGTCGTCGACAAAGCGGGAGAGCGAGTGCGGCGCCACCCCGTCCGCGGCGGCCAGCGCGTGTCCCCGGTCGATGACGGCGGCCAGGTCCGACGGCGTCGGGGCGGCGTGCGCGTGCACCTCGAAATCGGCGACGGCCCTCAACGCGTACGCCAGGCCGTGCGTGCGCCGCGGGTGGAGGCCGGCCCAGGTGTGGCGCAGGGCGCGCTCCAGGGGGGCGTAGCGGGCGTGGTGGAGGGTGGGTGGGTGGGTGGGGGCGCCGGCGGCGGCCCCTCCCGCCACGCCGCCCTCGCCCGCCCCCGGCGCCCACGAGTGCGAGTGCGCGTTCAGGAAGCACCACCCGGCCCCGCCGCGCACGCCGCCCCAGAAAAATGCGGCGCCCGCGTCGGCGGCGGCGGCGTCGACAGCGAGGGCGAACGGGGTGGCCGGCGTCGGGCCGCCCGCGACGACGACGGCGGCCGCGCCGCGGAGCAGGGCGGCCAGGGCGGGCGGTTCCACCGCGGGCGACGGCAGGACGGTCACGGTGACGTGGGGGTTCATGTCGCGCAGGGCGGCCGCGGCGGCCGCGGCGACGCTGGGGAGGGCGGCGAGCGGAGACACGGGTCGGCCGAGCGCGCTCGCAGGGGCCCTGGACGCCCCACGCGCGGCTGCACGCCCCACCCCACCACTACGCCATGCGCACCTCGACCCGGGCGCGGGCGGCTCGGGAGTGGCGGCCACCAAAAAATTGCCGCCCGCCGCCGCGACCGGGTCGCCGCCGCCGGCGGCCGGCAGCGCGGCGCCGTCGTCGATCAGTTCCAGGCGGCCGACGCCGGCGAGGGCCAGGTTTTTGGCGACCTGGAAGGCGGAGCAAGAGGGGACAAGGAGGAGGGGTGAGTCGCGCGCCGCGCGTCGCCGCGTGCACCCTTCCCACCCACCCTTCCCTCCGCACCTCGGCCGCCAGGCAGGCCGACCCGAAGATGACGACGCGCGCCTGGGACAGGCTGGACGAGAGGGGGAGCGGGGGTGGAGGGCGTCTGCATTGCGGCGCGCGGCGCGCCGGCACCGCGCGCGCCCGCGCCAGATTCTGGCAGCACCGTCCATGTCGTGCGGCACCGCCACGAGCGCGCGCGCCCAAAAACCACGCCCCCCTCCCCCCCCCTCCCTCCTCTCACCGCTGCTGCCCCTCGACGCCCCACACGCGCAGCTGGCGGTCGTACACTTCGGCCTCGGCCTCGCTCAGCAGCGGGGCCGCCATGGCGTGGGCGGACGGTGGGAGCGGCGCGAGAGTGGGGAGCGCGCGACGCGTCGCCCCCACACACACACACGCCCCGCCCTCGCCCCGCCGCTTGATGCGGTGCAGCACCGCGCGCCTGTCCCGGGCCCTGCTGCACACCGCCGCGCCCCGGGCGAGCCGGCAGGGCGAGCAAGCGCGGCGCGCGATCCGTGAGGTGAGAGGGTGGGCGGGCGGCTCCCCAGCGCGCGCGATGGCGTGCGCTGCATCGAGCCGTCGCGCGGGCGGACGCTGGCCGAGTCGCGAGTGGGGCCCAACGCCGACGCGCGCCCTCCCCCTCCCCAGCCCCTCTTCTGCACCCTCCCGCCCCTTCCCCGGCGCTCCCTGGTCGCGTCCGCGATCATGGGCACCCCCACGGAAGCCGCTGCCCCCGCGGCGGCGCCCCCCTGCCCGCGCCTGGCCGCGCTGCGGGCCGCGATGGCGGCCGCCGACGGCGGCGCGGGCGTGGACGCATACATCGTGCCGACGGAAGACCCGCACATGGTACGGGGAGGAGGGAGGGGGAGGGACAAGGGGGCGTTGGTGGGAGGAAGCGCGAGCGCGCCGCGCGCGCGCCAACCCCCCCCTCCTCCCCCCTCCCCAGTCCGAGTACCCCCCCGCGTGCGACGCGCGCCGCGAGTTCCTCACCGCGTTCACGGGGTCGGCGGGCACCGCGGTGGTCACCGCGGACGACGCCCTGCTCTGGACCGACGGCCGCTACTTTCTGCAGGCCGAGGCCCAGCTCGGCCCCGGGTGGACCCTCATGCGGGCCGGCACCCCCGGCGTCGCGGAGCCGGGCGACTGGCTGGCGGGCGCGGTGGGCGCGGGGGGGCGGGTCGGGGTCGACCCGTGGTGCCACACCGCGGCGGCCGCGGCGGCGCTCGCGGCCACCCTGGCCGACGCCGGCGCCTCGCTCGTCCCCCTCGTGGCTGACGGCAACCTGGTCGACGCCGTGTGGGGCGCGGCGCGGCCGCCGCCGCCGACCGCGCCCGTGCGCGTCCATCCTTTGACGTGGGCCGGGGAGCCCGTCCCCGACAAGCTGGCCCGCCTGCGCGCCGCCGCCGTGGCCGCGGGCGCGGGCGGCGTCGTGGCGACCGCGCTGGACGAGGTGGCGTGGTTGTTCAACCTGCGCGGCGGCGACGTCGAGTTCAACCCCGTCTTCCGCGCCTACGCCGTGGTCACCGCCGACGCCGCCACCCTGTACGTGGACGCGGCGCGGCTGACTCCCGAGGCCGCGGCCGCGCTGGCCGAGGCGGGGGTAGCCACCGCGCCGTACGGCCGGGTCGCGGCCGACGTCGCCGCCGCCGCCGCCTCGGGCGTGCGCCTGTGGGCCGACCCCACCAAGGTGTCGCACGCCCTGGCCGTGGCCGCGCGCGAGGCGTGGGCGCCGGGCGGCAAAAAACGGAGGCGCGCGGCGGCAAAGGGCGCGGGCGCTCCCCCTCCCGCCAAGCCCCTGGTCGAGAAGCCGTCCCCGATCACCGCGTTCAAAGCGATTAAGAACGAGGCCGAGCTGGCGGGCATGGACGAAGCGCACGCGCGCGACGGGGTCGCGCTCGCGACCGCGCTCGCGTGGATCGACGCGCGCGCGGCGGCGGGGGAGCCGGTCAACGAGGTGACCGTGGACGACATCTTCACGGGGGCGCGCGCGGCGCAGCCCGGCTTCATCGAGCCCTCGTTCCCGACGATCGCGGGCGCCGACGGCAACGGCGCGGTCATCCACTACCGCGCCGACCCCGCGACCGCCGCGGCCGCGACGGCGACCTCCATGCTCCTCATCGACTCCGGGGGCCAGTACGAGTGCGGCACGACCGACGTGACGCGCACGGTGCACCTCGGGAAGCCGGGCGAGCAAGTGCGCGACGCGTTTACGCGCGTCCTCCGCGGCCACATCGCGCTCGCCACCTGCGTCTTCCCCGAGGGCACGCCCGGACTCGCCCTGGACGCCCTGGCCCGCCTGCCGCTGTGGGCGGCGGGGCTCAACTACCGGCACGGCACCGGGCACGGCGTCGGCGCCGCGCTCTGCGTGCACGAGGGGCCGCACTCGATCTCGACCCGGCTCCACGTCCACGCCCCGCTCGAGGAGGGCATGATCGTGTCCATCGAGCCGGGGTATTACGAGGAGGGCGCGTTCGGGGTGCGCATCGAAAACCTCGTGTCGATCGAGCGCGCCGACACGGCGCACGCGTTTGGGGGGTCTAAATTCTTTAAATTCCGGCCGCTCACCCTGGCCCCGCTGCAGGCCAAGCTCATCGACGTCGGCGCGCTGTCGGCGGCGGAGGTCGCGTGGGTCGACGCGTACCACGCGACCGTGTGGGAAACCATCGCGCCGCGGGTCGCCGACGCGGCCGTCAAGGAGTGGCTGCGGGGGGCGACCGCGCCCCTGCCGCGCGCGTGAGGGGGGGGGGA
>Ga0315274_10014107_pt1 | contig 11346 bp, 14 predicted proteins | sample YL17G02_20_MG_FD_203700 | JGI IMG/M metagenome (GOLD analysis project Ga0315274, IMG submission 203700) | Sediment microbial communities from Yellowstone Lake, YNP, Wyoming, USA - YL17G02_20 | ecosystem: Environmental > Aquatic > Freshwater > Lake > Sediment | place: USA: Wyoming | collected...
AAGCCTTAAAGGGGAATGGGGGGTACGGGGGTAGCAAAGAAATCCGTGCATTCGGACTGTCCAGATAGTATATTAAAGCCGAAGGCCAGTGGTGGTCACTGGCCTTCCAGAAGGCGACGCCTTACCAGACGCGGCGTAGCCCTCCCCCATAATATAGCGCCTGGGCAAGCGAGACGCAATGTGCCGTATGACGCAACGAAGTTTGTCGGCCAACCCGAGCCCGGCAAACCTGCGTGGCAAGTCTGCCACATCAAGAACCTCGGCCGCAAACTACTCAAGGGGCCTCACGGAGAGTTCGTCAAGAGGATGGTCCTCGTGGTGTTTTGGAGAATGAAGCGCTACGGAGACTTGGCCACCCTATGTGGTGTAATGGACTTTTCTATGAAGCCAGACACCAGCTTCAGGATGTTGTTGGAAGCCATGAAGGTAACGGGGTTGCCAACCGGGTTGCCAACCGGCGCCTCAATCATCAAGGACGAGAAGGCGTTCCTCGATGGTTTGGACAAGTCCGTACAGGAGGAGAGGCCGGCGGTCAAGATCGAAGCCACATTCGGGCATGGCCACATAAAACTCGCCACTGCTTCCCCGGCGCATCCGTGGAGAGATTGCGGGCCTCAGCCTCTCTCTGCCCTGGCGGCGGCTATCTACGAGAGATACACATCAGCTTATAGGAGGTCAAGCGGTGAGAACCAAGACGTACACGCCGAAGAAAAGGTGCAGACTGCAGGTGCTGTTCACGGAGAGCGAGTGGGAGAGGCTGTCCAATGCAGCGAAGATGGAGGGCATGGTGGTCAGCGCTTGGGTGAGATGGAGGGTGTTGACATTGTGTCAGAGGACATCGCCGAAAGGAGTTGAAAATGGAAGATGACAGCGGCATGGACCTAAGTGAGGTGCTCGATGGGTTGGATCCCGGAAACTCTGTGGAAGGACTCGTGGACATGCTCAATGAGATAAGGCCTACGGAACCCAGGAAGGTATCCGAGGAGGACATCAAGCAATCCATTGTCGAAATCGGGGAAGGGATATATCGCTCGGATGGGTGGCTTCCGGAGAAAGAGGCGAAGTGCTGCACCCCGGGGTGCGGTTCTCCTGTAGAGGAGGGCACCGGTCATTGCAAGGATCACAACAAGAATGAGTACGAGTTGGCGCTCTTGACGAGCGGGTGTAAAGTCCCCGGGAGAGACATTGAGAGCCCCAAGGAACTCAAGAACATGTCATCGAAGAAAGAGGTAGGCTTCTCCAAGAAATTCTTTGCCCTCAAGGAGGTCGTAAGCAAGAGGCAGGGCGGGTTGTGCGCCTCATGCGGGCACCACTTGACCAACGACTCAAAGCTCCATCACAAGATCTACATGTACGACGCTGACTTTCATCCCGCATGGGGCATGGAGAGGCCGGAGCACATGGAGGTGGTATGCGCCGAGTGCCACATTGAGGCACACGATCTTGAAGGCACGTCCGTTGGAGACGGGGAACTTCTCACAGCAAGCATCTTGGATACCATCCACACACTCGAGGAGACACTCAATGTCAAGTAAAACTGAGAAGTTCGATACCGATGATGGGGAAGAACTCAAGGAGGTGGGTAAGGAGTGCTTGAACGCTGTCCACAAGATAGGGAAGGCCTTCGAGAAGTCTGGTAGGAAGACTGAGGTGTTGGACTACTTTCAAAGGACTACGGCCTATGCGGACGGCATGGTGAAGCTTGGCATAGTAAAGGCGACCTTCAGCCCCACCGAGATATCCTACTTGATGAAGGCCATTCTCCGCATGAAGAAGGAGTCCGTTTCCAACAAAAGGAGACCTTGATGGAATTCGTGAACGACGAGCAGTTCATCACCGACAGCCAGCTCGCGTGGCTGATCAAGACACCTATGTCGGCGCTGCATTGGGACAAGCAGTTGAAGAAGGTGGTGCGCGGTCGTAGTGACCACACGTGGGAGACGCTCCTATTGCGGCAGGAGGACGCTATGCAGTTCGGCGATGACTACGAACAGCTGCGCACCGCCGCGCTCATGAGGTTCGAGGCGATCGAGTGCCCGAAGGAGGACGCCAAAGATGAACTGGCTGATGAAGATGCTGACGATGCTGACGATGAGGTCCCCCTCGAGACCGCTTGAGCGGTCGCGGTATGGGTGCAAGGTCGACCCGGTGGTCGTCTCCCACGCCTGCCAGCGTGTCGACGAGGTGCTCCAACAGCACCCGGATATCGGGCCGAAGGTCGACAAAATCATCTGCACCCTTATCCTCGAACGCCACTTGGGGTTGAGTGATCTGCGGGAGCATGAACTACGGCGGGTTCTAAATCACCTGCGTATGATAGGCAATATTTAAAAACGGGAGGACGCATGAGCGGTTACGGTTCTCACTTGAAAATCCTGCATTGCATCTTCGACCACACGCCGATCAAATCCGTGATCGAATTCGGCGCGGGTGTGAATAGCACTCCGTTTTTTCTCGCTCGCGCTGCTGACGTTACCAGCATCGAGACTGATCGACGGTGGCTCGACGAAGCGTGCGCCGCATCCACCACACTCAAGACTGTGTGGCACCCATATCACGTTGAAAGTGATTTCGATGGTTTCAAATACCTCATTGGCAAGGGAAAACTTGTAGATCAGAAGTTTGACTTGGCGCTTGTCGATGGCCCCTACAACACGCGCCGTGCCGTGGCACAGACGTTTCTCTGCTGTAGGGCGGCGAAAATCATCGTGTGTCACGACGCGGAGCGTACCGAATATAAATACGACAGCGTCGTCCTGCCGCCCGGTTGGATCGCCATCCGCACGGTACACACAGGACTGTTGCCTTGGGTGCTCGTGTTGACCGACGATCCGGCGTGGATCCAGCGACTCAACGATGGCCTACGTGGCACGGACGTTGAGAAACTTGAAACATATGACGACCTGTCGAAACTCTATTACCCGGCCCGTCCCGCGTGGACGGTCGAACAGGAGGCGAAACGTGCACAACCATGAAGGTGGTTGACTTATCCACAAAGACATAGTTGTAGACAATGCCCGCTTGACAATTCGTAGTCTGGCGGGCCAAGAAAGGACAGGGTTATGGATATTGACAAGATGACACGCAAACAGTTTGACGCGGTGCCGTTCCGTGGTAGGTTCCTTGCTCCCGTGGAGTGTGATTGTCTGGTGGTACTTCCGTGCCGCGCCGCCAACATGCACGCTAGTGGCTATCGATGCATGGACTTCGTAGCAGTCCGCAAGAAGAAGGCGATCTGTCGTCTCTCTGGCTGTAGCGATGTCATTCATATCGATGGCATTGGCGGGTACGGTGAAGATTGGCTCCGGCAGTATGGCACGGTGCCGCACATGATTCCCGTCCGTTCATGGAATATCGATTGCCTAGCGAAAAGCGGATTGCTGCGTATATGGTGTTCTGAGTGCGTGCTCAGGGCAGGCGCGGCCCTCTCTTCCTTTGAACTGTTTGCGCGACCGAAGGCCCGCCAGAAGGAGAAAGTGGAAACGCGGGCACAGCCTACAACAGCCGATGCGAACCGAAACGATTCTACCTTATCAAGGAGGAAAAATGCACAATCATGAGGGTGGAAAAACGGAGTGCAAGGGATGCAGGGAGGAATGCGCCGCGCGTTGTCTCGGAGCGGCGATCAAGGTTTTCAAACACGAGATGGGGCAGGATCCATCACACGAGGATGGCGTGAGTCATCTCGAATACCTGCTGTCCGAGGCCCAACACCTGCTTGAGATTTACGTGGCAGAGATCGCCAAGCTGAAGGAGAAGGCATGAACGCGAAAAACGCGATGGACAGGTTCGTCAGGGAAATCGTCCGCGAGGTAAATAGAAAACTCGCGGTGGACGTCGCCGACGATATCATGTCGCTGCTCGCCCAGAATTCCGCGTTCCAGGCGAAGCTCGATATCATCGCTCGGGACATTGCCTTGGAAATCGGTGGCGAAATCAAACCACCGGAAACTGGGATCCCGACGACTTGAAAGGACTCGTATGGATATCGCAAGACAAATGCTGGTGCTGCGTCGGGCCATTCAATATCATTGCTCTGAGTGTCTGGGCTATGGAGAAGACGATATCCTTGCCGAAGTCGCCGATTGCAAGGGTTTCTGCTGTCCGCTCTATCCGTTCCGGCTCGGCGCCAACCCTGTCGACAGCCAAGAATCCGGCGCCTACAAGGATCGCATCGAATCTTGGTCGAGGCGCATGCGCGGACGTACTGCAGATAAGGACATAAAACCCGGCTCGAAGGTGAGCGAGCGTTGGAACCCTGAAACGGGCTTCGAAACGTAGGCCTGCGCGGTAGCCTACCTTCAAAATGAAGTGGCGAAATTGAGTGAATTTCGCCACTATTTTGCTTGATTATCGGTAAAACAGGCCGTTGAAGGGCCCGCACCACGTCCAGGCCCTAAACCACCGGGAACTGGGATCCCGTCCACCCCATCGGCGGCTTGAACTCCGTTTTCAAACGGGTCCCGACGGGGGTAACCTCGGTCGGGGCCCACTCATAATGCAGCATCCCCGGCTTGGCACGGTACGCCCACACCTCGATCTTGTGCGCGAGGAAGTTCAGGATCAGTCCGATCTCCGGGCTGGTCGTGTCAACAACCTCGGTCGTGACGTCTCCGGGCCCCACCTCAATGGCCCGCAAGACGACTTGCCGCCACAATGGACGCTCAAGTTTTTCCCACACTTCGCGCTTCACCAGCATCAGGGAATCGCTCGCCCAATCTACCCGATAGACGCCAGGCGGCGTGCTGTCGGCCATGTTGTCACCGAGCCAGCCGGGACGCCTGTCGATCCAGCGTCCGCATGTCAACCCCCGCCCGTCCGGCATGGCGTGCACGGCGGAGATAACATCCTTGTCCGCTTCCAGCATGTCCAGCACGACCGCCGGCGTGAACACGACGTCCTGGTCGACGGATAGGTAATGGGAATACTTGTCCGTCAACTTGGCATAGCGCGTGCGCTGGTCATCCGGGCAGACCAAGATGTTGTGAAGATCGGCAAAATGCCGGCCCCGCGCTATCTGTACCTCACACGGGGTGAGGCGCATGAGTTCTTCGATCGCCAGCATCGTCTCCTCGCGGACAACGCTGTTCGTCGCCAGACAAACCTTTATCACTTTACCCTCCCTGTCAGGGTTGTATCGGATAGGTCACCGTCTGCCGGAGTATTCCTCTCTGTGAGTTCAAACCCCAGCCGGACGAGTTGTACTCCGGCGCGTTGGCACCATTGATTAGCGGATTGCAGACGACGCCGGTTTCGGTGCCCACAGTTTGTAGATCGAGGTGCCCCCGGCCATAGGCACTGCCGAAGGTGATGCTGTCATATACCTCCACCGGGATGCGCGTCCGTGCGGTCGGGTAACACTCGAGGGGCCAATTCGCTATCGTCATGGTCGTGACGCCGGTTTCTCCCCAGCCCAACATACTGGGGGCGAATGTCACTGTGACATGGTTATCGTCACGGACCCAATAAATGTAGCCGCCTGTTTGCGTGCCTGTCGTTCCGCTGAGTACCAGGCTCGCCGTGCCTGTCTTGTATCGGTGTGTGGTGTCACTCTCGGCGACGACTACCTTACCGTTTTCGTCGGCATACAACGGTCGGAACTTGTTGGAACCGGCTGCGTTAAACAAACCGCTGCAGCCGTCGAAACCTTCCAACCGGATTCCATTGACGGAGTTCAAGGCCGAGCCCGTGCGCAGACGCACCTCGCCCTTGTCCGCGCAGACCGCCATGTGGTTGCCGGTGAAACCAAATATGTTGATGGCCTTTTGCTGGTACTCCATGGCGCCGGTCTCATAGCGATATCCGCCGTATTCCAACTGACCGATCTCGTGGCAGCCGACATATTTGTAATCCTGATTTTTGCACGGGCTGATCACGAACTCATATCCGAGAGGTGTGCCAGTGAATCCTGAAGGCACGAGATAGACCTTTCCGTTCGTGCTGTAGATCGCCTGGCCCTCATCCCAGCGGTTATCGTTGTTCCAGACAGGCACGCCCGTGACGCCGCTGTTGACGTTGCTCCAGTAGCCGCCCTTCATTTGCGTGTCCAGGGCCTGCTCGACGTTGGACACTGTCGCCCAGCCGATATAGCTGTACTCGACGGTAGACGGATCGATCCCGGTGGCGCCGTCGGCAGTCCAATAGTCGTAGGTTCCACCGGCCCATTTGTGGACGATCCGCTTCGTGTCGCTCGCGTACGCGTTCTGCTTGGCACGCATGATGGCCTTCACAGCGGCTTCGGTGCCCTCAAGTCGAATTATGTCTCGGTAAGTTGTCGCCACGTTTACCTCCTGTCAAGAATATACTACATTTCAGGTTTACACTACACCTGTTTCGATCATCTGATCTGCGCCGCCTGTTTCCTCGTACAGCCCATCACTCGTGTAGGCGCCGTACACAGAACCTATCTCCATCACCAAGTCGTCGCTGTCCACGGCGATGGTGTTCGGTTGCAGCATCGACGTGACCACGAGTTGATCTTCGCGGCAGTCCACGGCCACGCCGATTATCCAGCCGTTCAACGTCTCGTCGCTGGTCCAAATCTTGTCCTTGAATTGGACGGGCTCCAGGAGTTCGCACGCCTGCAGGTTCGCGGCGGTGAGCGGCAACCTGTACGTCACCTCGTACTTTTGGCGTGTCGCCCACTGTGCCAAGTTCTGCAGGTACATCCATGCTGAGGAGTCTACGCCTTGGTATTTGGCACTCGCGCTGTCGTATGCGGCATAATTTATGTACCACGGCAGTTCCGTCCAGTCGGTTCCCAAATCCTTGCTGATCGTTTTCGTCCGCAGCCAGCTGTCATGGCAGAACGTCCACAGCGCTTTGCAGTCCGGATAAGCGCTGGCCCCGGAGATTACCTCCGTGTCGGTCGTCTTGTCAGCGTTGTAAATCCTGCCTCCGACGTAATCGCTCCACGCTCCGGTGACGCCCGGGAACGCAGTCTCGTTCACCTTGCTGACAAAGAAGGCGTTCTCATATTCTTCACTCCCCGGGTTCCAAGAATACTTTACCTCCAACGTATTGAAGCATTGCGACAGAGGCGTCTGTTGCATGTTCTCGATCCCGCCTCGGGCGATGGTCGACTCGTTGTGTTGGAGAGCGTCGTCCACGTCCTCACGCCACGCGCTCAACCGGCGCTTGCCCTTGCGCGTGGGGAAAATGCCCACGAAACTCTGTCGCGCCAACTCCTCGATGTACTCGAAGGAATTTTTCTGCTCGGTGATCTGCCTGCCGACGTGCCACTCATCCCGTGTCCATGGCAGGTTGTTGTACTCAAGATCGTCGGCGCTGATGCCGTCGTAGTCCTCAAGCAGTTTCCTGAATGCCTGATACACGGTGTTCGTCTTGCGGCCGGCACGAAGTTCCCCACACAACTTGGTATAGAGACCTTGCTTGTGGATGTCGATGGACTTCAGCCCGACCAGCGCGAACTGATACCACCGCAGGCTCCACAACTGTGCAGGCGTGGCATTTCCTCCACGGCACATATTGATCATGACGTGTATCTTCTGGATGCGCTTATCGGAAATCAACTCACTCAGGCAGCGTAGTTCCCACGCGCACCGCAGCCTGTAACTCCACTCGCGCCATCCGCCGATGGTCCACGTGCCGATCATCTGCTTCTCGAAATCGGACGTCCACGTGCCCGTCATGTCGTCTCCGGACGTGCAGTCCCACCCCAGCATCCGGTAGTATTTTGTCGGGATGAGCGGGAAGCTATGCTTTTTGTAAAGGTCTGATCCCCCACCCACGTCGTGGTTGCTCGGGAACCACACGCTCGTCTGCCAGTCCTCCATGGAGTTCAACGTGAGTTTGACGCCGTTGGCGGCGTAGGCCGTGACATAGATCTGCCACAGGACGGATCCGTTGGAGACCAACTGCTCGGCCTTCATGTCGGGCAAGATAAATAGCTGGCTGAGCCCTGCATCCTTCAGGTTCTCACGCAACTCGTCGGTGATGTACAAATCGAAATCGAGACAGGGCACGCTCGCCCCCAAGATTGTCGGAGGCGGCACTGTTGACATCTCCGAACTCGTTCCGGTATTGAGTATTTGCTTCACCGACAGGAGTTCGCTGCGCATCCCGCTTGTCAGCCGGTTGCCGAGGCTTTTCAGGCTTTCACTGGCGCCGTTGACCCGCGTAACCACCAGCTTGGGTATTTGCCAGCACAGCACGCTTGCGTAGTTCTCGCCCTCGCTCTTGGGTATGAGGCTTTCGCCGTACAGGCCATGAGGCGCGCGGAAGGTCTGGTGCCCCTGCGCATCAACTTCGCCCGCGTCCAACACCTGGTGAGAGACGTCCTCCCACACCAGCGTGTCCCTGTCCCAATAGTATAGCTGGACTTGGGAGGTTTTGCTGGCCACGAAACCTGAAATCGCGCTGTTGCTCACGATGTACTTCGTGGGCAGGCGGATGATCGAGAACCAGTAGTTGTCGGTATTCATGCTGGACGTCTGCGGGTTTAGTGCCACGGTATACGGCACGGCCACGTGCCGCTCCCACACGCCTTGATCATAGTAGCCGTTGTGGCCGTAGATACCCTCCTTGACATACACACGTGTCATCCATTGCTGGCGAGTCGTCGTCGGGTAATCGTTGCGCAGCGTCTCGTCATTGGAGAGGATCGGCACGAGTTGTGCCATGTCTGGGCCGTCCTCGATCCATGCCGGCGTCGTGCTATAGGCCGTGAGCACGTCGACACCGTTGTTGACTTTGAGATAGTAGGTGCCGTCGTTCAGGTCTTCCGCATAGAAATGAATGCCATACGTCCACAGATCGTAGTACGATATGACGCCCGTCCACCCGTCGATCGGGTACGTGAACGGGTAATTCATATTGTAGCGGGCCCTCCACGCGGGGCAGGAGTCGTACAGCTGGCTGTCGCCTGTTTTGCACAGGGGAACCTTGCTCGTGTCGTCCTGTACCTGCAGGCACTCCGCCCGAGGGATATCTCCGAAACACACGGGGATCGCCTTGCCCCACGCCGCCTTGGCATAGGGGTATGCGCTCTCGGTGATGATTGTCGGCGGAAGCATTTTGTGGACCTGCTTGTACGTGTCCACGCATTGGAACTTGAAATCTGTTTCGTCAAGAGGGTTATTGGAAATCTGTCCTGCCCAGGTCTGGTAGAATACCTTGTCGATGCAGGTGAACAGTTCCACCTTCCGGCCGCAGAACTTGATATCGTTGTCCTGCACGAACTTCCGGAACTGGCTCGAGGCGCCGGCCTTGCTGTCCGCCAGGTTGAACGTGAACCCGGACTGTGTGCCGTACCCGCCGGCGATGGTCACGTCGATCTCGCGGGTCGGCATGCCGAGCCCGCCGTCGGTGATCCAGCCCTCGTTCCAGCGGCAGTCGACGCCTGTCAAGCCCGCTTCGCCTGTGGCTCCGCCGTATCCGGTGCCGGTGAAGCCCGGGTTGCCGGAGATCCATGTGAACACACCGGTGGCACTCATCCCGTACGTTTCGTCGTACAGGGCCTCGTCGGTTGTCACTCGTACCGCGTAATGCAGTTTGGCCATGTTAGAAATCTATCCCGCTGTGAAGGGCCGAGGAATATCGGTGATAGTAATTGTAAACCTCCTGTGTCGACCACGCCCTGTTGAACACCAGCACCTCATCGATCTTGCCGTTCCAACAATCAGCGCCCAGAAGATTATCGTCTACCATTCCGATTATGATCACATCATTGAAGATCGTTTGTCCATTACCTGATGTCGCCATGGGGCCACCGATGAGTTGCCCATCAATATAGAGCCATTGATTCACGGTGTCATAGGTATAAACGACGTGATGCCATGTGCCGGACGGAAGCGTCGCTGCTGCCCAGAGATCGACACTCTCGATCTGGTTGCGCACCCTCGATCCCTTCAAGTATGTGGATCCGCCCGTCTTGGCGTACTTGAGCCTGTATGACACGTAGCTCACCGTGTCGTCGTGCTGTGCGGCTATCGTGTACAGACTGCCCTCCGCAGCAGTACCGGAGAACTGCGCCCACGCAGCGATCGTTATCGCCCCGCCCTCTATGCCGACTCGGTCAGGACGATGGAAGCATTGATTAGAAGTTGATCTAACGATGTTGCCACACTTGCCATAAACTCCTCCAGAGACTATGGTCGCCGGATCGGGCCCTACGCGGGGCTTCCATCCGGCTGCGGTCAGTGTGTAGCCGTTGCCGGAGGAATCCTGCACGTCCTCAAGATGATAGAGGCAGCGCAGTCCATCCGTGTTGAACAGTGATCCCGCTGGATGATTCGTCAATGCCATGGTTATGCCAATGAGAAAGCCAACGCCGCCTGCGCGAGATATCGTGTCCCGTCGCAGTACACCGAAACGATATCCTCAAGCCCCGTGTAGCCCGACAACGCAGGCCTCGCTCCGTTCGGCCAGAGAACGCCCGTGATGCCGGGACTCTCATTCGCAAGGTACGAAATCCGGAGTGTGCCGTTCATGCCTTCCAGCCCGTTCTTGAATCCAATATCCTTTTGTCCGCCAGTCACGCCGATGGCAACAGCCTGCTTGAATCCATTTGAAAAATCAACGACGATCCCCGCCGTAGTCTGCGTGCCGGCATCGTACTCAGTGAATGAATATCCCGTGAACCCCCACGCGCCCGCAAGCCCAGTCGGGCCCAGTGGGCCTGTCACGCCATATATACCCGTATTGCCCTGCGGGCCTTGAAGGCCGGTCACTCCTTGATCGCCGCCGCTTGGGCCCGTGATGCCCTGTGTCCCCGCGACTCCCGTTGCTCCTGCGACGCCTGGCGTTCCGGTGTTACCTTGGCCCCCGACCAACCCCGTAATACCCTGCAACCCCGTGCCCCCACCTGCAAGTCCTGTGGGCCCCTGCGCCCCGAGCAGCGGGGTGATGCTAATCGTCGATGCATACCACAGTCCCGTGATGCCCGCTGTTGGGGGGCCTTCGATCCCTGTGTAGGCTTGGATGTCGAAGCGCAGCCACCATGTATCCCCAGCGATTTCCGGAGGGCAAACCCAGGCCCAGTTCCAGTAAGATGAGTAGTACTGCTTCGTATTGTAGTAGAATATCCGTGACGAATCGACCAAAATTCCGTTGACGTAGATCCACATATGAAGCTGGTTGCCGCCACCCATGGAATCCCATGCGCCGTTGGCACACATGAGGAAGGCCGCTCCGGTGACACCCAGCGAACCGGTATACCCGACGGAGACGAGAGAGCCGTAGCCTGTTTCGCTCGATGCGGGTATGTATACCATCGGGTAATAGTTGACAGAGTCGAGACTACCTATCTCCCCGAATCCTCCGGTATGCCCCTGCGCACCCGTATACCCCTGCGCGCCCGTTACCGCCTGTGCTCCCGTGACACCT
>Ga0315274_10014108_pt1 | contig 11346 bp, 12 predicted proteins | sample YL17G02_20_MG_FD_203700 | JGI IMG/M metagenome (GOLD analysis project Ga0315274, IMG submission 203700) | Sediment microbial communities from Yellowstone Lake, YNP, Wyoming, USA - YL17G02_20 | ecosystem: Environmental > Aquatic > Freshwater > Lake > Sediment | place: USA: Wyoming | collected...
CGTCGGGGCTGCTGTTGGCTTTTTTGCCGTTTCTATGATTCAGCCGATGTATTCTATGCTTGAGGCGATTTAGCGACGATGACATGTTTTGGTCGTAAGATAGTTAATCCTCGGTGAGTTATTTATTAAGCCATGATGTCTAGATTTTCCAAAACAGGTTTTACTCTGATTGAGCTCTTGGTCATTATAGGCCTTATTGTCATAATGGCGGCTTCAATTGTTGCCGCTTTCCATTATTACGGAGCCAAATCCGACTTAAGCGGCACGGCCACGAGAATTGTTTCTCTTTTGCGATTGGCCCAGAACAAAACTTTGGCTTCAGAAAATGAAGGGCCTTGGGGTATTCACTTTGATCTTGTCAGTACGCCTCAAAAGTTCACTCTTTTTAACGGACAGAGCTTTGCTACTAGGGATCACAATTTTGACAAAGATTATAAATTATCCAAAGGGATACAACTTAGCAATATTAACTTGGCGGGCGGGGGCAATGAGATTGTTTTTACTAAGGTTTACGGAACCACCCAGCAAATAGGGCAGGTTTCTCTTTGGTTAACAACGGATCACTCACAAACGGAGACCATCTATATTGATGGATCGGGTAAGGTCCAGGCGGTTTCCGAAGTAGCCGGTTCAGATAGCCAAAGGGTGAAAGATTTTCGCCACAGCCATCTTGATTACAGCCGCACTATTGATATCCTTAATGAAAAAATCAAGTTAACCTTTAATCAGGAAGGAACGCCAGTAGTGACGGAGATTCCCATCGCCTCCAGTTTAGTAGATAACCAATTTTATTGGGAAGTTGAGCTTAGTGTCGCAGGTTCCATGCAGAAAGTTTTAATCCACACTCATCGGCTGAACTCTCCTGATACTCAATTTTGCATTCATCGCGACGGCCAAGACAACAGCAAGTCTCTAATGGTGGACATTTCTGGAGATATTGTCCTTTCTCCCGACCTGGTAAGCTACAATGCTTCTGGATCTAACGTTGTTAAGGGGAATTCGTTTTTTGTTTCTGACCCTATGGTGCAGTAATATTTACATATGTCAAAAAAAACAACAGGAGTCTCCGTTATTGAAATTTTGATAGTCGTTTTAATCATTACTCTCTATTTGCTTGGTTTGGTTGCCCTGGCGAATTTTTCATTGCTGGCCTCGCAGTCTTATAAAAACACGACTATTGCCGAATCTTTGGCCAGGGGCGAGATTGAGGCCATCAGGAATTTCCGCGACGGCACTACTTGGGACGCTAATGGTTTGGGTACGGTTTTATTAGATACTGTTTACCATTTGGGGAAAACCGCTGACAACCCTCCGAAATGGCAGCTAATTTCGGGCCAGGAAGATTCAGGCATTTTTTCTCGGAAAGTAATTTTCAGCAGCGTTTTAAGGGATAGTAATGATAATATAGTTATGAGCGGGGGTACAATTGACCCGGGAACGAAAAAAGCAGTGGTGACGGTTTCTTGGCAAGAGCGGGCCAGATCGCACCAAATAGTTTTAACGGCTTATTTCACTAATTGGCAATCCCCGTAGGAAATTATAAGGGTTTTTGTGAATAACAAACAACCGAAATACTTTCTATCAAAAACCCTTTCATAATTTTAAAACAATAGTTTTACAAAAAAAGATGTTAAGCTTTTTAACCACAGAAAATATTTCATTTCCTACGGGGCATAAAATGCGGGGTTTTTCTTTAATAGAAGTTTTAATCTATATTGCCATTGTCGCGGTTTTGATTACTGTCGTTTCCGGGACTTTTCTTTGGCTAGTTAAAAATCAGACCAAGGCCAATGCTATTCAGGAAACCACCGATAACGCCGCTTTTTTAATGGCAGTGATTTCCAGGGAGATTCGTTCGGCCCAGCAAGTTTATCTAGCCACGACTGTTTTAAATAATGATCTAGGTCAGCTATCTTTGAAAACAATGCAGAGTGCGCCTAGCGGCGAAACTGTAACTTATATCGACTTTTACCTTTGCGGGCATCAGCTTTGCTTAAAGCGGGAGGGAGCAGGGCCAATTATCTTATCTTCTGACAAAGTTGAAATTGAACAATTAAAATTTAATAGAATAGTTACTGGCCAGAGGGAGTCGTTAGAGGCCATTTTAGCTCTTAGTTTTGTTAATCCTAAGAATAGACCAGAAAAAGAAGTCAGCTTAACTTTAAATTCGGTTACCTCTCTTGGAGGCTATTAATCAGATGACAACTAAGCGTTTTTCTACGGGATTTGCCGCTTTTTATCTAGTTATGGTTGTTCTGTCGGTTTCCGTCAGCATTGCTGGAGGCCTTTATCTTTTATTGAGTAATAAAGTTGAGTCGTCCAGCAACTTGGTGAAATCTTCGCAGGCGCTCACGGCAGCCGAAGCTGGCCTTGAAGACGCAATCTATAGGGTTGTCAAAAATAAAAAGTATGATGCTAATTATAACCTTGTTTTCGGGCCAGCCACGGTTTTTTTGACTATTACTAGTCAAGGCAATCAAAAATTGATTACTGCCGCAGGCAATGTTTTGCAGCGCTCGCGAAAATTAGCGGTGGTTTTAACAATGGAAAACAGTGTGGTTTCTTTTCATTACGGCGCCCAGGTGGGCAAAGGAGGTTTGATTATGGGGAACAACACCCAAGTCGTGGGTAATGTTTATTCTAATGGGAGTATTTTTGGCAGCGGCGACGCCGCCATTACCGGCGATGTTTGGGTGGCCGGGAGCATCTCTTCCCTGTCAGATCAGGAATGGCAAGCCGAAAATCAGGAATTTGCCTTTGGTCTGAAAAGGGACGGCATTTACTATCTTGATACTGCCCAAGGTTTTATTCCATCGGTTTCCAACATTCTTCGCAAGATTAGTTTCTACCTTAAAAAAGTCGGTTCGCCCCCAGACCAAACAGTGAAGGTTTTTGCCGATAACTCTGGGAGTCCGGGTACAACTATCCTGGGAACAGGCACCTTGAGGAGCGCGAGTGTCGCCAATAATTTTTCTTGGGTGGATGTCAATTTTGATACGTCACCCGCTTTGATCATAGGACAGTCCTATTGGTTGATGATTGATGTTTCCCGCGACGATAACAATTATTGGGTTTGGGGCGCAGACAACAATAATGGTTACACGAGAGGAACAGGCAAATATACCAATGACTGGTCTAGTCATTCTGCGGTTTGGAATGATATTGGAGCCGACCTGGATTTTAAAACCTATATGGGAGGAGAGGCGCCGACTTATATTGATAACCTAACTGTTGGCGTTGATGCTCATGTTAATACGATTACAGATTGTTCTATCGGCCGGGACGCTTATTTCCAATCCATTGATCAGGAAACTACTGTCCATGGAAGCAAATATCCAAACAGCGAGGACCCGGCTTTAGTGGACTTACCCATCTCTTTGGCGCAAATCCAGAAGTGGGAGAATCAGGCGCAATCAGGCGGAATAAGACAAAGCGACCTTTGGCTGGCTGCAGGCGGCCAGGTCGGGCCTCTCAAAATTGAAGGGGATCTTTATTTGCCGTCGGCTGATTCCGAAAACCCGGCCTTCATCACTGGTCCGGTTTGGGTGACGGGTAATGTGTACGGCTCTGGTAACGGTAAGGTTAAACTTGATGACAATTTAACTTCTGGCTATCCAGTTATTGCCGATAACCCCAGTGACCAGAACACAGATGGCAAGATTTTTCTGGAAAATAATTTTATCGTCGAAGACAGCGTTGCTGGTGGTTATATTTCGTTTATTTCTATGAATAAATCCTTGGATTGGGGAAATCCGGCGATTTCTATCCTCAATAATGTCAATAAAGATAAGGCCGGCGCCATTATTTTTGCCTTTCAAGGGTTAATAAATGTGGAAAATAATGGTAAGTTTAAGGAGATATCGGGCTATGCCCTGAATCTTCGGAACAACGCCAAAATTATTTATGAACAAGGCCTCATCAACGCCAGTTTTTCATCGGGCCCTGGGGCAGGTTGGAAAATAGAGAGCTGGCAAGAAACCCCGTAGGAAAGATGGGGCATGTGAAAATCTATGTTTGAACCTCTAACCTTAAAGTCAGTTGCTGCCGGAGTTGATCTCACCGATTTTTACCTGAGAATTGTTAAGCTCAAACGGCAAGGGCATGATTTTGATTTGGCAAGTTTTAACGAACAGCCAATTCCCGCTGGCCTGATTGAGGGGGGAGAAATTAAAAATGAAACAGAATTAGTTAAAGTGATTCGTCAAGCCGTCACTAAAATTAAAGGCGAAAAGCTGAAAACAGATAAAGTAATCATTTCTTTGCCAGAGGAAAAATGTTTTTTGCGGATTATTCAGTTTCCCAAGATGGCGGCGGAAGAGTTGGCAAAAGCCATTCCTTTTGAGGCGGAAAATCATATTCCCCTGCCGTTAAAAGAGTTGTATCTTGATTTTGAAGTGATAGAGCCATTAGTTGACCACCTGGATCACTTTGATATTTTACTGGTTGCCAGTCCCCAGAAAATAATTGATTCTTATCTTCGGGTTTTCAAGGCAGCCGGTTTAGTCCCTTTAGCTTTTGAGTCCGGGTCTTTAGCGATTAGCCGCGCCCTGGTCAAGCATGAGATGACGACCGAGCCCATCTTGTTAGTGAATTTCGACACTTATCGGACTAATCTGGTTATTTTTGCGGGCAGATCGGTTAGGTTTACCAGCTCCCTGCAAGTCTGTTCTAAAAATCTTATTGAGGCGCTCGTGGAAGGCTTGAGCGTGACGGTCAAGGAAGCGGAGAGAATCAAAAAGGAAGTTGGCATAGGAGCGCAGACAGGAGCCCGTCTCATAGAAAAAACCGGCGATTCTGAATTTGAAAGAGAAATCATTAACGACGAGCGGATAAGCAACGTTTTGGCGCCGGCACTCTCGCCCCTGGTGACTGAAATTAAAGACTTTCTAGATTTTTATTATTCGCACACCAGTCACGAACATTTATTATTAGCAAGGCAAGAGGTTAAACGGGTTTTGCTTTCCGGGGATGGAGCTCATCTCAAGGGCTTGACGCATTTTCTGGCCAAGGAGCTTGGAATATCAGTGGCGCTCGCTAATCCTTGGGTCAATATTTTATCAGATCCAGAAAACAGGGTGCCAGAGGCATATTTGCAACGCTCTTTGTCATATGCGACCGCCCTGGGCTCGGCCTTAAGGGGAGCGTTTGACGAAGATCAATTTTAATCACGGATCACTTTTGCAACCTTAAAATATCGTTATTTAATTATCAGGGATAACAGGAATAAGATGATTAATTTATTGCCGCCAGTAGGAAAAAAAGACCTTCTTGTTAGAAAAAAACTAAAATTAGTTTTGATTTTTGAGATTGGCCTGACGGTTTTTTTACTCTCGGCCCTGCTTTGTCTTTTCTCAATTACTTTCTACCTTAAGGGGGAGATTGACAGCCAAAAGAGCGCTATTTTAGAGCGCAAAGAAACAGTTGACACTGCGGCGGTGTCAGATCTTCAGAAGACAATCAAAGATCTCAATAGGACAATCGGCGACGTGGCCGCTTTTTACAAGAATCAGGTTTCCCCAACTTTAATTTTACAGAGAGTATCCGTCAAGTTGCCGCAGGGAGGTTATTTGACCAATTTCTCTCTTCACGAGGAATTAGGTAGGGCGAAAATTAATCTTAGCGGTTTTATTAACAATCGAGAAGAGTTGTTGGAGTTCAAAAAGAGCCTTGAGGCGGAAAAAACATTTAAAGCGATTAATTTTCCGCCCTCAAACTGGGTTTTGCCAACCAATATCGATTTTTATTTAAGTTTTGAAACAAAGTGATGTCTGGTATCTTTCAGAAAAAATACTTAGGGAATATCGTTTTTGGCTTGGTCAATCTTGTTTTGGTTGCGGTGGTTTTTCTCTGGCCGTTAAAAATCATTCTGCGTCAGACCGAAGACTTTTTTGCTTTGAAAAAAGAATTTTATTCACTGGCAAAAGAACAGGAAAATTTTGTCGTTTTAAGTGGGGATTACCAAACTAATCTTAAAACAATCCATGATTTAGATACAGTCCTTATTGACAGCGATGCCCCTCTAGGCCTGATGTCTTTTTTAGAAAACGCCGGGCAAGCATCCGGAGTTTCGCTTAAGATTACACCTTCAATTTTGCCAAAAGCAAAAAATGACATTTGGCCGTCAATACGGCTTCAGATTCTGGGCCAGGGCACAGCATTGGGCTTCCAGCGATTCTTGGGGCGATTGGAAAATGCCCCATATTTAATGGAGATAACTGACGTCAATCTTAGGAAATCTTCTCCTGCGGAGGCGGCTGGCGTAAGCCAGGCATTGTCTGGCCTTGAGCTCGAGGGGGAAATAAGTTTAAGAGTTTATGCCAAATAACGTGAAAACCAAATTGCCAAAAATCAACTGGCGGATGAAAACAAAACGTTTATTTGATTTTTGCAGAAAACTTCCCTGGCTGGTTGGAGAGAAAGTGTTTTTTCTGTTTTTAGTAATGATTTTTATCGCTATCATTATTAGCGGTGTCTTTTTCTTTAAGCATGTTTTTCTGGTTCAGCGGCAATTGCCAGTCGTATCTTTGGATTTGCCGACTTTTAACACGCAATCGCTGTCAGAAATTTTGAAAATCCAGGAATTACGCCAGCAGAAACTTGAAGGCGCAAACGCTGAAATTTACCCGGAGATATTTTCGCCAAAACAAAAGTAACTGAAATATATTGGAATATAAACAAAAGTAACTGAAATATATTGGAATATAAACAGAAGTAGCTGAAATATATTGGAATATAAACAAAAGTAGTTGAAATTGCGAGAAAAACGTGATAAATTAGTTTGGTCTGGGACCCCGTAGCTCAAAGGGGTTTCCCTTGTCTGCCAAAGCCGCCCCTATAGCTCAATGGACAGAGCGCTGGTTTTCTAAACCGGTGATAAAGGTTCGATTCCTTTTAGGGGCATATGGGCGGGCAGGTAAACTGAATATGGAAGTTTGATTCTTCCCAGGGGCATAATAAATTTAAAATCATGATGGAGGCCTTGGTGTAACAGCAGCATTAGAGCCTGTGGAGCTCTCGGTGGCGGTGCAAATCCGCTAGGTCTCCCCACAAGAGAAAACAGCCCTGCGGGGCTGTTTTCTCTTTGGGTTGGCGTTTTTTTAATCCTTTTCTCCTAGAACGGTTTTGAGAATTAACTCTTTTTTGTTCCTTAATACCTTCAGCACAATTTCCTTATTTGTTTCTTGTTTCCGCAAGATGTCTTCCAAAGGGTTTTGAGCGGTAATTTTTTGTTTTTGGCATTCTAGAATCACGTCAAATTCCAGGATTCCGGCTTTGTCAGCGGGGCTGCCGAGAATAATGGCTTTGTCGCCAGGCATATCTTCAGAAACGACCAAGGCGCCGTAATCAACGGCTAGGTTGTTCCGCTTTTGCAGTTCGCGGTTGATTAAGATATACCTGACGCCAAGAAATGGCCGTCGAATCCTGCCGTATTTTGTAATTTCTTGCAAATCTTCTTTGAGATGATTGACGGGGATGGCAAAACCAATATTCTCGGCGCCAAAAACAAGGGCGGTGTTTATGCCGATGGCTCGTCCTCGAAGGTCAATTAATGGGCCCCCGGAGTTGCCCGGGTTAATAGCGGCATCTGTCTGTATTAAACCCCTTAATTTTGAAACTTTTCCGGAAATCATACTTTTGGCGGAAATAAACCTGCTCAGACCTGAAACTACGCCTACGGAAACCGAATTCTGAAATTCTCCCAAGGCCGTGCCAATGGCAATGGCGGTTTGGCCGAGCTCTAACCTTGAAGAATCGCCTAATTCCAGTATTGGCAAGCCGGAAGACTCAATTTTCAAAAAAACCAGATCGTTTAAAAAATCAGTCGCCAGAATTTTAGCGGGAAACTCCGCGCCGCTGTTTAAAATAACGCGGTATTCTGACACCAAAGGCGAAATCAAGTGGCTGTTGGTGGCGATTAATCCTGAAGGGTCAATAACAAAACCAGAGCCAGAGCTGATTTTTTTGCCGGTTCTTTTCATTTGCGAGGAAATGTCAAAAGGCGTTTTTTTATCTTCAAAGAAGCCCCAGAATTGCGAACCCTCCCCTTTCTTTCTGGAAAGCTCTTTATTGCCGACAATAGAAACGACCGCAGGCAGCGCCTTTTTTATGGCCTTGATAACTAATAAGTCTAAGTTCATACTATAATCCTAACAGTTGTTTTTCTTGAAAACAAGGAATAATTATGATAGTTTTGAGTTAGCCCTATACAAAATTCTCAAAGAGAATTTTGTCGGGCGCGACCAAAACGAAGTTTTGGTATAGAGCCCCTATCGTTCAATGGACAGGACGGAAGTTTCCTAAACTTTAAATCCAGGTTCGACTCCTGGTAGGGGCACCAATATAAATTTCCAATTTCTAATTACTAATTTCTAATAACGAACCCTACCCCGTAAGAATCTCTAAAATAACCGTTAAACTGCGTATAACTATAGCCGTTAGGCGGATTTTCTCATTGGTCCTTATTGATTTAAGTTCATCTTAAGATTCGTACGGGGGTTGAAATTAAGCGGAAAATTTGCTTTGATTGACTATTACGTTAATCGGGCCTGTGGCGCAATGGCAGCGCGGCGAGATGGCATCTCGAAGGTTCGGGGTTCGAATCCCCGCAGGTCCACCACAGATTTGATGAGGGCGAGGTGTCAGAGTGGACGAATGAACCGCACCCGAAATGCGGTAAGGTCGCAAGGCCTTCGTGAGTTCGAATCTCACCCTCGCCGTTTATTTAATTATCAATTCTGCTTATGTTCAACTTTTTTAAACGCGCAAAAAAACAGCCGGAGAATTTGCCAGAAATTCTAAAAGAATTGGCAAAATTGGGAAAGAAAAATTCTGAATTAAAGAACGAGCTGGAAAAACTGAAATCAGAAAGTCGGCGGCATTTCCAAAAGCTCGGATTCGTAAGGTATAATCCGTTTTCCGGAGTCGGCTCTGACCAGAGTTTTTCTCTGGCAGTCTTAGACGACGACAACAACGGTTTTATTGTTACTTCCTTGTTTTCCCGCGAGGGCAATCGTGTTTACGCCAAGGCAATTGAAAAAGGGAATTCAACCTATCAGTTGTCCGATGAAGAAAAAGAAGCATTAGATAAGGCGATAAACCATAATTTCTAATTGACCTAATTAACCTAAAACGTTTAGAAATTAGAATAATTAGTAATTAGAAATTTTAAGTATTGATATCATTGATAATTATGGAAGATAAAGATAACCAAAATAAGACAAAATCGTTGCAGCCACGCCCACCAATTGTGGTCGTTTTAGGCCACGTAGATTCTGGGAAGACCAGCATTCTTGATGCCGTCAGAAAAGCCCACGTCGCGGAAAAAGAATCAGGCGGCATCACCCAGCACGTCGGCGCTTATGAAGTTGAGTTTAATAGTAAGAAAATTACTTTTATTGATACTCCCGGACACGAGGCTTTTTCGGCAATGAGGTCCAGGGGGGCTAAAGTGGCAGATATTGCGGTTCTGGTCATTGATGCCGTTGCCGGTGTCCAACCCCAAACCAAGGAGGCGATCTTGCACATCAAGAAAGCCGGCATCAATCCAATTGTCGCTATTAATAAAATTGACATTCCTGCAGCCAATCCAGAGAGAATAAAACAAGAATTGATGAAAGAAGATATTAAGGCAGAGTCTTTTGGCGGCAAAATACCGGTAGTGGAGCTGTCAGCCAAAACCGGCAAAGGCATAGACCAGCTTTTAGAAATGATATTATTGGTGGCGGAAATGGAAAATCTTTGCGGCGATTCTACTAATCCTCCTGAAGCCGTGGTGATTGAGGCTTATTTAGATAAATCGCGGGGCCCTTTGGCGACCTTGGTCTTGCGCGACGGCCACCTCGCCATAGGAGAGATCATTGCCACACCCACGACTTACGGCAAGATTAAAGGCCTAGAGAATTTCCTAAGCTTGCCTATAAATGAGGCTCAACCGGCAATGCCGGTGGTAGTTCTTGGTTTGGAAAATGTGCCCCAGGTTGGCGATAAAGTCAAAGTATTTGAAAGCATGGAGGAGGCCCAATTGTACTTGCAGAAAAAGGAGAAAAAGTCGGCCCAAACTCCGGTTATCTTTATTGAAGAGGGCAAAAAGGTTTTAAACCTTATTCTCAAAGCTGATGTCCAAGGATCTTTAGAAGCGATTGAGCAGGTTCTTAGCAGTTTGCCCCAGGATAAAGTAGTGTTGCGTTTTTTAGACAAAGAGGTGGGCGAGATCAACGACAACGACATTAAGCTGGCCAAAGCGAGCAAGGCGGTAATTCTGGGTTTTCGGGTTAAGGCCAATCAGACCGCCGCAATTTTGCAGGAGAGGTCAATGGCCAGAGTGCTGTCATTTGACATAATTTATAATTTAGCCCAGTCGGTCAGACAAATAATGGAATCGTTATTGCAGCCCGAAACCGAAAGGAAATTTATCGGCAAGGTCAAGGTTCTGACGATTTTCCACACTGAAAAAAACCGTCAGATCGTCGGCGGCAAAGTGATTGAGGGCGAAGCGAAAAAGGGCGCCAAAATTGAAGTTTGGCGCGGCGAACAATCACTGGGCTTGGGCCGGCTGGTCTCCCTGCAAGAGAATAAAAAAGACATTTCTAATATTGGCCGGGGTCGGGAATGCGGTATTCTTTTTGAGGGCGAATCGAGCATCGTAGAAGGCGATTTGCTTGAGCTTTTTGAAGAAGCGAAGGTGAAGGCAGAGCTTTGAGGTGAATGACTAATTATTCTAATTGTTCTATTTTCGTTTCTAATGCCTTAAAGCGATGACGAGGAGAACGGAAAGACTAAACGAAATTATCAAAAAGGAATTGGGGCAGATACTGCTGCGGGATTTTGAATTAGGCGAAAGTGCTTTGGTTACCTTGACAAGAGTTGATACTTCCCCCGACCTTAGCTCAACCCGAGTTTATGTGAGCGTTTTTCCGGAAAAATTGTCTCAGCCGGTCCTCAAGGCGTTAATTTCCGGCATTTACTTTTGGCAGCAGAAAATCAACGAGAGGTTGCAGATGAGGCCGGTGCCCCGTTTGTTTTTTTGCCAGGAAAAAGAGACGGTTTCGGCCGGCAGAATAGACGAGTTGCTGGAGAAAACGAAGACTAAGGCAGTATTGAAAAAAGGAAGAAAAATCGCTAAAATGAGCTAATAATAAGTGAGATAAACGGTCCGGTGTCCGAGAAGCTAGGAAATGGTCTGCAAAACCATTCTACGCGGGTGCAAATCCCGCCCGGACCTTAAAGTTTAATCTGCCCGGGTGTCGTAATAGGTAGCCGAAGTTGACTTAAAATCAACTGGGAGAAATCCCGTGTGGGTTCGATTCCCACCCCGGGCACACGATAGGCTCGGCGCCAAGACAAAAC
>Ga0315274_10014112_pt1 | contig 11343 bp, 19 predicted proteins | sample YL17G02_20_MG_FD_203700 | JGI IMG/M metagenome (GOLD analysis project Ga0315274, IMG submission 203700) | Sediment microbial communities from Yellowstone Lake, YNP, Wyoming, USA - YL17G02_20 | ecosystem: Environmental > Aquatic > Freshwater > Lake > Sediment | place: USA: Wyoming | collected...
CGAACGAGGCGCTGCGGCAGAGATGAGTTTGGCAAGGTAGCTCATGAGTTACCTTTTTCCCAACGCCCAAGCATCTGCGATCGCTTCGTTCCTTGACGAGAGAACTCGACGACCTGGATCAGATCCCAGCGCTTCGCGCGATCGATTGCGGTCTCGAATGCCTTGGTCCCAGCCTCATGCGTTCTCGCGCTTTCGCTGTATACGAGTGCGCCACCTCGATCGAAGTAGTCGATATGATATTCGACGTTCATGGCTGGGCTCGATGCAGATTCATCACGTAGCGGTCGACCGTAGCGAGGACCCACGTTTCTTCGCAGCGTCCGAAGCCGCTGTCGCCCCAACCCGTGCCCCAGCTATTGGCGATCTCGATGATGGCCTTGCCGCTGCTCAGTGTGTCGTAGCCGATAGCACACAGGTAGTGACCACCAAGGTCTCCCAACGGTGCCGTAATGGTCCCGTGGCCGTCGTAGTCCTCGAACGCCTGATCAACGTGCGTCGCGAGCGGGATCGCGTAGCCGCTCACGATGGCTTGCTTGATGCGATCGATAACGGTGTCGTCGTCGTCGATGCGGTAGTAGCCGAGGAGCTTGAGGCGCGACGCCTTCATCAGCTCGTCCAGGTTAGGCTCGACGTTGATGGTGTCCTGGTCGAACGGCCAGTCGGTAGCGAGAGGGACGCCCCACTCAGTAATGCTGCGCATCGCCTGGTTTGGCATCGAGCCGCCATCGTCGAGCGGGATTTTTTCCGAGAAACGGTCGACCGCGCGAGCGAGTGTGTAGATGCCGTGTGGGCTCGGGAACGATGGCAACATCATCCCTGCGGACTTGAGCGACACGTAGATGCCCTGGCTAGTCGCCCATCCGACGCACGAGCTAGTAGCTTGCTGATCGCCGATGATCACGTGGTCGCGAAGAGACGCGCGCCTTGGGAGCGATCCGATCTTGCCGAGCATCCGATGAGCACCCGTGACCATGTGCCCGATCGGATCGGGTACGTGTCCGTAGTAGTACGTCGGCATCACGTTGCGCCCTACTTGACTTCGCAGACGAGGGTGAGAGTAGACGGGCTCGAACCTGCGTCGCCCGCTGCGCCGCCGTCGCTCGGAGCGGGCGCTGCGATGGACGCCTTGGCCTTGCGGAGCGCGACGAGGTACTTGAGGAGTGGAGCCAGTTCCTCTTCGGTCGCGCAGATGGAGTCCACGACGCCGTTGGCGACCACGCCGCGCAGGATCACGCACGTAGCTGTGGCGATGTCGATTGTGGTCTTGACCACTTTCTTGTTCTGGTCAGCCGAACACGAGATGAGTGCTAGCCCCAGAGAGAGAGCTACGGGGCGAAGTGAGCGAAGGCAAAGTTTCATGACGTTATCCTACCTCTACTAATGGGTGGCGTGTGCTTGCGGCGCGCGTCGACTCGTCCTTGAACGACCTTGGCCAAGTACATCAGAGCATCTTCGTTCCCTTGATCCTCATGGCCACTCCTTTTCCATCTTCTTTTCCGACCACGTCTCGTACCCAGAGTCGAGGTTGTCGTACCCGTGGTAGCCACCGATGGCCTCATAGGCACCCGCGCGCGCGCTCGGGTCGTCCGATGTGAGAGCGTCGATGAGCGATGCCTTCGTGTCTCCGATGGAGCGAGCTACGTCCCCCAGATCCTTGATGAACCACTCTTCGTAGTGATGGATCGGGTCGTTCCAGGTTCGGTCCCACGCGTCGGGAACGACGAAAGTTTTGCCGTACGGATCTTTGACGATCTTCTGCTTGTCCACGGAGAACCGATAGACCTGGAACTCGGTCTTGCCCCTGCGGTCTTCATACTCCTGCGCGATCATCAGCTCGGGCTCGTACTCACCCGTCTGGTCGGTAAAGAGGGCGCTGTAGTCGGTTGACCAGAGGAGCTTCCAGTCCGGCTGCTTCGTAGCTTTGTGCCTCGTGCTGTTCGCGTCACTCGCGAGAGAGCGGATCAGATCGGACGGCCGTGCCTGCGGAAAGCGCTTGGCGCAGTGAGCCCCAACCATGGCGACCGCGCCGTTGCGCTTGACCGCGTATCGACGCGTGCAAGTCGTGCCGCAGTGGTCGCAGGTCTGCATGTGGCGCCCTTGTCTCCAGCGTCAGTTGTTGGGGCTCTGGCGCAACCGCTCCAGCTCGCCCAGGGTGCACCCGTCGGATCGCTGAGCGAGTGCGATGAAGCACTCGGGTGAGCACGGACACTTGACGCCGTCGCGGGTAACGACGCCTCCGCTCACACCGCGGACGCCCTCGACGAGCTTTCCGCAGTGGTCGCAGTTGTACGTGCCCACTACGTTGCTCATCACTTACCTCCGTTGCTACCGTTGCCCGCCTTACCCTCTTGCCAGGCGTGTGCGCCGAGCCACACGGGCAGCACGGTGCCCAGGAACGCGAGGAGCTTGTCGAGCTTGCTCGGGTCTCGGAGGTAGACGACCGTGCAGAACGTGACCGCGGTGAGCATCATGACGCCCTTGCGGCTCTTGAGCAGCGCCAGGAACGGTCCGATGATGGGCGCGAGCGCGGGGATCGCTGGAGTTAGCGCTGGCGCTGGTACGGGCGTGGGGGCCGGCGCAGGCTCAGGCGTAAGGACTGGTTCGGTCGTGGTTTCAGGCATTTCACCCGAGAGAATACCACTCAACGCCGATCCTTGTCTCCAATGCTCGGATCCGATGCCGGGCTCGGGAATCTACCTTGCGAGTAGCGCGTAGATGGTTGAAGTTGCGAGAGAATTTGCTGGAGCATGCGCTCGATGGCAGTCATGCGCAGCTCGAACTCCTGGCGGGTAATCATTGTCTTTTTGATGTCGTCGATGTCGTTGTTGAGGCCGTCGTGAGCCTGGTTGGTGAGCTTTAGATCCCCTTCCATCTTGACAGTCTTCAGCTCTTCTAGGCGTAGCCGCTCCAGCACGGCCTTCACGTCGTTGCTGTGTTCGTTGGACTGCGACTCGCGCTCACCGAGACGGCGGTTCACTTCCTGATCTCGCTGCGCGATGGCGTACTTCAGCGTGAAGAGCAAGATGCCGAAGATGATGGTCAAAACTCCACTGAGGAGCGCAGTCGCGACGGCTGCTAGCATGGCTGGCTCACTCACTTTCCTTTTCCCCCTTTGGCCACTTTGGCGGAAACAGCCTCTCTAGCACTTCGTCGCGGGACGGGACCTCTACAGGGAGGAAGGTTGGCAGCGTTGGAACGGTTGGTGCCGCCTGTGTACCTTCGATGAAACGGATCAGCGCGTCTTCATCGCCAAGGAAACGGTTGAAGTCGTAGTCTACCGGCTTTCCCGTGTCGCCGCACTCGGCGGGCAGGTAAAGGCCCTTGTCGCCGTCAAATTGCCAGAAAGCCTCGTCGATCGAGCGTGACGCCCACGGCTTCGGAAGGTGCGCGGACTCACCCTCGCCTGGAATGCGACCAGGGTACTCGGAGTGCCACAACGGACGGCGCACGATCCACTCGTCATCCAGATCGCCGATGAGCTGCCAGAACCACTTGCCGGTGTAGACGAGAACGCGTCGCCCGAGGCGGTCTTCGATGCGCTCGCAGCACGCGCGGAACGGATCGAGGATCTGGCGACCCGAGACGCGACCACCCGCGTTGTCTTCCAGGTCCATGCCTGGTGGAAGATCGTTCTCCTGTTGAAACGGCAGAATCGCATCCACGAATTTGTCGGCTTGCGAGACAGGATCCTGCGTAGGCACGAACCACGCGTAAAACCCGCGGAAGGGCATGACGATAGAGCCCTCTGCGTTCGCAAGAAACTGCTCGTCAGTGCCGCCTGTGCCGTGGGTCGCCTTCACATAGGCGAACCGGATGCGGAGGTCACTCTGCGTAGCTCCGGTCGCGTTGACAGGGTGCGCGTTGAGGACTTTCGGCCAACGGATTTTCCGTTGCCAGCGAGCGCAGTCGATGCCGAGGACTTGAGTCATGAGAGCACCTCCTAACTCACAAGAATGGCGGCCAACGCTCCGCTCGGAGTCAGAGTGTAACCGCCGTTTTTTCCTTCTTGAACGAGCCCTGCGTTTTGGAGCCTAACCATGAGGCGTCTCTCTCTGCTGGACAGATACTCTCCAGGATCGTGAAACCGAACCGGGTCCTTTAGGATCAAGGCGAGTAGCTTGGCTTGTCTCTCGGAGAGCATGACTCACCTAATCTGGTACGCAACGACTGCGCCGTCTTCATCCACCATGCGCCACACGCGCGTGATGGCGCTCGACGGAACTGGTTTCCGCGCCTTGAGGTAGCCGTCTCGCGGATCCTTCTCCATCAGGTCAAGCCGCTTCACTTCCACGAGGTAGGTCGGACGAGCCGTCTGCCGAGGATCGTCGCGACCAAAGTTGACGTAGCTCTCTGCGGTCTGGATGTCTTCCGCGAAGCTCGTGCCTTCCGACGGAAGCGAGTAGCGCATGGTGCTCTGGATGACGCCCTTCGCGATGACGGAGTACCACTCGTCCTGCGTCATGCCGCGGTAGACGTGACCGGGCCTGTTCCACGCGGCAAGCTCGTCACCTCCCGTCTCTTCGCCGACGCCACGAACGACCGTGCCCGTGGTACTCAGGTGGCTCCCGAGACCCATCGCGCTCGCAGCGTCTTCTTTACACGGGAACTTCTTGCACTCCGCGAGCTTTTCAAGGACCCGATCTCCCACGTCCTTTGGGACGGTACCTTCGTGCATCTCGCGTCGGATGTAGAAGCTGTAGTCCTGTGGTGTTTCGAGACCTGGATCGATCTCGTCTTCGCCCGACATCAGGTCCACAGCCTTCTGGACCAGCTTCATACCCACGCGATGTGGCATCGAGGCGTCTACGAGCACCCAGTTACTTCCCGTGTCGCCAGGGAGAACGTAGCTGTCTTCCTTGTACTCGGGCGCGGTCCAGCCTGACGGGACCATCTGACGCTCGATCTCGCGGTGGATCTCCCAGATACCAGAGCTTCCCCATCCGCCAGCTCTGCCGCGAACGTACTCGCGCTCGATCGCCAGCTCACTCGGGTGGAAGGCAATGATCTTCGCGACGTGATCGCGGACGTACGGGACCTGCTGGGCATCGTGGAGCCATTCCGCTTCTTCAGCGAACGTCTGCTGGAGCGAAGATGTCGTGCGCCTGGCCACCTTCCAGGCATGCCCCTGGGTGTCGAGGAACACGAGGCCCGTCATGCCTGCGCCCACGAACTCCAGCGGTGGTTTCGCACCCGCGGTGAGCGCGCGCTTGAGCACGCCTGGAAGTTCGTGACGCACGACGGTCGGGACGCGCTCCAGCTCGCCTTTCTTGAGAGCGTGCAACACGCTGCCTTCCGCTAGATCGCTGTCGGACAGACCACCTGCGCGTTGTTCTTGCTTATGCGCTTGCTGCAAGTGCTGACCTGAAAGATGCGCAACGCGTTCTCTTCGGATCTGGTCGGCGCAGTCGGTGCCGAGATGGACCACGCGACCCGAGGGCATCTGCACCGCGAGGGTCTTGGACAGGTCTTTGCGCCCACAGTGGTCGCAAGTAGTTACTTTTTTGGAGAGCCCGAGCACGCGAGCGCCCTTGTCGCCAGCGCGGTGCTCCGCGAGGCGACTTGATAGGTAGCGCTCGGTCTCCGGCTTCATGGCCTACGCGACTCTCGCGATGTCCAGTCCAGACCTACGGAGCGAAGCGATGATGTTTTTGCGCGCACGAACGTCGCTTGGCGTCGAGCTGGTGATGATGATGGGTTTGGTCTTGTCGGGCGGGATCCACTTCAGGTGATTGCCGCCTGTGACCTCGATCCTCCAGCCGGCCATCACGGCTGCGGCCTCGGCATCTTGCAGCTCCTTTGGGACCTTGCCCGCCATGTAGGACGAGCGTGACGCGCGACGTGTGCGCTGGAGTGGCGATCCAACCATTTCGCACATGCGCAGCGCAGCGTGTGCGGTCAGCGAAGGAACCAGCTTCTGCCAGCGCTTGACGCACACGGGCTTCTTCGCTCTGGCACCGAACAGCGTGGTCTGCTTGTTCGCTCTGGTCTTGGCTACGCGCCGTGCGGCGCGGCGCTTCGCTTCGAGTGCTCTTGCTTCGGCGATGATATCTTTGCGCCGAGCCTCACCCATGAGGTGGTACCAGTTGTTCGCACAGATGGCGGCGGGTCCACCAAGGCTCGGTCTGGTTGTGCCCTCACGAGCGACCGCCTTCATACATCTCTCCAGCCAATGCTTGGGCGGACGACCGAGCTTGCGTGGCTTGGTTACCGCCCCGAAATCACGGTAACCAGGTAATCGGGATCTTGAAGCGCAACGGGAAAACGTCTTCGGTTGCTTGTACTGTGGACGCAGCCTGCCCATGATGGTCGTGCAGTTGTTGATGGCCCACTGAGCGGCGGTCTCTGGATCGTGGCCCATCTGGTACGCGTCGCGGATATGATGGGCGCAGTTCTGCATCACCGCGTCGACCAGATCCGGCGCCGCACCATGGCTTGCTATGGCGCGCGCGACTTTCTTGACGTAGTACCCGAAGTCGGAGCCGACTGGGTAGCCGTGGATGGTCTCTTTGGTGCGCTCTGCGCGGTTGGGGCTCCGCTCTACCTGCTCACGCAGGCGCTTTACGCCCTGCTTTGCCTGAAGCTCGCGTAGGCACTTCATGAACGCCTGACGCTGCGTGAGCCCCTGTCGCGTGTGCTTCTCCAGGCACGTCTCTTCCCACGTAGACGTGCGCTTGAGGCTTGGTCGCCAGTGCGGCGTCAACGGGTGCCGCGCACTGTTGTGGTGAACCTTGGCGAGCTTCTGGTAGTAACGCACGTCTTCGGTCAGGTGATCCATCGCGATGCGCTGCGCAATGAGCTTGTTTCGCACGTGCTCCAGCTCGATCTTGGTGCCCCGTCGAAGCTGCGTAGGATCAAAGTCCGACGGGCGCCTGCCGCGCGACATACCTGGCCACTTTCTGGGGGAAGTATCGATCTTGACGACTACCCTGTCCGGCTTGGCGGCGGCACACAGCAGCTTCGCTAGGTAGCCTTGGCTCATGGGATCCGATCCTACCAGGGGTCAGGCTCCCCGGCGAGCGCTAGCCGCCGACGCTCTTGGGCCTAGCCAGATACACTTCCGGCCCAATTTCGCGTGGTGCTCGGATCACCTCCACGGGCTTACCCGCTCTCTGAGCACGAAAAATAGTGTTCTGCGTCCCGCGCGACACCCCATCATGAAACGCGACCACGCGATCGCAGTTCTCGACGATGGTACCGTTGCGAACGATGCCTGCGCCGCGGCCGAGCTTGTCCCAGTCAGCTCTATAGATTACTACGTGAAGCCCTAGCCTCCGAGCCTCGCGCTCGGCAGCGCGGTCTACACCTGGAGCGCCGCCGGAGAGGATGGTCACGTTCTTTGGTAGCCCACGGATGTACCTGCGTACGGCTTCGAGGTCCGAGTACCCGCGGGATCCGACGATGGCGATGCGCTCCATTGCTTCTTCCGTTACATCGAGGGGTCGACGTAGCTGCCGTAGAGTGCTGCCTGCATGAGCACCGGCTTGTCGCTGTCGTTTCGCACATCCAAGATCGCCTGCATTCCTGGGTACATGAACGGCATCTCGATTTCCCCCATCTCGGAGAGAGAATCAAGCGCGTCTCCTGGAATCGGTCCATTGAAAACGCGGTGATAAGAGATCGAAAAGCCCATGAGGGTCACGTCCTTGGCGATCTTCTTCGGGATCGCAAGTCGGATCGGTTGAAACGGCATATTGGGCGTGAGGGTGACGTTTCCCATGTTTCCTGGCATGACCTGAGCTTCGAGAAAACCAACAATGGTCTTCGGACCCTTCGGTTTGGCCGGATCTACCGCTGAAGCGCGACCGTATCGAGCGAGTGTGGGTTCAGACCACCGGGCAGATTCAACGCAGTCGCCGGGATGACCGGGGTCACGATTGAGCTTCCCGATCGCCTTCTCGAAGAGCGGTAGCGCGCCGAGTAGCTTGTCGAACATCGCCTCCTTGGCGGCATCCTTGATCTGCTGATCGTTCTTTGTGGCTTCTTCGCGGAAACAGTCGAACTTTGGAACGTACCGACGAGAATCGACTTGCAGTGCGCCGCTCTTGAGCTTGGCCGTCACCTCGTACTTCTCGGCTACGAAGTCCGAGAACTCGGCAAGTGCAAGCAGCACGCGCGCGTGCCTCGCGCGTACGACCGGATCGAAGTGGTTGACCCACTTCTCGTCGGCCACGAGTGAGAACATGGATCGGATCGCGTCGCGATCCGGTAGGACGCTCTTGAGTCGCGCGGTGGTCCAGGCCACCACGTGCTTGCCCGCGGATCCGAGCTTGCTGAGCGGGTCATTTACGCCTTCGACGAGACGGATCTGCACGCTCTTCTCGCGCATTTTCGCGCGCTCTTGTTCCTTCTCTTTGCGCTCGACCGCGTCAGGAAGGCACTCGCGATGTTTGGCGTAGACGCGCTCGGTGGCATGGCGCGTGGGCTCGTTCTCCCCAGCGGAGAGCGCGTCGCCGCAGCGAACGCAGTAGCCGTCGCGCTGGATCTCGTCCCAGGCGACCCAAGCTGGTCTTGTAAGTGCGTCGGTCATCGTGTCGCCTCTCCTCGCGCAGCCCTCATCGCCGCGAGTACAATCTCCTGCTCCGCCCACTTTTCCAAAATCGTGGGCGGGTCGTTGGCGGAGAACGCCTTGCGCACATTGGCAAGTCGACGCACCGCTTCGGCGCTGATCGCGAGGTCTGCTTTCTCACGCATCGCTTTCTAACTTCCGCAGATCTCTGGCAGGGAACGCAGGTATCGCTCGCGACCCGGGAGCACGATCATCAGGTGAAGAGCAAGCAGCTCTTCGGCCGCCGGCACTGTCCAGTCGTGTACGCACAGCGGACCGCTGTAGAGCCCGCGCGCATCGTCGGATGGGTCGAGATCGAGGACGCTGCGGAAGCTCTGGTGACGTAGACCACCATCGGGCGCGTTACGCAGACTCAGCAGGTAACGACGCCCCGTGTCCTGACCTTGCGACACGAAGCGGCCGGTCTTGCGAAAATCCGCGCGCTGCTGGTCGTCCAAGAAAACTTCGAGGACCCGCTTCGCACGGATCTCCGCCTCGCCGAAGTCGGGTGAAGGGCAGCCGATCGTGGGAGCTGCCACCGTGACCGCCGCTTTGGTCTCTTTCTTCGGAGCCGTAAGCGCCTTGGGTTTCTCTTTCTTCGGAGCCAGAAGTGCGACCGTTGTTGTCGCGCTGGTCGTGTCAGCCGTACGCACTTCCTCGATCTTGCCGTCGCTGAACTTGACCGCAGAGACGGTCGCACGGCCTGGCTTCATTGCGCGCGCGAGCACCTTTTGGACCGCAGCGATGGGCGCTCGAAGTCGCACGCTGATCTCTACGCCTGCCTCTCGGTAGGTCTTCTTTTCGATAGGTCGAAAGTCCTCTTCGGTTGCCCAGGGCTCGCGCCCGATCGCGATGGGACCGACCCTGGTCGGCTTGGCGATCGCGCGTCGGCGAAGCACCTCCATCGCGGCTTCTTCGGTCGGCGTCAGGTTCACCGCGTAGAGAACTGTCTCCGCGCGCCCGTCTATGCCGGACACGGACTCTAGTCTCACGTCGCCGTAGAAGCTCGGCATGTACCAGACGGGGACCTCAACCTCCATGACCGACCTCGTTGGCGCTTGGGTTTATCTCGAAAAGTAGAGCCTCGATCCTGGCACGAATCACAGGCGCGTGCTCCGGCAACGCCTTTTCGAGCGCTCGCTGCAAATCGACGAGTTCACTCGCGCGATCAGCGGCAGCCTTGGTCTTCTGCTGCTTCACCATCGGATCGACTAGGTCGCGGAGCATCCCGAGCTGATCGTGAACGTTCTGATGGGCGTCGCCGACTGGGGCGGGATAATTGATGCCGCCCGCCACGTGGACGCCTGGACGAAAAACGACGTTGCCGCACTCGTCCTGATTGGCGTAATCGGCGACGCCTTCGGCCGTCGCGCGTAGAAGGTCTTGGCCTACTCGACAGATACGCTCCGCGTCGGCGAAGCGTGTGCGCTTGGTGGAACGGACAGACTCTTCGACCAAGTCTTCCAGCGCATCGAGCGCTCGCTCCAGCGCCGAAGCCGGCTTCTCGATCGTGGCGAGTGCCATTGGGTTGTTTTCGGTCATGGCTTCACCAGTTGCTTCTCTGCCAGGCTTACCGCTCGCTTTGCAAGCTCGCGCGTGAGATGAAGCACAACTCCCTGTTTGGTCGCGGCACCGTCGTGGCCGCGACTACCAGGCGGAAAGCCCTGCGACTCGGTCTCGAATGAGCACACCATGAAGTGCCATCGACTGGTGCTGCCCTCGTAGAAGAGGACGCCTACGGTATTGGTCTCCCGTGCGGGTCCGTCAATGAGAGCCCACTTGGCGAGGGGTAGATCAACCTCGATCTCCGCCAGGCAACCCTTCATCTCGTCTTGCATGGACATCAGCCAAGGATCTCGCGCAGCTTGATTTCACCGATGGCGGTTCGGATCTTGGCGAGATCGCGCTCGTAGCGAGCGATGGACTCTTGAAGCGGCTTTCGTGCAGATCTCTCAGCTTCAAGCGTCCTACGATAGTCCGCCACATCAGCCTCGGCCAAGGCAAAAGCCGTGATGCTCTGCTCGACCGCTTTCTGGATCCGAGCGATTTCTTTGGCCTGGTCGTCGAGCTTGATCTGCGCGTCGCTGAGCTTGGCGCACGCATCCACGAGTGTACTTTGCTTGTCCAGGCCGATGACGTATTTCGTCATGATGGGTCCAGGCACGTAGGTCGAACCGTTCGAGAGGTAACCAGCCATCTGCTCCTGAAGGATAGCGAGCAGTCTCCACCCAAGTTTGGTCTCCGACTGGACCTCGTACTCGGTGGTCACGACGCGAACCGGGCCGTTCCAGTGGATTTCTAGCATGGCCCTAGAGAGTACACACGGCTATGGCCATGTCAAGGATACTAGAAAAGGCTAGCAGTTCACTTCTTGTCGTCCTCGTCTGGGTCGTGCTCCAACACGATTCGCATGGACGACACGGATGTGGACCGCCTGGGCAGAATCTGGCGTAGCGCTAGCTCCAGGTTCGCTCGGGAGCGCTCGACCAGGACTACCTTGTGGCCACGTTCTTCCATCGCCGCGACCCGCAGGTCAACGAGCGCGTCCACGTAGTGCGCGATGCAATCCATCACCGATGAGACGGGGTCCACTACCATGCCTGTCTGACTTTCTACCGGACGATGCCACCGAACAGGTGCAGAGCTGCTGGGGATCGCTTGGCGGGGCATCTTAGTGGTTTCTCGTTTTCCCGTCTTTCGTTTCTACTCGCGTCCGATCCGATCTCTCACGCGGTCCTAAGTCCTACTTCGCGACCCACCCGGTATCGGTGCCGACCCCCGACTCCTTGACCCACAGC
>Ga0315274_10014113_pt1 | contig 11343 bp, 13 predicted proteins | sample YL17G02_20_MG_FD_203700 | JGI IMG/M metagenome (GOLD analysis project Ga0315274, IMG submission 203700) | Sediment microbial communities from Yellowstone Lake, YNP, Wyoming, USA - YL17G02_20 | ecosystem: Environmental > Aquatic > Freshwater > Lake > Sediment | place: USA: Wyoming | collected...
AATGATTTTATGGTTTTCTCGCAGCTCATCATAAATCTGTTTATCAAAAACGTGATCATCGCTTTGCCTGCTCAACAATATATCTAGTTCATCATCAAACTCTTGAAAATGGTCACGCAAAAATGTATGCACATCCTTTTCGCCTCTACTCAAAGGCAAACGGAATTTTTGAAAAAAATTGTAGCATTGGATTTGGTGTCATCTTTTCTCCCAAAAATGCCAATTAACGACACAAATATAAAACCACAAATATGGTTAGATTTCTAATTCCTTTGCATCCGTCAGCAACGCCTGCGCCCAAACAGTCATATCGGCGCAGTTCATTTTTTAGACCAAAGCCACAACACAAAATCCTGATCGAAGGTCGGCGCCCCGAGGGCGTGGAGGCGTTCCAGCACGGTGCCGCGATGATCCGTGCCATGATTGACCAGGTGCAGGAGCTCCTGCCAGCGCGGGCCGGGCATACCATTGGGATTCTGTTCCAGTTCAGAGTCGGTCAGGGTCTCCACATATTCGGTGACATTTTGGGCGACCTGCTCGAATAATGCCCGCGCCGCGTCTCGAGTGGGATAATCTTCGAATTTTACGTTGCCCACGTCGGGCTGATTTTTGAGTCCCGCCAGCCAGCGGCGGTCCGAATTGGCAAGGTGCACCATCAGGTTGCGGATGGAGCCACGCGAGTAAGCATCATTCCGGACGAATTGCTCTTCCGTGATTTGGTCAATGCTTTCCCATACGCGACGCGAGAGTGCATAGTGATATTCGATAAATGTGCGAATCATTTCAGCCGATGACATACTACACCTCCAAGTCTGGAGGCAGGACGGCTTTGCCTGCCTCAGTCATTTTACCTTCCCGGATAAGCTTGCGGGTTTTAGCTTTGTTGGCTTCAGTCCAGTTGGAAACTCTACGGCGCGGGGTGAAGCGCTGGACGTATTTTTCGGCGTCAATGGACTTCACCATGCTGTCCACCCAGCCGAAACAAAGAGCCTCCTCCACGGCCTCGTTGTAACTGATGGTCGGTTTGCCGGAGGATTTCTTGTAGATCACCAGCCAGATTTCCTTCTTGATCCGGTGATTTTCTGCCAGCCACTCACGGAACTGCTGACAATCTGTCAGGGAAAGAGACTCGCCAATTTTCATCTTCCACATTCCAGGAAAAGCAGTCGAATTATACCTATTTATGTCCACTTTATGGGTTGTGAATCCTTACCCCCCTCTGTCCCCCTATTTCTGCCTGCGCCAGTGCCGCCCTGGCCTGGCCACTAAGACAGGCAGGCACAGGTGAACTTCGCCTGCACTTGCAGCAGGTGCAAGCGAAATGGGGGGATGAAAGGGGAGCGGGAAGGGGGTAACAGGCTTTTTCTCAGACATTTGTGCCATTGACAGGTTCGTGAGCGTTGGGGTAAACTAATAGCGTTAAGTATTTCCTTAATGGCTGGAGAAAAACATGGGCACGGTCGAAACCCTCAGGGCATTCGAGCAGATCAAATTGCTCTCCGATCCCCGCCGCCTGGCGATCCTGCGCTTGCTGATGGCGGGCCCGGCCACGCTCACCCACCTCGGCGAGGCGCTCGGCGAGCATCCGGCCTGGGTGCGGCACCACATCAAAAAGCTGGAAGAGACCGGGCTGGTCGAAGTGAGTGAGATCAAGGTCACCAGCGGCGTGACGGAGAAATTCTATCGCAGCCGCGCCGGAGCTTTCCTCATTCAGGAGATGGTCTTGCCGCAAGATACCAACCGGCCGACGGTCATCTTCTCAGGCAGTCACGACCTGGCAATCGAGCGCCTGGCCGGACAACTCTCCCCTCATGTCAATATGTTGACATTGCCAGTTGGCAGCCTGGATGGGCTGGTCGCCTTGCGCCAGGGTTTTTGTCACCTTTCCGGCTGCCACCTGCTCGACAGGGATGGGGAATACAACGTACCATTCGTGCGCCGCTTCTTCCCCGACCGGGCTACGTCGCTGTTTACGCTTGCTCACCGTCAGCAGGGACTGCTGCTTGCACCCGGCAATCCCAAGGGCATTCGCGGGGTTGCCGACCTGGCCCGGCCCGATGCGACCTTCATCAACCGCCAGCGCGGTTCAGGTACACGCCTATGGCTGGATGCCCGGCTTCGCGAACTGGGCATCTCCGGCGAACAAATCCGCGGCTATGAGAATGTAGTTCCCACGCACACCGAATGCGCCCTGGCCGTCCAGCGCGGCGAAGCCGACGCGGCCCTTGGCTTGCAAGCCGCTGCTCGACAGCATGGATTGGATTTCATTCCCCTGTTCTTTGAGCGTTACGATCTGACTGTCCCCCAGGAGCAGACCAGCACGGTCTCGCCCATCCTGGACTATCTGCAATCCGGTGATTTCCGGCGTGACGTGGCGGGCTTAAGCGGCTACGATACCACGCATACCGGCGAACAAATTCCTCTTTAGATGCTTACGTCGGGGCTAAGCCCCGACGAGAGTGAAAATTCCTCTGTAGGAGAAAGGATAACATGAAACGCACCCTCAACATCTTCCTGACCCTCGTCGTTTTTCTCTCCCTGGCGCTTACGGCGTGCGAAGTCCCCGGAGGGGGCGGAGCGTCCAACCCGACGCCTGCCGCGACAGTCCCGCCTGCCACCGAGCCACCGACAGCCGCGCCTTCGCCGACACCTGTTCCTTCGCCGACGCCGATTCCAGTTCCCGCCAACCCGAACCTGATCCTGGCGACCACCACCAGCACGCAGGACTCGGGTCTGCTGGATGTGTTGATCCCGCTCTTCGAGCATCAGACTGGCTACGTGGTCCAGACCGTTGCGGTCGGCACCGGCGCGGCGCTCCAGATGGGTGAGGATGGCAACGCGGATGTTCTTCTCGTCCACGCGCCGTCGTCCGAAAAAACATTCATGGATAACGGCTTCGGCTCTGACCGTCGCCTGGTGATGCACAACGACTTTATCATCGTCGGGCCAGCGGACGATCCGGCCGGGATCAAGGGCACTGCTACCGCTGTGGGGGCTTTCCAGAAGATCGTCGCCGCAGGTGCTACCTTCGTCTCGCGCGGCGACGATTCCGGAACGAACAAAATGGAGTTGAGCCTATGGCAGAAAGCAGCCATTGATCCGGCCGGCCAGTCCTGGTACATGGAAAGCGGGCAGGGCATGGGCGCCACGCTCACGATCACGTCAGAAAAGAATGCCTACACCCTGACCGACCGCGCTACATACCTGGCCAATGAAGCCAACTTGCAGCTCGCTATCCTGGTGGAAGGCGACCCTGCCTTGCTGAACGTATACCATGTTATTATTGTTAACCATGATAAGTGGCCCAATACCAACCTGGAGGGCGCGACTGCTTTCGCAAACTTCATCGTCTCCCCTGCAACGCAGGAAGTCATCAGTACCTTCGGTGTGGATAAATACGGTCAACCGCTCTTCTTCCCAGATGCCGACAAGACCGATGCCGACTTGGGTTTGCCGTAAGCTGGTGTATGATGTGCCACGCACCTTGCCGGTGCGTGGCACATCAACTTGATCATGAACCTCATCTGGCAAGGTGTTCAAAACGCCGTTCTTCTGCTCACCGGTGGCGATCCCGAGGTTTGGCAGATTACCCTGCTTTCCCTCAAGGTCTCCGGCCTGGCAACAGTCATCAGCCTGTTGATCGGCTTGCCGCTGGGCACCGGCTTTGCGCTGGGAAAGTTCCCCGGGCGTTCGTTTTTCCTCAGCCTGATCAACACCGGCATGGCGCTGCCTCCAGTCGTGGTCGGGCTGGTGGTTTCTGTTTTCTTGTGGCGCAGCGGCCCGCTTGGCACGTTGCGCCTGATCTACACGCCAGCCGCCATCGTCATCGCGCAGACGGTCATCGCCGCGCCGGTCGTGACCGGACTGACCGCCGCCGCCCTCCAGCAGCTCGACCCGCGTCTGCGTCTGCAACTGCTCGGCCTGGGGGCTTCTCGTTTTCAAATGATCCTCGCCTTGTGGCGGGAAGCGCGCCTGCCCCTACTGGCGGCCTTAATGGCCGGATTCGGCAGCGTCATCTCCGAAGTCGGCGCATCCATGATGGTCGGCGGGAATATCCGCTACCAGACGCGCGTCCTGACAACCGCTATTGTATTGGAGACGGGCAAGGGTGAATTCGCGCGTGCCATTGCGCTCGGCGTTCTGCTGCTATTCCTGACCTTCCTGGTCAATCTGGCCCTGACCTGGATCCAGCAGCGGGGAGCCAAACGATGAGCGACTTGCTGGCAATCCGCGACCTGCTCGTTCGCCGTGAGGAGCAAACTGTCTTAGAGATTGACCGTTTGAGCGTTCAAAAGGGGGAGGTATTGGCTGTCATTGGCCCGAATGGCGCCGGGAAGAGTACCCTCTTGCTGACGCTTTCGCGCCTGATCAGGCCGGCGCGCGGTGAGATCATCATCGGTGACCAGCCGCTCGAAGCGCAGAACGACCTCCAGTACCGCCGCCGCATCGGATTGGTCTTGCAGGAACCACTCCTGTTGAACACATCTGTCTTCGAGAACGTGGCTGCCGGCCTGCGCTTCCGGCATCTGCCAAAAGAAGAAATCACCCGGCGCGTGGAGACATGGCTGGCGCGGCTGGGGATCAGCCACCTGCAGGATCGTCCAGCGGCCAAACTCTCCGGCGGCGAGGCGCAGCGCGTCAGTCTGGCGCGGGCGTTCGCCATTGCGCCCAGCCTGCTCCTGCTGGATGAACCTTTCAGCGCCCTGGATTCCCCAACCCGTTCCCGCCTGCTCGAAGACCTGCAATCTCTGTTGAAAGAAACCGGCCAGACGACCATCTTCGTCACCCACGATTTGGATGAAGCCCTGCTGCTCGGCGATCAGGTCGCCGTGCTGCTCGCAGGCCGCATGCGCCAGTGCGGCAGGCCGGAGCTGGTCTTTGCCGAGCCTGCCGACGCAGAGGTGGCCGCCTTCGTCGGCGTGGAGACGATCGTGTCCGGCCAGGTCATCGCCTGTCGAGATGGCCGGGTAATCGTGGATGCGAACGGCCTTCATCTGGAAGCAGCCGGCGAGATGCACCCCGGGCGGACGGTCCTGTACTGCCTGCGCCCCGAAGACGTGACCCTCTGGCCGAAAGACGGCGTCCCGGCCTCCAGCGCCCGCAACCGCCTCACGGGTCGCATCCTGCGTCTTTCGCCGCAGGGAGCGTTGTTCCGGGTGATGGTGGACTGTGGCTTTCCGCTCATGGCGCTGGTCACGCGCGCCTCGGCGCGTGAGATGGGCCTGGCAGAGGGGATGGACGTCTCCGCTTCGTTCAAAGCCAGCGCGGTGCATTTGATCCCCCGCTGATTTCGATACGATCCCAAAACCCCGTTCCAGCCTGTTTCAACGTGTTTCGTTACACCCAGGCTGGGGATTAATCCCCAGACCGAATTTATGCCTCCGATCAGGGATTCACACCCGGATCAATAAATCCCGCCTGCAAATCGCTCAACATCTCTTCCACCAGGCGCTGCTTGCCCTCCGTGAGCAAATCGGGATTGATGTCGGCCAGGAGGAGCGGGGTGGAGAGGTTCTGTCCGCCCTGTCCGGCGACCAGGTCGGGGAAGATTTTTTGAATGGCAGAGATGACCTCCGGCTGGATGCTGACAACCCAGCCCGGGCGCAGGTCTTCGGATGGCAGGGTTTCACTGATGATCTTGATTTCGTTCTGGAAGAGATTATCCAGCAAGTCGGGGGTGGCAATATCGGCGTACACGAAGGCTACTTCGACCTGATAGCGCGCCAAAACGTCGGCATAGGCCGGATATTGGCCTTCGGGTACGTCTGTCTCGATTTCGAGATGGACGGGATAACTATAGATGGGCAGGAAAGCTTGCCGGCATAGGCCGCAGAAGAAGTGAAGGCCGTTCGTAAAAGCCTGCTCGGCCAAAAGACCCTCGGGGGAGTCCTGGGTGATAATTCCCACGCGATAATCGGGCGAAAGCATGGCGGCGATGTAACCGGCCAGGAAGGCTTGCTGGTCAATGGGTTTACCGGACGTGCCGATCAGAGACAGGTTTGCGGCGGCTGTCAGGCCGGGGATGCCGACGCCCAGGAATTGCACCTGGGGCGCGGCGGCTGCCAGTCCGGCCAGACCCGGATCGGGCGGCAGGGCGATGACCACCTTGAGACCCGGTTCCGTGCTGACGTCGCTAACTGTCAGCGCATTGCGCGGTTGGGAGCGCATCCCGGCCTGCTGCGCCAGGTCGTAAACGATGGATTGATACAAGTTGGATTGGTCCTGCGGCATATCCGCCGGGATGACCAGGATGACCAGCGGGCTGACCGCCGTGGATTCTGTGGTTGGGCTGGGGGTAGGTTGTGGAGCCGTCGACGCGGCCGGCGTCGGCGTCAACTTTGGTCGGCCAGGGATGGTGCAGGCCGTAAGCAGGATGAGTAATAGGATGGAAGCGAAGCGAATTCGCACAGCAAGTCTCCGGTGAAGGTTTCCAGTATTTTACCTGAAAAGCCCTAAGCCGGACGAACCGGAATCAGACAGGGGATTTCAAACACAAAGAACCTATCCGAAAATTAAGAACCTGACTACAAAAAAAGTAGAGACGCTCAATCAGGGCGTCTCTACAAGGAGGAGGAGAAACATGAAATGTTTGGTTGGCGTTATTTCGCTGCGACTTTGATCGTCTTCGGGCGAGCGGATTCGGTCTTGGGCAGGCGCAGGGTCAGCACGCCATCGGTGATCTTGGCCTCGGCCTTTTCAGCGTCCACGGGTGCGGGCAGGCGCAGGCTGCGGCTGAAGGAGCCGTGCGGCAGTTCACGCATCAGGTACTCGTTCTCGTCCTGCTTGAACTCGCCTTCGATGGTGACCACATCGTCCAGGATCTGGATGTTGAGGTCGCTGGCTTTCAGGCCAGGCACGAGCGCGCTCAGGACGAACGCCTCGTCTTCGTCACGGATATCCACAGCCAGGGTGAAATCTCTTTCGGCCTCACAATAAGCCTGCCTGGCCCAGCGGCGGGCCATGCGGTACGGGTAAGGGGTAACGTAGAAAGTCATTTTTTATCTCCTTTTTGTTTATCATTGCTTACGATATTGGCCTTATCTTATCCAGTTTGTGTAAGAATCCCGAAAGTGGAAAGTAGGATTTGCGTTAGAGAAATCCAAAAGGTGTATATAATGGTAGCCGGAGGCTACCATAATCGGGCTATGGTAGCCCACAGGCTACCACAATGCAAAAACGCCTGATCTACGTGGTATTTGTGGCTGGTGCGCTGCTGGGCATCGGATATTATCTTTACCGGACATTGCGACCCTCGCTGGTGCGCTCAACGCGCGTGGTCGAGTGGATCCGGAATCCGCAGGCTCACCCGGACTGGGCGGTGCGGGTCGGGACCCGTTGCGGCGCGGACGCCCCGTTCATTATCCCCACCGACGGCTTCATCGGCTACCTGTGGGACGACTCGTTCCGCGTTGGATACCGTCACCAGGGCATTGACATCTTCGGTGGGACGGACGTAGGCCTGACTCCGGTCGTCGCGGCCTATCCCGGATACCTGACTCGTCTGCCGGATTGGAAGTCATCGGTCATCATACGCGTCCCCGAAGACCCTATGCAGCCGGGCCGCCAGATCTGGCTCTACTACACCCACATGGCCGACCCGGCCGGCCATTCGTTCATCTCGCCGGATTTCCCGCCTGGCACGTATGAAAAGTACGTCGAGGCCGGGACGCAGCTTGGCTACCAGGGTGACTATTCCGGCGACCCGAATAATCCAGTTGGCGTGCATCTGCATTTTTCGATCGTGCTGGATGATGGGCAGGGCAATTTCCGCAACGAGCTGGAGATCCCCAATACGCTGGATCCCTCGCCGTATTTGGGGCTGCCGCTGAACGCGCGCCAGAGTGATGGGCAGTTGGTGGTGTGCGAGAAATGATGTAAAACGTGATACGTGAAACGTGAGAACTATCCTAGAATTCGTCGGTCGGGCTCCCATACCCGATATTCGGCAGCGTGCCCATGCCTTTCACCCAGCGATTGCCTGCCCTGCCTGCACCTGACGCAGGCACAGGTGACGGGCTAGGCCAGGGAAATCGCCGTAACTTGAACGCGAAGTCCACCGGCGTGGACTTCTAGCCGACGAAGGTCGGCTTTGCGACCTAGTTGGTGCAGTTTTAACTGCCAAGAACGAGCAGGCTGAATGTGCTTTTCAGATAGATGTTGAAGGAGATAGAATGGGTGAATTGACAGACAAGATTGTATTAGTCACCGGCGCGGGGAAGGGCATTGGCCGCGCCGTTGCCGAAGGGTTCGCTGCGCACGGGGCAATCGTGGCTGCTAACGACGTCACGCCGATCAACCTGGATGAAACTGTGGCGCACATCATCGCCTCCGGCGGAAGTGTCAAGGCCTACGTTGAAGACATCGCCAAGAAGATGCCCGTGCAGGCGCTGGTCAATGAGGTGCTGGATGACTGGGGCCGGATTGATATCCTGGTCAACTGCGCTGAAGTCGCGCCGTCTGCGCAGGTGCTGGACATGGACGACTGGGACTGGCAGCGCACCCTGGACGTCAACCTGACCGGCGCGTTCCTGCTGACGCAGTCCGTCGGGCGGGTGATGCGCGCCGCACTCCCGCAGGGGAAAAAGGGAGGGATCATCATCCACATCGGCTGGCGCGCCCGCAGTCCGGACCGGCGCGCAGCATATTTCGCCAGCAAGGCCGGGCTGATCGCCTTCGTCGAACACGCGGCGCGCGAATTGGCCGCATTTGGCATCCGCGTCCACCTTGTCCTGCTGACGGAAACGGACGATGTGGCCGAGAAGGTTATTTCATTGGTGGAGGCAGACTCGCCCCACTCATAGGAGGCAAAATGGAAGAGTTATTGGAATATCGTCAGCGCTTTCTGGATAAGCTGGCCGTCGCGCCGGATGAATTGCGCGCCGCTCTCGCCGCGATCCCCGATCCGCGCGCCCAGCTGGAAGAGGGCGGCTGGAACTGTCACCAGGTCGTCGTTCACATGCGCGATGTGAATGCCCAGGTCTACCCGCCGCGCCTGTACTGCATCCTGGACGAAGAGAATCCCACCTTCGAGAACTTCGACGGGGAGGCGTGGATGGCGGCGCATTACAACCCAAATGAGCCGCTGGAAGCAATCCTGGCGGAGTTTGCCCGTCAGTGCACCGATGCCACCGAACGGCTGCGCAGTCTACCAGCCAAGGCCTGGAACCGTCCCGGCACACATCCATCTTATGGCACGCATCCCCTGCAATGGTGGGCCGAGCGGATGCTGGCGCACATCGAGGAGCACCTAACGCAAATGCGCAGACCCTAAAGGTCTTCAAGACCTTTAGGGTCTATATTCGTTTCGTAAGGAGGAACCATGTCTTACACAACCATTTTGACCGAAACCTGCGGGCGCGTCGGCCTCATCACGCTCAACCGCCCGCAGGCGATGAACGCCCTGAATCGAACACTGTTGAGCGAGTTAGTGTCGGCGCTCACGGCTTTCGATGCCGACGAAGCCGTCGGCGCGATGGTCATCACCGGCAGCGAGCGCGCCTTCGCCGCAGGCGCGGACATCAAAGAGATGACCGAAGCCAGCGTGGTCGAGATGCTGACCGGCAGCTTTGTGGAATTGTTCGACGGCATCCGCAAGGTCAGGAAGCCGGTCATCGCCGCGGTCTCTGGCTATGCCTTGGGCGGCGGCTGCGAGCTGGCCATGTCCTGCGACATGATCGTCGCCTCCGAGACGGCCAGGTTCGGCCAGCCGGAGGTGACCATCGGCGTCATCCCCGGCGCGGGCGGCACCCAGCGGCTGACGCGCGCCGTCGGCAAGGCGCTTGCGATGGAGATGGTGCTGAACAACCGGATGCTGTCGGCTGCCGAGGCCCTGCAATATGGGCTGGTCAACCGCGTTGTGCCGGGGGAACGTCTCCTGGAGGAGGCGCTGGCGTTGGCAAACGAAGTGGCGGGCCGCGCCCCGTTAGCCGTGCGGCTGGGCAAGGAGGCTGTCAACAAGGCCTTTGAGTTATCCCTGACCGAGGGGTTGGAAGCCGAGCGGCGGGCGTTTTATATGCTCTTTGCCACAGAAGACCAGAAGGAAGGCATGAAGGCGTTTGTTGAGAAACGCAAACCTGATTGGAAGGGAATATAACATTTCATGTCCTTGCGAGCGACCGAAGGGAGCGAAGCAATCTCCTGGCCTGGGTGGGGATTGCTTCGCCTCCTTGTCCTTCGACTGCCGCTTCGTTTTCACTCAGCGTCCGCTCCCTGGCCTAGCCCGCCACCTGTGCCTGCGTCAGGTGCAAGCAGGGCAGGCAGACGGCGGCGGCTCTAATGGCACATCTTGGCGAAAATGACCACAAGATTACAGGATTTGATGGTTGGATTTCGAGGTCTTAAGCTGGATTCTAAGCCGGTCATCGTTCACGCGTCACTGTCCGCATTTGGACAAGTTCAAGGCGGCGCGGAGACAATGGTCAGCGCGCTGCTCGCGGTCTTCGACTCAGTGGTCATGCCGGCTTTTACCTATAAAACAATGGTCATCCCACCATGCGGACCGGAAAACAATGCCATCAGCTACGGCTCCGGCGCGGACGCAAACCGCATGGCCGAGTTCTTCGACCCGCGGATGCCGGCGGATACGTTGATGGGCGTCGTCGCGGAGACGCTGCGCAGGCACCCGCGCGCCGGTCGTTCGAAGCATCCCATTTTGTCCTTTGCAGGCGTCAAAGCCAAAGCCGCGCTCGCCGCGCAGACCCTCGCCGATCCGCTGGCTCCCATCGGTGTACTGTCGAAACAGGATGGCTGGGTGCTCTTGCTGGGGGTGGATCACACCGTCAACAGCAGCATCCATTACGCGGAGAAACTGGCCGGGCGGAAGCAGTTCGTCCGCTGGGCGCTGACCCCGCAGGGCATGCGCGAGTGTCCGGGCTTTCCAGTCTGCTCGGCGGGATTCCAGTCCATTGCGCCGGAGGTGGAAAAATACACGCGGCAGGTGAAAATCGGGAACGCGGTCGTGCGGGCTGTGCCGTTGAAGATGCTCTTTCGGGCAGTGATTACGCAGATTAAACAAAATCCGCTGGCGTTGTTGTGCCAGCAAGAGAATTGCGAACGGTGCAACGAGCTTCGGATGCACCATGTGGCGGGATTATGGTAGCCAGTAGGCTATCATAATCAGTGCGGTCATTTCACTGATCACTGATAACTGATCACTGGTACGTAATCGGCTCGATGCGGATGTTTTCCTCGCCAACCATACCCTTGAGCTTATCCAGCAATTCGGCGCACAGGTGGGTGGTGTCGTTGGGGAATTCGATCAGGTGGCCGCGCCCGTTCTCGAAAATGTGTAAGGTGAAATGATCCTTGCCGGGGTAAGAGATGAACGTCCCGTGCAGGCGGCGG
>Ga0315274_10014114_pt1 | contig 11343 bp, 10 predicted proteins | sample YL17G02_20_MG_FD_203700 | JGI IMG/M metagenome (GOLD analysis project Ga0315274, IMG submission 203700) | Sediment microbial communities from Yellowstone Lake, YNP, Wyoming, USA - YL17G02_20 | ecosystem: Environmental > Aquatic > Freshwater > Lake > Sediment | place: USA: Wyoming | collected...
TGGAGAGCCTGGGGCTGGGATACCAACAGTTAAGAGAAATAAATCGACGCATCATTGTGGCATCTATCACTCCTTTTGGACAAACAGGGCCATATAAGGATTACAAAGGTTGTGACATTGTTTGTGCTGCCGTGGGAGGGCAAATCTACAATTACGGTGATCCGGATCGTCCCCCTGTCGTGATTGGCGGTGTTCCTCATGCGTATCTTCACGCTGGGGCCGAGGCGGCTATAGCCGCGCTCATTGCACACTATCACCGCGAGATTACTGGTGAGGGACAGTACATTGATGTTTCGATTCAGGAATGCATGCCTATTATCCTGATATCCTTTGGCCCCATGGCATGGGAAGCCGACAAATCTATAACCCCTAGACGCGGGGCCTTCTATTTCAGGAGAGATACGGGAAGTCTCATGCGGTTTATCTGGCGTTGTAAAGATGGGTGGGTTGCCTGGACCATGAATACCGGCTTGATGGGTCACTTGACCCGGAGACTGGTAGAATGGATGGATGAGAAAGGTATGGCAGAGGAGGTCAAAAACTTAGACTGGTTTAATATAGACCTATCCAAGGAAACTGAGGAGGGGTTAAATCGGCTCGAAGGGCACTTTGCCCGGTTTTTCGAAGCCCACACCAAAGCCGAATTGTACCAGGGTAGCGTAGAAAAGGGTGCCCCTGTCTACCCAGTGTCCACCGCAGGTGAGTTGTACAAGGACATACAGCTTGAGAGCCGACGGTTCTGGGTGAAACTGCAGCACCCAGAGCTGGGAACAAGTATCGATTACCCTGGCCCTTTTGTTAAGGCATCAAAAACACCATGTGGGGTTTGGCGGCGTGCCCCCTTAATTGGCGAGCACAACCAGGAGATATATGGCGAAGAGATTGGTCTGTCAAAAGAGAAAATAATGATGCTAAAGCAAGCAGGGCACATTTAGGCTGATGCCGAGGAGAGTATATGAGCAAGTCGCCATTCGAGGGTGTAAAAGTTGTTGATTTCACTTGGTTGGCCGCCGGTCCGCTTATGGCAGCTTATTTGGCTGACTTTGGGGCGGTGGTTGTCAAAATAGAGTCGGTCAACAGGCCTGATCCCTGGAGATTCTTCCCGCCCTTTAAGGACAACGAGGCTGGAATGAATCGCTCAGTAGGCTTTGGCTACTATAACCGGAACAAGTACAGTGCGACCCTCAATCTGAGTGACCCTTCGGGTCTTGAGGTGGCCAAAAGGCTTGTGGCCTGGGCGGACGTAGTGCTAGAGAGCTTCACCCCGGGAACAATGGAGAAGTGGGAGCTCACTTACAACGACTTGGTCAAAGTGAAGCCTGACATCATTATGCTGAGCACTAATATGCAGGGGCAGACCGGGCCCAGGGCTACCATTCCCGGTCTTGGTATCCAGATGGCTGCGCTGTGTGGCTTCTCCTATCTGACCGGCTGGCCTGACAGAGAGCCACTACAGCCTATAGCTTATACCGACTCTGTGGCAGCATTATTCGGAGCTGCAGCTATCATAGCGGCTCTGGACTATCATCGCCGCACTGGCAAGGGGCAGTATCTGGATCTGTCTCAGTTTGAAACCTCGCTTCAATTCTTGGCACCTGTTTTCCTGGATTACAATGCGAATGGCAGAGAAGCTGTTAGGGCGGGCAATCGTTGTAGCTATGCAGCACCTCACGGGGTCTATCGCTGCAAGGGAGACGACAGGTGGTGTGCGGTGTCAGTGTTCAGTGATGACGAGTGGCTCAATTTATGCCAGGCCATGGGCAATCCCAAATGGTCCCAGGACACCGAGTTCAGTACCTTGAGAGGTCGCAAACAGCACGAAGTGGAGTTGGACGGGCTCATAGAAAAGTGGACAACGAAATGTTCTGCAGAGGATGTGATGACCAGGTTGCAGTCTGCAGGCGTTGCGGCCGGGGTGGTTGAGAATGGCGAGGATCTTTTCAATGACCCACAGATGAAGTACCGGGGGCATTTTTGGACAATCAACCATCCTGAGATTGGGGCATACAGGTGTGATGCGCCACCGTTTCGAATGTCTCTGACTCCAGCCGAGGCCCGGAGACACGCACCCTGTATGGGTGAACATAACGACTATGTTTATACCAAACTTGTCGGTATGAGCGACAAGGAGTTTACGGAGTTGGTGGAGAAGGGGGTCATTCAGTAGTCCTTCCTCCATTAGCTCATAGATTAGCTCAAGAGCAAGATTGCAGATAAAGGAGTCTTGATATGTTGAAGAAAAACGGCTCTTCGTACAAGTTTGTGTCCTTTGTCCTGGTTCTGATACTGATGTTGAGTGTGCTGGCGGCCTGTGGTGGTGAGGAGGAGGTGACACCCGCCTCCACCGCTACGCCGAGCCCGACAGCGGTGCTCACTGCTACACCAAGCCCAACTCCGCCACCCACACCAACGACCACGCCGACGCCAAGCGAAAGCAAGCCGGTGAAAATAGGCGCCATCAACGACTGGAGCGGGCCGGCTGCTGTGGCAGGCCTTCTCTCCGACTCCGTAATACCCCTGGTGGAGGAGCAGGTGAAGGAAATGGGCGGGATACTTGGGGGCAGACCCATCAAGGTGGTCAGGTTTGATAGCCGCTCTCAGACTGCTGAGGCGGCCGCCGGCGTGCGCAAGCTGGCGCTAGAGGACAATGTGTCGCTGATCGTCTTCGGCGGTGCCACTGGATCCGCATGTGGTGCCACATCCGATGCTGCTGAAGAGTTTAAGATACTATATGTAGATTTCTCCCCCTTCCCCAGTGATATATCTCAAAGACAGTACACGGTGCGCGTTTCCTATACAGATGCATCCGTCACCAAGCAGGCTGTGGACTTCATACAGAAGGTGATTAAGCCCAAGACGGTGGCTCTGCTGGCTCAGGATGACGCCTACGGGAGGCTGCGCATGTCTTCCTTCAAACAGGCGTTGAAGGATATCGGATCCGAAGTGCAGATAGTATCTGAACAGTATCCTCCGTTGGACACAATGGACTATTCACCTTACCTCACCAGGGTCAAATATGACAATCCGGATATGCTTTACATGGCCTTTAGCGCCCATGAGCCTTACTTAGTGGTTTACAAGCAAATCTTGGAACTGGGCGGTTGGGGCGATATCAAGGTATTTAGTGGTAGCGCAACCGGAGCTAGCGCCAGCGTAACAAAATTGCCCGGGGCCAAAGGCGTTTACCAGTGGGGGTTGTGGGTACCTGGGTTGCCGGCCCCTGGCGCCAGGATTTTTGAAGAAGCCTACACAAAGAAATATAACAAGTTGCCCGAGTCAAACCACGTTTTCTTTTATAATGCCTTGTGGACAGCCATAGAAGCCATTAAACTGGCCGGCACCGACACCGACCGTGATAAAATAGCTCAGGTGGCTCGCTCCGGGCAGCTTAAATGGGACTCCCCGGCAGGACCGGCCGTATTCGGCACAGATGGCGAGGCCAACCTGCAAGGTTATATCTTCCAAGTGGGTGAAGGAGGCAAGCTTACTAAAATCATATACTAGCCGTCAAGACTGTTTTTCAGGGAGGTGTTCTTTAATTATGGCAAAGGAAATGAAAGGGCTTGAGGAAGCTTTTTGGGAGAGAATCCGGAGAACTAAGACCTGGTCAGGTTATCCCCTTAAGGATATATATGGGCCTCAAGATATCGCAGGACTGGATTACGATACGGACCTGAGCTGGCCAGGGAAGTACCCCTTCACCAGAGGGTCGTACGCCCAGGGGTATCGGGGACGTCTATGGAGCACTCGAGAGTGCACCGGCCAAGAGGTACCCTCTCTACAGAATAAGCGCTTTTGCTCTCAGATTGAGCAGGGGTTCAATGCTCTGGTTTTGGGTCCTGTTGATATTCCCAGCTATCTCAATATAGACTCAGACCATCCAATGGCTGTGGAGGAGGCAGGACGCCAGGGGTTTCCCTTCGACTCGCTTCAGGACATGGAAGATGCAATGGAGGGCCTGCCTCTTGATAAGATAAGCATGTGCTTTGAGGCGTGTTGGGGCGCAGTCTTGGCAGCCTATGTGGCCTTGGCAGAGAAGCGGGGGTATGAAGTATCTCAGTTGCGAGGTGTGATGACAACCTCACCCCTGGAGATAATGATGTGCCACATGCCTAAGGGGTGGAAAACGGCGGAGATGGCTCTGCGGGAGGCCGGAGACTTCATCGAGTTCTGCCACCAGAGGCTGCCCCTGTGGCCCGCTGTGCATGCGGCTCCCAATCTGTGGCGGGAGTGGTCCATCAGTGCTGCCAAGGAGATGGCCATAGGGTTGCTCGTAGCCATAGAATATGTCAAAGCTGGGCTGAGGAAAGGCTTGAACATAAATGACGTGGCCCCCAGGATAGCCATCTCCCCCAGCGGCAATATTGATATCTTCGAGGAGGCGGCCAAGTTCCGGGCTGGCCGGAGGCTGTGGGCCAGGATCCTCAAGGAGGAATTTGGAGCTCCCGACTCCGCATGCAGGGCGAGATTCATGTGCCTCACATCGGGGGCACGCTGCACCTATGCTCAACCGATGAACAATATCATCCGACTGAGCTACATGGCGCTAGGGGCGGTCCTTGGAGGTGTCCAGGCACTAGGTGTATCCGGCTACGATGAGGCGCTGGGGCTGCCAACCGAGCAGGCAAACATGATCTCGGTAAGGATACAGCAGATACTGGCCCATGAGAGCGGGGCAGCCGCCGTCGCTGACCCTCTGGCTGGTTCTTACTATGTGGAGTGGCTGACCAACCTCCTGGAAGAGGAGATCAAGAAAGAGATGGAGCGCATTGAAAGCCGGGGGGGCATAGCCAGGGCAGTGGAGGATGGCTGGCTGGAGCGAGAAAACTTCCAGGACGGCGATAAGTACCAGGCGGAGATAGACTCCGGAGAGAGAATAGTAGTGGGGGTAAATGCCTATACTGTCCCTGAGGAGGAAGAAGTACACCCGCCGGTGTATGTGGTTTCTGAACAGGAGATACGCGCCAAAATAGCCAGACTCCGAGAACTAAAGAAAAATCGCGATCATGAGAAGTTGAACCAAGTAATGAGAAGGCTGTACCAGGCATTTAGGAACAAAGAGCAGAATCCTTACCCAGAGTGGATTGAAGCTATGAAGCTGTACGCCACGATGGGGGAAACTTTTGGGCTTTTTAGGATGGCTTATGGACTCAGCTACGACCCCTTCGGAATGATTGAGTGCCCCTTTGCTCTCTAAACCAGGAAGGAAGTGACAACTGCCATGGCAGATAAAAAGATAAAGGTACTGATAGCAAAGCTGGGACTGGACGGCCACGAGGTTGGGCCAATAAAAATATCCAGGTGGCTGACAGATGCCGGGATGGAGGTTATCTACCTGGGCAGGTATCAAACACCCGAGGGCGTGGTCAACTCAGCTATCCAGGAAAATGTGGATGTAATTGGCCTCAGCTTCTCCTCTGGCGAACATCTGCACTACACCCGCCTAGTAGCCGACAAAATGAAGGAGAAAAAGCTGGGTGATGTCCTGTTCCTGGTGGGTGGAGCCATCGCCAAGTCAGATGTCCCCAAATTGAAGGCGATAGGGGTGGATGAGGTCTTTCTACCCTTGACTGAAAAGGATGACCTGGTCAACCATATCACCCAGAAGATCAGTCAAAAGGGGAAAACTTCTCCTCACCGGGCCTCTGAGAAAAAACACTGATTGTTCTCGCCCTGATAAACAATAAATCCCCATAAGCGAAATGCCTGTGGGGATTTATTTAAATTCAAGCCTATCTCCAGTATGGCGGCAGAAGCTTGAGATAGTCCCGCCCAGACAGGGCGCTGGCGCACAGGACACCGCCGTGAGATGCGCCATTAGAGCCCACATCCCACTGCTGTACGCAGTCCCCGGTGAAGAACAGATTGCGAATTACAGGGTGCCTTACAGGGAAGCGGCGATCCCCAACAAGGCCAGGTGCTGAGGCTAGACCATAGCCCATGTCAACCCTCTGGAGATAGTACCAGTCAAGGATTTCATCAAAGCGGGGATACTGCTTTCGCAGGAAGGCGATCATAGCATCGCCCAACTGCAGGACAAGCTTTTTGTCTTGCCATGCCTCGGGGTCTACTATGATGCAGATTTGTATCAGGCACCTGTTTTGGGGGCATCGGGTAGGATCCACCAAGCTGGTCTGCTCCATCCCGAAGGCCGGAGGCCCCCCTGGAACATTCATGCCCTCGGTTCCAGGAAGCACATTGGCAACGAACTGGCCTGTGGGATTGTCCTGCTCAAGCGGCTCCTTGAGGCAGAGAGTCCCCAAAATGCTCACCGGGGCATACATATTCTTGACCCGCTGCATCAGGTCGCCGACGAAATACTTCTCAGGGATGATTTGGGACAAGTGATAGGGGGGAGGATTGCACACCACATAGGAGGCAGCGATTTCCTCTGCGCCTTTTACCCCCTTTACCACCACCCCCTGAGCCTTCATGTTCTTAATAACCACCTCAGTTACAGGATGGCCTGTTCTGATCTCACCGCCATTCTCCTGGATAATGGAGGCGAAGGTGTTAGCCACTGTCTTGAACCCGCTGGTGACCTCTCCCATCCCTCCTCCATAGATTAGGTGTCTCCCCATGGCAGCAGTAGCATTGTTGCACCTGATCCATTCCCCTGCCGAAATCCGCTTGGGATTATTGAGACCTACCTGATACCTTGCCATATCGCAGTAATAGTCCCGCACTTCCTCAGAATCGGTCAACATCTCCATAAAACTGACCACATCCACATGGTCATACTCAGCGGCTTCCTCAATGGAGACGAGCTGCCGCTCATAAGCTACCCGCACCCGCTCTCTGGTAGCTTCCGGCGACCAGCTCGCTGCCACCTCCGGAAGCTGCATCCATCTGCCATCTTGAAAATACGCAAAACCAACGCTATTGGAAACGTGGATCCGCTTGCCCAGCGCCCTGGCAATCAAGGCGTAGCGGCAGCGATCACCGCCGGACATGGCATGCCACCCTCCATCGAGGATGAAGTCTTTTAGGATGTCTTCCCCAATAATTTGGCTAAAGTCAGGCTCTGACTTGATGATGGTGCTAAATACACACTCACGCATAAGCTCTTTGACCTGGGAAGCTGAATAATCTGAGCCATGTTGCTTGCCAAAGGAGATGATCCTGCCGCCGATAATGGGGGCTTTTTCTAAGACAAGAACCTTCAATTTTTCCTTGGCAGCTAGAATGGCGCCGGTGATCAATCCTGCCAGACCGGCTCCAACGATGACGACATCATAGTTTTGCTTGGCCATCTTTCACCTCCTGATTCCTTATTTGGCTCTACGCCATTAACTGTAATACTTCCTTGTAGTCCGACACACTCCCTTTCTCACTGCCAGACGGCCGGAGTCTCGGCTCCGGGTATCGGAAACCTGCCACTGCCATAACTTATCATGGCCGGGCTAGGGTTGTCAATAAGCACGGCTTCCGCTTCGAGACCCGTCAGCTGTGCCCGGTCAGGTCTCTGTACATAGCTGCCTGGGCGTGATGAGCCCAGCCCCCAGAGCACCCTCCTGGCCTCAGTTCGTGCCCGCCAGATTCTCCTACGCTGCGCTTGCCACCAGCACCCTATTGCTGAGGAAGACCTGCTGTCGCAGGTTATCCCGGTTGCGGTAGCCGTAGCCCCTGCGTTTGATGGCCTTGATGCGATTGTTCTTGCCCTCCACGAAGCCGTTTGTGTAGGGCCAGGTGAAGTAGTTGAGTATCTCCTGGCGCCATGTGCGGCAGAATGAGAGTAAGGTGCGAAACTCGGCAGGACCCTGCCCTTCGGGTTCAGTGGATGGTCAGTGACTACCACATATGCCCCTTCTCTGGCCAGCCTGATGTCTATAGTTCGACCCCTGATTCCCACCGCCCCGGTGACCAGAGCCACCTTCCCATTTAAGCGCATATTCTGCCTTCTATCAAAGACCTGCACAGGGCTTCACAATTTAGCGAGCTTTCGCCGTCTAATGCTTTTTGTCTTTAGAAGGCAGAAGGATAGTGGCGTTGCCGGGGGTGGTTCGCTCGCCTCTCGGGTTTTCAGCCCAGATCTCGCAATCTACCAGGTGGTCGCCATCCTGAACATATTTCTTGAGCACCTTTCCCTTGCAGCGGATCTCCTCGCCGGGGAAAAGCATGCCTTGATACCTGATGTTCACCTTCTTCAGTTTTCCCTTGTCCCCAATCCAGTCGGTGAGCATCTGGCACAGGAATGACGTGGTGAGCCACCCATGCACGATGACACTAGGCATACCGGCCATCTGAGCAAAGTCCTTATCATAGTGAATCTCATTGTAGTCATCCGAAGCACCAGCCCACTTCACCAGCTGCTGGGTGGTCGGGAGTTTCACCAGAGTGGGTATATCCATGCCATCTGCAACATCTTCATAGTAAAGCTGCTTGGACATCTGTAACTCCTCTACTTTTAACGTCTGATGGCCGTCTGGCGGGTTATGACTGCCACTTGGCCCTTTTGATTTTTATAGACTGTCTCCAAAACCATTAATATCATCTTCCCTGTCCTGGCTTCCTTCTCCTTAACATCAGCCAGTTTGGGAGTGCCAGTGATGACGTCCCCTGGCCTGACGGGCTCCCTGTACTCTATCTCAATCCCACCATCAAGTATGAGGGGGAGGGGGCATTCCAGCTGTATCAGCACATTGGCTGACTCAGCTTTGAGCAGGGCCACAAAGGTGGGCGAAGCTATAATTCCGCCGTACTCAGTTTTTTGGGCGTATGACTCGTCTTGCCACAGCGGATTGGGGTCGCCAACGGCTTGAGCCAGCTTCTTTATGGCACCTTTCTCAATCTCAAAGACAACAGGCGCCAGTTCCTTGCCGATATATTCACTCATCTCCTTGGTAATGACAGATAGTCTTGGTGGTGCTGGATTGACCAGGTCCTGGCCCAATGTGGTGGGGAAGGTCTTTATCAGGTCATCAACGGTCCACCTGCTACCTTTAGCCTCAATGGTCTTTACGGGAGTAGGGTCGCTCTCGCGGGTGACTATGTTGCCGCGAACCAGAAACACACAGCCATTAACGTTGGCTGCCTCATCGGTCGCCAGATAGACCACCAGGGGTGCCACATCTTCTGGAGTCATCCGCTGCAGTGCTTCAATTTGTTCGGCTTGGGCAATTTGCGCAGGGTCGCCAGAAGCCTTGGCCTGCTCGGCCACCTTTAGCAATCCTTCTGAGAGAGTCATTCTGGTGGCTGCCCGGGGGCGGATGGCATTACAGGTCACGCCATATGGCCCCATCTCTCGGGCCACTGTCCTGGTGAAACCTACGATCCCCTCCTTAGCGGCGCTGTAATTAGGCTGTCCGACGCTGCCCAATCCAGCCTCAGAGGAAGTGTTGATAATGCGGCCGCTCCGTTGCTCACGGAATATCACGCAGGCCGCCCGGGTGCAGTGAAAGGTGCCGTAGAGGTGTGTCTTAATGACAGCGTCCCACTCCGCCTCGGTTATGTTGTAAATCATGCGGTCTCTGATGATGCCGGCATTGTTTACCAAAATGTCCAACCGCCCGAACTTGTCGATAGCAGTCTTGATAATATTCTCCCCGCCTTGCCAGGTAGCTACCGAATCATAGTTGGCCACAGCCTCACCACCCATTTTCTTGATCTCAGCTACCACTTCGTCAGCCGGCCTGGCGGCATCTTTACTGCCATCGAGCGCTACCCCGAGATCATTGACCACCACCTTGGCACCCTCAGCGGCCAGCGCTAGGGCCTCAGCCCTGCCCAGACCCCGACCAGCACCGCTAACAACAGCTACCTTGCCTTTTAATCTATTACCCATTTGGTACCTCCTTGTGTGTCATAAGATAGAAATTTTAGTTCTAGGCACGCGGCAGGCCAAGTCCCCGTGTGGCGATCATTGTTCTCATAATCTCTGAAGTGCCACCGCCGAGTTTCCAGCTTGGAGCGCCTAGGTATTTCTGTAAAAATGCCCCACGAAGCATGACTCTCTTGCTGCCAGGCCCCAGTGCTCCGTAAAGCCCTAATAGCTGCATAGCCAAATTGGCCAATCGCTCCTGAAGCTCACTGTTGAACACCTTAGCCAGCGCTGCCTCGAATTCAGGAAATACTCCTCGGTCTTGCATCCAGGCCACCCGGTAGGTTATCAGACGGGCTATTGCCAGCTCAATAGCCATCTCGGCTATGCGGTTGCTCAGCAGCCTGTTTCTAGCAAACAGAAGTGCACCCTCTTTGGTATCCTTAATCACCCCGACTAGGTCATCAAAGGTGCGCTGACCAGCGGCTACCAGCTCAATGGAAGACCTCTCGAAGCTGAGCAGCGCATTGGCCATCATCCAGCCGTTATGCTCAGTTCCAACCAGATTCTCCTGTGGCATTTTGACATCCTCGAAAAATATCTGGTTGAAGGAATGTTTGCCCACAATATTGTATAGTGGTTGAACCTCAATGCCCGGGGTTTTCAAATCTATCAAGAAGAGGCTCAAACCATGGTGACGTTTGGGTGCTTTGGGGTCAGTCCTAGCAAGGAGGAAACACCAATCGGCGTGGTGGGCACCGCTGGTCCACACCTTCTGCCCGTTGATCACCCAGTGTCCATCCTGCCGAACTGCCGAAGTCTGGAGAGAGGCCAAGTCAGAGCCAGCTTCAGGCTCGCTAAAGGCCTCGCACCAGAACCGCTCTCCCCGGGCGATAAGCGGTAGGTGTTCTTTCTTTTGCTGTTCGGTGCCGAAGTGGATGAGGGTAGGCCCCAGCATCTTTATGCCGAAGCCATCGAACCCTGGAACCCTGCGATAGGTGATCTCCTCACAGAAGACGTTTCTTTCAACATGGGTGCGAGCCTGTCCGCCATACTCTACTGGCCAGTCCAGAGCGAGCCATCCCTGCTTGCCGAGCTTGCGTGCCATCTCTCTAGCCATGCCCCATGTCTCCTCGCTGGAGAACAAGTCCTCTAATACTGGCCCAATCCATCCAGGGGGGAGTTCTTTCTTTAGGAAGCTGCGAATCTCGTTTCTGAAGTCTGTTTCACGCTCATTGAAACCAAAATCCATATCTGTGCCCTCACCTCTATATGGAGAGGATAACAAACTTTTCTTGCGGGTTGCAGATGGCATCGAAGTCGGGCTTGCCCACGCAGATGAGCCCGATCATGGTTGTAGCCACCTCACCGTGGCTGAATCTCCGGAAATGGATGTTCTGGCAGCACAACCGCATCTAATCGCTTCCGAATACTGGTCCTGTCCAGTATCGCCCCTGCCAGGGCCAGGCCTGAATGGCTGGAAAGTTGCTCGTCACCCTGCACTATCTCAAAACGCATGTTCACCTCCTGGGTGAAGGCCTTTAACAGGCTTTCACACCTTGAAGTGTAGCATGCCTCAGATA
>Ga0315274_10014116_pt1 | contig 11341 bp, 10 predicted proteins | sample YL17G02_20_MG_FD_203700 | JGI IMG/M metagenome (GOLD analysis project Ga0315274, IMG submission 203700) | Sediment microbial communities from Yellowstone Lake, YNP, Wyoming, USA - YL17G02_20 | ecosystem: Environmental > Aquatic > Freshwater > Lake > Sediment | place: USA: Wyoming | collected...
GCGACCTCCGGGTTATGAGCCCGACGAGCTACCTGGCTGCTCTACCCCGCGATCACCGCTGAGTATAGCACATGGCTGCGGGTCTGTAAACGGCCGCAGGACCGGATAGGTCCGTGCTCAGGGATCTGCTTCGCCGCTAGCCCGGCCGCGTCCATCTGCACGGGAAGCATCACGCGAGGCTCGGCCTGAGTTTCCCCATTCTTGGCGATCAGGCTTCCCAGGCGGTGGTAGGTGACCCCGGCGAAAGGCGGCGGGTGTCGCGCCATGGCGCCGCGCACTTCATCCTCCGCGCCCAGTATACCGAAGGCCTCAGACAGCTCGCGTAGGAGTGGACGGGTCTCAGGGGTCATGTTCGTCGCTCCTATGGGATATGCCATTGCCGTTTCCGGCGAGGCGCGTCCGGGCCTCGCTCAGTAAGAGGGGGAGCGGCCAGCGGGAGGGTGGTCCTGCTCTGGCGCTTAGTAGCGGCCGAACTCGCGGTAGGCAGCGAGGAGTGCAAGCGCGCTGGCAACCGGCGTGTCGGCCTGGAGGTTGTGAGCGGTGCAGAAGATGTACCCTCCGCCAGGCCCGAGGGTCGCGGCGAGGTGTTCGACCTCGCCACCGATGTCGTCAGCCGTGCTGCGCGGCATGGTTCGCTGGATGGAGACGCCGCCATGGAAGGCCAGCCGCGTCCCGAAGTCGGCCTTCAGCGTGGCCGAGTCCATGCCCGCCGCCTCGGGTTGCAGGGACTGGAGGACATCGAGGCCGCTCTCGATCATGCGCGGGATCAGAGCCGTCACCGAGCCGCACGTATGATGCATGGTCTTCGCGCCATAGGCTTTGGCGAGAGCCAGGTACTGGGCGAAGCCTCCGCCGAGGAAGCGATCCCACATCTCTACAGATACCAGCAATCCATTCTGGGCGCCGAAGTCATCGCCCGTGAGCACGAGGTCCATCTTCCCCTTCGTCGCTTCCAGGATGCGTTCCAGGTAGGCAAGGTAGAACCCCCTGATCTTGCTGAAGATCGCTTGGGCGATCAGTGGGCGGACAGCCATGTCAACGAGGATCTGCTCGACTCCGCGCAGGTACATGGCCGGCTTCAGTTGCGCAACACGGTTGAGCCGGTCACCCATGAAGACGACTGCGCGGCCCCGGCGGAGAACATCGTCGCACTGCTGCTCGACAGCGGAGTAGTCAAACCAGTCGGGCGATGGCCAATGGGAGTAAGAGAAGATCTCTTCGACGGTCGTGGCATTGGCAAGCGGTGGCTTGGTCACCTCCTCATAGCGCTCGATCCCGTCTCCCACTCGCACCTCCGCAACCGTGCGCGGCACGCCCCAGATGTCAACCGACTCACCGGTCAAACTGGTCAGTGGCGGGCCTACATACTCCGGCCCACCGATGTACCGCAGGTCAACGTCGTGGGCGTCCAGGAAGTCCCCGAAGGAAAGCCCCGTCTCGGCCCGGAGCTTCCTCAGGAACCCCTTGGACGCCCAGAAGTCAACCGGGATCCGATCCGGGACCTGGTGGTTGATGGTGAGCAGCACGCGCTCGCGGGAGGTCATGCGACGTATGTTCGGCGAGAAAGCAGTGGGCGCCTGCGGATGGAAGGGACAGCAACCGTGAAGGTGCAAAGGACACGAGAGCGGTCAGTAAAGGAGCATTGGGTGCTCCCCTTACGCGTCGCTCCGGCAGGGAGCATCCCGCAGTTGCAGAAGATGGCGTCAGCGATGGAGGTCGGTGGCATGGATAAGCTGGTTGCTGCAGCAGTGTGCGCGTTCGTGATGCTGACGATGACGCAGGGATGCAAGGCCGATCAGAGCCCCAATCAGGGCACGCTCCTCGGCAAGAAGGAGACCTGGGACTATGTCCCGCAGATGCGCGAGGTGGCGAAGCGGTTCAAAGGGACAGAGGGGGTGGTGCTCCATCTGGGCGACTCGATCACCTATGCAAGCCCCTATACCGCCTGGGCGCGGGCAGGGGAGGGGAAGACGCCGGAAGATGAGGCGGTGCTCAAGTGGAGCCACTGCGGGGAGGAGAACGACAAAGACGGCTGGTACTTGGCGCATTTTGACCTGCCGGAGGGAGGAAGCTACACGGCTGCCGGGGGCATACGGTCCGACCAGTATATCGCCGGCGGGTTCAAGGGGATGCTTTCGTTGGATGGGATCGTGGGCAGGTACAACCCGCAGATCGCCATTCTCATGCTCGGCACTAATGACGCATGGGCAAGCCGGCCGCCGGACAAGTACATCGCGGACATGGAGGCGATCGTCAAGCGCCTGCTGGACAATGGAACGATCGTCATCCTCAGCACCATCCCGCCGCTGATAGACAACCTCGAAGTGCAGGCCAGGTACAACGAGGAACTGTGGAAGCTGGCGGAGCGGCACAAGCTTCCGGTGATTGACTTCTACGGTGAGATTCTCGCCCGCCGGCCGGAGATGACCTGGGACGGCACGCTGCTCGGGAAGGGTGACGGTCACCCCAGCGCCGACATGAACGGGGTCACCCCTGCTTCCGCACCAACGCCGGAGAACCTGAAGGAAAGCGGTTACCTGCTGCGCGGCTGGCTGTCGGTGAAGAAGCTCGCAGAGGTGAAGAGGCGCGTGCTCGACGAGGGCAAGTGAGGGACGGGATGCGCTCACGAAGGGCCGTCTTGGCATTCTTCGGTTGGCTGGCGCTGATCACGCAGACGGCGTGTGGGGGACTAACGCGCACCTTGCCGGCGACCGAGGAGAAGGAATTGGGCAGAATGGAGAACGTTCCGTACCCCCGCATCGCCATGCTGTGGTCGCCGGTGAGGGGGGATGACTCACTGGCGAGCTACGCGCGGCATGATCTGATCCTGCTGGGGACATGGTGGCTCGGCCTGGAGCCGGACAGGCAGCCGGTCGGGCTCGCCGACGGGTTCACGCCGGACTCAGTGAAGACGGCGAAGAAGCGGCTGGCCGAGCTGAGGCAGGCCAATCCCTACGCGGTGGTGCTGGTCGAGCTGTACTTCTACGAGTATAACGACGACTGGCTGCCGGCCGATCACCCTTGGTGGCTGCGCGAAGAGGGAGAGAAGGAGCAGTTCTGGCCGGGCACCCACCGCATGGACTGGTACAACCCAGACTACCGGGCGCATGTCGTGAACCAGACCAAGGCCTTGCAGGAGGTGGGGATTGACGGCATCTTCTACGACAACTTGCGAGATGAGAGGGAGCCGTGGGTGGCCTTCCTGAAGGCGGTGAGGCAGGCGGTCGGCGATGACTTCCTGATTCTGGTGAACGCGGGCTATGAGACAGAGGGTCTGGAGTGGGTGGCGCCCTACCTCAATGGGATGATGTATGAATCCGGCTGGAGCCACGACCGCACGGAATGGGACGCCTGCATCCGGAACATGCAGCGAGTGCAGGAGCTGCTCCGGCCGCCGAAGATCAGCGTCATCGAGCGTTTCGAGGAAGTGCGCGATCGCGCCGGCTGGCCCGGCGACCCAGCGCGCGGCAAGCCGCCGAAGCGCGACCCGGCGGCGCGCCGGTGGAGCATGTGCTACGCGCTGATCGTCGGAGACTACTACTACCTGTTCAGCGACAATACCAGCCACAGGCATGATTGGTATCCTGAGTACGATGCCAAGATAGGGCTGGCGGTGGGGCCTGGGGAACGGATAGGCTCGCACGTCCGGCGAAGGCAGTACCAGAATGCCCTGGTGGTGGTGAACCTGCCAGGCGCGACTGCGCCCTTCGCGGTGAAGCTGGAGGCGCGGGCGCGCGACGCCTTCACCGGGGAGATTGGAACAGCGTTCGCCATCCCGCCGGGGGACGGGCGTATCCTGCTGAGGGCGGAGTAGGGGAGGACTAGTCTGATGGCGCCTGACCCCAATCGCTCCCGCACCACCCGACGGAGGTGTCGTTGGTGGCTTGCCGCGATCCTGGCGATCATCCCCGCGGCCATCATCTTCTCATGGGTCCGGCCGATGGTGGGATGGTCAGTGGTCGCCGGAGCGATGGGAAGGCAGGACACGCTCCATGGCAGCGGACGGGTCTACCTGAGGGACAACTCCGAGTGGGATTGCGCTCTCTGGGCCAAGGTGGAAGGGCCGGGGAGAACCATCCCCAACACCATGGTGCGGCCGGTGAGGTTACCCGCCGGGCAGACCGCGGTGCCGGAGCGGCCGGAGCCGATGCTGATGGCGCTGGGGCAAGCGATGGATGTGTGCGGGGAGGAGGGGATCATCACGCGTCTGCTCGCCTCGGGCCACAGCCGGGCGAGGGGACGGCGCACGGAATGGCACGGCAAGCCGGCGATCATGGTGGAGATGCAGAGCCCCGCCAGCCTCCGGCGTGCCGCCAGCGGATACCCTGACGCGTGGCGCTTCGTCGTGGATCCGAAGTCGAAGCTGGTGCTGGCGGTCAGCATGCTGGTGAAGGAGGGAGGCGAAGACGTGCCCCGCGGGCGGTGTGAATACGAGTACAACGCCCCGCTGCCGAAGGGGTTCAGGGAACAGTAGCTCGGCCTCGCATGGCCGATGTGTTAGCTCTCGCTCCAGCCCTCCTGCTTGCCGTCACCGCCCCGGCCGTTACGCAGTGTGGCCCAGGCCGCCGCGCCCAGCAAAGGGGCCGCCGGGCCGAGCTCGGGCGAGAGGAAAACGCACCTCGAGAACGTCTCTGCGCGACGGCTGGACTTCAAGGCCAGCTCTGTGGCGTGTCGGAGCGCCACCCTCACTGCGGTCGGGTCAGCGGAGATCATCACCGCCTCGGGGTTGAACAGGGACATCAAGTTGCCCAAACCGAGAGCGAGGCAGTGCCCAGTCTGCTCCACGGCGTCTCGCGCGACGGCGTCTCCGCTCATTGCCAGACGGCAGACCAGGGCGGGTGTGACCGCGGAGTAGCCGCGGCTGAGCGCGGGCGCCAGCGCCGAAGGGGTCCCACCCGTAACGGCCTTGATGGCCCGGCCGACCAGCGCCTCACAACCAGCCAGCGCCTGCCAGCACCCCAACTGGCCACAGGAGCATCGGGGGCCGTCTCTGTCCACCACCATATGCCCGGCCTGGCGCAGGTCCACGAGCCGATCTTCGTACACCACGATCGCCTCCAGGTCGTCGCTGACATCGAGGAACAGGAGGGGGTCAAGCGTCTGCGCGGCCCCAAGGCGGGCCTCGGCGATGGCCACCGCTGCCGCCTCCCTGATGGGATGTACCGGCAGGTTCAACTGCTCCGCGAGGCTGTTCACCAGATCGCTCTCATACCAAGGCGGGCCTGGGGACAGGCTGATGGAGTCACCGTCTCCGCCTCCGGCGAGGGCCAGCCCGAGCGCGTCTGGCGGCTCCAGCTCCCTCGCCAGGCCGGCAACCGCTTCCTGGCACGACTCGACCGCGAGCGACAGCACTTCCTCGGGGAGGAGGGAGGGCTGGCACGGCCGCCTGGCCTCGGTCAGCAGACGGCCGACTTCGTCAACCACTGCCGCATGGAGTTCGGAGGGTGTGAAGTGGAGGGCGAGGGCAACGCCAGCTGAAGGCGAATGGTGGGGAGCAAATCTGCCGCGCGGGTGCGGGATGGGAGGGGGCTCCGGATCCGGCTCCGCAGTGAGATCGGGGGGAGAGGGGAGGAGGGTTGTGACCGCCTCCCGAGCCGGAGGCGCGGAGATGCGCGCGGCAGAGGGCCGGAACGCGGCGAGTTGGCGCTGAACTGCATCAAGGGCGGCGGCGGCTGCGGTGCTACACCGATCGTTGCGCACCAAGGCGGAGCCGAGCACGAACAACTGCTGGTCGCCATGAGCTATCCTGACGGTAGCGTGTATGACCTCTTGTCCGAGCGATGTTGCCGTAAGGGCTGTGTCTAGTAGTTGGACCCGGGGAGTCGGCTCGACGGGGTGACATTGCTGCAGATACCGCTGGATGGCGCCCACAGACGCCGCCGCCACAAGTCTCCACCCATCATGATCGCGGCCCTGAGCGCGTGCCGCGCCCACGAAGCGTCTACAGCCGGGTTCGCTCATGCTGTCTGTTGCGTTCCCCAGCGCCAACACCACGGTTGCGTCAACGGAATCAGGGCCGACGCGAGTTCCCACCTCCTCTATGCGCAAGCGGGGGCCGGCCGGACCGGCCGCCTCCGACACGACCGGCGGCGAGGAGAACCGGTCGCTTCCCGGTCCGGCCTGTTGCGGTGGCGCGCCCACTACCCACCCTCCGCAGACCCCTCGGGCCAGATTGCCATCTGGCCGCGAGTCTGGTCGCGGAGGGCACGCTGGTAGGCCTCCTTGGGCGAGACGCCCACCTGGCGATGACGCCACATGGCCTCGACGAGCTGGAGCTGCTGGGTGGTGTAGAGATTGCGTTCAATCTTGCCGTGACGTTGCTTGATGGGCCGTACATAACCGCGCTGCTCAAGGTAGTAGACATGCTCTTTCGTCATTCCAGGGCAGCGTGCCAGCAAGTCTGCCATCGGGTGGAGCTCGCTCAGGAGGTCTGCGCGCACCGCGGCCCCCACTTATGCATATGCATACCGGCGTGCAGTATAGTGAGCAACTGTCCACCCGTCAAGCCCTTTGTGTAAGATAAATGGCGCGAGACTGGCCCACTCCGATGGCCCGCCCGGTCAGCGGCGCGACACGAGTCGCCGCCATCGCCCTCCGGGTGGCGGCGCCAGGGCGCGGGTCGGCGCGGAGGCGAAGGGATGGATGCAGGCACAAGGAATAGGGGGATGCACCTCGGCTTCACTTCTCCGGAGGCAATGGCATCCATGAGACAGTTCTCCCAGGCAGACTTGGCGACCGAGCGCCTGTCGGCAGAGATAGAAGGTAGGCGAGTAAGCCTCGCGATTCTGCCGCGGATGGGAGCGAACCTGGTCTCCTTCCAGGTGGACGGGCGGGAGTTCATCCACTTCGACCCGAAGAGCATCCTCGCGGATGCCGGAGCGATGACTGGCGCATTCCAGATGTTCCCGACCCCATGCCGGCTCACCGGATCCAGGTACTCGTTCGGCGGCAGGGAGATCGCGCAGCGGAAGCGCGGCGAGGAGGTCTCCATCCACGGACTGGTGAGGGATGAGCCGTTTGCAGTGCGGAAAGGTGAGCGGGAGCTCGTCAGCACGCTGGGGGTCACCGAGACCCACCCGGTCCACGAAGGATTCCCTTTCCCCGGCCGCCTGACTACCGCCCATCGGCTGATCCCGTCGGGCATGGAGGTCCATTTCGAGTTCCAGAACCTCGGCGATTCGCCGGCGCCGGTGGGATATGGGCTGCATCCGTTCTGGCGGATTCCCGGGAAGCGCTCCGCGGTGCTGGTGAAGATACCGACGGACAACATCATGGAGCTAGTGGACCTGATCCCCACCGGCAAGCTGATACCGGTCGGGGGCACAGGCTACGACTGGCGGGAATGGCGGTCGCTGGAGGGGGTGGAGATAGACGCGGTTTTCTATCCCAGGGGGCCGCAGGATACCGCGGGGATCACCTTCGTGGACGAGGGGATCAGGCTGGTGTTGCAGGCGAGCGCAAACATGAGACACATGATCTGCTACGCGCCGGCGGGGCAGCCCTTCGTTTGCCTGGAGAATCTCACCTGCTCGCCCGATGACCCGAACCTCTACCGCGACGGGTTCAAGGAGGAGTCCGGGATGGCGGTCGTGAGGCCGGGAGAGAAGTGGTCGGGGTGGATACGTTACACGGTGGAGAGCGTGTAACAGGAGACGCGACATGGGCATTGAGCCGCAGGACTTGCTGAACGCCGCGCACAAGGCAGCCGCCTGGCTGGTCGCGCATCAGACGGAACAGGGCAACTACGTCGGCAAGGAGCCGCCCAGCGCGGACGGGAGGTACCCGGACGCGGACGATCTGGGGTGCTACTACAAGAGCTTCTACTCCCTGCGGGTGGCCGGCGAATCCGTGGGCGCGGCGCGGGGCCTGAAGTACCTGATCAGGCGCTTCATGACCCCGGCCGGAGACTTCGTGAACTCGCCGACGGAGAGAACGAAGGGAAGCTACACCCCGCTGTTCTCGCAGCTTTACCCCAACACCTGGATCACGCGGGCCTTCGTATTGATGGGGTGGTTCGACTACGCGCGGAAGGCATGGGATTGCCTGCTCAAGTACCGCGATCCGGAGACGGGTGGTTTCTTCGCGACCGCCGCACCGGGAAGTGACATCATAGACTCGAATGTGACCGGCGTGGGCGGCGTGCTGTGCGGGCTGATGATGGGAGATGTGGACAGGGCGATCCAGAGCGGCGACTTCCTGCTGGGGATGATCGAGGCCCAGCCGGACCCGAAGAGGATGTACACGCGGTGGGAGCCGGCCAAGGGACTGGCGACAGATGTCAGCGGCGTGGACGAGAAAGTGCTGATCTACCATTACATTGACGCCGAGAAGCCGAAGCAGGCCTACTGGCCGTGGGCGATGCCGATGGCGAACCTGGCTCTGCTCTACCAGCACACGGGGAAGAAGCGGTTTCTGGATGGCGCGATGAGGGTGTACGAGTTCCTGTGCTCGTGTCACCCCCATGCCTTCTCGTGGACCACGAGCGGCAAGTCGGGCTGGGGTTCGGCGATTCTGTACCGGCTCACCGGCGATCCGCGCTGCAAGAAGACGGCGCTGATGGAGATGGAGTTCATCCTCAGTTTGCAGCAGCCGGAGGGGGCGATGCTGTTCCCCGGCACGGAGAGCATCGAGGCGCAGGCGACGCGCACCACCTATGATCTCACCGGAGAGTACACCGCTTGGCTGACCGACACGGCCGCCGAGCTGATGTCGAGAGGGTAAGCAATGGCAAGCGAGCGATTAGTGCTGGGGATGGATGTGGGCGGCACGAAGACGGCCGCCGCCATCATGAACGAGCGCGGCGTGGTGCTGGGGCAGGGGGTGGGCGCCTCCGGCAACATCAACTTCGTGACCCTCGCGCAGGCGGAGGAATCCTTCACCAACGCCATCGAGACGGCGCGGAAGATGGCCGGGGTCGAGGTTCTGAAGACCGAGATCAACATCATCGGCATCGAGCCCGAGCCGGACCCGCTGCACCCGATCATCACCAGGCTGACCGGTTGCGACCGCATCCTTCACAAGAAGGAAGGCGAATGCTCGCTGGTGGGCGGGCTGGTGGAGCCCGTGGGCATCTCCCTGATCGCGGGGACGGGATCGGTCGGCTGGGGGCGCAACAAGCAGGGCCGAACCCACATGACCGGCTGCTGGGGGACGATTGGCGACGAAGGCTCGGCCTACGACATGGCGCGGCAGGGAGTGAACGCGGCGTTCCGGGCGGAGGACGGGCGCGGGCCGCAGACGAAGCTGCTGGACAACCTGCGGCAGTACTTCGGGGTGAGGCTGATTCGCGACGCGGTGACGACTATCTATCAGAACCCGGATGTGCGCAAGAACTTCGCCGCCCTCAGCCGCATCGTGATGCAGACCGCCGACGAAGGCGACGCGGTGGCGAAGGGCATCATCCGGAACTGCGCCGAGCAGCTTGCGCTGCTCATCACCACCGCCGCCCGCGTGCTAGAGATGGACAAGACGCCGTACCACGTGGCGGCGACCGGCGGGCTGGTGAGCAGGGGCGGGCCGTTCTTCGAGATGGTCCGTGCCGAGATCAAGAAGACACATCCGCAGGCCGAGCTGCTCACCCCCAAGTTCGAGCCGGTGATCGGGGCCGCCCTGATCGGCCTCCAGCAACTCGGCATTCCGTGGGACGCCGATGTGGCGAAGAACCTGGAGGAGTCGGTGCCCAATACCGTACCCGCGTAGGGACCGCCGGGGCACGGCCGATTCCGTACCCCGGCGGGCCACTTGCACCTCTCCGTTGGTCCCGGCCTATTCGCCCTCCCACAGGCCGCCTTCGCCTCCATAGCCAAGCCCGTAAGCGGCGCGCCCTCCGCCGTACATATACCCGCCCCATCCGTCGTACTCATAGCCGCGCGCGGCGGCCGCGCGCACGAGCTGGTTGTCATCCTCTAATGCCGCCTTGACTGCGGCGGTGGCCTTCGCATCAGTGTACTTGCGCAAGGCACTGACGGCCGCGGCTCGCACGTGCGCGCTGGGGTCTGTGGCCAGGGCAAGAAGCGGCCCGAGGGCGGCGTCGCTTTCCATGGTCTCCAGGGCGCTGATGGCGGCGGCGCGCACTGGGATGGAGGTATCCTTGAGCAGCCCGATCAGGGGGTTCAGCGCCCTCTCATCCTGGAACTGCGCGAGAGCCTGAGCGGCATCGGCGCGGACCTTGGGTTCGGAGTCGCCCAGAAGGGCGAGCAGGGCGTCCACGGCTGAGGGGTCCTCGGTGCTGCCCAGGGCGCTCGCCAGGGCGGACCTGATCTCAGGGTCCGGATCATGGAGGAGTCCGACTAGCGCGGCAGAAGCGCGCGCGCTCTTGACGCCGCCGAGGTAGGTGATGGCAGACTGCCTGACTTCCCGGTTCTCGTCCTTGAGCAGCGCGATGAAGGTGTCCGTCATGGCGAGCTTCTTCTTGACGGGATCATCGTACGAGTAGCTCAGGTACTGCGCGGCCGCGGCGCGGACTCCTCCGTTCTCGTCCTTCAGCGCGGCGGTGAGGCGATCGCTCACCTTCTTGTTGCGCGAGTATCCCATCCGCTCGATCACCGCCTTGCGCACTTCCGGCGAGAGATCGTCGGCGGCCGTGAGGAGGGGGTCCCTGGCCCGCCGATCCCCCATGCCGACCAGCGCGACCACGGCCGCCGCGCGAACGGCAGGGGCGGGGTCTTGCAGCAGCAGTGTCAGCATCGGCTCGGTGGCGCGGCGATCGGCCAGCCCCGCCAAAGACTCGGTGGCGGCGGCGCGCACCAGCGGCGAGTCGTCCTTCAGCGCGCCGATAAGGGGCTCGGCCGCGCGGCTGTCTCCGAGGCTGCCCAGAGTGGCCGCGGTCTGCCTTCTCACCCCCGGATCGGGATCCTTGAGCAGGGGCAGCAGCGCATCCACTGCGCCCGACACAGGCCAGTCCTCGAACGCCGACGCGGCCGCCCGGCGCACCGCCGGCTCGCGGTTGCCGAGGGCGGCCAGCAGGGTCATTGTGGCCGCCGGGCTCTTGATCTGGCCCAGCGCGCCGACCGCTCGCTCGCCCACCTTCGGGTCCTTGTCCACCAATGCCGCGGTGAGAGCCGGAACCGCGGCATCGCCGATGGCGGCCAGCGCGTCCGCGGCCCGCTCTCCAGGGGAGACGGGGCAGCATTCGGAGATGATCTGGGCGCCATCGCTGAGCATCGCCACCAGGAACGGGATGGCGGGCGCGGCCTGCGAGCCGATTCCCCCGAGTTCCTCCGCGGCCTCTCCCCGGACCTCGGGGTCCGGCGAGTAGAGGTTGGCAATGGCCTCCTTCACATCGGGAAGCGCATCGGCTGGGATGGAGTCCTTGGGGATTCTTGGCTGCGCCCACAGCGTT
>Ga0315274_10014117_pt1 | contig 11341 bp, 7 predicted proteins | sample YL17G02_20_MG_FD_203700 | JGI IMG/M metagenome (GOLD analysis project Ga0315274, IMG submission 203700) | Sediment microbial communities from Yellowstone Lake, YNP, Wyoming, USA - YL17G02_20 | ecosystem: Environmental > Aquatic > Freshwater > Lake > Sediment | place: USA: Wyoming | collected...
GTCGGAATGGTCTTGATAATGGGAGGTTTCCTTCTAGTGCGACCGCATGTTCGTGTGATGCAGACCGAGTTTGCTCAACCGGTTCCGAAACCTCCGGAAGTTCGCAGGGAAATAGCCTTCGAATCGCTGAGAATCGGAAGCACAACAGACGTTGGTCGCAGGAGAACACTGAATGAAGACAGCATAGCCGCGATTGAGATTCAGTTTTCATTTGAGTCAAAACACAGGTCACGCTGCATGATGATAGTTGGAGATGGAATGGGTGGGCATGAGAAGGGAGAGATTGCAAGTTCAATGGGGGTCAAGACCGTTGTGGAAATGCTGCAGCCGGTCATTCTTGACGGCGAAGCCGATCTTGCCACAGGACTCCAGCGCGCAATCGAGGAAGCGAATAGCAGAATCCTGGAGTACTCGACAGCACACCCAGAGTGTCAGGGAATGGGCACAACGCTCACAGCAGCGGTTATCGACGGTCGAAATCTGATTATCGGCCACGTTGGTGATTCAAGGGCATACCTGATCAATGACAAGGAGATAGTTCAGATCACAAGGGATCACTCCCTGGTTCAGGAAATGGTTGAGAAGGGCGAGATCACAGCCGAGCAGGCTCGAACCCACCCGAAGCGAAACGTCATAATCCGCGTCGTTGGGTACTACGGAAGAGTGGAACCGGAAGTGTTCAAATGGTCGCTGGAAGAAGGCGATCACGTTCTCGTCTGCTGCGACGGCCTCGTCATTCATATGACAGATGATGAGATCAAGCAGATAGTCCTGCAGAACCCGGATCCGCAACAAGCAAGCGCAAGGCTAGTTGCCCTCGCAAACGAGAGAGGCGGCCAAGATAACATCTCGGTCATCATAGCCACAGCTCGGGGAATTGCAGCTTGACGGTGGAATGGTAGTTGAGAAGCAATACATGTTCTCTCGCTCTCGTGCTGACGCTGGTGATGCTCTCCCTAGTTTCTTCTGCAAGCCTGTCTGCTAAGATATCTGGGACCTCGATGAGGATGCAATCAGGAGATCCGCAGCAGCTTGAATCTGCCACGACAAGGCCGATTGAGCGCGGACATTGGCAACCTTTCGCATCATCCATCATTCCCGCCGAGGCCAACGAGACTCGTAATCTCAACTTGTCAATATCGCCACTTAATGTCACGGTGCCCCAAGACGGCACTGCCATGTTCCGCCTTAGCATCCCATTTGGATTGCTGGGTTGCAACCTCACAGACTGGGACAGTAGCATCAACGGAACGTCCGGCGCTCAACACTGGAAGGCAGAGGTCACTCAAGAAGGATTGGAGGTGCACATTCCACCGGACGCAGAACCGGGTTACTATCAAATCTCTATTGCCGCCCTAGTCACGGAGGGCGGGTCGTGCCCGTTCAGTGGGCGAGCTACAGCCCAAGCTCTCTTCGAGGTCACAGGTTTCAGCGTCAGGGTCTGGCCAAGAAGCGTGGAAGTTCGGGCGGGCGATAACGCGACCTTTGCTGTTGTTGTTGCACATCATGGCCGCGATCGATTCCCAGTCCGTCTTAGTGTCATTGGTCTGCCACAGGGAATCGAATCACGATTCGATGGGATACTCAATGGTCCTCCGAGATCGCCACCATTCATTGCAAACCTCACTTTGTCTGTCGACACTACCGTTGCTGCTAGAAGCTATGAACTGGAGGTAGTCGGCAGTTGGGATGGCCCGAGAGGCGAAGTCAAGGAAGTCAAGGACCGCGTCACACTGACCGTCACACCGAGCGTTACACTGACCGTCACTGCAAGCGGTGTTTCTTCTGAGCCCAACGAATCACTTCGGCTCTGGTTGGCTTGGGCTCTGGTCGTGGTTGTTGGGTTGGCCTTCGGTCTTCTCGCCCTCGTGGTAGACATGAGGAGTACTGTTCGTGTTCGTTCGGTTGTGCCGTCTCCCGTCGTGTCTGCTCCGCCGAGAGCCCAGACTCTCTCAAGTGTCTGCCCGCGCTGCAAACGCTCAAGCCGAGCCGGCGCGAAATTCTGCACTCATTGTGGGGGACCTCTGTCGTCGCGAGCTCCAGGCTGATCGACTCCACTGAGCGGCGAGGATGATGGGTCTGCTGTCCTCGGGATCGATAGTTGTCGGGGAACGTGGAGCATACGTCGTGGAGTCAAAACAGCTGGAAGGTGGCATGGGATACATCCACTGGGGCCGCGAACGAGGCACCGGACAGCATGTTGTACTCAAGACCGCGAAGGAAGGAACCGACAAGGACGATCTCATCAAGCAGAAGCTCTTCGATGAGGCCGATATCATCAGGGCAGTGAGTCACCCGAACATAGTCAGATATATTGATAGACGACCCACAGGGCAGTTTGTGCTTGTGCTGGAGCGTGTCGAAGGCCAGTCATTCCACGACGCGTTCAGAGGGAAACCAGCCACTGAAGATCAGACGCGGATCTACGCCGACACGATGCTGGATGCTCTCCAGTACCTGCATTCAAGGAACATAATCTACCGAGACCTGAAGCCCCAGAACATCATCAACGAACCAAGCCGCAGGCTTGTGCTGTTGGATTTCGGCGCCGCGAAGCAGGGCTACCTCCATACTACAGCCGGGACCTTGGTAGGATCAAACGGTTGGTCCGCTCCCGAGCAATTCACAACTGGCGAAGTCACCGAAGCATCTGACATCTACGGACTGGGTGCGACGCTGTTCTTCATTCTCACCGGCAAGGAGCCGAGAGGGTACATGCTCCACGACGGGTCACTCATGAAAGGGCCCAGAGACCTCAATCCATCTGTATCGAAGGAGCTCTCCGAGGCAGTCCTACGAGCAGTCCAGTCAGATCCTAGGCTCCGACCTCAGACCGCCGACGACATGCGAAAACTGCTGAGAGGTACCTATTCCCAGCTCGGGGTCCCGAACATAGTGGTCAGCGGCAGACGATACGAAGTTCGGGCGGCATTGGAGATCGGACGAGCTCACGACTGTCGTGCGAGAGGCTGCACACTGAGGCGTCCACTTGATGTCCCGATTGATGATCCCAGCAAGTTTGTTGGTAGCCATCAGGCAAGAGTCACCCTCGACAGATCAGGGAGGGTGTGGGTGGAGGACCTAGGCGCGGTCAACAGGATGGCCGTTTTGAGAAGAGGTCAAGGATGGGATGTCGTGCGGCCCCGATCCCGTTACGAGCTAAAGGACAAAGACCAAGTCGCCCTAGCCTACGCAGACGGAAGAGGACCATACATCACATTCACGTTCAACATGAGCTAGACTCGGACAGGCGGCGTGCCAGCGGAAACGATGATGGCTTTCCTTCGACAGAGGTCCATGCCATCACTGCCAGATGCACACTTGACCGCCTTCCGTTTCCCAAGCACGTCCAACACGTTCGACTGTCACGCTGCTACATGCCTCTGGACTGTACGTAGCGGCAGAATTGATCCAGTTCGCACGGTTGCCGAAAACTGAAGGTTACCCGACCTGGAAGCATATCATGTTGGCATTCTATCTCCGCAAGATGTCCGCTCTCAAACTGCGCGCTGGAATATACTCGTCCGGTTAGAATAGACTTCTCTGACCAAGTAGTGGTCTGTGTTCCAGTCCGTAGCCTCACGATTGCATGGACCTGAATGGAGATCTTCATAGGCCTGAGTACATACCGGGGCGCAAACTCGATGGTCCTTTGAGAAAGAGACACGCTGCCGTAGAGCCTCTTCGCTCTCGATCCGGAGCAGTCTTCTGCAGACGCTGCGGTACATCCATCAGACACACATCGCAGAGTGCGAGCGGTCATTATCTTTGAGCAGCAGAAGGAGAGGCAGAGAATCTCGCTACTTGTTCAGAAGGATCTGGCTTGGTCACTGAGCGGACGACAATCGACGGAAATGCTCAGCGGCTAGCGTCCTAGCACGTTCGTCCACGGTTCAGGGCCGGTGCGATGTCGGAAGACTTCCAGCCCTCAGTTCTTGATTTGATTTGAAGCCTGGAAGCATGCCCATGACTACGGGCAACGCTGGATGGCTGAGACTGTGTTCTCTACATTCAAACGCCTCTTCGGCGAATACGCCTCCTCCATCAAATTCAGGCATTTAATCAAAGAGATGACCCTGAAAGCATCGCTGTACGCCCCCTTCACAGCGATGACCCAAGAATCCAACGTCCCCAGAACCGAAGAAACGGACAAAAAACCGCGAAACAGTAGGCTGTTCAAGAAAGCACATCCGCCAACATACTGGGCGTGCCATATCATGCACGACCATGATCGGCATTTCGAGCAGGCTCAAAGCCGAGTCTGCGTGGGTTATGGCATACGGAAAAACATTGGAAATTAGCGTAGTCTGATGCCGCATCCGCGGCAGAACTTCGCCGTAGGCTTGTTCACAGTTCGACATGATAAGCAGATTCTACTTACATCACGTCTGTGCCGGGACATCCTGACTAGGAGCACTGTGAGCAAGGAAGTCAAAACAGCAGCTGTTAGCAGAACCATCAACCATCTATTCTCGAGTTGCCTGTCAACACTTTTTGACGTATAGACGTTGGATCCTGTAACGGATTGTGGAGTTGCGATCTAGGTGGTAGACGCAGTGCCGTACCTGCTGAGAAGATCTACGATAAGAGGCTCCACGCGGCTGATGTCAACATCCATGCTCACATTCACGTTCCCATCTGCATCCTTGTGTACAAGCGTCCTTCCTCTCTGACCTTGACCGTTCTCCAACACAACTTCAACGCGGGATCTCTGCGTCGTCACCAAGTAAGGATCGATCGAGATGGCGATTGTCAAAGTATCCCAGAGCGGCGTCAACGAAGTATGAGCTAGCATGGGCTCGAGAAGATTGGTTGCTCTGTTCTTCAGTTGCCATATCTGCTCGAGAAGATCTTGGGTAAGAAACAACTTCACTGTCACATTCAGCCCGACCATCACGATCTCTGCACCAGAGCCAAATACGATGCTGGCAGCTTCTGGGTCTGTGAAGATGTTGAATTCGGCGACGTGAGATGTGCCTGGCACGTACGACGTGTCATCCACATGGGGCAGAGTGGTTCCTCCCATGATGACAATTCTCTTGACGTTTCTGACGATTTTAGGCTCCTTCATTATTGCCGCAGCAACATTAGTCAGAGGGCCTGCTGCGACTAGAGTGATTTCACCGGGTGATGACATGATCATCGATATGATAAGATCAACAGCGCTGGTTTGTAGAATCTTGTTCTTCGGCGCTGGATAGCTATCCCAAAAGTGAATGTAACGATCTGACTCATCTTTGGGGAAGAAAACATCGCCTTTGAGGGGCTTCTTCATGCCTACGGCGACCGGAATGTCTTCCCGACGGATGTATTCCAAGAACTTGAGGTCGTTGGTCGCGGCGATATATGGATCAGAGATTACTCCTGGGACAATCGTCAATGCCTCGACCTTCACGCGTGGCCACTGCAGTGCCATCAGCGTGCCGATGTAGTCCTCAAAACCAGGATCATTATCAATAATGATACGGACCTCCCCTAGAGCCGGTTGTAGAGCGTGGCTGACGGAAAAAGGAATCAGGCCTGTGGCCAGCAGTAGAATGAAAAAGACATGGCACGTTGAGGTGGGCAAACGTTTCCCAGCCCGTGGAGCTTGATGGCTTCTGAATGCTCTTAATGATTTGCCTCCCGCATGGAGCTCCATTGCTGGATGCCCGTGACACCGGGGGAGAAACTAGCCAAATCAACTGGCTTTCGAAGCTGTCTGGACCACAGCTCGCATACTTACTCTTCGAAAATCCGGACGACGAGATCGTCAGGTTCCTGCGGGCTTGTTTGGCAAAAATGACTGGCTACGGTTCCGGATTCCTGGGACGAACTGAGTCCCAGTTCGGCGAACTCAAACAGTCGTTTCATTGGCAACGTTACTAAAAGAACTCGTGTGAACATTTCAAATCAAACCACAGAAGGAATCCGTCGGCCGCGGTGTTTTGCCATGTCGGAGCTGAGACAATAAGAGAACGCGGCGCTTAAATTGAGAAGCGCGATAGATAGTCGCGTTTTCTGACGACTGACAAGCAAGACACAGCTCTCTTTGGAGAAAGGAAGTGACTCGGAGCGCGAAGAGAACTGGCGATTTCGCCCTCGCAGTGGTGTTGACGACAATCGCAATCTTCAGCATCACGGCCGAGATACTACCTACGCAGCCTGCGTGGGCGGCTTTCCCCGGTACAAATGGCAAGATCGCATTCCAGAGCTTGCGCTCGCGCCAATTTAGGTCACCGGAGGCGCAGTCGCTATTGCTCTGCTTCTGACCGCGGCCAAGAGCATCACTACTCCCGCGATCAGTCCGCCCCAGAATCCGAAGGACAGACGAGTTGAGATCGTCCCCCAATTCTCCGTGACTGTCTTGAAGAGGTCGAGCCCCGAGCCTACCCTCGAAAGCTCGGTCCAGAGACCTACTGCGAAGACTACTATTGAAAGCAGGGCAAGCACTCCTCCTATCAAGAGTATCCACTTTCCCTTGCCAATCATCACGCTACCGACAATCGCCAATATGCTCGCTAATGCGAGAAGAGCCAGAGTGGGCAGGCAGAACCAGAGGTCCAAAGTGACAACCTGCGACGGAGGATTGCCCAGCACACTGGCTGAGGCCTCATAGAGATACAACGGAAAGTCGATTGCAGTTGAGTTACCTAGGCCCACAACCGGAACACTAGCTGTGGCGGTCCACCACGGCATGACCAGACTCGCAAATGCCACGATTCCTCCGAGAATACCAGCTTGTTTCAGTCTCCTCCCAAGTGGCCTCAGACTCCGTTTGGAGACCCTCACGGCCGGCCGAGAAGAAGACGTATGAGTAGACGTAGTCACAGTGAGCTGATCTGTGTCATAGACTCGCGTTTCATCGGGGCTCATCGAGAAACCGCAATTCCAGCAGTAGCGATTCTTTGGTGGATTGTCCTTTCCACACTGCGGGCAACGAACCATGACCATCGCTTTCTTTGTGGGCATGAGTGTGTTTTGTAGTTAAGTGCTTTCTCTCACGGCTTCCCTGATCCTCCCCTAATCCGTCGTTCGTCGTCGTATGGCAAATCGTGTGTGGTACTAGTGGTGCGCACACACCAATCGCCTGACACCCTACCTTCCTACCCTACCCTTGACACTAGGCACACTATAACACCGCGAGCGTTGATTCTTCATCGCGTGCAGGCCACAAAAGAAATGAATCAGACCGACAGTGCTAGGCCGTGGCTTGACAAACGGCTGGTGGCTCATGAGTCTGGACAAAGACATTGAGCATTGCATCAATTGCGGCATTGAACTTCCTAGTGATGCGAACTTCTGCAATGGGTGTGGAGCGAGCCAGCTCCGACCGGCACCGAAAGCTGAAACCAAAGCTCCAGGCCTTGAAATGCTGCCAACGAGGGCGGAAGTGTCGGCAGCTCAAATAGAAAGGGATATTGCCGCTTTCAAGTTGGAACGTGAAGGTTTGGACCTAGCGCGACAAGGACGCTTTTCAGATGCGCTCGCTAAGTGTGATGAGGCGATCAGACTCAGACCAGACCGTTTCGGGTCACGGATAGCAAAAGCAGGTCTGCTGATAACGTTAAAAAGCTATCAGGAGGCGGTGGAGGAATTAGATCTAACTTTAGATCAAGCAATTGGACTTGCCTCTGAGCAACGAGCTGTTCTCAAACCTACATTGCACGGCGTCTGGTTCCTTCGCGCTACTGCTCTAAGGGAGTTGAATCGAATAGAAGAAGCTCTAGGTTCTCTGGAGCGAGCGATAGCGCTGGAGCCCGATTACGCTGATGCATGGTTCTTGAAAGGCATTTGTCTAGGCACCATTCTGCGCTATCGCGAAGCTCTGGCTGCACTTGATCAGGCGACCAAGATTAGACCCGACTATGCTGACGCGTGGCTCAGCAAATCGCTGACTTTGAGGAGGCTGAATGAGCAAAAAGAAGCGGCAGCAGCTCGTGAACGCGCGATTAAGCTTGATCCGAACATTCTGAAACGCTGGGACGAAGCGTTCAAACCACTCCGAGCAGACATATTCGTGTGAGGCGACGGCCTCTACAACGGGAAGAAGAGGAAGAAGGGCTTCTACATGTACAAGAGTTACCAAAGGAGTTGAGTTGGGATCCCTCTGATCTGGGAAACGAGATCATCACCATTCCTCACCGTTCTTATCCTCATACTAATGTTGGCTTCCTCCCTCAGTTCAATCTTCGCTGTGTCAGAACACAGCGGGCCTACCACACAGGTAGACGACGGGATAGAACGCTACAGGAAAGGAGACGGTATTCTGCGTGTCCTCGATGATCAAGGCAGTCCAATCATCGGGGCGGCGGTAAGTTACAGACAGACGACTAGAGACTTCTTGTTCGGTCTGCCTCCGCAGGCGCCGGATGAAAGCACTTGGTCGTTGCTCAAGGAAGCTGGCGTCAACTATGTGGAGATGTTCATGAGCTGGAAGCTGACTGATGACCCAGGCTTCCGCGGCTGGGTCGATTACACCTTCACCCCATCTTTCCTCAAAAGACACGGCATTGTGTTGCTGAGCGGCCACTGTCTCGTCTGGATGGTTGCATCCTACCCAGACAACCCAGCAGCAGACCCGATGAATCTGCCCGCAAGAGTAACGACCCTGAAATACGAGGAACTGAAGAAGGAACTGTACGATCATGTGTACGAAACCGTCAGCCACTACAAGTCGCTCATCAGATACTGGGGGATAAACGAACCTTTCTGGCCGTACGCTGACCCATTTCACCTCACCACCACACAGTGGCTGGAGATAGTCAGCCTCTCTGTTCAGGCGATAAAGGCGGCGGACCCGACCGCAAAGATCTACATGAACAACCTCATTGGCGACTTCCCAACTTGGAACTACTATCCCATAAGGAGCATGAAGCTCCTGATGGACAAAGGCATTGACTTCGACGCAATCGGAGTAGAAGTGTACGGAGAAGGTAGAAGCCCAGGAGTACCACTGGACGGGAGAGACTACCCTGTGATTTCGTGGGTTTCTAAGAGGCTGGATCAATTCGCCGAGTTGGGAAAACCCATAATTCTAACGGAAATCGACGTCGCGAGCGAGCCCAACGAAAAGACGCAGGCGGAATGGCTGAGAGACTTCTACACAATGGCCTTCGCCAAACCATACGTGAAAGCTGCAGTCTGGAGTTTCATGTTTGATAACCCGTTTCTTCCAAAGGCAGGCATATTTGGCTGCCAGACGCAAGACCGATACGGTAACTGCCAATCAGGCCCGAGACCCAAACAGGCCTACTACGCCCTGAAGAATCTGACAAGCTCCTGGTTGACCGAGGGAGATGGGACAACAGACAACCAAGGCAAGATACGTTTCAGAGGGTTCGGAGGCAACTATTCAATCACCGTGAACATGGAGGGGTACAAGGCGATGGAAGCGACCATCCATGTCAAAGAGCAAGTAGAGAACAGCTTTGAAGTACGGCTGACCGAAGAGAAGCAGGAGACCGCCACAACAACTTCGAGTGAACAGACTCTGAGTGGCTCACCGTACGCGATCGCGCTACCACAAATGCAATTGTACGCTGTTGCCGTTGGGGCGACGGTCTCTCTGTTCGCGACGACACTGGCAGTACTTGCCATTAGAAGACACCGAAGCTCAACCTTGGACCCGTCTCATAGACGCAATAGGTTCTGCGTGAAGTGTGGCAGTCCTTTGCAGACGGGAACAAGGTTTTGCGTGAAATGTGGCACACGAGTTGAGAGAAGGACCTTGAAAACGTGAAACGGTTCAGGCAACACTTCACTGCGCTCTTTCTGTTTCTCGTTTTCAACCGTGGAGCAGGCTGTCCAAACATTTGGAGAGCGAGCACTTGGCGCTGAAACGGAAGGGTCAAAAGGTCAAGGACTACACTGCATAGGGTCAATGCGGCCGTAGTCTAGAGCACCGGACTCGACTAGATTGACGAAAAAGCGCGGATAGCCTCATTTCTAAACGATCAGGTGCCCTAAGCTACCGGCCCAGACGGTGTGTCTTCTCCAACGCATAAGAGAGTACGTTCCCGCTTCTGTGGGGCTATCGGCTGAGCATCTCCGTCAGTTGTTCGATGCAGCCTATGCAGATGAGTGGTCTGTATTCGGCTCGTAGTCGCTTGCTGCACCAGTTGCACCGTTTCACTTGAAATGTTGCTTGCGTGCTTCCAAAATCGTTCCTGACATGAATTAGCGTGAAGCGATGCCATGAATGTGAGGAGGAAAGGTGGGTGATTGAGCGGACTCCCGGACGTGAGAAATCATGTCCCTGACTGATGACTGGCATTGTGTTTCCGGAGGACTCGCCAGCGACCATTGATTGAGCAGACGTTGGTCTTTCACGCTTCACAGTTCTGGGCAAGCGCATAAATCGCCTCTTGTTGTTGACGACGCGACAGAGGGGAAGATCTCTCCCTCTGTACTCCCCTTCTTCGCTGATTGTTTGTGCGGTGATGGATTCTGCACAGTGCTTGTTTAGTAGGGTTTGGTAGGGTAGCCCAGCCGGCGACCGCAACCACTGCAGAACCGATTCCGGGCACGGTTGCGATGGCCACAGCTCGGACAAACTGATGCCGGGTGGGGCGCTGGCATCGCAGCGGTGGGTGGCTTCCTCTTGGCCCTCAACACAAGAGCGATAGAGACCAGGACTGCAATAGCAGCAAACGCAGGGAGTGCAGGGGTCAAGGAATCAGTCCCGCCAAGGCCTCCAGTGGTTTTGGTCTGCGAACAGGTAAGAAACTCGCAAGGATTGAGAGTCTGGGTTGGCAGGTTCAGGACTATACCGCAGTTACCCTGTGCATCGCAGGTCGTCTGATACGTTGCGATCGACGGAGTTTGGCTCACAACTAGCTCGACCGAAACTGACTTCGATTGCAGTCGGGACGACCAACCTTCCGCCGCAAGTCCGACAGTCTGGAGACTAACGCTAATTTGATGCCGCCCTGTGCTGATGGAGTTTGGTGTCGTTAACGAGTAGATTAGATCAGTGGGCTCATCAGGATCAACTTCAAGCGGAATCTGTTCATTAGGGTTGACAGAAGATCCGAAATCTGGCTGCGCCATCGCCGAAACGATTCTGAAAGGGTACTCCCCAGTGTTGGTGAGACGCACCGTTAGTACAGTTGAACCTCCAGGGGCAACGGTTTGCGGATTAAGGCCTAGCGAACCCTCGAATGCTGGTGATATCAGGTATTGGGGAATGCTAAGCGCGAATCCATTCTGAGTCTGCTGAAGCCATGGCGGCAAGCCATATCCGATCTCTCCGGGAAGACAGTACGATCCACCAAAGCTTGAGGGATCACTGACCTGTGACAATTGATAGAGAGCACCTAGATCGAGAGTCGAAGGAAGACCGTAACTCTTCGGCATGGCG
>Ga0315274_10014119_pt1 | contig 11339 bp, 11 predicted proteins | sample YL17G02_20_MG_FD_203700 | JGI IMG/M metagenome (GOLD analysis project Ga0315274, IMG submission 203700) | Sediment microbial communities from Yellowstone Lake, YNP, Wyoming, USA - YL17G02_20 | ecosystem: Environmental > Aquatic > Freshwater > Lake > Sediment | place: USA: Wyoming | collected...
CCGCCGCAGCCGTAGTAGAGCGCGTATCCGGCGAGCGCGGCCGCTAACACCAGCGCGCTGACGGATAATATGGTTCGCCTGCCTGTCTTCATATTGCACCCCCCGCTCAATATATGGCGAATCTATATGGCGAATCTATGGTGGAGACAAGGCAAAATAATTTCAGGGACACTTTACTTAATTAACAGTTAAGTGATGTGTCCCCGGAAATCATATCATTTGATTATTTTGGCTATGTTGAATAGAGTTGACGCTGTTTCAAATAAGGAGATGGAAAATGGCTAAATTCAGGATCCTTGTCGTGGACGACGACAAAGAGATGGCGGATCTCGTCGCCGCTATTTTCCAAAGGCACGGTTATCATGCCGAAGCCGTCAACAGCGGGAAAGAGGCGTTTGAACACCTCTCCCGAAAGACGCCCGATCTGATCATCCTCGATCTCATGATGCCGGGGATGGACGGCTATGAGATCTGCAAAAAGTTGAGGTCTTTGAAGGCGACGTCAAGGATCCCGGTCATAATGCTCACGGCCGACGATTCCCAAAAGGACAAGATCGAGGCCTTCGACACGGGAATAGACGACTATATCGCCAAACCCTTTGATATCGAAGAGCTCGTGGCCAGGGCCAAATCCCATTTGAGGCGCTCCAGCGAGCTGAAGCAGGCTGAAAAAAAGCAGCGAAAGCCGAAGATCAAAAATATACTGGTGACGGGCGGGGCGGGATTCATCGGTTCGCATCTGTCGAGGGCGCTCGCGAAGGCGAAATACAATGTCCACATCATCGACAATTTCTCCACCGGCAGGATGGAGAACATCGGCGATATCTTAAAGAACAAGAACGTGCGCCTGACAACCGGCTCCATCACCGATGAGGTCATCTTGAGCAAGGCGATAGAACGGGCCGACATGGTCTATCATCTGGCCGCTACCGTAGGGGTGAGGCATGTGGTTGAGAGCGCTCTGGACACCATCGTTTACGACACGCTGGGCACATTGCTGGTATTAAAATACGCATCTTCAAAAGGCGTAAAGGTTCTCCTCACCTCCACGTCGGAGGTCTACGGAAAAACGAAACAGCTTCCCTTCAGGGAGGATGCCGACATCACGTTGGGCCCTCCGTATATACACAGGTGGAGCTACGCCTGCTCAAAGCTTCTGGATGAATTTCTGTCGATCGCATATTACAGGGAGAGGAACCTCCCCGTGGTCGTCGTCAGGTTGTTCAACGTGGTCGGGCCGGGGCAGGTGGGCCATTACGGCATGGTGCTCCCCCGCTTTTTCAAAAGCGCATACCTGAACGAACCGATGCACATCTACGGCACCGGGAAACAGAGCAGATGCTTCACGTATATCGACGATGCGATCCTGTTACTCATGCGCATTGCCGATTCGGAAAAGGCGTTGGGCCAGATCGTCAACTTGGGCAGCAGCGAAGAGATTTCCATCCTGGAGCTGGCGGATAAAGTCAAAAAGATCACCGGGAGCTCGTCAAAGATCATCTTCGAGGACTACGACAAGTTCTACGGGAAATTCTTTCAGGACATAAAGAGGCGCGCGCCCGACACGACAAAGCTCAAAGAGATAGCCGGAACGGTTCCCACGATAAGCCTCGATGAAATTTTGAGGCGGATGAAACGCTTCTTCGATAAACATCCCGAAGAATTGAAAAGGATATGAACATAATGAAGCTACTGGAAAAGATTGCTTCAAGGAAGGCCACGGTGGGCATAATCGGGCTGGGCTATGTGGGCCTGCCGACGGTGGGAAATTTTCTTCAAGCAGGTTTCAACGTGATCGGATTTGACGAGGACGTTTCCAAGGTCAAATCGCTCATGGCCGGCATAAGCTACATAAAACATATCCATTCTTCGTTGATACAAAAATGGCTCGCCGGAGATAAATTTCATGCCACCGCGGAATTCACCGAGTTGAGCGAGGCGGATGTGGTGATCATCTGCGTTCCCACTCCGATAAATGAGAACCAAGAACCCGATCTTTCGTATGTTCTAAACTCTGCAAGGCAAGTTGCCGCGCACCTGCACAAGGGGCAGCTCGTAATTCTCGAATCCACCACCTATCCTGGCACGACGGATGAAAATTTAAGGGCCATTCTTGAAGAGACGGGGCTCAAGGCGGGCAAAGACTTCTATCTCGGCTATTCGCCGGAGAGGGAGGACCCCAACAACAAGGAATTCACGTCAAGATCCATCCCGAAGATCGTTTCAGGTTACACAAAGGATTGCTTTGGCGCGGTGATGGCCCTCTACGACGCCGTATCCGTGCCGACGGTGCCGGTTTCCTCCACGAGAGTCGCGGAGGCCGCCAAGCTGCTCGAGAATATCTACAGATCGGTGAACATAGCCCTCGTCAATGAATTGAAGATGCTCTTCGATAGAATGAATATAGATATATGGGAGGTGATCGAAGCGGCCCGGACAAAGCCTTTCGGTTTTCAGGCATTCTATCCGGGGCCGGGGCTGGGAGGGCACTGCATTCCCGTTGATCCTTATTATCTCACATGGAAGGCTCACGGATATGATTTTCACGCCGGTGTTGTCGAGTCGGCAGGCGACGTCAACGCGGCAATGCCTTACTACGTCGAGAAAAAAATATTCGAAGTCCTGAACATAATGCAAAGGACGATCAGCGGATCGAAAATCATCGTCTTGGGAATTGCATATAAGAAGGATGTCGATGATCCGAGGGAGTCGCCCGCATTTCCGATCATAGACCTCTTGGTGAAAAACGGCGCCGAGGTCAGCTATAATGATCCATATATACCGGTCTCCAAGGGAAACAGGCAATTCAGGCACATCAACATGCGCTCGATAAAGCTCACGGAAGAGGCCATAGCGGGCGCCGACCTGATCCTTTTGATCACAGACCATTCGGAATATGATTACGCCTTCATAGAGAGACACGCAAAATGCATCATGGACACGAGGAATGCGTTCGAAAGGCAGGGCATCAGGAGCAAGAAGATACACAAGGCGTAAAACCTGTTGGCTGATATGAGCTTAAAGAAAATTGCAATTCTTATCATCCTGCTCGTGTCCGGCATTCCCCTGTGTGCATCTGCGGCAGGCTCCGACATCGAAGTCAAGAAGGACGCCCTAAAAAATCAGCCTAAGGCTGAAGAGTCCGCAAAAGAAAGGGTCTTTATCTCATCTTTTTTTGACTACGGTACCGCTGAGCTCCCTTCCGGCGACCAGACGTGGACTGCACTTATGGCGAGGGCCGCCTATCTTTACAAGAACCTTCAGCTGCCATATTTTCAGTTTTCCCGTTATTTGCGGGGCGGAAATGCCAACTACACTTATGACCTTGGCGGTTATTATAAGATCAAGCGCTGCTATCTCAACGTCGAGACAGGCGCCGGAAGCAGCGTCGATTACATATATAAATACAAATTTTTCGGCGAGTTCAGTCACCCCATATACAAAACCCTATATTTGAGGGAGAGATACAAATTTCTATTATATAAAAATGAAAACTTCAACATTCTCGCTCCGGCTTTGGTATATTATTTCGGAAATCATTATATAGAAGCGGAATACGATGCCGAATTCTCGAGCCAGAGGGGATATGCGCAATGGGGTTCTGCAAAGTTTAATTTAAATGTGTTTAAAACTGCGGATATCTGGATAGGCGGAGTGGTGGGAGAACGCGTCTATGATATTCTGGCGCTTCCTTCTGCGGTAGATGAGTTCGGATTTATCGTGTACAGCGGCTTCAGATTCAGCCCGGTGAAAAATCTCTTTTTCAGCACGACTATCTCATATGCGCAAGAGGACCCCAGCTTCAAGCATCGTTCAATAATTGCGGGCCTCTACTATAAATTTTGAGGCGCAGCAGGCTATTGTAATGAAGGAGACATTTGAAATAGGGGGGTAAGCATGAAGAACTCCTACGTCCTGGTAGTGGATGACGAAAGTGATGCGGCGCAATTGCTTGCCACTCGCCTGAAGAAATTCGGTTTCAATTCGGATGCCGTCTACAGCGGAGCGGATGCGCTCGAGCATGTGAAAAAGAGAAGGCCGGATTTGATCATCCTGGATCTCATCATGCCGGACATGGACGGGTATAAGGTCCTTGCGAAACTCAACGCCAATGTCTCCACCGCCAATATCCCGATCATAGTGCTGACGGTCGACTCCTCTCAAAAAGACAAGATCAAGGCCCTGAAGATGGGGATAGATGATTATGTCACAAAGCCCTATGACATAGACGAGGTGATCGCGCGAATTGAAGCCATACTAAGGAGGTCAAAGGCGAAGGAGTTCGCGCCCCGCGAAGGCGGCGGCATCAGCCTCAAGGACAAGAAGCGCCTGGAGTTTTTGAAGTATCTGGAAGAAAACAAGATCGGGGAAATTGAGCCCGAGTACAATCTTCAATCCAGAAACGGGTATTGTTATAAGGTGGCGGCCGATTTCTTCAAGGTCAGCGATTTTTCCGAGTTTGTGGAGCTCAAACATCTTTCTGACAACCATGTCCTGAAGGCGGAGTTCTTCGACAAGATACTGGTATGCCCCTTTTGTTTTCACCATGATATCAACATCCGCGAGACTTCACCTGCCGATCACAGCGCCGACATCAGCGTCCACGACGCTTTCCATCACTACCGCTGCGGCTATGTCGGAACGGAAGACGAGTTCCTGCAGGGGATCAGGTATATATGCCCCAAATGCTTCCGCGAGCTGAAGCACGTGGGTGTCGATTATGACAGGCCGGGCAAAGTCTACGTTTCCAATACCACGAAGGACAAATTCATCGAACCCGCTGTTTACTGCCAGTGCAGGAACTGCAGGAAATTCTTCGATGCGAACGATGCGGTCAGGCAGGATATTTATACTTATGTCATGACGGACAGGGCGCTGGAGGTGATAGCGGAGGGAGCCTTCACGGAGATCAGCCTTGAGCAGGAGTTGACGGATCAGGACGTGAGCGTCTATAATCTAAGGTATTTCAGGGCAAGACTCGGCGAAGAGGTGAGCCGTTGCAAGACATTCAACAGACACCTCTCCATTATTCTTATGAGCATCAATAATTTTGATTTTCTTATCACCAACTATGGAGAGGTCGCCACCAAGAGAAAATTGAAGGAGCTGGCGATGATGTTGAAGCAGGGTCTGTGGAGCGTGGATATTCCGGCCCGCTACGACAAAAACGATTTTATCACGCTCTTGCCGGAGGCGGAAAGGGCGAGGGCCGAATCGATCGTCCATGCGCTAAGCGGCAAGATGCCAGACGGGCTTGAGGTCAATTTCAAAATCGTCTCGTTCCCCGAAGATGCGGACGCAGAGGAAACCCTGCTTGAAAAGCTGATAAAGAGCAAACACGTTGCGCTATGAAGTTGAGAAACATTAAAATCGTCGATCTGGAGCTTTTAAGAAATTTCAAAGCGGCCGAGCCGCCCAAAAGGAAATTGAAGGTCACGTCCGTGCTGGCAATTGTCCTGCTATTGCTCGTGATATCATCCTACATATATTTCGTCTTCTTCGAGGGAGACCTCTCTTCGTTTTTCATCTCGATAAACGAATACATAAAATACTGCATCGCAGACATCATGGGCAGATCGAACTGGCGGAAGTTTCTCCTCTTTGCGCCGGCGCTTCTGTTCGATACGGTCAGATATTATCTGTCAAACACGATCATCTTCTTTATAGTCGTCTTCCGGAGGGGCGCATCGTATGAAGAGGGCAAGCCGGATTTCCGTCCGTTCGTGAGTGTGATATTGCCCGCATACAATGAAGGCGTAAGGATCAAGGGCACTATCGATTCATTGCTTGCCAGCGACTACAACAACTTCGAGATCATAATCGTCGACGACTGCTCTACCGACATGACGCCGGCGATCTGCAGGGACTATGAGAGCAGGGGGTTGATAAAGTTTATCCGGAAGGAGATCAGGGGCGGCAAACCGTCATCCTTGAACTACGGCTTCAAGTTCGCCAAAGGCGAACTCATATTCCATTTTGATGCCGAAGTTGCGGTCCCTCCCAATGCGATCAGCGAGGCCGTAAAGCCGTTCAAAGACCGAAGGGTCGGGGCCGTCAGCGGCAGCCTCAAAGTGCACAACGACAGGAAGAGCCTAGCAACCAGGCTTCAAGCCGCTGAATATGGAATGGTAATCGGCCTGCAGAGGAGGTGGCTGTCGGCCACCCGCACGCTGCAGATCGCATCGGGCGCCTTCAGCGTGTTTCGGCGTGAGGTGATCGAGATGTCAAAGGGGTCCGACCCGGAACACGGCGACGATCTGGATATAACGCTCAAGGCCAAGAAGCTGGGTTGCAGGGTCGTTTTCGCGCCAAGGGCAATTGCTGCAACTAACGTCCCCGAGACCTTTGGTGTTTTGTTTCGACAAAGGGTGCGCTGGGACAAGTGCTACGTAAGGATAAGTCTAAGGAAGCACGGAAACATCGCCGATGTCTGGAGATTTAAATTCGCGGATTTTCTTATGTACGTGCTGGACATCATCTTTAATCTGCTGTTGCTGCTGGCCTTCCCGGTCTACATTGCGCTCATCGCGATTTATGTGCCCCATCTGTTTTTGTTCATCGCCGTCATCACATATCTCTTCTACACCGTTATGAATCTGTGGCAGTTCGTCATGATAGTTATTCTCTCCGATGCACCCTCGAGGGACTGGGTTTTCATGCTGTATGCGCCGGTTTATTTTTTCTATAGCCTCTTCCTGTGGGTTGCCAGGACGCTGGCATATACTATAGAGTTATTGAGGTTGAAATATATGAAGAGCGGATTTCTGCCTGAAAAGATATGGGACAGCATGCCCAAATATTAGATTCGGGCGTAGGGGATCAAAAATCATGATCTTAGACGACGCCTCCATGGCAAGGCACAAAATGGGCGGGATTCTCACCGCCATCCGTGAGAGCATCTCCATAGTTCTTGAGGACATGAAAGACTCATGCAGCGCGGACCAGATAAAGATACTGACGATCGGGAAAAAAAATGTGGACAGACTCATCAAGCTGACCGGCAACTATTTTCTCATCCAGAAGCTGGATGCGGGAATCATTGACCTTGATTCGAAGGCGGGCGACCTCAACAGTGTCGCGCAGGCCGTCTGCAGCAAATTGAGCGCAGAGGCCGGCCGAAAGGGAACCGAGATCATATTGAAACTGGACGATAAATTGCCGAAGACGAAGTTCGACAAAGAACTGATAGGCACCGTCCTCGAAAATGTGATTGGCAATGCGGTCGATTTCACCGATAAAGGCGCGATCGTCGTCACGACATCTTTTGACGGCAAATCGGTTAGGCTATCGGTGGCGGATACCGGCTGCGGCATGGCCAAACACGAGGTCTCAAAGCTCTTTGGGCGATTTGAAAAGTTATCGAACAATCAGGCAAGGGGAAGGACAAGTGACGGGCTGGGGCTGGCCATATCCAAAGGGATCATGGCGAGGCACAAAGGCAAGATCTGGCTGGAATCGACTTCGGAAAAGGGCTCGACATTCGTCATCTCTCTCCCTCTCCTGGTGGTCTAATATTTTGTGGAGCAGAAGGGATTGTTCGCGCGAACGCGTTTCACGACAGGCGCTCACCGCCGAGAGGTTAAAACGCCTCTCGGCGTTTTTCATTATGTTCCGCCATCCGCCTGCGGCTAGGATGGCGATGCGTCGTCGAACCCTCGGCCTCCACGTTGCGAATCGAAAGCAGCGTGTTTCGATAAGTGCAGTAAATTCAATTAATTATCAATCATTACAGAATGATAGACCACTTTTGAATGTCGGAGGGAAACGGACAAAAACGGGCTATTCTTGAGTCGAGTGGACACAAAATTGGACACAAAAAATGCCAAATTTCTTTTATAATATTTTCTTTGCTTCCTTTATGAATTCTTCCGCCAGCTTTACAAGCTTTCTGGCACCGACTTTTGAAAAATTCTCTTCGTAGTCCGCATTTTCACGCATTTGTTTTGCTGTTTGAAGCGCATCAATGAATTTTTCGCTGATCTTTCCCGTTGAAACAAATAACGCCTCGACCGCGATTCTTAGGCAATAATGTGATTTTTCTCTGTATCCTGCACTATAAAGCAAAGCCCGCGCTGTATGAAACATGGAATAATATGCCTGAATTGTGCACCATTTCCATTGCTCGCCTTCCAGACCTTCTTTTGCCGCCGATAGATCTGATTCTGCAACCTTCAGCTCTTTTGCAGATAATCCTTTGGCGCCGGAGAATTTTTTTATTTTTCCCTCTTTTGAGCATTTCTCAAATTCGTGCTCTAATCTTTCTCCCATAGGACCATTCCTTTCTTGATCTCATCTCTCAAGGCCGGTTCATCTTTGTCAAAGGTCAACATTTGTTCGGCATTTTTGGAAATAAGCTGTATTTTTTCTTCGAGCATGGTTTTGCGTATCAATTTATTTACCTTATCGCCATCTTCAGTCACAACAAAAATATCGAAATCACTTCCTGATGTGTGCGTCCCTTCTGCCCTGCTGCCGAATAGAACGATTTTTGAACAAATCGGCTTCAATTTATCTGTTAAATCCTTAATGGCAACGATATTGCTTATGATTTTAAGGTGGGTGATAAGCGGCGAGTCGTTTAGTTTGTTGAATGCCTGATGCCCAAGCAGACGCCGGATGATAAAACCCTGATCTGCCAATCTTCGAAGCGCCACATTGATCGCAGATTTCTTGGCTGACCTGACAATAAGGGAGATCTCCGTATCGCGAAGCTCCAGCTCCGGATTCTGCAGAAGATGGTCCAAAACCTTCCATAGCGGAGTGTTAAAGAGCGCTTCATGAAGTGTCATTTTTATAGCCATATATATGGATAATTATCCATATAAACGGACATGGAGTCAATGATTACTTTGGTTTTGTTCGCCGTCCTAGGGGTGCAAAAGTGATGATGGAGCATCAAAATTCCCATCCATGCGTAATCATTGAAATATTCGTTTTGCAAAAGTGATGATGGGCGATGCAATGTCAGAAAAAGCGATCGCTTTTTCTGATATCATGTAAGGGATCAGGCGGGGACAATAATTGGCACTGCATTCCTGTTGATTGTTGTTCTCATATTTGATACATATGTACCTATTATGAGAACACCAAAGACAAATGACAACGCGTTCACTGTTTTGTTTAATAAAACCTGTGTTCTTCTCTTATCGCTTCTTTTTAATAATCCTGAAAAAATGTTCTATTTGCGCGAAATTGCGCGAAAAATAGACATGGGAGTCGGGACGGTCCAAAGGGAGCTTTCCAAATTGACGGCTGCCGATCTGCTCATAAGGCAAGTCCGTGGTAAGCAAGTTTATTATGGAGTTAATAAAAATTCCCGCGTCTTTACTGAAATGCGTGGTCTTATAATCAAGACTTTTGGTCTGGCAGATATTATGAGAGATGCACTCAATCCTCTCTCGAAAAAAATAAATTATGCCTTTATCTATGGAAGTCAGGCCGATGGCACAGCCGCGGCTGACAGCGATATAGATCTTATGGTCGTAGGCCGGGTTGGAGAAATGGAATTGCATAAAGCAGTCGGCAAAGCGGAGCAGAAACTGGAGAAGGCGGTTAATTATTCACTTTTCACTTTGGAAGAATTTAAGAAAAGGAAAACAGAAAAGGATGGCTTTATAAATCGAATAGTTGCAGGCAAGAAGATCATGCTGATTGGAGATCAAAATGAAATACGATCGGTTATTGAAATCAGGCAGGATCAAAAAACAACAAGTCTCCGATGATGAAATAAAAAGGGCGCTGTCACGCGCAGAAAGAGATTTGAAAACTGCACGTTCCGTGATGGCCGGAGATTGGGACTGGGGTTTTGCGATAGCATACAATGCCGTCCTGCAGGCATCACGTGCATTTATGTTTGCCCGGGGATTCAGACCCGCAAGCCATGAAGGACATAAAAACACTTTTGCCTTCATGCAAATTGCCATGGGGAAAGATTATGAAGACTTGATTACTTATTTTGACAGAGTTCGAAACAAGAGGAATCAGGTGATGTATGATGTTGCCGGCCTGATAAGCGAATCGGAGGCAAAAAATCTTTTTAAGATGGCTGTAGATTTCGTAGCGCTCGTCAAAAAGATTCTGGAAGGAAAAGATTGAGTTCTCCCGTGACTAATAAATAGGGATCTTCCCCGGGCACAGCCACTGGCACACAAAGGCCGAGATCGAGAGCACAACCGTGGTGGGACTATCGCGCATTCAAAGAGAAGGCGGAATGTATCCAGTCCGCTATTGACGGCGTCGGGTTCATTTCTTCATCCACACTCACTTACAGGCCTTGCCGTCGCAGAGGCAGACGGCGTCGGCGAATTAAGTGTCGTGTCCCCGGAAATAGATTAGGCTGCAGCTATGATTGCACCTTTGACAGGCTCAATCAATTACCATGCCCGCCCTTTTGCTTTCCCTGATGTCCCTGCTTTCCCTGCTTCCCTTGATGTCCTGAGTCGCCAGGCTTTTCCTGCACCATTCCCTGGTTTCCATGTTTCTTCCATTGTCCATAAGGATGATATCCATGTTTCTTCCACTGTCCGTAAGGAATGCGATTTCCCTCTTGCTTCCCATAGACCTCACGGTAATTTGGGACTCGGTATATTTTGTACACACGGGCCGGAACGTAACGTTGATTCACGACTTTCCAAGTCCCGTTGTAATCATTTGAACGATACCACTGATTATCACGCGTAGCCCACCAGTATCCATTATTATAGAACACATCGGCACTATTCTGGTCGGGAACGAAGTACACACCGCCGGGAGCCGTGACCACTTCCTGGGGTGGTGCGGATCCCAAATTGAAGTTGATATTCACTTGCGCCGAGACCGCTTTCATCCCTCCGAAGATAACAATTGCCCCAAGTAAGATGGCGAGCCCCCACACCCCATAAATACTTTTTCTCGTTACCATAGATCCTCCTTTCTGGCTTTTTGCCATACTCATTTCAAAGCACATGGTCAAGCCCGATTGCTGCCAGAAACTTTTAAGGGCGTTGGCCTCGTTTAAATAAAATAGTCGCCGGGTCGGTGGAGCAGAAGGGATTCTCCGCACTCTCGTGCGGAGTGTCGTAAGGTTTCGACTCGCCCACCATCCCTCGTCTCACTTCGCTCGCTCGGGACGGTGCCGGGCTCGTCGTCATTTTATTGCGCCATTCGTCCAACGGACTAGAATGGCGCTGCGCCATGTTCGCGCAAACGCGTTTCAAAACAGGTGCTCACCGCCGAGAGGATAAAACGCCTCTCGGCGTTTTTCATTATATTCGGCCATCCGCCCTCGACAAGCTCGGGCTAGGATGGCCTTTGCGTCGTCGAACCCGGCTGCCTTCGGCAAGGGTTCGAATCGTTAAACA
>Ga0315274_10014120_pt1 | contig 11339 bp, 10 predicted proteins | sample YL17G02_20_MG_FD_203700 | JGI IMG/M metagenome (GOLD analysis project Ga0315274, IMG submission 203700) | Sediment microbial communities from Yellowstone Lake, YNP, Wyoming, USA - YL17G02_20 | ecosystem: Environmental > Aquatic > Freshwater > Lake > Sediment | place: USA: Wyoming | collected...
CGATTTTCGCCCCTCTTGACGGTCGAAGCCCTCGTTCACCCATCGACCTCGGCCCCCGGAGCGCGTCGCTTGCTCATCACCGCCCAGCCCCGATGATCCCTCCGACGACTTTGTCAATGGCCGTGGCCTCACCTGGTTCTCACAGCGGAAAACGCTCAATTCGTTGGCTTCTGGAGGCTTCAACCGGTTGTTCACAGCCGGATCATCGCATCTCGGCTCCCCCTCGGTAGGGCGGGACTGCCCTCAGGCCGCCGCTTTGGGTCAGGGTATCGCCCCAACGGCGCGGTGTGGACACGCGCGTACCTACCTTCTGTGATGACTTTCGTGCATTTCGTGGTTCTCTCCTCTGCAATTCCCCTTGCGCAGGCCGCATCAGCCGGCTTTTGCCGGTGACCCGGACCCGGGCCGTCAAAAAGTTGTCGCGTGCGCGGGCGGGTTTTTCCATAGTCGCGGACACTGATGAGATCAATGACGGGCTACGGGCGCGGCGAGTGCGCCCAGGACGGCTTCAAGGTGGCCGCCGAGATTGCGTCCGTGAACCGCAAGCAGGGCGAAGTCGCGTTGACCTTGCCGCGGGAACTGGACTCGCTGGAGAACCGCATCCGCGACACGATCCATGAGCGCATCGCGCGCGGGCGGCTGACGGCGAAGGTGTCGCTCCATGCGGCCCAGGGGGCGTGGTTGCGCGGGGTCCGGTTGAACGTGGCGCTGGCCAAGGCCTACGCGCGGGAGTTGAACAAGCTGGCCAAGGAACTGAAGCTGACCGGGCCGCTCAGTCTCGATCTCCTCGCTCGCGCACCCGGCGTCTTCCAGACTGACGAGGCGGTGGAGGATGCCGAGAAGCTCTGGCCCTTGGTCGAGAAGGCGCTCGGCCAGGCGCTCAGCGGCCTGGTCCGGATGCGCGAGCGCGAAGGAGCGCATCTGGCGAAGGACTTGCGCGCCCGCATCACCGCGGTGCGCGAGTCGGTGGCCCGGGTCAAGGAACGCGCCCCGGAGGTGCTCCGGCGTTATCAGCAGCAGTTGCGCGAGCGGGTGCGCGACGCCGGCCTGCCGCTGCCGGCCGAGGACGACGAGCGCCTCCTGAAGGAGATCGTCTATTACACGGACCGCACCGATATCTCGGAGGAATTGACGCGGCTCCAGAGCCATTTCCAGCAGTTCGAGGATTGCGTGAAATCGAAGGAGCCGGTGGGACGGACCCTCGACTTCCTGGCCCAGGAAATGAACCGCGAGGTCAACACGATCGGGTCGAAGGCGAACGACGCCGTGATTTCGCGCGAGGTGGTTATGCTCAAGGCGGAGCTGGAAAAGTTCCGTGAACAGGTGCAGAACCTCGAGTGATGAACGACCTGCGGCCAGCGAAGCCAGACCGGTGCCCCCCGAGCGCGCGTCCGCAAACGACCGGCGGTCGGAGTCCGCTGTTGGCCGTAATCTCGGGGCCCTCCGGCGCTGGCAAGACGACGCTGTGCCACAACCTGCTGGCCGCCGATCGGGGTCTGGTGCGGGCCGTCACCTGCACCACACGCGCCCCTCGGGTCGGTGAACGGGATGGCGTGGATTATCATTTCCTGACCCCGGAAGCGTTCCAGCGCGGGGTTGCCTCCGGAGATTTCCTCGAACACGCCACGGTCCACGGCCAGAGCTATGGCACGTGGAAGTGGGAGGTGTTGCACCGCTTGCGGGCCGGGCAGGACGTGCTGTTACTCGTGGACGTGCAAGGGGCGGCCGCCATCCGCAGAGCGGCGCGATCAGACCCGTTGCTTGGCCGCGCACTGGTTACGGTCTTCCTGACGCCCCCCACGATCGAGGAGTTGGAGCGCCGACTGCGCGGGCGCAACAGCGACAGCCCGGCCGTGATGCGGCGGCGGCTGGCCGTCGCACAGGCCGAGATGGAGGAAGCAAAGAAGTTCGACCACCTGGTGCAGAGCACGACACCGGCAGAAGACCTGTGCCGGATGCAGGTGATTCTGGAGGCCGAGCGGCGGCGCCCGCTGCGCACACTGGCGTCTGACAAACCGAAGCGCCGTCAATGAGAAAGGAGGTTGAGCGATGAGTTCTGGACGCAACGTGATTCTAGGGGTGACCGGGTCGATTGCCGCGCACAAGGCCATCGACCTGTGCAGCCAGTTGACCAAGCAAGGCTGCGATATGCACGTGGTGATGACCGCGGATGCCCTGCGTTTCGTGACGCCCCTGGCGTTTAAGACGCTGTCCCGCCACGCGGTCATTACCGACCTGTACGATGAGGAGGAGGGCTGGAAACCCGCGCACATCCGGCTGGCGGATGAGGCCAACCTCCTGTTGATCGCACCGGCCACCGCCAACAAGATGGCCAAGCTGGCTCACGGGATTGCCGACGATGCGTTGACCTGCCTGGCGCTGGCGCTGAATCCCCAAGCCAAGGTGCTGCTTGCGCCCGCCCTGAACGGCAAGATGTGGCTGCACCCGGCCACGCAGGAGAACGTCGCCACGCTGAAGGCCCGGGGCGTCGAGTTCATCGGGCCGGACGAGGGGATGTTGTCCTGTGGGTACGAGGGGCTGGGGCGGTTGTGGGACGTGGGGCAGATCGCCGTCCGGGTGATGGCTTTGTTGGACGAGTCGAGGTAGGTTGGGCACGAGCGGAGGGAGTGCGTGAACCTGTTTGCGAGAGAGTGGTGGCGGCAGAAATCCTTTCGGCGCCTGCCGGACTGGTTGGCCAAAGTGCCCACCGACGTGGCGCAAGAGGAGGCGCGGGTACGGGCCGTGGAGCGTGACCTGGGGCTGCCCGTGCGGGCGGTTCTGCTGGGCGTGCTTTGCTGGTACTTCTACTATTCGCCCTGGTTCGAACAGGTGGAGTTGCTCAAGGAAGGCTTCCAGGAGATTGTGCGGGTGTTCTTCCTAATCTATGCGCTTCTCAACATCGGCGCGGGCATCCTGCTGGCCGGGATGAACGAGGTGCCCTTCCGGCTCACGCGGGAAGTAGTCCTGGGCTTGGGCCTGCTCGACGCGCTCTTCCTCGCTGCCCTGACCATCCTCACCGGCGGATTCGACTCCTATCTCTTCTGGATGTTCCTGGTCCTGGTCGTCCGGAATGCGTTGAGCATGCCCGACTCCACGCGGCAGATTGTTATGAACCTGTTGGTGACCGGCTCGTACGTCACCGCCGGACTGTCCGAGATGCTCATGACGCAAACTGAGATGGACATCCTCGATCCGCCGACGTTGCAAGCCCTCTACCCCGAGGGAGCCGAACAGCCCGCCACTGAGTCAGTCCTCTTGCGGCTCGGCCTGCTGTTGTTGTTGGCGGCGTGTTGCTACGGCGTGGAGGTGCTGTTTGACCGGCAGCGGCGCGTCCAGCAGGAGTCGCGCGAAGTCGAGCAGCGGCAGCGGCAACTCGAATCCGCCGGTCGCCTGGCGGCGGAGATTGCCCACCAGTTGAAGAATCCCCTGGGCATCATCAACAACGCCGCGTTCACCCTCCAGCGAACGCTCAAGGAAGGCAAGACCATCACCCAACAGATCAAGATCATCCGCGAGGAGGTGGAGCGCTCGGATCGGATCATCACGGACCTGATGGGCTACGCCCGGCTGGTGGAAGGGAAGGTTGAGAAGCTTGATGTGGTCGAGGAACTGGAGAGCGCTCTCCAGCAGGTGTTCCCGGCCGCGGTGAAGTATGAAACCCGGATCGTGCGGGATTTCGCGCCGGCCCTGCCCCCGCTGTTGGCCCAGCGCAGCCACCTCTCGCTCGTGCTGGTGAATCTGCTGCAAAACGCCCGCGAGGCCCTCAACGGCGCCGGCCAGATCGAAGTGTCCGCCCACGTGGGCGAGGGGTATTCGGTGGAGATCACCATCGCGGACAACGGCCCGGGCATCCCGCCGGACAAGCTGGACAAGATCTTCGAACCCTACTTCTCGACCAAGGAAAAGGGCAGCGGCATGGGTTTGGCTATTGTGAAGCACAACACCGAGCTCTACGGCGGCACGGTGCGCGTCGAGTCCGCGCTTGGAAAAGGCACGAAGTTCATTCTACAGTTCCCCGCGCGAACGGTGTTCCGGCTGCGCCGATGAATGTGACGCTTCCACCTCTGTTGGTTGTCGATGACGAGCGCAACATGCGGTTGTCCCTCGAAACCGTGATGGACGACGAGGGCTACGCCCTGCGCGCGGTGGAGTCGGCCGAGGAAGGATTGCGCCGGTTGGAGCAGGAGGAGTTTTTCATGGTGATCACCGACGCCCGGCTGGGCGGGATGAGCGGCTACGAGTTCCTCCGCCAGGTGAAGAGCCGCTGGCCCGGCCTTCCGGTGTTGATGATCACCGCGTTCGCCACGCCCAAGCTCGCGGTCGAGGCCATCCAGTCCGGGGCCATTGATTACCTGGCCAAGCCGTTCGCGCCGGAGGAACTGCTCCACGCCGTAGGCCGTTGCGCGGAGCGCCATCGTCTCCTCCAGGAAAACGCCGCGCTCCGGGCCCGGGCCGGCGAAGTCTGGCAGCTGGAACAGATCATCGGCGATTCGCCAAAGATGCGCGAGCTCCGGCGCCTCATCCAAACCGTGGCCCCCACCAACGCGACGGTGTTGATCCTGGGCGAGAGCGGCACGGGCAAGGAGTTGATCGCCGGCGCCCTGCACAGCTTGAGCCAGCGTAGCGCGCGCCACTACGTGCGGATCAACTGCGCTGCCATTCCGGAGACGTTGCTGGAAAGCGAGCTGTTCGGCCACGAGAAGGGGGCCTTTACCGGCGCGTTGCGGCAGAAGCCCGGTCGGGTCGAGGAAGCGGACGGCGGCACCATCTTCCTGGACGAGATCGGCGACATGAGCCGCCCGCTCCAGGCCAAGTTGCTCCGGTTTCTGGAGAATGGCGGCTTCACGCGCGTCGGGGGCACTCAGGAACTGCACGTGGATGTCCGCCTCATCGCCGCCACCAACCGGGACATCATCGAGGCCATCCGCCTGGAGCAGTTCCGCGAAGACCTGTACCACCGGCTCAACGTCGTCCAGTTCCGGCCACCCCCGCTCCGGGAACGGGGCGAGGACGTGCTGCGGCTGGCGGAGCATTTCCTGGCCCAGTTCAATGGGGCGCTGAACAAGTCCATCCGGGGCATCAAGCCGCTCGCGCAGCAGATGCTCCTGGGGCATCACTGGCCCGGCAATGTCCGCGAACTACGGAACGTGATCGAGCGGGCCGTGATTCTCGAAACCACGGCGGAGATTCAGCCGACGAGCCTGCCGGACTTCCAGTTGGAAACCCGCCTGCGCAAGAGCGGGTTGCCGCGGATCGCCGGCCAATCGCTCGAGGAGGCCGTGGCGAACTTCGAGCGGGAGCTGATCGCCACGACCTTGGAGCATCAGCACTACAATCTTGCCAAAGCCGCCGGCCAGTTGAGAATCACCCGCCATGCACTCCGGTACCGCATGAACCGCCTGAACATCACCGCGCCCACCGCGCCCAATGACGAGGCCAGCGCGCCGGAGCCGCCCGACACTGTGCCATGACAAAACTCGTATCGCTGCTCGCCCAACTGGATGCCTTCAATCCGCTCGGCCCCATGCCGCCGGTCAGCAAGACCACCGGCTTGATGTTCAAGGACATGGTGCTCATCGGTACGGCGGTGCTGGGCCTGAGCCTGCTCCTGATTCTGTGGGCCCGACGCTACGTGCGACACTCCAAGCGCCACCGGCACGAGCACCGCAGTGAGTCCCAGCCGGCCCGGCAGGAGGAAAGCAATACGCGGCACCACCGCCGACACCGACACCGCCATCGCCGCCGCCATCATTCCCACGAGGAGAGGGGAAGCAATCCCACGCTCGCCGAAACCGGCGGCCTGCCTCCCATCCGCCCGCAATCCAGCCCGAACCCGCCCGCGTGAGCACGCCGGTCAGCCAGTCGATCACCCGCAAGAGCGCGTCGAACCTGGCCCTGGCTTTCGTGCTGCTCCCGCGCGCCAAGCGCGAAGGCATGGCGGCCCTCTACGCCTTCTGCCGCCAGGTGGACGACGTCGCGGATGACGAGTCGCGGCCCGTGGCGGAACGCCGAACCCAGCTCGCCGCGTGGCGCGAAGACGTTCGGCAGGCGTGCGCCCGCGGTTCTCCCCAGTTCCGGGTGAACCAGGAACTCCAGCCGGTGATCGAGCGACACCACCTCCCGTTCGCCTTGTTCGACGAACTGCTCCAGGGCGTGGAGATGGACCTCGACATCCGGCGCTACGCCACCTACGCCGAACTCGAGCAATACTGCTACCGCGTGGCGTCGGTAGTCGGTCTGCTCAGCATCGAAATCTTCGGTTACCGCAACCCGGCGTGCCGCGACTATGCCGTTCATCTCGGCCGGGCCTTGCAGTTCACCAACATCCTGCGGGACGTTCGGACGGACGCCGAGCGCGGCCGGATTTATCTGCCAAGCGAGGAACTGGAGCGCTGTGGCATCGCGCCCGAGGAGGTGCTTCGTTTACAGTACTCCCCTCGCTTTCGTGCCTTGGCGGAGCGCGTGGCGGAGCGGGCGCGCGGCTACTATCGCCAGGCGCGGCTGGCCCTGCCCGCGGAAGATCGCCGCTCGATGATTGCCGCGGAACTGATGGGAGCGGTCTATTGGCAACTGCTGCGCAAGCTCGAGGCCCGGCAATTCGATGTCTTTGGCCCGGTCCTCACACGCGTCGGCAAGGGACAGAAACTCCTGCTCATCCTGCGCACCTGGATTCGCGTCGCCTCCGGCACATCCGCCCAGAACTACGGCGCGCCATGACGCGCTGTTGTGAGGTTTCGAAGGGTCGCGTTCCGGCAAGGGCGCGGAGCACGGGCAGGGGCGAACTACCCGCTGGCCGCCACTCGCTGCGGCCAGATGAACGAATAATCGTTCCGGTGCTCCAGCAACTCCTCGACCGTGGCGAACCGGACGCAGACCGGAAGGTACTCCCGCGCACGGCTTCCCACCCAAGCCCGGTAGCGCGCGCTGACCACGAAGACGAAGTTGCCCTCGAGGTCCTGGGCCAGTCCGCGCAGGGCGCTCTCGGGGAACTCCTCGGCCTCCGCAGTCAGGGAGGGTTGCAGGACGCATTTGCGCGTCCCCCACTCGATGTGCCTGCCCCGGCAGGCGTAAACCAGAATGACATTTTGTTCGTCCACGTGGGTGAGGTAGAAACCATAGAACCCCGCCGATCGTAACTCGGTGATGTCCTCGATCGGCGCGCGGTTGAAGTTGAGCACCTCGAAACGACGGTTCTCGAAGACGTGCAGCAAGCTGAGCCACACCTCCTGGACCGACAAATCCAGCGGTTGGACCAAGCTCCAGAAAACCGCGGTGTTCAGCCGGGCGGGATCCGCTTCCGAGAATGCCATCTCCGCCAGCGGTTCCGGCGGGCGACCTTTGTCCTCGTTCGCGTTTGCGGGCTCCTCAGGAGCGGGCGGTTTCGCGGCGGCAAACGCTTCGGCGATCTCCGGGTGGGGCTGAGATACTGGCGGTGCCGGCTGCGGTGGAAGGTCGGCCAACGGGGGCGGCGTGAGCGCCAGATCGCCGCCGCTCGGGGGAAGAACGGGCGCGCTCGATGGCTCAGGCGCCGGGAGGGGCCCCACGCATGGCGGGGGCGGGGCAGGCGCCGACTCGGGGAGCGGCGCCCCTCGCGGTTTCAGCGCCGCCCTCAGCAGTTGTCCGGCGCGGACCAGATCGGCCGCGCTGGACGTGGCGTCGACCGTCACCTTGTCCTCCTGGCCGGTCTGCGGATTCAAGATGCTCAGGACGCGGTGATCCATGGACAACGCGACCTTGAGTTTGGGGTTGAAGGCTCCGCTCTGCTGGAGTTCGACCAGGTTGTGGTGGGTGAAGGCCATGCCCTTGGCCTTGCCGCTGTGGGCCTCGACGCATTCCAGCCAGAGGCCGGCGGGATACTGCGGGCTGCGCGTGACCCAGACCTCGCCCAATTCGCGGGTGCGTTCGGGAGCAGAGGCCACCGTCGAGGCCTCCCCCGACCCGCTGTCTCGCCGGATCAAGGGATGATTGAGCAGTTGCTGGAGTTGCGCGGCCGTCACCCGTCGATACGCGACGTCGGGCAGTTCGGGGATATGCTCCTCGCCCCCGTCGGGCCGCCGCCGACGGATCAGCAGATTGGGAGGCGACAACTTAAGCAGGATGCCATGCTGCAGCAGATCGCACCGCCCGGAATCCTGCAGGACATCGAGTTTGTCCTGGGCCAGATGGCCCTTGATTTGCACCCGGACGCCGGCGTGGAGCGTCACGAAGCGGATGTCGAAGCCGGTCGCGGAAGCCGGATTCTGGGTAATCTCGATCAGGTGGCTGCCGGCATCTTTGAGGGCGGGCGCGTAGTGTTCGTTCAACAACTCTTGCAGTCCGCGCGCGCCGGCTTCGCTGCATTCGAACCGGTGCCCGTCAATCTCAATCGACCGCTGCAGAGGATCGACATGAAGGCTCGCCGGTCGGAGCATCAATCCGTTCTGCATCAGTGTGGTCAGACCACGCAGGCCCACCTCCATGCGCTCCGAACCGCCAGCGCAGTCCACGACCAAGTGTCCCAGATGATCGAGCTTCACTCCGAAGCGGACTCGGTTGGGAGGAGCCGTGGTGCCGGCGGGGGTCGGAGCGGGGGGCATCGCGGCCGGTGGTTTCCGGGCTTCGATGCCGCTGGTGTGGCGTTTGTTGAGCTCGTGTTCCAGGCGTTGCGTGGCCGTCGGTTCGTCCAACGCGATCTTCTCGCCATTGATCTCCACGGTGCCGTTGGGCAGCACATGATAGGACTGGGGCGCTTCCATCAGCCCGCGCGTGACCCATTTGTAGGCGTCCGCCTTGACCCAAGGTTTCCCCGGATCCAAGGTGATGGTCTCCAGCCCGAGCGTCAACCTGAAGACTCGCGCCCGCCCCTCCGCGTCGGTCATCCGGTCCGCCGTCACGGTCGGCCTTCCGCTGGCGCCATCAACCACTCCCAGCAGTGCGCCGCAGGCACCGGCCAGCATCGCCAGAATGGCGGTGGCGGCGGTGGCGGGGAGGGAAGGCAACTCGATACCGGTGAATACGACTCCCCACTCGAAGAGGATTCCCATTGCATTCATGGCTGTCCGACCCGGGCAGGCGAAACGGAATCCACCGCCACACGGCCCTGGGTTCGGCGCGACTTTAACAGGGATGGTCCACGAAATCCACACGAGTTTGTCCCTCCAAAAACCGGTTGCACCGCGCCGGCGAGTCGAGGCAGGATCCAACCCTGGGTGGCGGGCGCGGGCGCGCGGCGCTCGCCGGTCTTGATGCTCATGAACCTGGAAACTAGCTTGGTTGGCGCCGCGCGGGATGCGCGCGGGATGGTCTTTGAGCCGCTCGACGCCGCTGAACTGGCGGCGCAGCGTAACGTGCATGTGGTGATCACCGAACCGGGACACGTACGGGGTAACCATTACCATCGGCTGACCACGGAGACATTTGCGGTGCTGGGCCCGGCACTGGTGCGGGTTCGTGCTGAGGACGCCCTGAAAGACTTCATTGTGGCCGCCGGGGAGATCCGGCGATTCGTGATCCCGCCTGGCATGCCGCACGCCATCCGGCACGACGGCTCACAGGCCGGTGTGCTCGTGTCCTTCACCACCCGGCCGCATGATCCGCAGAATCCGGACACCTACCGGGAGGTGCTCCTCGGGCCATCGGCGGCCTGACCCCGATATTCCGTTGGGTCGCAGAAGCACTTGAGCTGACGGTGGCGCTCCGCGATCGCTGAGGGTGACTGAGGAAGGGCCGAAGTTGCCGCGAACCCGTCTCTTGGGAGGTCTCGTTGAACCATCACGCTGCCGGGCGGGCAGCGCGCACACCGCCCGCGCATCACGAATGCGTTCCCTGAAGAACTCAGCGTGCAAACAGGGAACGCAAGACGCTTGCCAACTCCCTGGCGGCCCGGCGGGTCCGGAATCCCATCCGGATCAGTGCGCGGATTCGCCTGGGCGACTTGAGCAGTTCCACGACCAGTCGGTCGTACCGGAGCCGTGCATCGGTGTCCATCAGGCGGTTGAAATCGAGCGGCAGGTCTTCGTCCGCGGCGTCGGAGATCACGCGCACGCTGGCGCTGGGAATGCCGCGCTCCTTGCAGATCGCTCGGATGACTCCGGACTCCATGTCCACGGCGTCGGCGCCCGTCATCTGTCGCAGCGCGTGTTTCTCCGCAGCCGTAACGAGCACCCGGTCGGCATGGTGGAAACGGGCGAGGCGCGCTCCAGCCCTCATCAGAGCGGGGGTCAAGTCGAAGTTCTCATCCGCGGAGAACAAGACGGTGCTGAGCGGGAGGTCGGGATTCAGGCCACCGGCGAAACCGCAGGTCAGAACCCGTGTAGGCGATGGCCCGGTCAGGGACTGACGAAATGCCTGCTCGGCGTTGCGCGGCCCCATGCCCGTGATGAGGACCTGGCTGAAGGGAGTTCGCTTAAGCCGGCGGAACGGGCGCGCTTCTTCCTCGATCGCAAAGGTGATGAGCGAGTGATTCACGATGGGCACCGCTCTGTGGCGATTCTGAGCCGCCAATCCTCCGGCAGGTGGACTCCCGAGCGGAGGGCCCGTCCCGCCAGTTTCAAGGTCCGCCCAGGCTACCACCCCGTGTTGGGTGGTCCGGCGGGTTCGTTGCCGCCATTCGATTTACCCCTGGCTTTCTGCAGGATGTTTCGGTAAGTCGCCAACGCGAGTAGCGGCCAGGCGTTCCGATACGTGTCATACTTGAGGTAGAACACCTTCGGAAAGCCCGTGCCGGTGGTCTCGTGCTCGGTCCACGAACCGTCGGGGTTCTGGGTGCGCACGAGGTACTCGATCCCGCGGACCAGGCTCGGCCGGTGCGGATCGTCGAACGCGCAGAGGCCCATCACGGCCCAGGCGGTCTGCGAGGCCGTGCTGGGCCCCTGGCCCTTGAAGACGGGATCGTCGTAGGTGTTGCAGCGCTCCCCCCAACCGCCGTCCGGGTGCTGCACGCTTTCCAGCCAATCGCGCGCCCGGAGGAGCCATCGTTCGTTCATGTCCATCCGCAGCGCGCGCAGGCCGCGCAGGACCTGCCAGGTGCCGTAGATGTAGTTGACGCCCCAGCGCCCATACCAGGAGCCATCGTCCTCTTGCTGTTCGCGCAGGTATTGGACCGCCTTGCGCACCTGCTCGTCCTCCATGCCGACGCCTTCGTAGCCGAGCAACTCCAGAATGCGGGCCGTGATGTCCGCGCACTCCGGGTCGAGCATGGCGTTGTGGTCTGCGAAAGGGACCTTCTCGAGGATGTTCTTGGTGCAATCCCGGTCGAACGCGCCCCAGCCACCGTCCTTGCATTGGAAGGTCATCATCCACTTCAGGCCGCGACGGAAACATTCATCGCGGCGCTGAGGATGGTCGGTCGGAATCACACG
>Ga0315274_10014121_pt1 | contig 11339 bp, 10 predicted proteins | sample YL17G02_20_MG_FD_203700 | JGI IMG/M metagenome (GOLD analysis project Ga0315274, IMG submission 203700) | Sediment microbial communities from Yellowstone Lake, YNP, Wyoming, USA - YL17G02_20 | ecosystem: Environmental > Aquatic > Freshwater > Lake > Sediment | place: USA: Wyoming | collected...
CAAGTCCAGATCGGCTTCGAAAAAGAACCGGAGAAAACCCACGAAATCTCCGTGCTTCTGAAAAACGTAGCCCTGGGGAAATCCCATGAGATGTAAAGGAAAACAAGATAGGGGTTCGATGACGCTCATGTCCGTTTTCATCTTCTTTGTCTTTTCAACACTGGGGCTGGGCCTCCTCTATCTCACCCAGGCCTATCTTAAAATGAGCGCGAACAAAAAAAACATCACCTTCATGGATTTTTCTTCGGAGAACGGCATCAAGCAGGGTTTCGGCCGCCTGGCAGGACTCATTTCAGCAAACTATTCTCCGGCGATACTTTCGGAGGACTCTTACCAAGAGCTCAGGGAAGATGCCCGCGGCGGCGGCTTGAGGGCCGTGGAAGAAGCCCTGGGGATCAATTTTCCGGTCGAAATCCGGGAGACCTGGGGCGGGCAGGCTTGGTCGTGTTCGACCCAATTTACGCAGAGCAGATTCACGGAAGACGAAAGCTATTTCCTGACCGATAACCGGGGCGAGATCGAGTCCGAGGGAAGCTTAAAAAATGCCGTTTGGAAAAGAAGATCTTCATGTGAAGTCTCCCTGAAGAACTTGGCCGGCTATATCCCTCTGGCCTATTTTCCCTTTCTCATCACTCAAAACCTGGATTCCTCCCGGATTTTAAATCTCAAGGAGAGCCAGAACCTGGTCTTCCTGCCGCTTCCGACAAATCAGGTTTTTCCCCAAATCAGCGCTTCAGGTCTCCCGCTCATCCCGGACGATCCCGGCCTTCTTTTGAACAGGGCCCTGAACATCAAAATTTTTTCGCCCGAAAAGCTGTCCACGGCGGAACTCCGCGCCGCTTTAGGCTTGGAGCCGGCGAGCAGCCCGATTCCCGATGGCGTTTATCTGATCAAAAATGATTTGGGGCTCGGGGGCGTCTATGTCCATGGGGATGTCGACGAGATGGTCTTGGCGGTCGAGTCCGGATTTCAGGTCATCTCATTTCGCCTAGACGCGGAAACGTGGGTCCTGAAGTACAGTCCGGAGCAAAGCCGAACCCAGTTTTCCTCTCCCGAAGGAACTCTATCCTACGACCTTGTCCCCCTGGGAATCGTCATGGTCAACGGCAGAATCAATTCTTTAGGAGGTGGGCTCCTTGACTCTTCGGGACAGGCCGTCCTTGTCCGGAATGAAGAAATCCCGAGCATTCTCCGGGGCGTTTCCCTGACGATCGTTTCTTCGGATCGGGCCGCGCTTTCCTCATCCCTCATCCATCAAGGACTGAAATGGCAGAACGGGATTCCCTATGTCAAAGATCAGACGTCGCAGTTGATCGTTTATTCCACAGGCAGGGATTTCTGGTCCGATGAGGACAAGGAAGGAAAGATCATCATCGATGCGAACGCCCCGCAAGACATGAAAATACAGGCTACGATTACGGCCAGGGACGGGTTCGCGATCGAGGGCGGTCATAAAACAGCCCTGCTGATCGGCGGACTCCAGACCTCGGACTTGAAATCCGCGGCGCTTCAACCCTAATGGGCCATTTTTGAAAGGCTTACGGGCATCGGCACTTTGACCTTGTCGCTTTTCTGTCGTCTCTGATCGAAAAACTCGCCCACTTTCGCAACTGCCCGGCGCCGCGTCTCCTCTCCCGGATGGGCATATCTAAGTACCATGGCAAGCGAGCTGTGGCCCAGGATGTCCTTCAAGGTGACGAGGTCACAGCCGGTCTCAACGGCCCAACTTGCGAAGGTGTGCCTGAGGTCGTGGATTCGGCACTTAATCCCGATGCCCCTGCAAGCCGTCGCGAAGCTCCCCCTGAAGTTCTTGAGCCGCCGGCCCGTCTTCGGGTTGATGAAAACGTGCTCGGACCCCGCGCCGGCCTTGAGCGCCATCAAGGCGTCAAAGACCGGGGCGCTCATCGGGATAGCCCGGGCCTTGCCGCTCTTGGTGTCCTGGGCGGCGATCTGGATAAGCCCGCGGCGAAAATCGACGCTGTCCCACTTGAGGCCCAGAACCTCGCCCTTCCTCATGCCGGTACTCGCCAGCGTGAGGAGAATCGGCCTGAGGTACCCGGGCGCCGCCGCGAGTAACGCCTTCACCTCGGCCCGCGTCAGGACTCTGAACTTGAAGTCCGGCTCTCTGAACAGGAGCCGCTTTTTCGGGAGTGGGTAGTCTGGGAGCCGGCCCTGGGCGACGGCCGCGTAGAGGGCCGACCTCAGTAGGCTGAGCTCTCGGTTGACCGTCCCCGCGGAGACCGGAACGAGTATGTCGCCCGCCTTCTTGAGCCTTTGCGCCCGGCGGTGGACCTTGTACCCTTCGACGCCGGAGGCGGTGATCTCGTCGAGGTTCTTGTTCTGGAAGTAGCTGTTCAAGTGCCCCGCCGATATCCGGTCCTTGTCTACGCTCCGCTTGCCGTTCGCTTCACAGCCGGCGATGTACTCGTCCAGGAAGTCCTTGAGCGTGACGCTCTCTGTCGGCTTCCGGAGCCCGCGCTTTTCATCGAGCTTTTCCATGCGGAGCCGCGAGAGCTCCTCCCGGCCCGCCTCTTTCGAGTAGCCGCCGAAGCTCCGGACCCGTCTTTTCCGGCCGCCGATCGTCATGGAGAAGTCGATGTACCAGCCCGGGCCCATGGTGCCGTGGCGGTACCTCAGGTTCTTTTCAGGCTTGCTTTTCAATTTTTCCCTCCTTGCCCAAAAAAAAACGCGCTAGTCGCGCTAGGTTAAACGATCTGCTTGTCCCCCTTGTCCCGAGTAGGGGGCGCCCAACCTGGGACCCGGCTGGCCTTCCGAATGCGCCGGACCTGCCGGTTGTATTGCCGGTGGGTCTTCGGCGCCCGGAGATCCTTGTCGTCCATAACGAACACCCGCCGCCGCCGGAGTAGTCTCATGGTATCTTCGGCCCCTTGATGTGCCGCACGATACCCCGGCCTGTCCAATCATCGGCCCCGGTCAGGACGCCGGCCATGTCTGCCGTCGCGGTGCCCTTGATCTCGTCCAGGGCGATAACGGCGTCGGCGAGTAGCCGGACGATCTTGACGGAAGTATTTAAAAGCGGTGCCGCCAATTCGGGAGATAACATTGATCCGCGCCTTTGGCCGGACTCTTTTATTATCTCGAAGAATTCCTCTTTGATCTTCCTTCTGTCAACGTCTGTCATAAACATTTCCTGGTCTCCATTTCCCAATCTAAGGCGTTAACCAAAATCTGTCAAGTGTCAACCTCGCTAAATAATCCTTAAGCGGCAGACGGCTTGGTAAAAATTGGTCCCGATTTTCTTTGCACCTTCCGGTTATCGAAAAATACGGTTTGTGCCCGCCAGCCTTATGCTTCCAAATTTGCGTTAAACGCATTTTGCACGACGATCTGGGTGAGGGCCGCTCTGCGATACGAGCTCCGGGTGTTTGGAGCTCGCTAGCTCAACGTAGAGCGAAATTCCATAATCAGACCTCTGGCCGGCCGGCGCGATCCGTTCTAATCGAGGGCCTCGGCACGGCTGGAGCCCTCCTAAATAAGGGCCGGGCCCCGGAAAACGGCTACTTTTTACGGTTTCAGACCTGGGTAAAGATCCCAAAAAAGTGTGCCAAAATGGGAAAACGACCCAAAAACGGGGGAAAAAGATCCCCTCGGAGGCCTGTAAAATCCCATTTTGACCTATGGTTTGTAACCTAACCGTTTTAAAAAAGTTGCGGGCGCGCCTGGTTATTAAAGCAATTATTGGCCCACGGGTTCCCGGTGATCTGGACGCTCCGGCGCATTCTCTTCAAAAGCAGGACCGAGATGATCCGGAAGGTTTATGAAGTTGACCCTCTGCTCGGTCCCCAGTGCGGCGGGAGGATGAAAGTCATCGCTTTCTTCACGGACTATCCGGCGGTCGACCGGATCATCGACCACCTGAAGCTGACCTTTATGGCAGACAAGCCTCCGCCGCCTCGGATCGCCTATCAGGAAGTTTTGATGGCGGCCGAGACCTCGGCCGAATATTTTTCATGACCATTTCCTCGCCCGGAAGGAGAGGTCCGAGTGATTTCCGGCGCTTTTGGTGTCTCAAGAAGCTTCAAGATCGCATCGCCACGCTCCAGGTTGTCCTTGACACCTTTTGGAGTCGTGATTTATGATCCGTAATGATGATTAGAGGGGAAAATCTGGAGAAAGACTCATAATCGGACATCGCTCGTGAAAAGGAATTTCTTATCATTCACTCGACGAGGAGAAATCGAGAGTTCGCTTGTTCCCTTTAAGACAAAATGGAGCAGAATAAACCAATGTACCCGACAAGCAATAGCCTCACGACGGCCATTTCTTATGGGTAATCTTGTCCGTTACCAGCATATATAATCATTGATATGAGGTTGAAGAAGTGCGTAATTCTCCTATAGCATATAGGGAACTTTTTTACTGACGAATGCCTTTATAATCGACAAAACTATATTTACGATGAACGGGTACATATGCAGAACTTGAGCGAAGAACAAATAAAACGCCAAGATTTTGTGGATAACGAGATCCATGATCTCGTAAAACGACTAATCCCTACAACAAGAGAGATAGATTGGGATATTGAAATGATCGCTGATATTAGAGATACAATTCAACATTGGCTTGTTGATAAACATAAAATCGTTGATGAGCTGGAATATTATCCCTGATGAAAATCAAAAGATAATTAGGATCAGGCAATCGTGACTCAGTGAAGGAGTTTGAAGATGGAATTAAAAAGGAAAAGAGTTGAGGAAGAGGGCGGAGGATGTTAAGGAAGGAAGAAATACTTTATTACGATTGCCTTACACCCTGCGTCAGCCCTAGACTGGGATAGTTTCCCACTGATGAAACGAGAGGATCAAATGCATTTCACACTCTCAATAGTATTGTGATTGTATTATGATTTACCTTGATTACAATGCGACGACTCCAGTGCTGCCGGAAGTGCTGGAAGCGATGATGCCTTACTTCACCTCGGAATGGGGCAACCCATCCAGTACATACAAGTTCGGATCAAAGCTGAAGGCCGTGATTGAGACGGCGCGGGCTCAGGTCGCGGAATTGATCGGAGCCCACGCGATGGAGATTATCTTCACCTCGTGCGCGACGGAGAGCAACAACGCGGCCATTCATTCTTCGCTGGAAGCCAATCCCAAGAAAAAACACATTATCACATCGGCGGTCGAACATTCGTCAGTATTGAACTACTGCATCGCGCTAGAAAAGGAAGGATACGAAGTCACGTACCTGCCTGTTAACCGGGAGGGCTTGATCAAGCTGTCCGATTTGGAGGACGCCATCTCAGATGAAACCGCCGTTGTTTCGTTAATGTGGGCGAACAACGAAACGGGTGTGATGTTTCCTGTTAAGGAGATTGCGGAGATCTGTCGGTCGAGGGGAGTGCTATTCCACTGCGATGCAGTGCAGACAGCGGGGAAGGTCGAGATTGATGTGCGGGAAGTACAGGCACATTACCTCTCCCTGACCGGCCACAAGTTTTATGCCCCGAAAGGCATCGGGGCGCTTTATGTCAGACGAAAAACGCCGTTTTCACCTTTCGTCCACGGCGGGCATCAAGAGCGTAACTTTCGCGGCGGCACCGAGTGCGTACCACTGATTGTCGGCATGGGTAAAGCCTCCGAGCTGGCTCGTAGACATTTGCCACAGTATGACAAGAAGGTGCGTCCACTTCGGGATGCGCTTGAAGAGGGAATTCTGCGCACAATCCCTAATACTGAATTGAACGGGCACAAGACCCAGCGGCTGGCGAACACAACTAATATCACCTTCCATGGAATAGAATCGGAAGCCCTGCTCATCCTCCTCGATCAAGAAGGCATTTGCGCTTCGTCTGGCTCAGCCTGCTTGGCTGATTCTGACGAACCCTCCCACGTTGTCAAGGCAATGAAACCAGAATCGACAGCATCGCGACAAATGATCCGATTTTCGCTGGACTTCAGCAACTCTGAAGACGAAATCAAGAGAACGCTCAAAGGTTTACAGCGAACGAGCAAGATGCTGGCCGGCAACTAGGGCTGGACTTTTGGTGGCAATTTGTAACGTGGGTTCTTTGTGATCTCGCGAAGTCGCACTAGGAGTTCCTGCTTCTCATTGGTGTTGAGTTCTCCGAGCATGTAAAGACATAGATCTACGGCCGCGGTTTTTTCCTTAGCTCGCGCAGAAATCTTCCCCTGAGACCAGAGAATACCATCGAAAACCCCACCTGGGTTTTGAAAGTTTATGCGAGTCAACCCAACGGTGAGTCGATGTAGGGCATTTCGCGCAGAAAAATGTACATACAACCGTGCCAGAATTTCTAACCCAATAGGGCGAAAGAAAAGGTTGCGGTTGTGTGCCCGTTCTGCGGACAGCGTTGTGCGTTTTTGCTTGAAGTATCCCTTCAGGGATGGTTCATGTTCGAGGACGTAGTCGAAGAAATCTGTGACAATTGCTTCAAAACGGGTAACATTTTCGGGCTCGAAATCAAGCGTCCCACGACTCTTGCGGAATAGCCTCTTGAGTTTCTTGGTAACAGTGTAAAGGGCTAAGAGACTTGTGAATCGTTCTTTGCCCTCTTTGTCGAGAACCTCTTTACGCTCGGTTACTGCAATCTCCCCACCGCCCTTAAATGGGCTATAGTTAGCGTACACGCTTCGGGTTACAATCGCACAGAGGTCGTCCTCATCGATTACAACCTTGTCGCCCTCAGACACAGCAACGGCGTTCTTGTTGATGTCACAAAACAATCGTCGCGTCCGCACCTTCCCTAGTGGGGTATCAAGGTGAGCCACGAATACTACAGGGTATTGGTCGGCGTCAATCCGCTCACGATTCTTTTTGTAAGCCAACTTTATTCCTTCAACGCGGTGCTGTCCGTCGATTGCGAACATCTTCTCTTTGCCTGTGAAAATCAGTAGCCCGACCGATTCATTCACTTCTTCGAGATCCTCTCCATTTATCTTCTGTGCAACTTTCCTGAGGTCGAATTCGGCCCATGAGGGCAACGAATCAAAGACTCCTACGATGATGGAATTGAAGAATCGGTAGTCCCGCCTGCCGAGATACGTCGCGATCTTCTCGACCCTAGGCTTCAACGTTCGCTGAAGAAAATCCTCAAGGGCTTTAGCTTCACGAATCTCATATGACGGTTTGATTCGTGAAGAAATGTGTTCGGCGTTCATCAAGGCACAGTAGTAAACCCAATCACCCAGCACACCACGCAATGATGGTACGTACCACGCCGTCTTCATACTAATCACCATGCCGGTTTTAAGTGCTTCATATCGACCGGATATGCTTGATCGGCTACAGGCGGAGCCAAGTATCCATGCAATGTCCGTTCAACTTTTATTAGTGTATCTGAGGGTTTGTCCACATAGGCGAAGTGAACCCAGAGGTCTGGCAGGTAAAGGCAAACCATACGGTGAATGTTACTTCGCTTTTTGATAGAGGCGATTCTTGGGGGTAGGTAATCCTCCAGACGTTCCCTGACAATTCGTCCCGAGTTGAGAGCGTTAGATATTCCAACGTATAAAGCGTATTGTGGAAATCCGCACACTGGAAGCTCAGGACGAACTGAAAAAATGTAAATCCCCGGAACATCTTCTGTCACGATTGCTCTCAGTTTGTCTGGGGTATCAACATCGGAATAGCGATAGCATTTCCATTCTAGGTCAAAAATCCATGCCGGGGGCTTGTGTCTTTTCCAATGCTTTGGGTCAACCCAGAATAGATGTTGATATGAACCGGCTCGAGCGGCATCTGCTAAGGATTGAAAATAGTCATAACCCTCCCACAGCGGAGCATCGAGCGGGTCAAATGTAGCTGGCTTAGTTGACACTCACTTGCCTCCATCCTTCCAGAACTGTCGGGCCATGCCAGTTAGTAGCTTTCCTTGCACGCGCAGCGCGGTCCCGCCCTTTTTAAGGTGATGTTCCGATAATGCAGTTCGATGGGTTTAGATTGCAAGACCATGCCGTCCCTAAGCACGTTTTCTCTTGACTATGACGTTAAGCCAAAGACTTTGGTCGTATCGCTCAATCAGTTCAAACCTCCAAGCCCACCTTTGCTTTCTCGGCAAAAGGTCCTTACCGTTGGCATCTGAAAGCCACACTTTAATTTCCTCCGTGCCGGAAATTCGGCCCAAGAGAGCCCGTACGTCTTTTCTGCCATAGCACGTATAAAAGCGTTGGTCATATTTGTATTCCCCATGCCCGTATTTGAAGGACACAAACAAGATACCGTTTGGCTTGAGGGCTTGAATAAGCTTCCGCAAATTTTCTTCCATCTGTTGTGCAGGTACATGCAAAAGCGAGGCTGCAGCCCAGACTCCATCGAACTCATTCCGGAACCGTATTTCGTCAAATGTCATTTCGAAACAACGTTTCTCACTCGCCTCAGCCGCCCGTTTCATTTGTCCATTTTCCGGGTCACTTCGCGCCTTCCGGATTTTTCTTCGGCACTCGCGAAGCATTGCTGGTGAAGCGTCTATTGCTGTCACCACATACCCCTTCTTTAAGAATTCATTGGTGTCTCTACCAGTTCCACAGCCACCGTCCAAAATGTTAATCATATCATCTGTAAGACTCGCGGGTCTTTCTTTGCGTGTGGTTTCGATTGCATCGATGAAGCGCTGCCTGAACAGGGACATATCGAATGTATCGAACCTCGCCGCGTAATCAGACACACGAGTCTCGTAGAAGGCCAGGTTGTCCAGAAGTTGGCGGCGGTATTTTCCGATTTCAACGGGCTTCTGACCCAGCAGCCGAAAAATCGTTTTGTCACCTGCGGCTGCATAGTTTTCAAGATGTGCAGACACCACTTTAAAACCTTCGCGAATTTCACGATTCAACATCCGCGGGTAGTATCCGAATTCATGCCAGCCCTCCTTCTGAGTCGCACTGAGCTCTTGTTCACTGGCGGCATTCAAGATTGCAAAATGAGCCTGGTACTCGATAAACGTCGGTGTAAGTCCCCCTTCAATGAGTCCCGATTTATCAGAAATCAGTTTGGTGAGTTTTTTCCCAGTCTCGAGAATGCGTTTGATGAGGGGCTCAAGCTTCTGATCGCTCTTGAATTTGAATATGTGGTCAAGCAAACGAAACCCGTCCAAGGAGAAGCCCGGCATCTCTTTTCCAATCGTCCATCGTAGCTTTTCGTAAACGATTCGACTTTGCTCGATCAGAAGAAGTGCCGGGGCGTAGAACTCTTGAATCTGCCGCAGGCGAATTTTCAGGATTTCGGATGCATAGGTATAACGTGCCCCCATCCGTGCTTGATATAAGGCGATCCAAACTCCGGCGAGGGCAATGGCTGCAGCGAAATATGGCGCAACCGCTTTGACAATCTCCCAGGTGGCATTCTGGGTCTGCGCCGGAGGCTGAACAAGTTGTATGGTTATTGCATTAGGTGGGTTCGCCACTGTGAGATTAGTTGCTGTACCTGATGGTGGATTTGTTGAGGCGGCAGTCGGTGAAGTATGTACTTGACCGACTGCAAAGATTGCTCCAAGCACAACGGCAATAATGGGCGGAATGCATAAGATCCATCTCACGATGCCTTACCTCCTTCCCTCCAGAACTGCCGCGCCATCCCGGTTAGCAACTTTCCTTGTAGACGCAGGGCAGCTTCGGCTTTCTTTAGCTTTTGATGAATTACTCCACCGAGGATCATCCGTTGCTCAGGGTCTGTCAACGTGTGCGGGGAAAAGTGGACACCGCACTCGGCTAACTCGGCGAAGTTGGTCTCATTGGTACCTGTAGTCAGGAATTTGTCGGCATCTTGCGATGCCATCCACACTGGGAATCCCCATGACCGGCCCTGCCGCGCCAGGGTAGTGAGTAGCCCCGCTTTGTTTTCTTTCGGCAATAGCAAATGCGCTTCGTCGACGAACAGCACCATTTTGAGGGGCTGGACATCGTTCTTAACAGCAAGTTGCTGGTTCAGCTTCTTAATTAGGAAGTTCAGAATGAGGGCAACAGCCAGTGCCTTGGTATCGCTATCAGTGCCGAACTCCTTGAAATCAATTACCATGGAGTTATTCAGCCACTCCTCCAGGCTGATGGCGGTCCGCCCACTGGCAAAGAGGTTGAAGTCCACAATCTTTTTTAGGATTGCCAGATCGACGCCACTTGCGCCACGCTGCTCCATTTCCTCGGTGAGCGCCAGGAAGTCAGGCATATCCAAGTCCTTGTAAGCCTCGCGGATGGCCATCTCCTGTTTCGCTCCCAATTGTGGTGCAAAAGCTCTGATTAGCGAGGCAATTTCAGAGGCAACCTGTGCGTTCTGCGTTGGGTTCGGATGCCGGTAGAGCGGATTGATCGGCAGGCCTTGCTGGATGAGCCGGACGTAGTGCGCCCCGGTTTGCTCCAAAAATCGCATATGATTTTTCCGCTGCTGTTTGTTTGTTGGGTCGTCCTCAAGCTCGCCCTTCATGTCAAAGAACACGAAGCGGACCCCAAAGTTGGTAAGTTGTGCAAGCAGGTCGAGTGCAAGCTGGCTCTTGCCACTCCCGGGTTGGCCCGAAATCACCAGCAAACCATTATTGGTGCCGGGGCCATTCACCGACCAATCAGGAGCATCCATCAGCACCTTAAGCTTAACTTCGGTTTCAACCACGGACATGATCGGCACAGACGGTTTCTTGAGGCCGCCAAACTCAATTCCGCCGCCTGTCAATTTAAGCAATGCAGAAACGAAACGGGCTTGGTCGTTGCCAGATTCAGTCCACATCTGCCGAAGGCGCTGGCATCCGTACTCGAAATGCCGACGAAACTCCTGTCGGTAGCCCCCCTCATCGAGGCTACGACCAGCACGGTGGTTTAAAGCAGCTCGAACCAGATCTCGCAGTTCGTCGCCAACAACCTGCTCGTCGTTTAAGGTCACACCTTTAGCGTCCCTGGGCCTAAACTCTGCTGGTACGCCTTCACCCAACGCTAGGAACATCGCAGCACGTCCCAAAATCGCTTGATTGCGCGCGCCAACTCGCGGGAAGACGTTCTCGATGAACTCGCGAGCTTCACTACTGGTTTCGAATTTCATACAGCCTTCTCACTTCACAGGTCGTGCCCGAAATAGTCGCTGGTAACTCGGACCTCATAGTCCGCACTGTCAGATCTGCCGTGCGGGTGTAGCGTGTACACGCGTGCTAGTCGGCCGCGAACACGCTCAAACAACGGACCTTCGGGATCAACTTCGGAATTGGTGGTGAGTATGACGGACTGATGACCGCTGAGATAGAGTTGATCGAGCACGTTGGCACGGACTTCCTTGTCGAGGCGAGCCAAGGGCGTATCCACCACCAGCGGCGGCACAAGCTTGGCCAACCGCCGTAGCGCCTCGTAGAACGCCAGCATGCGGACCTGTCGTTGGCCGGC
>Ga0315274_10014122_pt1 | contig 11337 bp, 13 predicted proteins | sample YL17G02_20_MG_FD_203700 | JGI IMG/M metagenome (GOLD analysis project Ga0315274, IMG submission 203700) | Sediment microbial communities from Yellowstone Lake, YNP, Wyoming, USA - YL17G02_20 | ecosystem: Environmental > Aquatic > Freshwater > Lake > Sediment | place: USA: Wyoming | collected...
ACAAGCTGGACTGGGCGGCGCAGAATCGCCAGCGGATCCTCAAGCAGTGGGGAGACCTCTTCAAGAAGTAGGCGAAGAGCGACCGGGCCTGGAGGAATCCTCTTCGCCGGCCGGAAGAGGAAGAGGGAGCAGAACGCGGGATGTCCGGAGAAATCGTGGCGGGGGGGTGGGCCGGAAATTCCCTGGCTCGGGCACGCCGGTGGGTCGTTGATCCTCTAAGCGGGGGGATGATCACCCTGGTGATCGCCCTGCTGGGGCTGTTCGTCCTGCTTCCCGTCGCCAGGGTCCTGGGCCAGCCCGGGCGAGCGGAGTGGGTGCGCCTGCTCGGCGATCCGCGCTGGCTCCGCCTGGGCGGCAACACCTTGATGATTGCGACTCTGTCCACCGTCTCGGCCGTGATGCTGGGATTCCTCTTCGCCTATGCCACATCGCGGCCGGACGTCCCGCTCCGCAATCTCTTCAAGCTGATCGCCATCCTGCCGCTGGTTTCACCGCCCTTCGTGGGCGGCCTGGCCTTCATCCTGCTCTTCGGCCGGCGGGGCGTCATCACGTATTCGCTGCTGGCGCTGCGGGGCGACATCTACGGATGGCACGGGCTCTGGATGGTCCAGACGCTGGCCTTCTTCCCCATCGCGTACCTTGCGCTCGCCGGGGTCCTGCGGCGGATCAATCCGACGCTGGAGTACGCGGCCCAGGATCTGGGCGCCCACGGCTTTCGATTGTTCCGCACGGTCACGCTTCCCCTGGCCACGCCGGGCCTGGCCAGCGCGGCCCTCCTGGTGGGGATCTATGCCCTGAGCGACTTCGGCAACCCCATGCTGGTCGGCGGCGCGTTCAAGGTGCTGGCGACCGAGACGTACACCCAGGTCACCGGGTGGGGGGACCTCGGGATGGCCAGCGCACTCAGCGCCGCGCTCCTTCTCCCGAGCCTCGCCCTCTTCGCGGCCCAGCGATACTGGGTCGAGGGCCGCTCCTACGCGACCGTGACCGGCAAAGGGAGCTTCGCGGATCCGTTGCCGACACCCGTTCCCTTGCGCTGGGGGCTCTTCGCCGGCTGTGGTCTGGTCGCGCTCGTGCTCCTGGCGATCTACACCGTGGTATTCGTGGGGGCCTTTGCCCGGACCTGGGGCGTGAACTGGCGGCCGACCCTGGACAACTTCGAGTACACCGTTTTCCGGGGCAAGCAACTCTGGAACAGCATCCGATTCGCGGGCCTGGCTGCCCTGGGCGGATCGGCCTTTGCCGTGCTGGCGGCCTTTCTGATCCAGCGGAAGCGTTTCCCCGGGCGGGCGGCTGTCGATTTTCTCGCGGTCCTACCGGCAGCATTGCCGGGGACCCTGATCGGGGTCGGGTACATTCTGGTTTTCAACACGCCGCCCCTGGCCCTCACCGGGACGGGGACGATCATCGTCGTGGCCATGCTGTTCCGGACCATCCCTGTGGGCTACCGGGCGGCCGTCGCCGGGCTCGCCCAGATCGCGCCCAGCATCGAAGAGGGCGCGGCCGACCTGGGGGCGCGTCCCCTGCGGACCCTGTGGGACGTGACCCTGCCCCTGATTCGCTCGGCGTTCACCAGCGCGCTGGTCTTTACCTTCATCCGATCCATGAACACGCTGAGCGCCGTCATCTTCCTCATCTCGCCGGGCAATGTGGTCGCCTCGGCCTCCATCCTGGCCCTGGCGGAGCACGGGGATTGGGGCCAGGCCAGCGCCATGGCAGCGAGCCTGATGTCGGCCGTCTTTCTCGTCCTCCTGGGGTTCCGCCTCCTTACCGGAGGTCGGATGCGCCTCTTCGAGCTGTGACCATGACAACAGGAACCACGCACGTCCGATTGGACGCGGTGGTCAAGCGCTTCGGCAATGTGGTGGCCGTGGCGGGGGTATCGCTGGACATCGCCCGGGGGAGTCTCACCACCATCCTCGGACCCAGCGGGTGCGGGAAGACCACCATCCTGCGCCTCATCGCCGGCTTTCTTGAACCCGATGCCGGGGACATCCTGATCGACGGTGCCTCGCAGCGGGGCCTGCCGCCCTACCTGCGCAAGACGTCCACGGTCTTCCAGGAGTATGCCCTGTTCCCGCACATGACCGTCTTCAAGAACGTCGCCTACGGGTTACGCCTGCGCCGATTGCCCCGGGCCGCCATCGCCGAGAAGGTGCGGCACACGCTCTCGCTCCTGCGGCTCGACGGGCTCGAAGGGCGGTTCCCCCGGGAGCTGTCCGGGGGCCAGCAGCAGCGGGTAGCGCTGGCGCGCTCGCTGATCGTGGAGCCCGACGTCCTCTTGATGGACGAGCCGCTCTCCAACCTGGATGCGAAGCTCCGGGTCAGCGTCCGTACGGAGATCCGGGAGATCCAACAGCGGGTGGGGATCACGACGCTCTACGTCACCCATGACCAGGAGGAGGCGCTGGCCATCTCGGATACGATCGCGGTGATGCGGAGCGGGACCGTGATGCAGGTCGGCAGCCCGCGGGATATCTACGAGCGGCCGGCCGACCCGTTCGTCGCGGCCTTCGTGGGACAGGTGAACCTGCTCCGGGCGAGGGTCGAGACGGGCGGGCTTCGCCTCGGCACACTCTGCCTGCCGGTTCCGCCCGGCGCGCCCCCGGTCGAACCGGGCCGGGAAGCCATCCTGGCGCTCCGACCCGAGGCCATCCGTATCGGCGCCGGCGCTGACATGCCGGATGGACTGGCCGGTCAAGTGATTTCCCGGACCTACCTGGGCACGACCGTCCGGTATCGGATCGAGTTGGCCGGCCAGACGCTCATCGTGGACGACCACGACCCCGCGGGGAAGCCGCTGCTCGATGGGTCGGTCGTCGTGTCCTTCGACCCCACCCGCATCCGCCTCTGGCCCGCCAGCCCGGAGATGATGGAACAGCTGGAGGAGCGGCCGTAACGGGTTGCCACCTCGGCTATGGCCGGCCTGAACGTCGCGTGAACTCACATTGCGTTCAGACGTCGACCCTGTCAGTATTGGGGTAGAAGATTCGACACAGCATGACCCTCAGTCGGAGGAGTCAGAGAGCAGACTGGTATGGCAGGCCAAAAGAGAACAACGATCCATCTCCGGTCGAAGGCGCATCGAGCCTTGAATGTGAAGGCGGCGACGAGCAACCGGTCGGTTTCGGAGTTGACCGATGCAGTCGTGGTTGAGGCACTGCGTGAGGACGCTCTGGACATGGAGGCCTTCGCGAAGCGGTCGAGGGAGCCTTCCCTTCCGTTTGACAAGGTGCTCAGAGGCCTGAAGCGTGACGGGCGCCTGTAACTATTCATCCAGAGGTCCAGATTTGGGGTGATTCGCCCATGATCACAGTCAGTGTCAAGGAACTGAAGAATCGTCTCACCCAGCACCTCCGTCGGGTCAAGCAGGGCGAAAAAGTTATCATCACCGACCAGGGCAAGCCGATTGCCCTGATTCAGCCAATTCAATCTGCGGCACCGGTCGTGAGCTTGCAGGCACGGCTGGCCAAGCTTGCCGCCCAGGGTCTCGTGACCCTCCCGACCCGCAAGCCCCTCAAGGGAGTGCGCACGGTAAAGGTGTCGGGGGCCCCGATCTCACGGGCCATCCTGGAAGACCGCCGATGAACTATCTGGACACGAGTGCGCTCATCAAGCGGTTCGTGACTGAAAGGGGGTCGCCACTGGTTGAGAGCCTTGTCAGTGAAGAGGGTCCTGTTGCGACAGCCAAGATCGCCTACGTGGAGGTCTATGCAGGCCTGACGCGGAAACACCGAGAAGGCCATCTGCCCGGCAGCCAGTATGCCCTGGCCTGCCGGCAGTTTGAGAGCGACTGGCAGGCCTACATTCGAGTGGATCTCCAGGATGAGATCCTTGTCGTGGCTCGCGACCTGATCCGACGTCACCCCCTGAGAGGGTTCGATGCCATCCATCTCGCTTCGGCCCTCAGTCTCAGGGCCGCTTTGGGAGAAGAGATCACATTTGCTGCGGCCGACGAACGCCTACTCCGGGCTGCCAGGGCCGAGCGCCTCCGGCCGCTCAACGCCGAGACAAAGTAACCTGAAATGAGTGAGGACGTTCGGTTGATGGGACTCCCTGAGCTGCGAAGCCGGGGCTTTGAGGCCCTTGTCGGCGAGCTGGGAGTTGCCAATGCCCGTTTCAAAAGGAGCAGGTATTCCCTTTGCGCAAAGATGAAATGCATAAAATCATGACCGTCCCCTATTTCCGTCCCCTATTTCCTGACGCTTGCCGGTGAAGCGCGGGCGGAAGTGGTGGGCAACGGCCTTCGAGGATTCGAATGTGGGGGCGGTAAGTCGCCCGGCGCATACGCGTTTGCCAAGTTCGAACACGGCCTTGATTTGTGCAACCTTCGCAGGGCCGAGGCCCGACACGTTCAGGAGGTCTTGATGTGGGCGCGATCGAGGCCGCGGAGCCCTCGGAAATCTTTGAGAAGCGTCCGGGAGAAATCGGAGGCGTTCTGCCCAAGTATCCCCGCCTTGAAGGTTCCAAGTCCGACGCGCAGGATAATCGCGAGCAGGTCCGCATCGGTAAGCCGGTCGGGGCCTTCGGTGAGCAGCCGTTCCCGGGGGCGTTCCGCTTTCGGCCAGTTCTTGATGCGGTTCGATTTCATCGCGTTACCAGGACCGTTTTCCGATGATGCATCTCAGCGCACGGCGCAACCATCTTCGGTCTGCCAACCTCAACCGGGCGAGGTCTCGGCATTGCCTGGGCTCACCACACCTCCAGCGCAAATCCGCGATACGTCTGAATTAGCTCAAAATCGGCTCGGTTGCTGGTGATCAAACGGGCGCCGTGCGCCCGCACCGTGAGGGCGATCAGGGCATCGAAATGCAAGTCACGTAGCCGCTCTGGAGACAGACCCTGGTCTGCCCGAATCTTCCCCAGGAGCTCTCCTGATTCCAGCCACATGCGCTCCGTCGGCGTAAGGATAGGGTGGGTCTTCTCTAGCGCCCTTAGGAATGCGATTTCCGCGGGCCGGCTGGCCCCTCGCCACAATTCGGCCAGCACGACGGACGATGTCCGGATCAGGCCGCTAACCACGGCGATCCGTTCCCGGTGCCGATTCGTGCGCAGGTGGTCAATGAAGATCGAGGTGTCGAAGATGACGAGGTTACTCATCATGCCCTTCGAACTTGAGCCTTCCTCCGTGTCGAGCCATCAGGGCCTTGAACTTCTTCAGTGCCACAACCTCGCGGAGTGCGGCATGCACCGCCTCGGTCCTGCTCTTGACCCCCAGCAGGCGGGCCGCCTCGTCGGCCAACCGGGTATCCAACCGAATGGATGTCATGGTAACTGGCATCGTTCCACCTCCCTGCTCGTATATACAGTATAGGCGTATCGTATATATCTGTCAACTGGTGGTGCAAGGCAGGCCAGAGTCCCCCGGAGATGCGGGGGGCTGTTGATTTCTCGGCTGGGCTTTGACCAAGTCGTGCGGACCAGGGGTGGCCGGCTCACCGATTTCCATCGCCTACCATCGCGTCGCCTGTCATCCTGCCCTTGTCGGGATCTAGGTGGTGCGTTTGTGGAAGGGCGGGACCGCCCAGTAGGGGAAGATCAGGACGAACCCCGCCAGGATGCTATATACCCGAGAGTCATTATGAAATGGCTGGCTGCCCGCGTGGTATACGCAGGTTAGCCAGCCGACCCAAGAGCGCCCAGGGCCGCACGCGGAGGGGCTGGCCATCGGAGAGCGTATCACGCAATTTGCCTTTGACATACGTCGCGATTCGATCACCGCCGCGTGGCTCCCGCCGAGGGCGTGCACCCCGGAGGTGCGGACGATCGCCGAGGCCCGGCCGGTGCTGGCGCATGTCGGGCGAAGCAAGGTGCCCCCCAAAGCAAATTCTGATCACCTCACCAGGGGGCCTCAGCAGCGTCGGCGTTTGGAGGGTGGGGACGGGAGGAGGGGCGAGCGCCGGGCGACCTTGTCAAGCTCACCGGTGAACGCATAATAGCGCGAGTACTGGCGACGAATCTCCGCGAGGAGGGAGTGACCCTGATCCGACTCTCCAGCGACGATCCGTGCCTCGGCAACCGCCGCCACCAGTGTGGCAGCCCGCTCGTACGCCTGCCGCTGCTTCTTCTCCAGGATCGCCTTGACCCGTTGCTTGGCAATGTTCCAGGCCGCCTTCAGAAACCGCTCGCGTCGCTCGGGATCTGGGGGGCGCTGTTGGAGCACGGTCCGCAGGAAGGGGGTGAGCCGCACAAGCCGTGCTTTCGACCGAGCATCCGGCCCTTCTCCCTCGCCCTCGTCGTCAAAGGCGTCCTCGTCTGTGTCGAGATCCCACATGGGGAGGACTGGCTCGCTCGCGTCGATCCCCCGCCAGAGATCGGCCAGCGCCGTTCCGGACGCCGGCTCAGCCCCGCCGGTTGCCGCGCAGAGGAGGTATGGGATAACGACTGGTCCGGGGTGGTCGCCTCCGCTCCAGCCGACCGCCGGGGCCCGCTCGGCCAGGGAGATCGCCTCATCGATTTCTCCGCCAAGGAGGTGGAGCAACGCCAGGAGGCGATGCCCTTCTGAAACGTCTACCTCTTCTTCTTCCTGGTTTCTGCGTTTTGACTTCACCTCCAACATCGCGCGTAGCCGAGCCCCCTCGGCCCGCGCGACGCTTTCAAGCTGCCCAAAGGGTTCCGCCGCCTCACAAAGGGCCGAAAGACGCGCCGTGCTTGGAGCCGCGCGAAACGCCTCGCAACGGGCGTCCAAGAGAGCCGGACCCTCCCGGCGCTTCTCGGCATCCTCTGCGATGAACTCGGCGATCCATGCGCGGACCTCCCCTGTCGCCGGTAGGTCACGCAGCGCCTCTTGCGCTGCGCTGATCGCCTCGGCTGTCTTGTCCTCCTCGGCGAGCGCCAGGACCCATTTCCGGTAGGCCTCCGGGAGCCGGCGCCCATCCCGCCGCGCGAGCTCCGCGAGTCCATCGGTCCCCCGGTGCAGTCTGACAGCCTGGAACAGGAGCCGACGGACCTCGGGATCGAATCCATACGGCCCTGGCTGGCTCCGGCCAAGCAGCTCAATCCATGCATCGAGAAAGGCTTCCCGATCCGGCAGGGGGGCACGTCGCGCCCCAATCACCTCGGGAAGCCCTACCGGTTCATCGCCGATGTACTGGAGGTCCTGTATGGCCTTCAGGAGGGTCGCGGGCCGCTGGTCCAGTTCGGTCGTCTCGTAGAGCGCTCGGAGGTACCGTGCTTTGGCCTCGCTCAGGTCTGTCTCCCCCACAGGCTCGGGCGTCTCGCCATCGTCGAAACCATCCTCGTCGAAACCCCCCTCCTGGTAAGCGGCGACGGCGTACAGCAGCTTGTGGTATGCCTCCCGCGCCAGAGCGAGGTCCCCCTCACGAAAGGCGGCATCCACCCGCCTGAAGAGCGCATCCATCTTCGCTGTCGGCCAGGCGTCAAATGCAGGTTCGTCGTACGCCCATTCATCGTCCTCCAGATCATCCTTCCACCCTTCCTCTATTCGGCCGCCCCGACTCTGTTCGTACATCTCAATAGCGGCATCGATGTCGCGAAGCAGGGTTTCCGCCTTGGGCGCCCTGTGGGCCGGCTTCATCCGCTCGGTCTCGCCGCTCTCGGCGCCGGCCTCGAAAAGGGCGAGAAAGGCGCCTCGCTCCGAGGGCGGCAGTCGCTCCGCGTGAGTCAGTAATGCCGCCCGAAGCTCCGCCGGCTTCATTGCGGCCAGGCGTGCCTCGATCGCCTCCAAGAAGTCTGCCACCGGCAGTTTTCTCTTGCGGCCTCTCACAGTATCCATCAGCCCCTCGCCAAGATTGACGGATCGCCCATCCGAAGACATCCTGGTTCAGGACGGGCGATACTTCCTCTGGCCTTCCCAGATCCGCACTGGACCAAGGAAAGGCGCTTCATTCCCCCCTGGCTCTCCCCGGTGGCATCCAATCTCACCCTGGCCTCCCCGTCCGGGGAGATCGCGCTCGCACATCAGAGCGGTCACTTGACGCGCGAGATCGTATCAAAGACCCCAACAAGGCTCAAGGGAATTCCCTCGCCCCCATCGCCAAGAGCCGACACGAGTTCCTTCCCAGTCCTGGGTGGTTTATGGCCCGACCTCTTCCCCAGAGGCGATTCGGGGGCCCCACCCCAACCACAGATGTTTTTGCGCTCGGGAGAAACATACGGTACAATTCCGGCATGGCGAAGCAAGTCGCCGGACCGCTGATCCAACTGCTGCGGAGGGATTACGTGCACGCCCAAGATATAGCTGTCGTGCTGAAGTTCTTGCGCCGGCGATTGGCGGAGGAGGGCATCCCCTTCGCCGTAATCGGTGCCCTGGCCCTCCGGCAGTACGGCTTCGTGCGGGCTACGGAGGATATCGACATCTTGACGACGCCCGAAGGGCTCGAGAAGATCCATGCCACCCTCGTCGGCAGGGGACTGGTTCCTCGAGGTGCGGGGCTGCGGAAGCTGCTGCGCGAAACCGAGCACGAGGTAAACATCGACGTGATGACCTCGGGTGAGCATGCCGGGTCCGACGAGAGCCCGATTGTATATCCCTCGCCGGATTCCGACGCGTTTGTAGAAATAGATGGGGTGCGTTTCCCCACGATGGAGGCCCTGGTTGAATTCAAGATCGCCAGTGGGGTCTGGGGCCACCGTCACCAAGATTTGGGCGATGTGCAGAACCTCATCCGCATCCACAGCCTCGGCGAGGCGTTCGCCCACCGGCTGCCACCAACGCTTCGAGGTCGGTTCCTTACGCTCCTCCGAGAAACGCGGGCGCAGCGCGAACTGGAGTAGAACGTTCCATTGGGAGTTGACAAGTATGTCAACTTCTGTGACCGTAGGTGACACACCTGTGGAGTATCCTGTGCGCGAACGAGGGGGTCCCTGTGGGGGAGGTGTTCAGGTGAACCGTCCGTGGATACAACTGCGCGATCTCCGCAACGCACGGGTGTTGCTCATCCTCCCCTGTAATGCTGCCGCGTGCGTGGGGAACTACTTCCGGGCAGAGGTGTACCGCAAGGCGGGCTGGAACACCTGGCGGGAGGCAGACATCAGGCTCCGAGACCTTCGCGAGGCAGGACGGGTGCCGTTTGCTGCGGTGGACAGCTCGATCCTGGAGACTGCGCCGGACGATCCCCGGGGTGCCATTGTCCTTGAGGTCGAGATGGGCCGTGCTCGGAATCCAGAAGGGGAGGACTGGGGGACTCCCTCCTGGCGATGGTTTCGGCCGACCAGGGCAGGCCGATGGACCCATTTGGAGGAACTCACAGAGGCCCTGATCCGAGGCGTCCAACGGGTCGAGGGCCTCGGCTTCACCCAGGTACTGGCATTGGTCAATCCGCGGGCCTACTTCCTGGCATTGGCCGCAGCCGTGGCCCACTGCGGTCTAATGGGCCGTTGGGTCCTATTCCGGGTGCCAGCAAATCCACAGCACCTTCGTGCGGTCGTCCGGCTGGCGGCCCCATTCGTCTACGCTGCGGCAGGCGGGAGAGAACTGCCCGGTGGTGTGTATCCCATCCCCGAGTTCTCCCTCGCCCTCCGCCGAGAGGCAGAACGGTACTCCCACCCACTCCCGGCACCATGGGCGTCTTGGGGGATCGTTCCCGGTGAGCGCGTAATTCAGCGACGGTGGGCGGCCCTCACCGCCTGCCTTGATCGGAGGCCCCCATGCGGATCGAGACCATCTTCACCAGTCTGAAGGCCTGCCTGGAGCAGCACGGCCGCGAGCTGAAGTGCGGGGACTTGTTCTTGCCCGACGCCCTGACCGGGCGGGTGTTCACCACGACCTTCCAGACGGTCATGGCTTCGCTCGCCTCCATGCTCCGCCTGCAGATGGTCCCTGAGTACTCAAACCGGATGCCGCCGTCTGGCACCTACGAGTGCGGGGAGTATCAGCGTGTGGATTACGTCCTGCACGACGGGCGAGACCTGCGCATCTTCGTTGAGGTCGAGTCGCTTGATCGTGCGCAGCTTACTACCTTCTTCGGGCACCGGGACGTCGCCGACGCGGATAACCTGAACAAGCTCTGGTACTACTATGGGACGCTGGTGAACCATTACACGTTAGGCCACCCGGCCCCTCGGTATTTCGTGTGGCTGCTCATCCTCCCGGACATCCCCGTGAAGGCATACCAGATCTGGGACTCAATGCCTGCGTATCGGTTCTTCCACCCCGGGCTAAACCGCCTCGTCTATGCGAGCCCGTACCGGTTCTACGATCCCCTGATCAAGACCGCCGCCCGTCTGTTCCTCGTGCAGGGGCACGACTTCCTCCCTCGGGGTGGCGGCCCCTGGACCACACGACCGCTGACCGAGTTCCAGGAGACCTGCGAGTTGGTGTTCATCACGTGTACGACGGATCGATTGATCCTGTCGCGAGGTATCAATGAGTTCCAACCAACCCTGGAGCAAACTCTTCCGCTCGATTGGTCGGAGTGAGTCGTGAGCGTTCGGATCTCACGGGTACCGCGAGGAGAAATCCGGTAAGATTGTATAGGGGGGCTCGGCCGGCTACTGCGGATGTCTAGTCCTGCCGGACAGACAGCCCAATGAAGTTTCTCTTACAAGTCCACGAGAAGAGGAGGGCTGGCAGCCCGAAGCCTCCAGGCTGGTTCTTCGCTTCCCGAATGCCGGCGTGGTCATCGTGGATCACAAGTGCGGCCCGGTCCGCAGAGCCCAGGTTGCAGCCAAGGCCGCCACCTGCGCCAGTCAAGTCGCCGCCTATCGCGGGGCCCTAAGCGTCCAACAAATAATGATGATACGCGAAGACCTGGATCTATGTCCCGCTTGGCGCTGCGATAGCGTGCCTCGGTGCTCTGTTTGCCGATCATGTCCAGGCGGACTTTGGAGTGAAAGATAGGAGGCGAAAATGGGCGACTGGCGGGATGATGTGAGACGCGATTACGAGGACCTCAAGAATCGGTTTCGGAAGGTCTCCTTCGAGGATTTCAAGAAAGGCGACTGGTTCGCAGATCTTGTGCGCTGGGTTCTCGAGAGTTACGCCAAGCAGGTTGATTCCGACTACATTCGCAGGAAGTATCCAGGGATAGGTCCTTCCAACCAGGCCAAGAAGGCCATCTCTCTGGCGGCCAAGTCCAATGGAATAGCCGGAGGGGCGGCCGCAGTCGTGATCAGCGGCGCTGAGGTTGCCACCATTGGCGGAAAGGGTTTCCCTGCCCCAGTAACGATTCCAGTAATTGCGACTGCGATAATGGCAGACGTTGCCTACACAACACGCACTCAGCTTCGGACCGCTTACGATCTGTCATTTATTGACTTCTGCATAAATAATGCAATAATAGTGGCTGTCCCCACTGTCCAACAAGGAGGGCAGCCACCATGCGTCCACGAGGCTCAGCAGCGGTGCTGGAAGCACGCCGACGGGTAGCCCTAACG
>Ga0315274_10014123_pt1 | contig 11337 bp, 5 predicted proteins | sample YL17G02_20_MG_FD_203700 | JGI IMG/M metagenome (GOLD analysis project Ga0315274, IMG submission 203700) | Sediment microbial communities from Yellowstone Lake, YNP, Wyoming, USA - YL17G02_20 | ecosystem: Environmental > Aquatic > Freshwater > Lake > Sediment | place: USA: Wyoming | collected...
AAAATCCCAACTCCAGCGCTCTCCGCCGCGGCCTTCGGCCTCGCGTCCTGCGCCAAGAAGCCCGACCCGAAAAAGGCCGACGACGCCAAGAAAGAGGAGCCCCTCGGCACCGTCATCGGCATCGACCTGGGGACCACCTACTCGTGCGTCGGGGTCTACAAGGGCGGACGCGTCGAGATCGTCGCCAACGACCAGGGGAATCGCATCACGCCTTCGTACGTCGCGTTCGCCGAGCACGGCGGGGAGCGCCTCATCGGTGACGCTGCCAAGAACCAGGCCACGACCAACCCGGAGAGGACCGTCTACGACGTGAAGCGCCTGATCGGTGAGTCTTTGAGGATTTTGAGTTTTTTTAACACCATTTTTTCCTTCAGTTTTTTTTCCTTCTTCGACGACGAACGAAGAAATGGAATAAACTCACTTTCTCTTTCTCCTTTTCTGCCCCTTTCCCGCAACCTCCACCAACCACCAGGCCGCAACTTCAAGGACAAGGAGGTCCAGCGCGACATGAAGATGGTCTCGTACAAGGTCGTGGACAAGGACAAGAAGCCCTACGTCCGCATCGAGACGGCCGCCTCCAAGGGCGCCAAGCCCGAGGTCAAGGACTTCTCGCCCGAGGAGATCTCGGCGATGATCCTGACCAAGATGAAGGAGACCGCCGAGGCGTACCTGGGCAAGACGGTCAAGCACGCCGTCGTGACGGTGCCGGCCTACTTCAACGACGCGCAGCGCCAGGCGACCAAGGACGCCGGGACCATCGCTGGTGAGTTTGGAGGTTTTTTGAGTTCGTTAAAAGTTGAGACCTTTTTCTCGTCATTGTTTTCCCTCTCTTACACTTTTTCCTCACTCAAACCTCGATTTTCAAAAAAAACAAAAAAAACATAGGTCTGAACGTCGTCCGCATCATCAACGAGCCCACCGCTGCAGCAATCGCCTACGGCCTCGACAAGAAGGGCGGAGAGCACAACATCCTCGTGTTCGACTTGGGAGGCGGCACCTTTGACGTCTCGGTCCTCACGATCGATGGCGGCGTCTTCGAGGTCGTCTCGACTGCCGGCGACACCCACCTGGGCGGGGAGGACTTCGACCACCGCGTGATGGACTACTTCATCAAGCTGGTCAAGAAGAAGTACGACAGGGACGTCAGCAAGGACGCGAGGGCCCTCCAGAAGCTGCGCCGCGAGGCCGAGCGCGCCAAGCGCGCGCTGTCGTCGCAGCACCAGGTCCGCGTCGAGGTCGAGGCCCTGGCTGAGGGGCTCGACCTCTCCGAGCCCCTCACGCGCGCGCGCTTCGAGGAGCTCAACGCCGACCTGTTCCGCAAGACCCTGGGCCCCGTCAAGCGCGCCCTCGACGACGCCGGCATGAAGAAGACGGACATCCGGGAGATCGTCCTCGTCGGAGGCTCGACGCGCATTCCCAAGGTGCAGCAGCTGATCAAGGACTTCTTCGGCGGCAAGGAGCCCAACAAGGGCGTCAACCCTGACGAGGCCGTGGCCTACGGCGCGGCGGTGCAGGGAGGGATCCTCTCGGGAGAGGGCGGCGACGAGGTGAAGGACATCCTGCTGCTCGACGTCTGCCCGCTCTCGCTCGGCATCGAGACCGTCGGCGGCGTCATGACCAAGCTGATCCCGCGTAACACGGTCATCCCCACGAAGAAGTCGCAGACCTTTACCACGTACCAGGACCAGCAGTCGACGGTGTCCATCCAGGTCTACGAGGGCGAGCGCGCGATGACCAAGGACAACCACAACCTCGGCAAGTTCGACCTCACCGGAATCCCGCCGGCCCCCCGCGGCGTGCCCCAGATCGAGGTCACCTTTGAGATCGACGCCAACGGCATCCTCAACGTCGGGGCCGAGGACAAGGGCACGGGCAAGCGAGAGAAGATCACCATCACCAACGACAAGGGCCGCCTCTCGCAGGACGAGATCGAGCGCATGGTCTCCGAGGCGGAGGAGTTTGCCGACGCCGACAAAAAGGTCCGCGAGCGCGTCGACGCGCGCAACAAGCTCGAGGCGTTTGCTTACAACGCGAAGTCTCAGGTCGAAGGGAAGCTCGGCGACAAGCTGGAGAAGGCCGACAAGACGAAGGTCGCGGACGCGATCAAGGACGCGCTCGAGTGGCTCGACGACCACCAGGACGCCGACGCCGACGAGTACACCGAGAAGCTCAAGGAGGTCGAGGACGTCGTGACGCCCGTGGTGTCCAAGGTGTACGCCGCCTCTGGGGGTGCCGGAGGCGACGACGAGGACCTGGGCGGGGGTGACCACGACGAGCTCTAGAGGAAGAGTGGGAAGAAGGAGGGAGGGAAAGAGCGCGCGCGCGAGAGAGAGAGAGTTGAGGAGGAAAGCAGGCAGCTTGGGGAGAGAAAGAGTTTTTTTTTTCAGAGAAAAAAAGAGCCCGCTCGGAAACGAGTCGCTGCTTCTTTTATTTGTTTTTCCTTTCCTTTTTCAACCCGAGAGAATGAAAAAATCAAAAGAGAGTAAACAGACAAACAGAAAGAATACAGACCGTTTTTCAATTCTAGAGAGTAGTGGATTGCACGAGGAGCGGATGCGAAGAAGAAGAAGAAGAAGAAGAAGAAGAAGCGGGAGGAAGAAGAAGAAGAAGAAGCGGCAGGAAGAAGAAGAAGAAGAAGCGGGAGGAAGAAGCGAGAGAAACGCGGAGCGACCCAGACTCCTTTACTTCTCCCCACGCCTCCTCGCCCCGGACCTCGGCAGCCTCTCATCCGCCGCCGCGTGGAGCTCGGCCTTGCTCGAGGGCTTGGCGTCTAGGTCGCAAAGGGAGATGCGGTATCGCAGGACGGAAAGCGAGGAAAAGGAACCGAGAGAGGAAGAAGAAGAGGAGGAGGAGGAGGAGGAGGAGGAGGAGGAGGAGGAAGAAGAGGCGACGGCAGCAAGGTCGACGGCGCCCCCGGCACCCGTCGCCTCGGCGCCTCGCTGGAGGAACGTTTTTCCCTTCACTTCCTGATTTCCTCTTCCTCGCAGCAGGATCATCACGCTCAGATCCCTCGCCGAGGTCGCCACGAGGTAGGAGCGCAGGGCCGAAGCCGCAGCCGAGACCGCGGCAGCGGAAGAAGAAGGAGAAGAAGAAGACTTTGAACACGGCGGCGCTTCCTTCTTCGCTCCTGCTGCCGCCTCCCTCAGAACCGAGAGGCTCTCCGCCGCCACCGCCGCCGTGGGACACTCCGGGCAGCGCTGTGCCTGCAGGAGGCGCGGCAGCAGCGGCTCGAAGGCCAGGATGGAGTCGAGGGCGGCGACCAGGAGCTTGAAAGCCGACGACGACGAAGAGGCGGAGGAGGAGGGGCGGCCAGGGGGCGACGGAGGCGGCAGCAGCAGCTCCGAGATCGCCCGCTCCGCCTCCGCTGCCCCTTCCAGGGGCTCGCCGTTCCCGCCGAAGAGCCTGAAGTGCGCCGCGCGGGGCGCGGAGTGCGAAAAGTCCCTCGCGAGGGCGTCGGAGAAGAGGGCCGAGAGCGCGCGCCTCCTGCGGGCCGCCTCTCCCGAAAAGAGGTCGGAGGGGCAGTAGCGAGAGGAATATTTCGAAGCAGTCTGCTGCTGCATCTGCTGCTGCTGCTGCTGCTGCTGCTGCTTGAGCCGAACCTTGGTCCTCCTCCCCGTCCCGTGAGGGAGACCGCACTTGGGCTTCAGCTCGACGCACAGGGAGGCGCAAGTGCCTTTTTCGTTTTCCCAGAGGGTCGCGTCGCGGAGCAGGGCGCCCCGCGCCTCCAGCGAGGGCCCCCTCCCCGCGGCGGCCCCGTCGCCGTTCCCGGGCCCCTCGGCCTCCGCCTTCCTGCTCTCCCTGCCGTTCCGCGCGAGCTGCCCCTCCAGGCTCAGGCGCAGCTCGGAGGGGACGGCGACGACGAGCGGGAGCAGGAGGTACTGCGGCCCGAGCAGCGGGACGGCGACTCTGCGGGCGAAGGCGGCGTCCCTGTCAGCGGCAGAGGAATGATCACTATTAGCGTCTAGCTGCGCCCAGACGATCGCGTCGACGGCCCTGTCGAGCGCGGTCTGGGTCTTGGCCTTGGTCTTGCGGAGGCGGAGGACGAGGCCGGACTGTTTTTTGGATGTTTTTTGAGGTCGAGGTCGAGGGTGAGAAGGGAAGAAGAACGAAATTGCTCGCTCTTTCCCTTCTTGTCTCCCGCAGCTCACCAGCTCCGGGTCTCTCCCGCCGTAGGAGAACACAACATTGGCGTTTCCTTCTCCCAGTATGGTCCACTCGTCGCCTGAGCACGAATGAAGGTCAGGCGAGGCCGCTGTCTTGGCAATCGTCATCGTCGAAATGGCACCTTGTTTTTTTGTCCGCGTCCCTAGTTTTTTAGGCTCTGTTTTATCCTCTCCTTGCTTCGCTTCCGCACGGAATGAGAGGCCGCGTCATCCAATAGAGAGGCTTCTATATCTGAGGTTAAAATAAAAGAATTGTTTTGTGTGTTGTGTTGCAAAAAAAGAAGAAGAGAGAAGAAGAAGAAGAACTCGGAATCGTCAACTTTCTCTCTCTCGTTGAGTAAAAAAAAAAAAACTATTTTCCTCTCTCCCTCTCCTCTCTCTCCCTCTCCCCCTCCCTCCTCCTACTCCGCCGCCTTGCGCCGCAGGTCCTCGAGCTCCATGTCGATCGCGTCCCTGATCGGCCTCCCCTCGGGCAGGGTCCCCACGGGCCTCGCAGTCCCAGACTTCAGGACCCCCGCCTTCAGCTTTGCCAGGTCGTCGTCGACCGACCCGCCCTCCAGGCTCGCAAACTTCTTCTCGAGGTCGTCGGGCGCGACGAGCTGCGCCGTCGCCTCGGCCTCGCCCTCCAGGGCCAGTACCTTCTCCTCCATGCGCTCGAAGGCCACCACAGCGTTGCTCGTGTTGAGCCCCTGCGTCATTTCGGCGACCTGCTTGGTCGCCGCCGCGGACTTGGCCCTCGCCTTGAGCGTGTCCTTTTTCGACTTGGCCTCGACGAGCTTGGCCTCGAGGGCGCGCGTGCTGCCGATCAGCTGCTCGACGGCCTTGCGCTGCGCCTCGACCTGCGACTTCATCGCCGCGGCGTTGTCCGCGTACGCTTTACGGCGCTTGAGCGCCTCGCGGGCCAGCTCCTCGTCGCCCTTCTCCAGGGCGAGCTCGGCGCGGCGGTACCACTCGTCGGCCGTCTGCTCGGCCGCCGCGTACTTGGCCTCGACCTGCTTCTGGCTCGCCAGGACCTGCGCGCTGGCCTGGCGCATGCGGATGAGGTCGTTCTGCATCTCGGAGACGGTCTGGTCGAGCATCTTCTCGGGGTCCTCGGCAGCGGAGACTGTTTGTTGTTTGTTGTTGTTGTTGTTGTTGTTATGGGCGATTGTGGCAGGGGTTTCTCGAAGGTTAGAGAGAGAGGAAGAAGGTCGAGAGAAAGTGGAACGAAAACGGATGCTGTGTCCGAACTGGCCAAAAGAAAGAAAGAGAAAAAACTCACCAATGGCGTTGGCGTACGACTTGAACACGCGCACGGCGCGCGCAAAGAGGTTGGCCTCTGCCTTCACGGGTCCCCCACGGCGGGCAGGGACGACGCGGCGAGACGCAGGGGCAGAGGCGGAGAGGTGCCGCAGCGGTGTCGTGGACAGCAGCGGTGTTCCTTTTTTTTTTTCATTTGGATTGTTTCGAAGAAGAATGACGCTTGTTGGTGAGCTTAAACGAATTGCTCCTTGGTGTCTGCAACACTACCACGTTGCATAGTAGCCGTCGGAGGGGAGAAGTGACATAGCAAAGGGCTGCACGCTGGAGGACACGAGCTCGACGATCGAGGCTAGCTTCGTTCAATGATGACGAAAGAGCTCAAAGAAGCTTTTTCCAAAGGCCGTGTTGGTCGGTCTGGAGCTTGCTTTTACGTCATCGACCTCGCTCAGACATAGCTGATACCGTGAACTCCACATCCATGGCATAATCGAGTAGAAGAAAGCGCGAAACAACGCAAAAAACTCACCGCGAACCGCCCGCGTAGAGCGGAGCTTTGCCGACGATGCCGACGACGATGATGCCACGGCCGAACGGCTCATAGCCATCGTAGAGGAGGCCATCGTTTTGACGAGCCGAGAGGCTGCTCTAAGAGAGAGCCTGCGAGAGGGTAGAGGGAGAGCACTGCTCGAATAAATGAGGCGATCGAGCGGCGAGCGAGAGCAAACAGATAGGAAAGCGATTGCGCTTCTGAAGCTAGGGGCAACGAGAAAAAAACTGAGCTCGGAATCACTCTGTTTTTTTCCGACGAGAAAACTTCGATGGCGAGCCACCCCTCTTCTTCAATGCTGCTTCTTCGCTTTCAATCGCCGTAGAGGCCGTCTCTCTGTCCAATGTCGCGCTATACGGGCCACGCGAGCCTCCAAGAGCTCCTGGGCCGATCGAGCGGGAACCGAGGCTACGGGGGCTACGGAGAGAGCAGCAACGGCTTCGGGAATGCCGCTGCTCGAGGAGCGACCGACGACCCGCTCTCAGACCCGTCGCCGGCGTCGCCGACGGGCAAAGCCCGCGCCCGCGCGCTGCTCCCGCCGCAGGTCGTCGAGGCCCTCTTCGGCCATGACGGAGCTGCAGGAGGCGGCATCGGAGGAGCAGGAGGCACGAGGAAGCGCCCCCGGGAAGGAGGAGAGGAACAGGCGGCGGATCCGGCTCCCGGTGCCCCTCCTCCGGCAGCGACGGCGAGCAGGGGGGGAGCAGAAGCGCGCCCGTGCTGCCCCGTCTGCGGCCGCGCCCTCGCGCTCTTCGCCTCGTCCTCCGCTTCCTCCTCTTCCGCTCCTCTCGATCTCGATTCCGTCAACCGCCACGTAGACGCCTGCCTCATCGCCTCCAGGGGAAAGAATGGCGGGGCCGCAGCGGCAGCGGAGGCGGCGAGCGGGAAAGGAGGCGACAGGAGGAGCAAGGGGAAGCAGCGGGGGCAGAGGCAGGCGAGCCTCCTGGGCATGAGAAAGGTCGTCAAGGTGGAGAGGGAGGAGGGGCAGCAGCAGCAGCAGCAACAGACGCCGGAGGAAGCAGGGGAGCAACAACAGGAGAAGTCCGCTGCTGCTCCTCCTCCCTCTCCTGCTCCTCCTGGTCCTCCTCCTCCTCCGAGGCCGCCGCCGCCGCTTCTCTCCCTGCCTCCTCTCTCGGAGACCTGCTTCGAGTCACGCCTCGTCTCGAGGAGGCACGCCGCTGCCAACGCTTCTTCTACATCTTCTGCTGCTCCTGCTGCTGCTGCTGCTGCTGCTGCTGCTCCCGCTGCACCAGCAGCAGCAGCGAGAGAGACGGAAACGCCGTCCCTCGCCGCGGGCGCAGTCGTCTCCCTGCTGCGCGAGAGGTCCAACGCCGCCGACGGCGCCGCGGTCCGCGCCGTCGCCTTCCCGGGCGCCGCGGGCAGCCTCGGGTACCTCCCCTCGAGCGTCGCCGCCAGGCTCGCGCCGCTGCTGGACGCGCCCGGCGGCGCGTGCGCGGCGACGGCGACGCTCTGCGAGGGCTGCCCCTCCGGCGGCGGCCTCGCCTCTCCGCTGCGGGTCCGCGTCGAGGTGGTCCTCCCCCGCGGCGGAAGCGGGAGCGACGAGGCGAGGATCCCCTGCCTCCTCCGGCTCGTCGCCGCCGCGGCGGCGGCCGCCAGGGAGGACTCGGCACGCGGCGCCTCGGGTCCCGGCGGCAGGCTCCTCGCCGCCGCGCTCCCGGCCCTCGACGCCGCCCTGACGCCGCGCGAGGCGGGCGGGGACGCGCACCTGTTCTCGGCCGAGGAGCTCTCCGTCCTCGGCGCCCTCCGCGGCAGAGGAGGAGGAGGAGGAGGAGGAGGAGGAGGAGCCGGCGTCCCGCGCGAGGCGGCGGCGCTCTTCCTCCGCATCTACTCCTCGCGGCGGCCCTCGAGGTGGGTGCGGCCCTCGAAGGTGGCGGCGAGCAGCGGCGAGAGCTCCCCTCCTCCTCGCGCCGAGGGGGAGGCGAGTGCGGCGGCGGCGGCGAGTGCGGCGGCGGCGGCGAGTGCGGCGCTTGCCCTGGTCCGGGCGGGGCTGGCCGTCCCGCTCCCCGCCGGAGGCGACGGCGACCGCGGCGACCGCGGCGAAGACGCGCTGGTCGCCGCCTCGGACGCCCTGACGTCGGGCGAGCTCCGAGCCGCGCTGCTCTCCCTCTCCAGGGGCAGCAGCGCTCCTTCGTTCCCTTCGTCTTCCTCCTCCTCCACCTCCTCCCCTGCCTATGCCTCTCCGCTCTCCGCCTCGGCGCTGCGGAGGATGGGCAGGGCGGACCTGCTGTCGCTCGCGGCCCGGGCGCTCCGCGGCCGGAGCGGCGGGGCGCCGGCGGCGGCGAGGGCCGCGATGACGGCGGCCCTGTGCGCCGCGCTCGCGGCCGCCCCCTCGCCCGCGAGCGCCCCCGCCGCCTCCCAGTCCCTCTCGGCCCCGCGATCGTCCCCCCTGCCGGCGTTCAGGCTGAGGACGGCCGCGATGCGGGCCCTGCGCAGGTGCGAGCGGGCGGCCTTCCTGAGCGAGGGCGTGACCTTCTCGACGGTCTCCGCCGCGGCGGCGGGCGGGATGCGCTCGCTGCCGCGCTACCGCGCCGACCGGTGGCGGGCGCCGGGCCCCGCGCTCCCGCCGGCCTTCGCGAGCCGCGCGGAGTTTCTGGAGTACGAAACCTCCCTGGCGGAGGCCGCGGCCCTCGACGACGCGCTGGACCGCTCCCTCTCGGCCTCGACGCCCGCCGAGCGCGCCGAGGCGGCGGCCGCGGTGGAGGCCGCGATGGTCCCCTGCGTCGACTTCGTCACGCGGCGGAGGCAGATGATGGGAGGGGACGGAGGCGGAGGCGGCGGCGGAGGCTCCCCCACCTCTCCGCCCCCACCCGGAGGCGGGGGCGGAGGGGGAGCAGGGACGAAGAAGGAAAACGCGCCGCCGCCTCCGACGGCGACGGCGACGGCGACGGTGGCATCAACCCGGCAAACGCAACAAAACTGCTCTTCTCCTCAACCCCCCGCCGCCGCCCCCGCTCCCTCCTCGGCCTCCTTCCTCACCCGCTTCTCGGCCCTGGGCGTCCGCCTCGCCTGCGCCACCGTCTCTGCGGCCTGGCTCGAGGGCAGGAGGCGCCGAGCAGAGGCCGACGAGATCCACTGGGGGTGCCTCGGGGTCACCGCGCCTCCCTCTCCTTCTCCCTCCTCGGGCCCTTCTTCTGCCGCTGCCGCCGCAGCCGTCGGGCAGCAGCAGAGCCCCCCTCAAGAGAGGCGCTGCTCCTTCCGCAGGCGAGGGCACTGGTGGACGCGCCTCGCGCTCAACGCCGAGGCGGCCGGCCGTCCCTCCCAGGCGCTCGAGGTCGTCGAGGCCGCGCTCGCCGACGACGCCGACAACGTCTCCTGGGGAGACAGGCTGGGCCTGATGCGGCGCGGGCACCGGCTCGCGAGGCCCCCCCGGAGGTGGAAGGCGCCGCCGGCTGCCTGGGCCGCTGCGGCGGGGCGGGAACCGCGCGAAAGAGTGCTGGTCGCCGCGACGCTCGATTCTTCGACTACTTCGAATTCGAGGAGCGCTTCGAAGAACGCCAAATCGGTCTTCGAGGGCAATCTGACGGTGGAGAGGCTCGCGCTGGATTTCTACTCGAAGCCGCAGAACGGCGGCTGGAAGGGGGCGCACGCCGAAGGGGGGGTGTGGGGCTGCCTGTTCCGAGCCCTGTTCCACGACGTCATGTTTCCTCCCTCCTCGCCCTCCTCCGAGACAGAGATCGGCGGCGGCAGCAGCGGCGGCAGCAGCGACGGCTGCAGCAGCAGCGAACTCAGAGCTCTCTCGATGCTCCGCGTCCCGTGCCAGCGCTACCCGCTCGACTTCGGCTCCCCGCTCTTCTACGAGCTCCGAAAGGACCAAATCGACGCCCTGCTGGAACGGATCCGCGCCTCGAGCCCCGCCGACCTCGCGGGGACGGTGTCTCGGATTTGGGACCGCGGGCTGGGGCCGTACGCCGCGGGAGGCACCGAGGGGAGGTGGAACACCAGCGACGGGCGGAGCCCGAGGGGGGGCGCGGGCAGGCAGGAGCTGAGGGAGCTGTGCGGGTGCTTGGGGGGTCGGGCGCTAGCCGCCGTGCTGGAGCTGTTCGCAAAGGGGGTCGCGCGGGAAGGGGGCATGCCCGATTTGGTCTTGTGGAGGCTGAAGGTGCAAGAAGATTCCGTCGATCTCTTTGGAGAAGCGATGGTTGTCGAGGTCAAGGGCCCGCGCGACAGGCTCTCGGTGCGTTTTTTTTTTTAGAGAGAGAGAGAGAAAGATAGGAAGAGAGAGAGGAAGAACTGGAGAAAAGAAAAACTCACTCACTTTTCTCTTTCTCTCTCTCTCGACCTCGAAACAAAACAGGACAACCAGCGCGCATGGCTGACAGCTTTCGAGGATAGATGCGGGATCGAGGCCGAGGTACTGAAAGTCGTCGAACCGGGGAGCAAGAGGCCGGCGGCGGCGGGGGCGAGCTCGAGGAAATGAAAAAATAAAAACGGAAACTGTGTACTTTGTAAAACCTTTTGAAATGAATGAAAACGCAAGTGAATGAGTTTTTCCGTCGTTTAAGTTTTTTTTTTGCAGATGGAAGTCGTGGGAAATGATATGAGAAAGAACAGAGCCAGAAGGAAAACTAAAAGACGCTGCGCAGCGGGCAACCCAGAAAACAGTTTTCTCCCCTCCCTCTTTCACTGCTTCTCTTTCCTCTTCTCCTTTTTCTTCTCTTTCTTTTCCTTTTTATCCTTCTTCCTCGTTTCCTTCTCCGATTTCACGTCAGAGAGGAGCCGACTCGGCATCGCATCCACCAGCAGCGTGGCACGGCGGGTGATTGCAGAGGGACCCAAAGATGACGAAGGAGGGAGGGAAGAGCTGGCTGCTCCGCCACCACCACCGCCGCCGCCGCCGCCGCGGACAAAGGCGAAGAGGCCGTCGGCCGTCGAGGGGTCGTCGGCGACGAGCGAGTAGGAGGTGCCCGCGGCCGTCGCCGCCGTCACGCCCAGGACGTCTTCGGGGGCTCCAGTCGCCGGGCGCGTCAGGCGAAGCTCGGTCGAGAAGTCCCACTGTTTTTTGGAGTTTTTTTTTTGGGAGAAGAAGAAAGTTGAGAGGTCGAGGTTGATTTTTTTTGCTTCTCACCTGCTCGCAAACAGAAAAAGAAAAGAACTCGAAACTTTTAAACCTCACGTCTGGCGGGAGCTGCAGCAGCCAGAGCTCTTTCCCGCTGCCTCCGATCGAAGGCGCCGTCTCCGTCGGAGCTGGGAGCCGGGAGAAGGCAGGACCGGGCTCGAAGCTGTTGTTGATGTTGGGGGTGGCAGTGTTGGAAGCGGAAGAAGGTTGAGTGAAAGCGAGGGTCGAAGCGAGAGCGAGAGAGCGAGCGGGCGGTGCGCTAGCCGCCGCTCCCCCACAATCGACGCGCAACGGGGGGGGGGGGGGGGGAA
>Ga0315274_10014126_pt1 | contig 11336 bp, 14 predicted proteins | sample YL17G02_20_MG_FD_203700 | JGI IMG/M metagenome (GOLD analysis project Ga0315274, IMG submission 203700) | Sediment microbial communities from Yellowstone Lake, YNP, Wyoming, USA - YL17G02_20 | ecosystem: Environmental > Aquatic > Freshwater > Lake > Sediment | place: USA: Wyoming | collected...
CTTTCATCAACAAGGATGCTCATTTCACTACTCCTTTGGCTGCTTCGACCACCTTACGAGCACCATCATAGAAATCCTTAGCCGGGATGAAATCTATCCCTGACTCAGCCAGAATTCGTTGACCTTCTTCCAGGTTTGTCCCGGCCAGTCTAATTACGATGGGAAAGGGAATATCCATTTGCTGATAAGCTTCAACTATTCCCCTGGCGATAACATCCACTCTGGCCATACCCCCGAATATATTCACAAGGACAGCCTTAATTCTGGGATCAGCAATAAACATCTTGAACGAGTTTACTACCCTTTCAGTGTTATTGAGCGTGCCGATGTCCAGGAAATTGGCTGCCCTACCCCCACAATGTTGAATAAGGTCGTTCACTGCCATGGCCAACCCTGCCCCGTTGACCATGCAGCCGATATCGCCATCCATTTTGACATAATTGTTAATTCCCCAGTCACGAGCCTGGACTTCCAGAGGCTCCTCCTGCTCCTTATCTTGCAGTTCCTGGATATCTTTGTGACGGTACAGGGCATTGTCGTCAAAATTAAGTTTAGCGTCTAGAGCCAGCAGCTTTCCATCGGCGGTAACGACCAAAGGATTTATCTCAGCCAAGGAGCAATCCTTGTCCATGAAGAGTTCATAAAGATTTGTCATCAACCGGGTGGCCTCACCTATCTGACCTCCATCCAGATGCATCCCATAAGCCAGCTTGCGACCCTGGAATGGTTGAAAGCCAATAGCGGGGTCAATATAGCTCTTGAATATTCTCTCCGGAGCTGATTGAGCCACTTCTTCAATTTCCATGCCTCCGGCTTCACTGACCATTATCACAGGCAAACGGCTGGTGCCGTCAACGAGGATACTAAGATAGAGCTCCCGTACCACATCGCTTGCTTCTTCCACCAGAACCTTACTTACCAGCACCCCTTCCAGTCCGGTCTGATGAGTCACCAGTCTAGTTCCAATCAATTGACTCGCCGCCTTCTCTGCATCCTCGGGGCTATTAACTATCTTAATACCACCTGCCTTGCCCCTTCCTCCAGCATATGCCTGAGCTTTGACTACCACCTTGCCGCCAATCTCAGCAGCCACTTCCCGGGCTTCAGCCGGGGTGAAGGCCACCTTCCCTCGGGGGACGGGAATGCCATATTGAGCTAGAAGTGTCTTGGCCTGATATTCGTGAACCTTCAATTTACCTCCTTGTCCCTTGAAGCGGAGGGGGTGGGATTCGAACCCACGTTCGCCCAAAAGGACGAAAACGGTTTTCAAGACCGCCACCATAAGCCGCTCGGTCACCCCTCCCGAAGCTAGATGTCAGCCCTGATTCAACATAACACTCAGACTTGACGTTAAATTGACGTTAAATCTTCTTCGGCGTTCACCCCGGCAGGCAGAAGTTCATCCAGTAGCTTCATGGCCTCAGATTGCATACCCGGTAGTATATGCGAATACGTGTCCATAGTAAAGGCAACGCTGGCATGGCCTAGAGCCTCAGAGATAACCTTTGGCTTGGCTCCCTGGAGTAACATAAGGCTGGCGAAGGTATGCCGTAGGTCGTGAAAACGGCAATGCTTCAGGCCAGCTCTTTTTAGTATCACACCAAACGCACGGCTTAAGCTAGAAGGACTCAGGGGCTCGCCTTCAGTGGTAGCAAAAATCAGGTCGTCGAGGTTGATTGTCTTGCCGAGCTGGTGATAAAGCCGTTCCCTCTCTAGCCTGTATTGCCCTAGAAACTCCGCTAGCTTGGACGTCATTGACACCCTGCGCCGACTATGCTCTGTCTTGGGTTCGTTAAACTGAATCACGCCGCGCCTCTTATAAAGCGTCCTGTTCACCGATATAGACCGCGAGACAATATCAATATCTCGCCACTGTAAGCCTAACAATTCAGCCTCCCTTAAGCCTGTGTTGATGGCCGTATAGATTACCGGGTAGTAATGACTATCCCGGGCACTTATGAGGAGGTCCATAACTTCGCTCTGAGTTAAGGTCTGCATGGTCTTGCCTTTGGGTGAGGGGGGATCAGCCAAGTCACAGGGATTCCTGGCCAAGAGTCCCTTCTTAACAGCATATTTTAGAGCCTCAGACAATACGCGGTGCTGATGGTGAATAGTCCTGGCCGATACCTTTTTGCCAGTCCTGGCAGATAGTCTTTCGCCGGCCTTTGAGTAGTATTTGTTAATCATTTCGTAATTAAGGTGCTTCAGTTGATGGTGCCCCAGGTTTGGTATTAGATGAACCTGAATGATACCCCGGTAACTCTCCTCCGTCCTTATACTACAATTACTCCGAACATACCCCTCCAGCCATTGATTCAATAACTCTGCCAGTGTGAGCTTCCCCGATGGAGTATAGATACCCTTGTCCAGGCTGGCCAAGAGCTCAGTCATCCTTCTCTGAGCGTCACTTTTCCGGCCCCTCACCGTTTCAAGATGGCGCTTGGGCTCGCCGTCTAATCCTTTACCGGTATAGAGCTGGATTTGCCAGCTACTTCTTCCTCTTTGCCTTATGCTTCCTCTCATCTTTGTCCCCCTCTAACTTCCCTTTGATCTCTTCCGCGTCTTCTCTAGCCCATGCTTGCAGAGAACGGAATAGTAAGGGATGTGTAGCAACGTAAACGTAAAACTCATCCAATTCATCTATTCTATCAGCGCTAGTAGTTCTTCCTGCCATGTATTGTATTAATGCTAGGTCAGCATTCCTACTTACACTAGGAGTAGGATTGCCCGAAACCCAATCAAGCCATTCGTTCATTTCATACATAAGAGCAAAGTCTTTGAGAGCGAGTGGGTCGTCAACAATCTTGTGGAGCCTGACCATCCATAAAACCTGACGAATGGTGAGATGCTGTTTAAATTTTCTAAAGTGATCTTCACAAATAAACATCACCCTTGGTAGTGCCTCCGGCGGGATGTCATATTGAGCTAGGCAGCTAACAGACCAGGGTTCATCTTTGCGGTCGTATTTAGTGCCTCCTTTTTTGGTTTCCTTTCTGAGGTCGGTTAAGTAAACCTGAATAGAACTTAAACTCGGCCACCCTCTGCGTAATTTAGGCAGTAACCTAGGATCGTTTTCGCTCCGTTGGCGAAGAATATTCCTTACCTTAGTGTATATTTCCTTAGCTGTCCCGTCAGGATTATCCTTATAGACTGTAGCAATCAGAGGTTTAATCGGTTCTATGAAAGGTCCATGTGCCATTTTAATCTCCTACTCTTAGATGCAATTTTGTATTTGTTAACAGAATCCTTACCCCAAGTTGTAGCTTTGCCTTAACAGTTTCACTCGCAACACTTACTTGACTCACATTACAGCCTTATATATTATATATATATCGGTAAATGCCTGTCAATACCGAGATAAAAATAATGAGTTGGGCCGGGAGATTCGATCCTGAGAGCTCCGAGGGAAAATATGCCACGATGCAGAAAAAAGGAAATGGGGAATAAAGAGGAAGTGCTACCAATGAGACGAGGACGAACATGGGACTTAACTCCTCATATTGCCATCTTGGATATGATCACAAGGGGAAGATACCTGAAGCTCGGCAAGGGCTTCTTGGTAAGAAACAGATAATCAAAGGGAGGTAAGCGTATGACCGAAAACAAAATCAGAGAATTTCGCGAGGCAGTCCAGATGACCCAGGTTGAACTCGCGCGCCGGGCACGCATGGCCTCAACAAATTTAAGTGCTATTGAATGCGGACGACTGGCCCCCTGGCCGAAGGCTAAACGAGCTTTGGCAAGGGTATTGAAGTGTAGCGAAACTGACCTATTCCCGGTGAAGGAAAGAGTCAAGAGCGATGCAAACTAACGAACGGCTGACGCTTAATTGTATAGAGGCTGCCAGGTTGCTCGGTCTCAGCAAAAACTCTGTATATCAGGCGTGCTTAAAAGGTGAAATACCACACCTGAAAATCGGCAAGAGAATCCTGATACCGCGAGTGCAACTGGATCGGATGCTTAACGAGGCTGGGAAAGCGAAGAACTAAAAGAAAATTACAGGAGTGACAGATGGAAGAGATAGATAGAGAGTTCAACAAAGACTTCCAGGACATGGCATTGGTCTGTTGTGATTGCCATGCGGAATTCGTTTTTACTCGTGGTGAGCAACGATTCTTCTGGGAGAAAAACTTAGTTAGTCCTCCTCGTAGATGCCCTACATGCAGAAAAAGGCGGAAGGCTACCATCGCTCACTACCGGGAGGTGCGGCAATGAACTGCACGGAATGTAGGGTAAGCCTATGTCCTGAGGACCCCAGAGTGCCTCAATATAACCCTCACACAAATAGGTATCTGCCCTCACTTTGCCAGGGATGCCCTAATGCTTATCAAAAGGAAGAGGCTGACTTGCGGCAGTGTATCGGTAACCTAGAGGAAATCTCAGCACAGCCAGGCCGGATCCCCCGGCAATACTGGGGGCAACTTCAGCAGATACGAGGGGAACTTGCCTATTTACGAAATAAAGTCTGTGGAGAATCAGCAAAGCCACCTAAGAAGCGTGTGCTGTCTCAGGGGGTGAAACTGTGAATAAGCCAGATGTTGACCCTGGGACAGGCTTAATCACCTATTCCTGGCCGGAGCTGAAGGTCAAGGTGGTGGCAGAGGGCTATGAGACTGACGGCCATACAGAGTTATCGTTTTTCTCTGGTAACGGGACGGACCAAGTATTACTTGACCAGAACACAATCAATCTGCTTTCTCCTCGCACCAAGGATGCCCAAGCAAGGAAACTGGAAAAGCTTCGGGCTGATATCCCATGGGATGATGCTCTGACATGGATTACTCACCTGACAATGGAGATTGCCCGGCAAAGTGAACCCCCAAGGCCAGTCGGCAAGAAACCAGAAACCATGAAGGTAGAATTTCAACTTCTGCCCATATTGGAAAGGAATCAGCCGACCACGATATACAGTCCTGGGGGCTATGCCAAGAGTTACCTGGCAGCATATATCGCTTGCCTGGTGCAGTTTAATTGCAAGGGAATTACCTATCTTGGTAAGGACTGGACACCTACCCCAGGAAATGTGCTTTATCTTGACTGGGAATCCAGTTTCCGGGATCATGCGCGCCGGGTATGGGCGGTCAAGCAAGGGTTAGGGATAACTACTGAGGAAACCTTTGAATATCTCTTCTGTCACCAGCCATTAATAGCCGATGTACGCAATATCCAAAGGCTTGTCATTGAAAAGAAGATTAGCCTGGTGATTATTGACTCTCAAATGGCTGCGAGTGGTTACGGCCCGGATGCTTCTCAGATTTCAAGCCAATTCTACAATGCCCTGCGCTCGCTGCAATGCACTACTCTAAGCCTCGACCATGTCTCTAAGGCTGAATGGGGGAAAATGCTCGATGCTGATTCATTGGGACCATATGGCAGCGTGGTTAAGTTTAATCGGAGCCGGTCACAGTTTGAGATAAAGAAAAGCCAAACTGCCGGAGAGGACTTTATAGAGCTCGCCTTGATTCACCGGAAGCACAATGAGGGAAGATTGTTAAAACCTATCGGGATACGAATCGAGTTTCACAATAACCCTGACGGAGAACTTGGAAAGGTGACTTTCAAGGCTTGCGATATGTCGGATAACCCCGAACTGAGCAAAGTCCAAACTCTGAAAGATAGGCTAACCGGTATCCTTGCAGGTGGCTCTATATCCTTGAAAGAACTGGTGGAGACCCTTGATAAACCCGAAACTACAGTACGTGCCACACTTAACAGACACAAGGATACTTTTGTGAACCTGGGTAAAGAATGGGGGCTAAGAACTTATGACTCATAACGTAACGCGAAACAAAACACCCCCTTACAGGGGGGGTGTTGTTATGTTTCGTTATTGTTTCGGGTGTTTCGAAACATGTTACGCTAATCGTGCCTTACGATTGCTGCTTAAGGCATGGCGAAACATCAAAAAGCTCAAATGTTACGCCAAGGGTGTTTCGGTCAATATTGATGGTCGGTGTAGCTTCAAAATTCATTGCAAAGCTTAGATACGGTAAAGGAGGCGCTTAAATGAGAGAACTAACAACAACACTTAAAACTGCACAACAGGCCGGGGCTCTGAACCCCCTCTATAAGATCGTGCTCACAAAGGGCGCGAGCACTTATACTTACGAGAAGGATAGGATACTGCCTTCTGCCCATGATGAGGAACTATATTCACACCGAGCTACAATCGTTCTGAACAACAACGACCATGCACTGGATTCGCTTAACCTCAAGGGTTATGATGCGGTTATCTCCTATGGAGTAGTTACGAAGGCTGGCGAGGAGTATTCGGCAACGGCCCCACTGGTCGTTAATGACCAGCTTTTCACGTCGAACCCGAATCAGTTAACCTGCGTGCTTGAGCTTATCGGTATGCCTAACTTAATGGCGGAAGATCAGGCATCGGATAGCTACGTCCCTGGCGCAGATGATACCAAGACGGTAAAAGACCTTGTGGATGCTATTGTCGGGGCTACGCTGGCTCCGTTCTCAACCTGCGTGGCCTACGAGACCGTCTGGGATGAAGGTTACGATTCTCTCGCCAGTTCATACCGACCTCGGGACGGATTCAGGATTTATACCTCTGGCTCAAGGTTAGCAGCTCTGAGACGAGTCTTAGATTTCACAGCAAATGTTCCGAGATTCGAGGCGGACGGCAAGCTGCACATAATGAAGCCTGTTTGCGAAGGGACTGACTACGATTCCGAGTACAGCTTGGGGGCTGGCGTTCATAACTTCTTCCGAAAGGCGTATAAAGAAACACTCGTGTTTCCAGGCAGGATCTACGTTAAATCTTATGACGATGACGACCCCTCTTATCTGGGCGTGGCTCAAGTGGACGGCTATGATTCCCTGCCTGACAAGGTAAAGAAGGTTGACTATATCCAGGCCAAACTCGAAAGCAACGAACAAGCGGCAGCCATAGCGGAAGCACTGATAAAGAAGGCCGAGATGGGGTGTGCCCGGGGTGATGCGGAAATCAGAATCAACGTAGGCTCCGAGGTGTTTGACTACGTCAAAATAACCGACTCAAGACAGGGTGACACCAGGACTGGCAATCTAGGTTATATCCATAGAAGGTTCGGGCCAGACAAATGGGTGGAAACCTTCGGGTTTGGCAATTGGTTAGAGATGCTTCGATACCAGGCCGTGCTTAAAGGCCTAGAGACATACACGGACATAGATAATTACTTTTCTCGACTTAGAGTGGGAAGCCTATATGCGTATCTCGATGACATCAAGGACGGCCCAGACCTGTACATAAGGCAGAGGTCACTACACTTGGATGCTACAGGGGTTTATGTATCAGATAATACGCTTTACGCCATCAGGTTACCAGGCGAGCAAGAGCATAATTTGTGGAAGGCCGACTCAGCGCCCACGAACCCTGAGACTGGCGACTTTTGGATTGACACAAACTACGAACCTAACGTAGTCAAGATATGGGATGGGGACTCCTGGGAAAATGCGACAACGGCACAACTCGGGGAGTTTAACAGGGGGACGATTCTTAGAAGGTTGAAGTCCTCAGCTCTGACCGCAGATGGTTTAGTTGTGCTGGACGAAACCCAGGAAGGAACTTACGGGCTGACTAAGGCCACTCAAATACAGGCGGGCTTTATTCTTCTCTCCAAGACAGTCAAGGATGGACTGTGGTACAACGAATCAGGCGTAGCCATAGATGCCACTGTAGGCATAGGCTTATATGGCGGTGAGGGACTCATGGCGTTCAGGACTTACCCCACCTTAGCTGACTATCTTGCTGGCACTAATCTTCAATGTTATGTAGGAACGGATGGCAAGATTTACGCTGGTGCGGGTGCAGTTTGGCTCAATAGTGATGGTATCTCCGTAAAAGGCGAATTCATTACCTTCTATGACCTCAATGGTGTTAAAAGAGGGTTGGTATATGGTTCTGCTGCTGGAGCTATGGTAGTGGCTGGGGAGGAGAATGTCATATTAGCTCCTGATTCAGACAAAGACATAATAGCTCTTTTAACAATTCATGCTGCCATGCGTCCTAATGCAGATGGCTATGGCAAAATAGGGGAAATTGGTTATGAATTCTACGGTGTCTATGCTAAATCACGGCTAAAAATCCCCGTAGGTACTGATTGCTACGACTAGGAGACCGCTAAAGTGGAGAAACATGAGGGCTGGGACTCGATAACTTACCGGGAATTCAAGCACCTGGCGGAATCAACCGAGGGGGCCAACAAAAGCGTCCATTCTGGAGAGAATAACGGCAATGGTAACGGCAGTTTGTAGCTGGAAGGGGCCGAGAGTAGCTTCAAAAGCAGCGGTCTCTAAGTTCTATGACACCGAAAAAAGGAGGTGAATTATGCCAGGTAAAGCGAGAAAGCAAACAAAGAAGGAAACCGCAAAGACTCGCAAGGCTTTTCGAAACCTAAAACCTGCTGGCCACCCGGGAAAGTAACCGGCGGGGAAAGAACGAATTAAGGAGGTAAAACACATGGAAAAAACATGGACCCAGGACGAAGTTGATGCAATAACCAAGGAAGTCGTGAAGTTGGAGGGGCAGACTGATGAGCAAGTAGCTGAGGGCAGAGCCGCTATTGAAAGGAAATACGGCTTATCTCCCGGCGCACTGAGTCAGCCTAAGGTATCTACCGTCGCGGAATTGGAGAAGCGGCAGATTTTCCCTGAGCACTTCGAAGCTACGATGGAAGAGGTCGATAGAATGACGATGGACCAGTATGCAGTATGGAGGGGCCTAGGTTATCGCATGAAGAAACCGCCAGAGGAAGTCCAGCGAGATGCCGAAGCTGAGGAAAGGGACCGGGCACAAGCAGCGGAGAATGAGAAGATGGAGAAAATGACCATGCCAGAGTATGTGGCCTATCAAAAAGAGAGGGAACGGAAGGCTCAAGAAGAAAAAGAAGCGGCCACTCGGTTAGTCCGGGAAGAGCAGCAAGGCAAGTTAAACGCCCTCAGACGAAAGAACCCGGAAGACATGACCATGGAAGAATACGCTGCTTATGCAGCACAACGAGACGCAAAAAACTAGGAGGTAAACATGGACAAGAAGAAACAGAAGACAGAGAAAGTGATCCTGATTCCCGATGCTGACAAAAGTGCGCTCGGGAAAGACTCGGTGATCACGAATAAGGCAAGCGAATTGGTCTGGAACAAGAACCCGCAAAGACGAAAGCCTGGACAATAAGGTGACATAGACCTAGGAGAGGCAAGGGAGGGCATTGAAGCTCTTTTGCGACTCTTTACTAGTCCCTCCCGAATAACCTGCCTTAAAACAGAGGGCGCCGGAGTAGGTTTTCTCCAGCGCCCTCTGTCTTGCTATGCCTTGGCTGTTAGGACTGAGCCTTTTCAGAGGCAGCCTTATATCCCGCGATAAATGCCTCAGCCTTAGTATAGAATTCATCTAGCGGTATGTTATAGGCATCCTCGGGATCTCCGACTACTTCGATCCACCCCTTGAGCCAGTTAAGGCAATACCCTTTCGTGGCCTCTCTGAGCTCGGGGTTCTCTATCTTAAGGTCAAGGATCATCGCTTCAATCAGGACTGGTGTTGCTCCATCTTCCTCATCGAAGGGGACTTCCCGGACAATGCCATTGGCCTGTTTTATGGTGATTACCTCACCTTGAGGGCTCCCATGGGGCCCTTCCATGAGCTTGGCTCCCTGTGCTGCTACTGCTCTTGTCATTGTTTTACCTCCTTTTGTAAGTTATAGATTGCTAGGCAATGCCAGAATAGCTCCCAGCGCTTATCTAGGTGGTTTATCAGGCGCTCTTCAAAGCCTTCGTCTGCCGTGCGCCCGATCCGCAACATGATTGCCCTAATAGGTGAATGCCCATGTTCCAGTAATAATTGCCGATATGCAGCCACCTGTGTCATCATTTCCGGGAAAATCCCGCTTGATGTTTTGAAATCTACGAGACACAGTTCGCCGTTCACAGTTCCCAGACAATCGATGGTCCCACCAAACCGAAATGCCTCACTTACCATAGGCTCCTCGACCAGTACCGGCTCTATGTGGTGGTTCTTTTCCCACTCGAAGAAGGCCAGAGTCGCATTCTCAGCCTGGTCAATTTGAACCTTCGAGTATTCGCTAGTGTCCGTCTCCACGCCCCGGAGATAGTCGGCGATCATCTCATGGGCCAGCGTCCCAATCGCAGCCTTCTCGTCAACATATTTGCTGGAATCAATACCCGCCAGACCGAGCTTATTCGCCCAGGGCACCAGTGCCGGCTTGCTCAATATGCCTAATATCGTGGTTACTCCCGGGACAATCGTGCCGTCCTCTAACGTGTAAGTCCTATGCGCTTTTGTTCTCTTCGTTGCTTGTTCAACAGCTATCATTCTTTCTCTCCTTTCCTTACTTGCTTTTTCCGTTCCTTTTGACTACAATAAAAATGCTAGGGGTTTCCGCAAGACTCCCTTGGTGGTGTCCCCGGGCTGCAAGGCTCAGGGACATCCTTTATTTATCATAGGCATCACCTCCTTTCTTTCGCCTCGGTTTGTCCCAATATGGTGACTGACACTTGGGACATTTCGTTGGTTTCCCTTCCTTCCGGGGAACCCACTCATGCTCACACCGGAGACATTTGTGTTTTGGTAACCTCATAAGCCCTCCTTTCATATCTTATAGTGTCTCCATAATAACACCATATAAAGAGCCTGTCAAGACCCTATTTAGCTATGAATTAGATACGAAATTTATGCCTGAAATTTCTATAAAAGCCCAGCTCGGTAGGATGCTGAAGGAAACACCGAGGAATCCTGGCGTGAGGCTGGCTGGCAGAGACATCGGTGGTGCCATTTTAGTACCACCGAGCGACATCCCCACTTATGCCGAACTTGGCCTGGACAAGAAGACAAGCAAGTTAGCACAGTGAGGGGAAAGTTGACGTTATTTTGGCGTTAAACTACCTGGTGCGGTTTGGGACACAAAAGCACTTTACGAACAAAACGGGATTTCGCCTATTAGCACACTGGTTCTATTTTATTCGCAATGGGACACCTTGGGACATCTGATATAGAATTTCAAGACCGCCACCATAAGCCACTCGGTCACCCCTCCTAACTCCAACTTTTGCTTCAAAGCAACGCCTTCAGGCAATGTTGGCGACCTTGCGTCGAGTCTTCTGCCAGGTCCTTGATCCACGGCGGTAGTACAAAATACTGCTACTGGAACGATGGAGACTTGTATGGTAGACTTCATCGCGGAGAAGGGGAAGGAATGATAAAGGTCATTGAAGGTTACGAACTCAAAAGGGACGCAGATATACAGCCTATGTTTCTAAAACTCAGGTCATATGCCATGACATTTCCAGGTTTCATTAGTGCTGAGCATATCAGAAGCGTGAAAGGCACT
>Ga0315274_10014129_pt1 | contig 11334 bp, 14 predicted proteins | sample YL17G02_20_MG_FD_203700 | JGI IMG/M metagenome (GOLD analysis project Ga0315274, IMG submission 203700) | Sediment microbial communities from Yellowstone Lake, YNP, Wyoming, USA - YL17G02_20 | ecosystem: Environmental > Aquatic > Freshwater > Lake > Sediment | place: USA: Wyoming | collected...
CGGCGCAGTTGCTCACGGCGGTCATCCCCTGACCGTCACGAGCGCTCGCCCCGGCGAGTAACATCGGTGGTGCGTGGTCCTTCGGGGCTTCGCACCACCGACACACCACACGAACGGAGGCGAACATGGGCACGGTGCAACGTCATTCCTTCACGACGCCGCACGGGCGCCCGGTCCTGTTCATGGTCCGCGACCAGCGCGACGCGAACGGGCAGGGCTTCTCGACGAGCGACTGGAACACGGTCAACGCGTCGGCGGCGCCGCATGACGAGTACGGCATCCCCTCAGGGCTGACAGGCTGGGTCCTCGACGTGGGCGCGCACATCGGCTCGGTCGTGGTGATGCTGCTGGTTGACAACCCGGACGCGCGCGCCGTGGCCATCGAGGCGCTGCCCGAGAACGTCCAGTTGCTGCATGAGAACCTGCGTCTCAACGGGGTCGAGGACCGCTGCCTCGTCCTCATGGCCGCGGCGTCGGACAGCGCCGCGCCTGTGCGCATCGGGTACGGGGACGTGGCCGACCCGACGGGCATCCACGAGTACATCGGCAACTCGTCGGCGCCGCCCGGGTCGCGCGAGATCATCATGCCGGGGGTCACGCTGCGAGGCGCGATGCTACAGCGGGGCGTCGCTCAGGACGAGCCGTTCGAGTGGGTCAAGATCGACTGCGAGGGATGCGAGTACCCGTTCCTGTCATCGCCTCACGCGAGCGCCATGCGGTGGGTCACAGGCGAATATCACTTCGGGTACGAGCGCGTCGAGCACGTGCTGTCAGCGACCCATGACGTGCGACGCATCGACGAGTCCGAGAAGGCCGACGGGGTCGGGTTCGGCCACTTCGTCGCCGTCGTCAAGCCGCTCGGGTCATGACCGCCACGCGCGCGCCCGAGGACGACCCGCCCCTGTTCTGTGGCAAGTGCGGGCGGCGCCTCGTGGCGACTCAGGAGGTCGATGTCGTTTCAACGGCCATCGAACCCATCCGCCACGACTGGCTGGTGTGCCCGCTGGCGATGACCCGGCTTGGTGTGAACCACGACACGTGGCTCCTGTCGAAGCGCGAGAACGTATGGGTGGCGCTGTGAACATCCTGCTCCTGACGTCCCATTCCATCGCCGAATACGACGACCTCCGGATGTTCACCGACGCGGGTTACGACGTGTTCAGCATCGGCGCCTACACGGACCCCCTGCACCCCGCGGACGACATGCGCCCGCCCATCGCGCACGAGCGCGCGAACTGGCCCGACCTCGCGGCGCTGTGCCACGCGCAGCGCGTCAAGCACGCCGAGGACGACCCCGGCTACGTCATCGACTGGGCGAAGGGCGACCTCCACCCCGAGGTCATCGCGTGGGCCGATGTCATCGTCGTCCATCACTTCCTCGACCCGTGGGTCATCGACCAGTGGCACCGCATCAGGCACAAGCGCGTCGTGTGGCGGACGTGCGGGCAGTCGGACCCGCGGCTGGAGAGGGCCATGGCGCCGCTTCACGCCGACGGCCTGACCATCGTCCGGTACTCGCCCGCCGAGCAGCGGTTCTTCGAGGGCATCGGGGTGTGGGCAGGGCAGGACGCGCTCATCAGGTTCGGCAAGTACATCGACGATTACACGGGCTGGCGCGGGGACGGGGCGTGGGTGGGGAACGTCACGCAGGACATGCTTGGACGGGGGGAGGCGTGCGGCCTGACGTTCTGGCGTGAAAGCGTGCGCGACCTCGACGCGCGCCCCGCAGGGCCGCGATCCGAGGGCTTGGAGGGCGGCGTGGGCAAGTTGTCGCCCGACGAACTGCATGAGTACCTGCGCGCGTGTCGCGCCTACCTGTACACGGGGACCCAGCCAGCCTCCTACACGCTGGGACTCATGGAGGCGATGCTGACGGGCACGCCTGTCGTGAGCATCGGGAAGGGGCGCATGGTCGCGCCCGCGCTGTTCGAGGCCGACGAACTGGTGCCTCGGGCATATGACAGCCCGTGGGACGCGAGGCGCTACCTCCGGGGGCTGCTGGCCGACCCTGACGAGGCGCTGTTCCAGAGCGTCGTGGCGCGACAGGTGGGGCAAGCCCTGTTCAGCGTCACGAGCGTCCTCCCTCAGTGGGTCGAACTGCTGGGCGCACCATGACGCGGCGCCTGTTGACCGACTTCCACCATCACGGGCTGGCCGAGTCGCTGCTGCTCCTGTTCGCCGACCGGCTCGGCTGGGACGTGTGCTTCCCCGTCGGCATGGAATGGTTCACCGAGGGCGTGTGGCAGTTCGAGCGCAAGTGGCACGGCGACGCGGTCGCACGTCAGTACCTCGCGGGCATCTGGTCGGAGTCCGTCGGCTCGGAGGGCGACATCATCCTTCGCCGCGACCCGCGGCACCCGGGGCGCATCCATCGCGGCGTCACGCTGGCCGCGGCTCGCGACATGCACTGGGACGCCATCGTGAGTTCCCTGCCTGACAACGACCCCGGCTTCCATCGGCTCGCGAAGGACACGGGCGCCCTGTTCGGGGTGCAGGTGGGCAACAACCTCCAGCAGTCATCGTGGGCGCTGGCCGACTTCATCCTGAGCAGCAGCACCCTGCCCGAGCAAGGGCTGGTGGACCCTTCGACGTGGGCGCGCCCCGTCATGGCGTACGGGCGGCCCGCCGTCATCTATCACCAAGAGTTCGACCTCGGCCTGTTCCAGTTCAGGTACCCGCCCGCCGAGCGGCACACGGTCGCGTCGTTCGTGAACTGCTTCCCCGAGGGTCCGTCCTACCCCGAGTTCCTGTCGTTCGCGCGCGGCTACCCGGAGGTCGCCGACTTCAAGGTGTACGGCGCCACGGGGCAGCCGACATGGGGCGAACCGGGCTACACGGACGAATATCAGGCGGGCGACATCCACTCGACGCCGCTGGTCGCCGACGCGATGCGTGCCGCGCGGGTCGTGTGGCACTCGAAGCACTGGTCGGACGGGTTCGGCCACGTCATCCACAACGCCTTCGCCGTGGGCCGTCCCGTCGTCGGGTACCAGCGCTACTACGCCGACAAACTGGCTGGCCCGCTGTGGGTCGAAGGTGTCACAAGCCACGACATCGAAGGGATGCCGCACCCGCTCCTCGCCGCGCTGCTCATCGGCCTTCGGGACGATGACGAACTGCACTGGCGGATGAGCGCGGCGGCGGCTGACAGGTTCCGAGAACTCGTCAACTTCGAGCACGAGGCCGAGGTCATCAACGCGATGGTGGAGGGGCTGCTGTGAAACTCCGGGCCGAGCGCATGAGCGAGGCGGGCGCGTGGGTCAAGGTGACGATCTGGGTCATCTGCGCGGGGGTGGACATGGCCGAGCCGCAGGTGGTGTACACGCTCGACAGCGACCAGAAGGCCGTGCTGCGGGCCGAGCCGCTGTACACCGCCGACCACGCGCCCCGCTTCCGCCTGACATGAGCGAGCGCGACCTCCGTGGTTGCGGGTGCGTGGCGTGGGTCATCGCGTGCATCGTGTTCTGGCTGGTCGTGTTCGCCCTGCTGAGGGGCGTGCTGTGACCCGGATCCTGTTCCTCGGTGACACGGCGGGGACGGGGTTCGGGACTGTCACGCGGGACCTCGCCTCCGCGCTCGTGGAACGCGGGGAGGACGTTCGCATCCTGTCAATGAACGAAGCGGCGTCAGGCACGGTTGACAAGGGCTTCCCCGTCATCCTCCGCGACCGCGTGGTGACGCTGGGACACCGCGACGGGTGGCTTGCCCTCGAAGCGATGACGCCCACCGGCCAGAACGCGCGCGACACGCTCACGCGCAAGGCGCGCGGCGTGTTCGCGGGCACGACCGTCAAGGGCTGGAAGCCGCAGGCGGTCATCATCGTCGGTGACATCGCGTCGCTGAAGATGAGCCCGTGGCCCGACCTCGTGCCCCCTGACCTCCCGACGTGGCACTACGTGCCCATCGAAGGCATCGGGCTGCCTCCCCGGTGGGGCGAGTTCTGGACCCGGTTCCGCCCTGTCGCCATGACCGAGTTCGGGGCCGAGCAGATATCGAAGGTCACGCACACCATCCCGCCCGTCGTGTACCACGGCGTTGACCCGAACGCCTTCTGGCCGGTGTCAGGGAAGCGCCCGCTGGTCATGACGATGGGCAAGGACATCGTGACCATGCGCTCGCGGGCCGAGTGTCGCGCGTTCCTCGGATGGCCCAAGGACGAGACGATCCTGTTCCGCGCCGACCGCCACATGCCGCGCAAGAACTACGCCGCCCTCATGCGCGGGGTCGCGCCCGTGCTCGCGAGGCACGGCGACGCGCGGCTTATCTGGCATTGCCACACCATCGACCAAGGCGGCGACCTCCGCGACGAGCGCAGCCACTACCCGGCGTTCATCGGTGACCGCATGAACTCGACGGGCCTCCACGACCAGTTCGGGGGCGTGGATCGGAAGGTGCTGTGCGCGATGTACAACGCCGCGGACCTGTACGTGACATCGAGCGCCGAGGGGTTCGGGCTGACCATCGCCGAGGCGCTGGCGTGCGGCACGCCGGTCGTCGGCCTCGACTATTCGAGCGTGCCCGAGGTCGTCGGCCCCGCGGGCATCGTCGTGCCCGTCACGCTTCAGGACAACATCTACTCGCACTTCTGGGCGCTGCCCAAGCAAGTCGAGTTCGAGGGTGCGATCGAGGCGATGGTCGCCGACCCGACGATGCGCCGCGCCCTCGGTGCGCTCGGCCCCGGACACGTCGCACGTTTCACGTGGAACGATGCCGCGCGTCGGTTCTCGGCGCTCATCAGGGGCGAGGACCCGGGACCCCTGCCGTCGTCCAAGCCGTCGCCATCGTCGCTGGTGCTCGCGTGACCTAGCGCCCCTCGGACGGGGGATGTACGCTGCACCCGTGAACTACATCGTGACGGCGGGTCAGGTTCGCGACTACCTCGAACTGAACTCGCCCGGCTCGTCCTCGAAGTACTCGGACGACACCATCGGGAGCAACCTGCGGGCCGCTCAGTCGATGCTCGAACAGAAGACCCACCGCTTCCTGTTCGATCGGACCGCGTTCACATGGGCGACGACCACGATGCTCATGGCGCAGGTGCAGATCCCGGGCTTCCGCTCCTTCACGTCGGTATCGTGGGGCGGGTCGGTGCTGTCGGTTGGCCTGCCGGGGAACGACCTCAACGCCTCGTGCTGGGCCATCGCCGAGCAGGCCCCGGGCGTCGAGTTCCCCCTGTACACGGCGCTTCAGTTCCGCGCCCACCGGGCCGAGTCCACGATGCCTTGGTGGATCGCTGACCCCGGGTGGTTCGACAAGGGCTTGGACATGCGGTCCTACCCCGGCAACTGGGGTGGCGGGTACGCGTACGCGTCGATGCCGAACGACCTCGTGATCTTGGGGAACGCGGGCTATGCGCCGGGGACCGAGCCTGACGCCCTGCGCCACGCGGTCAAGGTGCTGGCGTCGTTCTACACGATGCGCCCCGCGTCGGTCATGGCGAATATCATGCTCACGGCTGGCGGCGCGGGCCTGACGGTGGACCAGTTGCCCCCTGAGGTCATCGAGTTCGTGTACGACTGGAAGCTGGGCACTCAGGTCGTGAGCGTCGGATGAGCGCGCACATCGAGGGTGTCGAGGGGTTGCAGTCGCGCCTTAGGGCCATCGGCGGGCGAGTCATCGGCAAGCCCATCATGACCCGGTTGGCGATGCGGACCGTCCGTGAGGCGAAGATGCTGGCCCCGCGCCGAACGTCGAACCTGAGCCGTTCCATCCACGTCCTGGAGGTCACGGAGAACGCCGCCATCGTCGTCGCGTCGGCTGAGTACGCGTCGGCTGTCGAGTTCGGTTCACGCGAGCACGACATCGTTCCCGTGTACCGCAAGGCGCTGCGATGGGCGAACACCGCGGCGGGGACGCGGCTGACGGGCTCGCCCCGGATGGCCGCTCAGCGAGGCGGTCTGGGCGGCGTGTCGTTCGCCAAGAAGGTCACGATCCCGGCGCAGCCGCCGCATCCGTTCATGCGCCCCGGCGCGATGCGCGCGCTCGAACGCGAGCACCTGACGGATCTGGTCGTCGAAGCGTGGAACCGGGCGGGCTGACGTGCCTTATACCCCCGTCATCCCGAGCACGTGGTCAACGGGTCGGGTCGACCTCAACGAAGCGCTGGTGGCCATCCTCGAAGCGTTCAGGACAGCGCAGCCGACCATCATCCGCAAGGTGTGGTCCTCGGCGCCGCCCAATCTCGCGGGGGAGCGCCCGTTCGTCTACGTGGGCGACATCACCGAGGAGGTCAGGAACGACTCGGGGCTGCGGATGACCGATTACACCGGGTCCGTCGGTTACGTTGACATCATGAGCGACAACAGCGAGGCGGGCGACCGCGCCATGGTGTTCTTCGACTACATGCGCGACCTGTTCAGCGCCAATGCACGCGGCATCAGCACGGGCGAACTGACCCAGACGGGCGCGCGCGAGGAGGAACTCGCGCAGGGGCCGCTCCGCTTCTATCACGGCGTCATCACCTACCGCTACACGCTTCAGGAGGGGTTCGCATGATGGCGCAGCCCGCCCACAACCCGACGACCCCGCGCCCCCATGCGCACAAGCCGACCACGCCCAGCCACGACCGCTCGTCGAAGTCGCCCCCTGCGACGCGAGGGCCGCGCGAGCGTGACCACAGCCCGACGACCAGCCGCGACAAGCGCAAGGCGGGCAAGGGCAACAGCGACCAGAAGTCAGCGGCCCTCTACAGCGAGGTGTCTACAATCGACGGCGGGCCGTTCGCTCGTCGGCTCGTCAGGGAAGGGACCATCCAATGACCGTCACCGCGCTACCCGGCAACATCAGGTTCCGCGCCCTCCAGTTGGGCGTCGAAACGACATTCGGCACGCAGGTCGCAGCCACGAGGCGGATGCCTTGGCGGTTCAACCCGACCGTGGACCCGCATTGGACGACCCCTGACGTTGACACGGGAACGCTCGACCCGGCGCTGTCGCCGTATCGGACGGGCATCGACGTGACAGGGCAGACCACGGGGCCGCTCGCATACAACGATGCTCAGATCCTGTGGGCTGCGCTGCTGAAGGGCGGCGTGGCGCCGTCAGGGGGCGGGAACGACAAGACGTGGCAGTTCTCCCCCGCATCGACGAGCGCCGACCCGTTCGAGATCTTCACCGCCGAGTGGGGCGACGAGGTCGCTGCCGACCAGTGGCGGTACCTCGACGGGGTGCTCAACCAGTTGCAGTTGGAATGGCCGCAGGACCTCGGCCCGGTCATGCACACGGGCGATTGGAGGTTCGCGTCGGCGACGTACCCGTCCGCGCTCACGGGCGCCCTGTCCGTGCCCACGGCCCCGAACTGGGTCTACGGCGCGGACACGACGCTGTACATCAACGACAACGCTGGCGCCATGGGCATCACCCCGCTGGCGAACTCGATGCACGGCAACTCCCTGACCATCCAGAACAACCTCGACGTGAAGCGGTTCAGCAACGGCTCAAACACCAACTTCGCCGTCGCCGGTTACGGGCGCGGGGCGCGCACCTTGGAGTCAACGTTCACCCTCGCGAAGTCGGCCATCGCCCTCGCCGAAGTAGTCAAGTGGTTGAACGCGTCGCCGCTGGAACGGTTCGTGTCGCTCGACACGGTGAGCCGCGAGACGATCCCTGTCGCGCTCGTCCCGTATTCGCACCGGCTCAGGTTCGCGGGCTACTGGTTCACACGTCAGGAGACGGCCATCGGCTCGAACTCGGGGGTGCAACTCGTGTGCCGCCACATCTACGACCCGGCGCTCGTCGCACCGATCGACGTGCGGATCGTCAACCGCATGGGCACGCTCGCGCCCGCGTCGCCGTGACCGAGCCTGTCCGCGTGGATGTCGGGGCGTGCAGGTGCCCCGGCGCCCCGCATCCCGACGGGGACGCCGTGTTCCTGCACGCCACGGCGACCATCAGCATCGGCGCCGCCGCTCACATGGCGGTGGGTCAGTGGGGCGACGACCCGATGCTGCTACAGGTCGGCCTCACCCGCGCCTTCCTCCTGTTCGGTATCGCGTCGTGGACGTTCACCGACGAGAAGGGCGCGTCGGTGCCTGTGGACCCGACCGGGGCCGATTGGAACGCGACCATCGACCGCCTCCTGCCGTTCAACGCGGGAGGGTACGAGGTCGCGGAGCGGTGTGACGCGCTGTACGCGGGGGACGTGCTGCGCCCCTTGATGGCCCGACTGCCGAAGCGCTCGCCGGATGGGCTGACAGCCGGGTCGACATCTCCCATCCGGGCGTCTGGGCGCAAACCCCGGACGCGGCGCTCGCTGTCCTTGCCGACCGGCACGGATGGGAGGCTGTCCGTGGTCCCGGCCCCCTGACGTGGCGTGAAGCGCTGCTGTCGCTGCAACTCGCAGCCGAGGAACGGATAGGGCGCGACGCGCGACAGGCGATACTTGAAGCGAAGGCTGCCGAGGATGCGGCGTTCGCCGCGGGCATATCCGCGCTGGCCGACACAGGGTAGGCTTGAACCATGAGCGTCGCCGAGACAGCCAACCTCATCGTACGACTGGGCCTGAAGGACGAACTCGCCCCCGCGCTCGCGAAGGACGCACAGGCGCTGCACGGCATCGAGGCGGGCGCCAACAGGGCAGCGGGTGGGTTGAACCGGCTTGGCGGCGTCGCGGGGCGTGCAGGGGGCGCGTTCGGGCACCTGCGCGGTCACATGAGCGGGCTGCTGGGTGCGGCTGGCATCTTCGGCGCGGCGGGCATCGGCCTCGGGGTCGAGCACTTCCTGCACGGCGCCATCGAGGAAGCCACGACGTTCGGTGCCACGGTCACCCGGATGAAGGCCATCACCGGCGAGTCGGCGGATAGCATCGTCGGCCTGACAGGGGTGCTGTCGTACTTCGGGATCGCCGCCGACAAGCAGACCAAGGTCGTCGGGATGATGACCAAGAACATCGGCGCGATCACCCTCACCGCGGCGTCGGCGGCGAAGTTCCAGAAGGAATACGGCGTCGAACTCCTCGACAGTTCGGGCAAGGTCAAGGCCATGTCGGACGTCATCGTCGAGGCGAGCGACTACTTCAACGACAAGAACATACCCGCCACGCAGAAGGCCGCGGCCATGGCGAAGCTGTTCGGGCGTTCGTGGCAAGACCTCATCCCCGTCCTGTCGGCTGGGTCCGCCGAACTCGAACGCATCAACGAACACGAACGCAAGTTGAACCCGATCAACGAGCAGAACCTTCGGGACATGAAGGATCTGAAGGTCGCTCAGCGCGATTGGAACAGCGCCATGGAGACGATGAAGGTGCAGGTGGGACTCACCCTCCTGCCCCTTCTCAAAGACCTCGCCCGGGCGGCCTCCGACTTCCTGTCCGACCCCGGCAACCGCGCCACCATCATCGGGTTCTTCAAGCAAGGGGTGCAGTTCGCGCGTGACTTCGCGGGCTACATCGGGCAGACGGTCATACCCGTCGTGAGCGGGCTTGCCTCGACGGCCAAGCAGTTCTGGGACGCGATCCCGGGGCCGTTGCGTGACCTCATGGTCAAGGGGTTCGTGGCGAACCAGACCATCAAGTTCCTGTTCGGGTTCGACGTGGCGGGCGTCGCCAAGAACTTCATCGGGGACGCGATCGGGGTCGTCGCCCGGAACATCTTCGGTCGCGGCGCCTCCCCGGCCATGCCCCTGTACGTGTCAGGCGCCATCGGCGGCGGCGGTGCGGGAGCGGCTGGCGCGGGCGGGAGCGGCATCATGCGCACGCTCGGCACCATCGGGGCCGTGACCATCGCGGCATCGTCCATCATCGCCCTCGCCGAGACGTTCAAGGGGTTCATGGACAGCAACGCGCAGGCGCAGAAGGACCTAGCCGACAAGGCGGCTGCCGCCATCAAGCAATCGGGGCGCGAGGCCGCGGTCAACATCGGCAAACTCACGAACACTCTGACCCACCAAGGCATGTTCGAGTCGCTGGTGACTAATACGTGGGGGTCCAAGGAGACGGGGCAGGCGCTCATCAACCTGTCACACGCCATCACGCAGGACGGTTCGCTGTCGCGGTCCGAGATCGTGTCGTCCATCGAGCAACTCAAGGCGGCGCAGGCGGCGGCGGCGGGTCGCGGGTGGACCGAGGCCGCTGCCGCCATCGGGGCCGACATCCTCACGCTGGGCGAGAAGCTGCCGACCGCCCCGGAGATCGGCACCGCCGTCGCGACCAAGGTGGACGAGGTCGTCAAGCCACCCGAGCCTGAGGCGGTCAAGGTCAAGCCATCAGCCGCGGCGGTGGGGCGCATGTCGAGGCACGATGTCGAGGCCCTGACGACACGCCTTGACACCATCGGCAGGAACGCCCGGACGACGGGGACGAACGTGACCCGTGGTACGACCGCGCTCAGCGTCAAGGCCGACGCCCTGCGCGCTCAGGTCGCGTCCCTGCGCGCTGCCATGACCGTCGCGAGCGCGCGTCAATCGGTGCTGCTCGCGGGCATCCTCGCGAAGCGGACGACCCTCAACGCGTACACCAACGTCAACGTCAGCACCTATGTCAGCAGCCGCGACGTGACCTACCGCCAGAACATCAGCAGCCGCTACGGGGCGAGCACCACGTGACGCTGTTCTACTACTACGGGTCGGGCGACCTCGGGAACGCCGCCGTCCGGTTGGGCATCGGGTTCAGCCTGACCGAGTGCGCCGAGATGGGCGTGGTCGGCTCGTCGCGTGTCGCCATCGACGACCTCACGGGCGCCCTGTCGCTCGTCGGGTTGAAGACGTTCCGCGTCGCCGAGACGGCAGCGACGGCATGGCCCCGGTTCTTCACGGGCTATGTGGCCGACCGCACCATCAAGCGCGACTACGGGAACACCGTGACCACGGCGCGCGTATGGGACACGACGGTCCTTGACCTCAACGCGGCGCTCAACTTCGAGGTCATCAGGGGAACGGCGGCGAACCGACCAGCCGAGACGGACATCCAGCGGATCACGTGGTGGCTCGCGAGCGGGTACGCGGGTCCCGTCAGGGATGCCGGGTTCATCGACTCGGGCGGCGCGGTCAACATGGACGCGACGGACTACCGGGGCCGCTTCGGGGCCGATGTGATGAGCGACGCGTCCCAGATATCGGGCAAGAACCACTTCGTGGCATGGGACGACACGACGCAGCAGGCGGCCCTCCATTACTACGCGGCTGGGTCGTCCCTCAACACCTGCGCGCTGAAGATATCGAACGTCGCCGCCGACGTGGACGGCTCGACCATCTTCGCCCCGTCGAAGGACGCGGCGCTGTTCCGCGACCCATCGCGCATCTATTCGGGCATCTACCTCGCCTATGGGACGGGCGAGTCGTCGGTGTACGTCAACGATGCCGGGACCGCCAGCACGTTCGCCTCGCGGGACGAGTCGGTCAC